>Ga0126306_10000109_pt1 | contig 27565 bp, 24 predicted proteins | sample Plot27_FD_92592 | JGI IMG/M metagenome (GOLD analysis project Ga0126306, IMG submission 92592) | Serpentine soil microbial communities from UC McLaughlin Reserve, CA, USA - Plot27 | ecosystem: Environmental > Terrestrial > Soil > Grasslands | place: USA: UC McLaughlin Reserve, Lake County... | reverse complement strand
CCGCCGCCCGTCGCGTAGAACGGGTTCTCCTCCAGCACGACGTAGAGCTCTCCCGCAGCGTCGAGCACGCGCTCCTGCGCGATGATCCTCGTGTCGACCTGCTCCCGCTCGTAGCCGACGAACCGGCTCTTGATCTCCTGGTCCCAGAACGCCGCGACCACCCGGTCGTAGCCCTGCACGGCCTCCCTGGCCCGCTCCCGCTGCCCCCTCATTGCAGCCTCGAAGCCCGCCTCGTCAAGCGAGATCCCCTGCTCCGCCAATACCTCCCGCGTAACCTCTACCGGGAATCCGTAGGTGTCGTGCAAAAGGAACGCCACCTCGCCAGGGAAATTCCCCCCCGAAAGGCGGCCGATCTCGGCCTCCAGCAGCTCCATCCCGGAGTGGTAGATCTCTATGAAGCGCGCCGCCTCGCCCGCCACCACGCGGCTTATGGCCTCTCGCGTGACCCGCAACTCCTCGTAGAAGTCGCCCATGTAGTCCACGACCGCCTCGGCGAGACCCGAGATCTGCTCCGCGTTCAGCCCCAGCTGGCCATAAGCCTCCCGTGTCGCTCGGCGTATTATCCGGCGAAGTACGTATTCGCGGCGCTGGTTTCCGGGCCGGACGCCGTCGGCGATGAGGAAGGCCATCCCCCTAGCGTGATCCGCGAGGATGTAGAGAGCTTGGTCGGTGGTTTCGGACTGGCCTATGTTTACGTCTTTGTACTCGCGCACCCGCTCGAAGATCGGGGCGTAGAGATCCGTCTCGTAGACGTAGAGGACGTCTTGTACGGCGGCGGTCGTGCGCTCTAGGCCGAGGCCCGTGTCTATGCCGGTCTTGGCAAGGGGCTTGAGGGTACCGTCCTTCAGCTGCTCGTACTGGTTAAAAACGAGGTTCCAGATCTCCAGGAAGCGCGGGTCGCCTTCGGCGCCGCCGGGGCCATACCTCGGGCCTTCGGACGGGTCGCCGTTGGCGTACTCCTCGCCGTAGTCGTAGTAAATCTCCGAGCAGGGCCCGCAGGGGCCGGAGTCGCCGGGCGGCCCCCACCAGTTCTCGCTCTTGGGCAGGCCGAAGATCTTGTGCTCGGGCACGCCGACGCTTATCCAGAGCTCCTTAGCCTCGAGGTCTTCCGGAGCATCCTCGTCGCCCTCGAAGATCGTGATCCAGAGCCGCTCGGCCGGAATGCCGAGCTCTACGGTCAAGAACTCCCAGGCCCACTCGATGGCCTCCTTCTTGAAGTAGTCCCCGAAGGAGAAGTTCCCGAGCATCTCGAAGAAGGTCAGGTGGCTCGGGTCGCCGACCTCCTCGATGTCCTGGGTGCGGAAGCACTTCTGCACGCTAACCGCGCGCGGGGCGGGCGGGCGCTCCTGTCCGGTGAAGTAGGTTATGAATTGCTGCATCCCGGCCGTGGTCAGGAGGACGGTCGGGTCGTTGTGCGGTATAAGGGAGGAGCTCGGGTAGAGACGGTGGTCCCTCCGCTCGAAAAACTCAAGAAATCGCCGGCGTATCTCGCTACTCTTCATCTGCCCCATTTGAGATTATTGTACTTTTCTAGTGGTGGTTTTCCAGCTCCGCGAGCTCGCGGCGCAGGTCCTCAAGGGCGCGTCGCAAGAGCCTGGAGACGTGCATCTGGCTCACGCCAATGTAGTCGGCGATCTCCGTCTGCGTCTTGCCCTCGTTGAAGCGGAGCTTGAGGATCCGCTGCTGCTGGTCTTTAAGGCCGCCTATCGCCTCCTGCAGCAGGATCTTGTCCTCCAGCCCCTCTATAGGAGTTCTGTCGTCGGCCTGTAGATCCATGATGGTGTCCCCGTCGGGCTCGTCCTGGCTCACCGGCGCGTCGAGGCTCGCCGTATTGTAGGCCCAGCCCAGCGTCAAGGCCTCCGCGATGCTCTCCACGTCCGAGTCGAGGGTCTCAGCGAGCTCCTGGATCGAGGGCGAACGTCCCGTGCGCACGGTCTCGTCCCGGATCGCCTCCTTTGCCGACTGCCTGAGCTCCTGGAGGCCGCGAGGAACGCGCATCGCCCAGCCTTTGTCCCTGAAGTAGCGCTTGATCTCCCCGAGGATGTTCGGCGTGGCGTAGGTTGAGAACTCTATGTTCCGGTCCACATCGAAGCGGTCGACGGCTTTTATCAGACCAACGGAGGCGACCTGGACGAGGTCGTCTACGGGCTCGCCACGGCCCGCGAACTTGCGGGCCAGGAACTCGGCGAGAGGGAGCTGCTCCTGGATGACCCGCTCGCGGGCGACCTCATCGCCCTCCTTGTGGTATCGCTCCAGCAGCAGCTTGGTGCGCGCCTTGTCCGGTCGCTTGTAGCGGCGGCTCACGAAAACAGCTCTACCACGGTGCGCCACCGGGACCCCTCGGGCTCCGCGGCCGGCTCTTCGACCTGGGCGAGGACCCTATCTTCGCCCAGTGAGAAGCGAAATCGCGTCGGTGCATCGCCCGAATGGAAGCCTTGCAGAAGCTCCACCGCCTCCTCCAGCCCCCCGACTCCTACCTTCGCCCGCGCTGCCATCCCCGCCAGCACGAGGCCCACGCAAGACCGCAACTCCTTGTCCGGGGGAACCTTGAGGTAGGCGTACTCCTCCTGGGACCCTTCGGCGGTCAAGCTGATCCCTCCTCGGTGCTCTCTGTTACCTTTGGCACTTGGTCGTCAGCTCGCGTCGCGGTCGCCGCTTCGCGTGCCTGCCGCGCAAGGCGGTCGGTGTGGGCCTCGTGCGCTTCGAGGTCGCGCAAGATCTCCTCGCGGCGTCTCGTCGAGGCTTCCCGGGCCGCCGAGACGGCGTTCTCGAAGCGGTGGCGGACATTCTCGGGGAGGTCTCGCGCCAACTTCGGCAGGCGCTTGCGCACGTCCTCGTTCGTCGCGTAGACCGTGCCGGCGACCCCCAGCACCACCCCGGCCACGATCTTTCCCCAGCTCTCCACCTAGCCCTCTTTCTCCGGCGCCTGCTCGCCACCGAGGAAGGTGCTGATGCCGCGCGAGAGCCCAGCCGTCGCCGAGGAGACCCTGATCACACCGCTGCGTACGCCCTTGGTAATGACCGCGGTCGTCTGGTCCAGCTCCCCGGTCATGCCCGCCACGTCCCCGACGGCCTCGTCGAGCTGCGAGAGCTGGCTGTTGATGTTGTCCACAGTGACGTGCGTCTTGCCGAGCAGCGGCACGACCTGCTCGGAGACGTCCTTTATGGTCCGCTCCGTGGTCGAGAAGATCCGGGCCAGCCTCAGGAACATCCACGCCAGCACGAAGAACGCGACAGCGATCCCCGCGAAGAGTACGCCTTTCATCAACTCCACGAAAACGTCCAAGCCTTACGGCACCTCCCGCCCGAGAACCCGCATTATAACTTCGATCTACGTCTCGCGACTAGCCACGACGCCGCCCCCGACGACCCGCTTCCCGTCCCCGGTATAGAACACCGCCGACTGCCCCGGCGCCACCCCCGCCGCCGGCTCCGCAAGCCGCGCGACCCATTCGCCGCTCGCCTCCCCCTTCTCGATTTCACACGCGACCGGCGCGCTGTTGTAGCGCACCTGCACGAACCGGGCCTCCCTGGGATCGAGGAACCAGTTAAGCCCCCGTACCCGGACCTCCCGCACCTCGAGGTCCTGCCGCCGGCCAACGACAACCTGGTTGGTTTGCGGGCGCACCTCCGTTACGTACAGCGGCGTCGACGCCGAGACCCCGATGCCGCGCCTTTGGCCTATCGTGAAGTCCACCACGCCCTCGTGCCGCCCGAGCACCGCCCCCTCCCGATCCACGACGTCGCCCGGTTCAACCTTCACCTTTTTGCGGACGTAGCCGCGGTAGTCGCCGTCCGGGATAAAGCAGATGTCCTGGCTCTCTGGCGTGTAGGCGACCGCGAGGCCGCGTTCCTCGGCGATCCGGCGCACCTCCGTCTTGCGGTAGTCGCCCAAGGGAAAGATCGCGCGCTTCAGAAGCTCCCTCGGGATCGGCCAGAGGACGTAGGTCTGGTCCTTTCTCTCGTCCACCGGCCGGGCGAGGGCGGGGCCGTCAGCCACCTTGGCGTAATGGCCGGTCGCGACCTTCTTGAAGCCGAGCCTGTCGGCGAGAAAGGCCGCAGCGTGGAATTTTACGTGCGCGTTGCACGCGACGCAGGGGTTGGGCGTCCTGCCCTGCCTGTAGGAGCCGACGAAGTCGCGCATGACGCGCTTGTTGAAGAGCTCCTTGAGGTTCAGCGTGAAGTGCGGGAGCCTCATCCTGTGCGCCGTGTCGCGGGCGAATAGCACCGTGTCCGGCGAGCAGCACGACCGGCTCCCCTTCTCCCCGTCGTGCAGCCTGAAAGTCACGGTAACCACCTCGTAGCCAGCCTCCTTGAGCAGCAGGGCCGTAACCGCGGAGTCCACCCCGCCGCTCATCGCCGCGACGACGCCCTTCGCGCCGCTATTCGCGGCGCCACCGTAGCCCTCGACGAGTATGTCTCCCGCCTCACGGTTGAGGTGATCCTCGAAGGCCTTGTGCAGGGCGTCGAGAACGAGGGTCAGCGCGTGCTCCTTACCGAGGGACAGCGGCCCGCCCAGGGCCTCCTGCAGATCCTGCTTCGATACCCTGGCCGCGCCGAGCAGCGGTTCTCCGTTGACGAGCTCGGCGAGTGCGGACCCCGCGGCTATGCACGCGGCGCAGCCGTAGACCTTGTACCGGACGTCCGTGAGTACCTTGGACTCGATCCTGACCGAGAAGCGGGCGACGTCGCCACACGCGGCGTCCCCCGACTCCCCCACGCCGGAGGCCTCGGAGACCTCGCCCACCCGGCGAGGACGCACGAGGTGCTCTATCACCTGTGGGTTGTAACGGTCAGCCATCAGCTATCAGCTTTCGACTCGCGTGTACAGTGGGGAGAGCTCCCTGAGCCGCGCGACAGCCGCCGAGAACGCCTCGAGGAAGCCCTCGACCTCCTCGTCCGTATTGTCCTTGCCGACGGTAACCCTCACAGACGAGAACGCCTCTCGCTCATCCCGACCCATCGCGAGTAGCACCGGCGACGCCTTGTGTCCGGCGGAGCCGGACGCGCACGCCGAGCCGTTTCCGACGGCGTACCCGAGCGAGTCCACGAACAGCACGAGCCCTTCGGCCTCGACGCCCTCCACGGTGAGGTGCGCGTTATTGGAGAGCCGCTTCTCCGGGTGGCCGTTCACTCGAACACCCGGGATCGCCGTCGCGCCGGCGAGGATCCGGTCCCGCAGCCGCCTCTCGTGCCACGCCCGCTCTTCGAGCTCCCTATCCGCCAAGCGGGACGCCTCCCCGAGGCCGACGAGGCCCGCGACGTTCTCGGTGCCGCTCCTGAGTCCCCGCTCCTGCCCGCCGCCGAAGACAAGGGGTTCCAGGGGGATGCCCTCCCGTACGTAGAGGGCTCCCGCGCCCTGCGGACCATAGAGCTTGTGGGCCGAGATGGCGAGCGTCGCGACGGGGACCTCCCCGACGTCGAGCGGCAGCCGCCCGGTCGCCTGGACCGCGTCGGCGTGCAACGGGATTCCTCTCTCGGCGCAGATCTGCGCGAGCTCTTCGATCGGCTCCACGGTGCCGACCTCGTTGTTCGCCCAGACCACAGCCGCGAGCGCTGTCTCCGGGCGCAGGGCGCCGGCGAACTTCGCGGGGTCCACGAGCCCGTCCGCGTCCACCCCCAGGCTGGTGACCTCGAAGCCCTCCGACTCGAGGCGGCGCGCGGCCTCCCGGACGGCGGCGTGCTCGACGCGGGAGACGACTACGTGCCGCTTCTCCGGGGAAGCGGCGCGGGCGAGGCCGAGGACCGCGAGGTTGTCGGCCTCGGTGCCGCCGGCGGTGAACAGGATCTCTTCCGGGTTGGCCCCGAGCATCGCGGCCACCGCCCCGCGGGCCACCTCCACGGCATCCCGGGCGGCGGCGCCGGCCGCGTGCAGCGACGAAGGGTTGCCGCGCCCTCCGCGCAGATACGGGAGCATGGCCTCGAGGACCCGCTGGTCCAGGGGCGTTGTCGCTGCATTGTCCAGGTACACGGCGTGCTCCATCGCCGCCTAGTGTAACCCCCAAGCTGGCCGGTGTGTAGCGGGAAATGCGTCTTTCGCGCGGGGTCAGACGGTGATGGTGTTGGCGACCGCGCCACCCGAGTCGAGCAGGGCCACCTGGTCGCCGGGCCCGAGGTCGAGCGCCTCGCCGCCCTCGAACGTCCCGGCCACCCTCTCGCCGTCGGCGTCCACTACGTCCGGGACGCGGCCTATGGAGATGTTATCCCCGGGTTGGACCTCGACGGCCTCGCTTATCGTTACCCCCGGTGAGTCGGGGTCGACCTGCGCGGTCTCCGGGTCCAGCACCTGCAGGGAGAAGCCCTGGAGGTTCACGGGTCTCGTGCTGCGGTTGCGTACGGTGACGTACTCGATGCCGCCACCGCTCTCGGTAAGCTCCAGCTGCTCCAACTCGACGTCTATGTCGCTCGTGTTGTCCTCCACCTGGACGGATGAGAGATCGTAGAGCGCCTGGCTGAGCACCGGCTGCGGGGCGTAGCCCTGGTAGAGGTTCGTGATCACGTACCGGTCGCCGCTCGGCGCGAGCATCGCGACGAAGGGCGTGAAACCGACGCCGAGCTGCGCCGCGAGGGTGCCGTACTGCCCGGGTTTTAGCTCCTCGCTGCTCTCGGCTCTGCCGGGGTTGCTAATGTCGTAGCTAAAAAACTCGATAGTTGGGTACAGGGAGCGCTGCCTCTCCATCGAAGTCCGAACCCTCTGATCCACCTCCAGCCCCTGCGGGTAGCCGAGAGGATCCCGTCCCACCTTGTAGAACTGGACGGTGATCAGGGCCCGCCGCTGGTACGCCTCCACGAAGCTTGGCGGGACGGGCTGGTCGGTGTTGAGCGAGAACAGTACGTCGCGCAGGGCCTCCGCCTGGCCAATCCCGGCCCCGCCGTTCGTCGACTCGCCGCTGGTGGCCGCCGGGGTGGTCGCCGCGGGGGTTGCGGGCGGCGGCACCGTCGCCTCGTCTCCTCCGCCCTCACAGCCGGCCAGGAGGGTCAGGAGTAGCGCGAGAAACAGCCCGCCTCTCGTGGGCAAACCCCTGACCCCGTTTACTCGGATAAGCGTCTCCCCTGCAGCTTACCGGCGACCCGCCACGGCCCCGGTCGAGTTCGAGGCTAACTTAGCACGCGCGTAAAAGGGGCGCAACGCGCCGCCCTTCTTCGTTTGGGCTACCATTTGTGGATCGCGCGCCCAAAAGGCAAACGGACGCCGGATCGGCAGAGAGGAGAGGTAATCTTGCACATAGAGGGCCAGAACTCCGCCAACCCGTACAGGACGCGCAGCGCCGGTGAACTGCGCGCGCAGAACGTCGGCGAGCGGGTCAGGCTCGCTGGCTGGGTGCACCGCCGGAGGGACCACGGGGGTCTGATCTTTATCGACCTGCGCGACCGCTGGGGGATAACCCAAGTCACCTTCGATCCCGACCGCGGCAAGGTCTTCGCCGCCGCGGAGGGGCTCAGGCCCGAGTGGTCCGTCTCGGTGGAGGGAGAGGTCGTCCGGCGCCCTGCGGGCAACGAGAACCCGGATTTGCCGACCGGCGAGGTCGAGGTCGAAGCGACCGGCTTGAGGGTGCTCAACGAGTCCGAGACGCCGCCGTTCGAGATCGACCGCGACCGGCCCGTGGACGAGCTGCTGCGCCTCAGGTACCGCTACCTCGACCTCCGGCGCCCCCGCGTGCGGGACAACATCGTCTTCAGGCACAGGGTGGTCAAGCACATGCGCGACTACCTCGACGAGCGGGGCTTCGTCGAGATCGAGACGCCGTTGCTGACCAGGTCCACCCCGGAAGGGGCGCGCGACTACCTGGTACCGAGCCGCCTGTACCCGGGGCAGTTCTACGCCCTCCCGCAGTCGCCCCAGCAGTTCAAGCAGCTGCTGATGGTCGCCGGCTTCGAGCGCTACTTCCAGGTAGCCCGCGCCCTGCGCGACGAGGACCAGCGCGGCGACAGGCAACCCGAACACACTCAGCTCGACCTCGAGATGAGCTACACGACCCAAGAAGAGATCCTGGACCTCGTCGAGGGCCTCTACGTCGAGATCGTCGAGCAGCTCACCGACAAGGAGATCTTCGAGAAGCCGTTTCCGCGCCTCACCTACGCGGAGGTCATGGACCGCTTCGGCTCGGATAAGCCAGACATCCGCTTCGGCCTGGTGCTCGCGGACGTCAGCGGGGTAGCCAGCGAATCGGGGTTCAAGGTATTCCGCGGCGCGGTGGAGTCCGGCGGGTCGGTTCGCGGCATCACCGTGGGGGGGCTCGGCGACCTCTCGCGCCGCGAGCTCGACGAGCTTACCGCCGTCGCCGTGACCGGCGGCGCCCGCGGACTCGCCCACCTCCGCGTCCAGGAGGACGGGCTCACCGGTCCCGTCGCGAAGTTCTTCTCTCCCGACGAGCAGGCGGCGCTGCGCGAGGCGCTCGGTGCGGAGACCGGAGACTACATGTTCTTCGTCGCGGACAGTGACGCGGTCGTCTTCGAGAGCCTCAACCGCCTCCGGCTCCACTTCCGGGACCAACTCGGGCTCGCCCACCCCAACGTGCTCGGGCTCTGCTGGGTCACGGACTTCCCGCTCTTCGACTGGAACGAGGACGAGGGGCGCATAGAGCCGATGCACCACATGTTCACCATGCCACGCGAGGAGGACCTGCCGCTGCTCGACAGCGAGCCGTTAAAGGTCATAGGCCAGCTCTACGATCTGGTCGCCAACGGGGTCGAGTTGGCTTCGGGGAGCATCAGGATCCACCGCCCGGACCTGCAGCAGAAGGTCTTCGACGTCATCGGCATAGGTCCCGAGGAGGCCGAGAGTAGGTTCGGCGCGATCCTCACCGCCTTCCGCTACGGCGCGCCGCCGCACGGCGGCATAGCGCCGGGGGTGGACCGCCTGATCATGGTCCTTAGGGATCAGCCGAACATCCGGGAGGTCATGGCCTTCCCCAAGACCCAAGCCTCCCGCGACGAGATGATGGAAGCCCCCGGCGCCGTCGCCGAGGACCAACTTGAGGCGCTGCACATCGCCGTGCGCGCCCGCCCAGGGCCCACTGATAAGACCGGCGCGAACCCGACCGCGCGTCCGGAGGAGGCAAACAACTAGGCCGGAACCCGGCAAGAAACCCCCGGTTTCCTGAGGCGAAAGCTCCTCCGCCGGAGTGCTAAAGTAGCGGCATGGAGACTAACTTCGGCGCTTCGGCGCCGTACACCGTCGGCGTCGAGGAGGAGCTCCAGCTCGTAGATCCGACATCGCTCGCGCTCGTCCCCGCCATAGACGCCGTGCTCGCCGCCAGAGATGCGGCGGGGCTGCCGGAGGACTCCGTGGCCTCAGAGCTCTCGGCGTCCTGCGTCGAGGTGCGCACCACGGCCTACCGGACAGTCTCGGAGCTGGCTGCGGAGCTGCCCGCCTTGCGCCAGCGCGTGAGGGCCCTCGTCGAGGGTTGCGGAGCACGGCTCGCCGCGGCGGGGGCACACCCCTTCTCCGAGGCTACCGCGCAGCGGATCACCGACAAAGAACGCTACCGTAGGGTGGACAGAGAGATGGGTTGGCCCGCGCGGATGCAGGCCATCTACGGGCTGCACGTCCACGTCGCGGTCCCAGATGAGGAGCGTGCGATCCGGGCTGTCGCGGCGCTCTCACGGCACGTACCCCTCTTCGCCGCCCTCTCGGCCAACTCTCCCTTCTGGGCCGGGGCCGACACCCGCCTCGCCTCGGTGCGCACGAAGGTCTTCGGCCTCGTCCCCCGCACGGGCCTGCCTCCCACCTTCAAGGCCTGGGGGGAGTTCGAGGGCTACGTGGACGCCCTTGTCGCCGCCGGTAGCATCCCGGACTACTCTCTGTGCTGGTGGGACGCCCGGCCCCACCCCCGCCTCGGCACGGTCGAGCTCCGCGCGCCGGACGCGCAGACGGCCTCCACGCGCACCGCCTCCCTGGCCGCTCTCGTCCAGTGCCTCGTGGCCACCGCCGACGAACACCCGCCGGAGGACCCGCTGTTCACGGCGGAGAACAAGTGGCGCGCGACCCGTTACGGGCTGGACGCCCGCTTCCACGACTTCGCCACCGGGCGCAGCTACACGGCCCGCGAAGCCGCCGGAGACCTGATAGACAGGCTACGCCCCATCTCGCAAGACCTCGGCTGCGAGGCCGAGCTCGGCGGCATCTCGGAGATAGCGGCGGGCGAGACCGGCGCCGAAGAGCAACGCGCCGTCTTCGAGAAGCGCCGCTCGATGAAGGACGTCGTCGCGCACCTCGTCGCAGAGACCGCCTGAGAAGGCAGCCTGCTGACTAGCCGAAGTGCTGACTAGCCGACTCCGCGGCCACCCTGCCGAAGACGACTGCGGCGGCCAGGCCGCTCGTGTACCCGCCCGCCGAGACCCCGCCGACCTCGACCCCGGCGGCGTACAGACCCGGGAGCGGGCGTCCGTCCGAGCGGCGCAGCACCCGGCAGCCTTCGTCCACCGCGAGCCCGCCGATGGTGTGAGTTATGGTCGGCGCGACCTCCACCGCCACGAACGGCGGAACCTTTACGGGCGGGGCGGGATCGCTACGCGGCGGCGAGAGCTCGGCGGTTCTTCCCTCGGCCACGGCGGTGTTGTACCTGTCGAGGGTGCGGAGAACCACATCCTGCGGCGCCCCCCGCTCCCCGAGCCTCTGCGCTAGCTCCTCCAGACCCTCGGCCTCAAGCACTGTCCCCCCGGTCTCCCTGGCGGTAGCGACCATCTCTCCCACGGTTCGCTCCCGCACGCGCCGATGGAGACCCGCCCCGTCCACGAGGTACCAGGCGCGGAGGCCCGGCTGTCGTGCGGTAGCCCTCGTCAGCGCCGTCTCCGACCAGTCGGCGGCCTCGTCGGCGTAGCGTTCGCCGTTCCGATTCAGGGCCACGGCATAGCGCCCGTAAAGTTGGGAGACCTCGACGAACCGTTCCGGGGGGAACTCGGCGGGGGGAGCCGGCAGGTTGCGGCCGTAGAACTCGTCGAGGCCCGCGCTCTCCCGCGCCCCGGCCGCGAGCGCCGCCAGAAAGCCGTCCCCTGTGCTCCAGGGATGCGCCCGCAGGCGCATCTTTCTTCGCCCCTCTGTGATGTAGCGCCCTACAAGCTCCGGGTTGGCGGCGAAGCCGCCGGACGCCAGGATCACGGCGTCCGCCTCCTCGGTCCGGCTCTCCTGGCCAGAGACCACCCGCGCCCCCGTTATTCGTCCTCGAGCGTCCTGCACGAGGTCCTCGAGCGCCGCGCCCAGCAGCAGACGTCCCCCCGAAGCGACAAAGCCCTCTGAGAGGGCCGTCACCGTGCGAGCTGGATCGAATCGGGTGCCGACGGTCAGCCGGTTGCCGGTCTCGCGCGTGAGAACGGGGGCGCCGAGATCCTCCAGCCACGAGAGGCTGGGCTCCAAGCGGTCCAGGATGAGCCTCTGCAAGGCGACATCCCCGCCGGGTGCCTCGGCTTTGTACGTCCGCAGGTCTTTGTAGGTCCAGACGTAGCCGCTGGAGTCGACGAAGGAGCCGCCGAGCCGGTCACCCTTTTCGAAGAGGGTAACGCGGGCGCCGAGCTCCTGGGCCCGCCGGGCGGCGACCAGCCCAGCGAGGCCGCCGCCGACGACGGTGACGCGCATCGGGACGACCTAGGTCAAAGAGAAGGTTGGCTTGTGCTCCACGTACTCGACGCTCACGCCCTCGGGGCCCCGGACGAAGACCGCCACGGTGTTCGGCCCCTCGACGAAGTCCTGGATCTCCAGCCCCTGCTCCTCGGCCTGCTTGCGGTGGTCCTCGGCCGAGTCCACCAGGCAGCCGAGGTGATAGAGCATGCCCTGAGCCGCGCCATCGGATGCGGAGGAGACGAGACGCAGTCGGTAATCCCCGGCCTTCACGATCGTCGTGTCCTTCCCCGGCGCGAAGCCCATCTCCACGAAACCGCGGGCGGAGCCTTCTGGATCTCCGGAGCGGAGGACGAGGCCATCGAGGTCGTAGTCCGTGAAGTCGCCCTCTCCGCGGACCAGCGCTAAGGGTAGCCCCTCGGGGCCGCCGAAGAGGTAACCGCCGTCGTAGGACTCGATCCCGGTTCCCTCCGGCAGCCGGGCGGCCGCCGACTCCGGGTCCTCGACGCGAACCTCTATGCGCTCTATCGGCCCCGGGGTTGACTCGGCGCCCTCCGGGGCGTCGAAGAGGGTCAGCTTACCGATCCTACCCCCGGCGCCGACGAGGGTGTAGCGGTCGGTGCGGTCGACCACGTGAAACCCCAGGTACGAATCGAAAAAGTCCGCGGCGGTGTCCCTGTCGCTCATGTAGAGCGCAATATGATCCAGCTTTTGTACCTTCACCGTCCCTCTTTTCCGCGAGTCTTCGGGTCGTCGCGTAGAAGATACCACGCACCGCTTCTTTTACGCCTCCGCGATGTTCCCTCTTACCGCGCGATGGCGGTAAGATGTCGCGGTGTGCGCCAGAGCAGCGACGGCCACGCCTTCAGAGCGCGAGAGCCCGTTGTTCCGGTAGATGTCTGTCTGAGAGGAGCTACGTAGGATGACAGGGCAGGGTGAATCGTGAGCGCTTCCGAGCCGCCAAGCCTCAACCACCTGGAGCGGATGACCTACCCCGAGGTGGAGCGTCTCGCGGCCCGCACCGATTTGGCTTTGTTGCCGGTCGGCCCGCCGGAGGCGCACGGCCCGCACCTCCCGGTGGGGACCGATCACATTGCGGCCCGCAAGCTGTGCGAGGGCGCGGCCGAGGGGTTGGCCGTGCGGGACGTCGAGTGTCTCATCGCCCCCCTGCTGGCGTACTGTCTCGCGGAGGTCGCCGGCTCCTTCCCCGGAACCATCACGGTGCGGGCGGAGATCGTGGCGGGGCTCGTAGCCGACATATGCGGGAGCCTGGCTCGCTCGGGCTTCCGGCGCACCCTCGTAGTCAGCGGTCACGCAGAGGAGGAGAACCTCGCGGCGCTACGGACGGGCGCCGGGCGGACGAGAGAGGCGGGGGTACTGGTGAGGGTCTCCGGATGGTACGGGGATGCGCTTCCCGGGCTGCTGCACCTCCTCGAGGAGGAACACCCGGAGCACGACGTCCACGCCGGGGAGTGGGAGACGGCGCTGGTACTGCTGCGGGCGCCGGAGCTAGTAGACCGGGAGGCCCTCGCCCGCCTGCCCCCCAACTGGGCCACCCGAAACATCTCCGAGCGGCGAGCCTCCGGGGCCAGGACCTTCCCCGAGCTGGGAGCCCCGGAGGCCTACTCGGGGGATCCCCATCTGGCGACCGCCGCTACCGCCGAGCGCCTCTACGAGGCGCTCGGTAGGTTCGTGGCCGAAGAGGCTGCTTCTATGCTTCGTGCCTAGTGACCGCTGCGAGCTACGGACGTACGGGAGCGGCTGTGGCACCCCCTCCTTTCCGAGACTAACCTGGAACGCTTGCCAGCGAGCACCGTCCCCGTTGGCCGAGCGCCTGAGGGGCGCGAGCACGGCGAGAAGAGCCTTCTGCACGTACGGCGGGGGTCGCGAAAAACGCAGGATAACTCAACTCTTAACTCTTCTCCCAATACTCCTGGATACGCCGCGGTTTTTGACAAACCTTCCGCCTCCTCGTGCACGCCCGTCACTTCGAGGTCACCGTCCGGAGTGACCACGTTACCAATTGGGGCTTCGACTTTGCCCCGGCTGTTGATCCCTGCTGAGATCATCTACTGAGGTCGTCCAGGACGCTCCTCCGTGGGGGTGCTCACCACCGCGCAACATGCCCCGTCTAGAGCGGCAGGAACGCCTTGCGCAAGAGCTCGGGCAAGACCTTTGCCGCCCCGCCTCGCAGCACGTAATCCACGTGCGGCGTAAGCGACGTCTCGGCGGGGTTGACCTCGACGATGATCGCGCCGTTTTCCAGCGCCTCGTACGGTAGCGAGGCGGCAGGATAGACCAGGCTCGAGGTTCCGATCGAAAGGAAAAGATCGCACCCGCGAGCCGCCTCAGACGCCGCTTCGAGCGCCGTTGAAGGCAGCATCTCCCCGAACCACACCACGTCGGGCCGAAGTGAACCCCCACAATTCGGGCACAAGGGTGGGACCGCTCCAGTCTGGTCCGGCCCCAGAACGATCTCCTCCGCAGGACAACGCGCGCGAAGGATGTTGCCGTGCAGCTCTATCGCGTCCCGGCTCCCTGCCCTCCGATGCAACCCGTCCACGTTCTGCGTTACTAGCGTAAAGTTGGGGACCCGCCGCTCAAGCTCCGCGAGCGCCAGCTGGCCCGGGGTCGGCTCGGCCTCCGTCACGAGCCTACGCCGCCACTCATACCACTCCCACACCAGGCGCGGGTTCCGCTCGAACGCCTCCGCGGTCGCGAGCTACTGTGGGTCGTAGCGCTCCCAGAGCCCAGTCTGGGCTTCGCGGAAGGTAAGCACCCCGCTCTCGGCGGAGATCTCCGAGCCCGTCAGGGCGACGACGCGCTCGGCGTCGCGAAGGGCTTCGATCAGGTCTTGCGGAATGCCTCGAGCGCTCGCGGGGTTCAACCCGAAACGGCCCGCAGCAGCTCCTTCGCCCCGTCGGCTACGGTAACGGTCCGTTCTTCACCGGACCTCATGTCCCGCAGCGTGCAGACGCCGCGCTCGAGCTCGGCCTCGCCGATGATGGCAGCAAAGGCGGCACCGGAGCGATCAGCCTGCCTAAACTGGCCCTTCGCGCTACGGCCCGCGTAGTCCACGTCGCAGGCGACGCCCTCCGAGCGCAGAGTGCTCGCGAGCAGCATCGCCAGGGTGCGGGCGTCGGGCGCGAGGGTGACAAAGAACACGTCGAGCGAGGTCGAAACCTCGTGCGAAGCGGCGGCGAGCAAGATACGCTCGACGCCGGACCCGAACCCAATCCCCGCGAGGTCAGGACCACCGAGCTCGGAGACCAGGCCGTTGTAGCGTCCCCCCGCCCCCACCGTGTCCTGAGCACCCAAGGCGCCGCTCTTGGCCTCGAAGACCGTCAGGGTGTAGTAGTCGAGGCCGCGCACGAGCCGCTCGTCTACCTCGTAGGGTATGCCTAAAGCGCCGAGTCCCTCCCGTACCGAGCCGAGGTGCGCCGAAGCCTCAGGGCTAAGGAACTCCCCGATGGTGGGCGCCTCCGCGAGCAGCGCCTGGGTGTTCTCGTCCTTCGAGTCGAAGGTGCGCAAGGGGTTCGTCTCCAGCCGGGCAATGGAGTCGGGGTCCAGCTCGCTCTGGTGCTTCCGCAAAAACGCGCGCAGCTCGGGAACGTAAGCGCCGCGGGTCTCCATGTCGCCCAGGTTGTTCAGGTAGACGACCTCGTCTTCTACGCCCGCGGCCTGATGGATGGCGTAGAGGAGCGAGATCACCTCCACATCCACCAGCGGGTCGGCGGAGCCGATGACCTCGACCCCGATCTGGGTGTGCTGCCGGTAGCGGCCCTTCTGCTGCTGCTCGTAGCGGAACATCGGCCCGACGTAAAACAGCTTGAGCGGCTGGGCCTGCTTGTAGAGCCCATGCTCGACGTAGGAGCGTACCACCCCCGCCGTCCCCTCCGGTCTCAAGGCGAGTTCCCGCCCCCCTTTGTCCTCGAAGGCGAACATCTCCTTGCGGACGATGTCCGACGCCTCCCCCACACTCCGCACGAAGAGTTGCGCCTCCTCGAAGATGGGCGTCCGCACCTCAGAGTAGTTATAGCGGCGGAAGAGGTCGCGGGCCCGCTCCTCGACGAAGGCCCACAACTCGGGCCTCTCGTGCGGCTCCCGGCCGCCGGGGTAGACGTCGTAGGTGCCCTTAGGTGCCCTGTAGCTCACGGTACGGTTGGGGGCAGGTACGGGTTCGTGCGCAGCTCCTGGGCGGCGGAGAGGACGGGTCCGTGCCCGGCGTAGAGGCGCGTGTCTTCGCGCCAGTAGGACATCACCTTGCGCAAAGAGACCTCGAGCTCCTCCCAGGCGGCGCCGGGGATGTCCGTCCGGCCGACGCTCCCAGGCAGCACGAGATCTCCGATGATCTGGTCTTCGCCGACGACGAAGGTAACAGAGCCCGGCGAGTGTCCCGGCGTGTGGATCACGAGCAGCCTCTCTCCGGCCAGATCCAGCTGCTGGCCGTCGTCGAGCGGCTCGTAGACCGTGACCCCGGTCCGGTCAGCATCGTCCGGGTGCACGTAAGGCGGTGCGTTCGTCTCCCGGAGCACGGCGCCGAGGGCGTTTACGTGGTCGGCGTGGCCGTGGGTCACGAGGACGGCCGATACGGGCTGGCGGACCGCGGTGAGGATCTTCTCCGGCTCGGCCCCCGCGTCCACGATCACGTCGCCCTCCGGTGCGTGGACGACGTAGGCGTTGACTTCGAAGCCGTCCATGGAGAGGGTGACCTGCTCGATCTCGGTCACTACTGCCCCTGGTGCTCCAGGGGCGTGCCGTCGCGGGAGACCCGGCGGACGTCGTAGACGTCGGGGATTCCTCGGACCTTGCGTATGACCTCGTCGACGTGCTGCACACTGGCAGCCCTGAAGGCGAAGCGGCTGAGGGCCGTCCGGTCCTCGATGGTGTCCACCCGCGCGGAGAGTATGTTCACGCCGGCGTCCGAGATCGTCTTGGTGATGTCGCTAAGGAGGTGCGTCCGGTCCAGCGCCTCGACGAGGAGCTCCACGGTGAAGAGCTTGCCTCCCGTCGCCGCCCACTCGACCTCGACGAACCGCTCGGGGTCGCGCGCGCTCAAGGCCCGGACGTTGGTGCAGCCCGCGGCGTGGACCACGACGCCGCGCCCCAGCGAAACGTAGCCGACGATGTTGTCCCCCGGCATAGGGGTGCAGCAACGGGCGAGCCGGGTCAGGATGCCGCTTGAGCCCACGACCCGAACTCCCGTCTCCTCCCCCGTGCCGGTCTCCGCATCGGGTAGCGGGAGGGGGACGAGCGCCGGGCTCTGGGCCCCCTCCTCTTCCTTCGGAAGGATCCGCTCGGCTATGCGGTGGGCGACGTTCTCCGCCGAGAGGACCCCAGCGCCGATCGCCGCTAGCATGTCGTCCGGCGTCGCGTAGTTCGTCAGGCGCGCAACATCCTCGAGGATCCCGGAAGGCACCTTGCCGATGCGCTGCTTCTTCAGCAAGGCGACTACCTTCTCGCGGCCGGAGGAGAGGTTATCCTCGCGGTCCGCCTTGTTGAAGAACTGCCGGATCTTGTTGCGCGCGCGTCCGCTCTGGACGACGGCGAGCCAGTCGCGGCTCGGGCTCGCGGACTTGCCCGTGATGACTTCCACCCGGTCGCCCGATACAAGCTCGGAGTCCAAGGGAACGATGCGGCCGTTCACCTTCGCCCCTATCGTGCGGTGCCCCACCTCGGTGTGGACGTGGTAGGCGAAGTCAATCGGGGTGGCGTTGGAGGGGAGGCTGATCACGTCGCCCTTCGGCGTGAAGACGTAGACCTCGTCGGCGACCAGCTCGCCCTTTAAGGACTCCATGAAGTCGGCGGCGTCTGTCGTCTCCTTCTGCCACTCCATCATGCTCTTAAGCCAGCCGAGCCGCGCCGCCTCGCCGTCTCTGAGGTTCTGCTTGTACATCCAGTGCGCAGCGATGCCGTACTCGGCGGTCGCCTCCATCTCTCGAGTCCGGATCTGGATCTCTAAGAGCTTGCCCTCGTTGGACATAACGGTAGTGTGCAGCGACTGGTACATGTTGAACTTCGGCATCGCGATGTAGTCCTTGAAGCGACCGGGGATCGGCTTCCAGAGCGAGTGGATAACGCCCAGAGCCCCGTAGCAGTCGCGCACGGAATCGACGACTACCCGCAATCCTGCGAGGTCGTAGATCTCGTTGAACTCCTTGTTGCGCCGCACCATCTTGTTGTAGATGGAGTAGAAGTGCTTGACCCTCCCCCGCACCTCGGCCTCTATGCCGGTCCCGCGCAGGTGCCGGACGAGCTCAGCACCCGTCCCGTTGATGAAGGCCTCCCTGTCGCCCCGCCGCGCGGCCACGAGGCGCTTTATCTCCTCGTAGCGCCGCGGGTGCAGGGTGGCGAACGAGAGGTCCTCGAGCTCCCACTTGAGCGAGTAGATGCCGAGCCGGTGGGCGAGCGGAGCGTAGATCTCAAGCGTCTCCGTTGCCTTCCTGAGCTGGGTCTCGCGCTTGAGGTAAGCGAGCGTGCGCATGTTGTGCAACCGGTCGGCGAGCTTGATGATGATGACGCGCACGTCCCGGCTCATCGCCACAATCATCTTGCGCAGAGACTCGGCCTGGGCCTCCTCCAGGTTCCCGGAGGGCAGCCTCTTGAGCTTCGTGACCCCGTCCACGATCTCCGCCAGCTCCTCCCCGAACCTGCTCGCGAGCTCCTCCTTGGTTACGCCGGTGTCCTCGAGCACGTCGTGCATCAGCGCCGCCGCGATGGTCGTCGGGTCTAGGTGCAGCTCGGCGAGGACGTCAGCCGTCGCGAGCGGATGGTAGACGAAAGGCTCACCGCTCTTGCGCACCTGGCCCTTGTGGGCCGCGTGGGCTACCCCGTAGGCCTCGGCCAGCAGCTCCTCGGACCCCTCGGGACCGTAGGCGGCGACCTTCTCTATAAGGGAAGATATGGTTACGTCGGGCGCCGGTATGGCCCTCGGATGTTCCTCTGTGCGAACCGGTTCCATGCCTAAATTATAACAGTCAGGCTTCAGGCCTCGGTTTCAGGCTTCACGTATCATGGCGTCGGCGACTCTGGAGAGACAACACCTCCCTGCCCTTCCCGATGCCTGAAGCCTAAAGGCTTCTAGATCTGAAGATGATGATGAGCAGGATAGAACCCATGATGAGGGAGAGCGTGAACCCGACGAAGCTGACCACGGGCACCCCGAGGTACGGTACTGTGGGCCCGCCATGGGCGAAGGCCCCGAGCATGCACGACCCCAAAAGCAGCGCGCCGGAGACCAGGGCGAAGACGAGCCGGTTGGCGAGGACGTCTACCTCGCCGACGAGCTCGTCGAGGCCACCATGCCTGAGCTGCACCTCGAGCTCGCCGTCCGCCACCTCGGAGAGGAGCTGCCGGAGCTGCTCCGGGTAGTCCTCGACGTACCGGGCGTACTCCAGCGCCCTCTCGCGGACCCCTTCGAGTACCCCTTCGGGTTCGTAGCGCTCCAGCAGAAGCCTCCGCGCGTACGGACGCGCGACCTCGTAGACGTTTATCGTGGGGTCAATAGCGCGAGCGAGCCCTTCGGCGGTGACGAGGGCTTTGGTCAGAAGCGGGAAGACCGGCGGCACGCGCAGCCGGTAGTTCCTCGCCAGCGCGATGAGCTCGGAGAGCGCCTGCCCGAGCGTGACCTCCCCCACCGAGAGCCCAGAGTACTTGTTGAGGAACTCGCGGAGGTCCCGCACGAGGTCGCCGCGCACCTCCGTAGAGTACCGCACGCCCAGAGACTCGAGCCCGCGCAGGGCGGCGGCGGCGTCGCGCTGTACGACGGCGATGAACAACCGGCTGAGAGCCTCGATGTCGCCCCGGCTCATGTAGCCGACCATGCCGAAATCGAGCAAGGCTAGGTCACCCTGCGGGGTGAGGATGAGGTTGCCCGGATGAGGGTCGCCGTGGAAGAAGCCGTCCTCGAACGCCATCTTGAAGATCGCGTCCGCCCCCATAGAGGCCACCCTCCGCCGCTCGGACGGTGCCAAAAGCAGTGGCCGGATGTCGCGGAATCGGGTTCCCTCTATGTATTGCAGCGTCAGGACAAAGGGGGTCGAGTACTCCAGGTGTATCCTGGGGATCACGACCGGCGTCTCGGCAAAGTTGGCCGCGAAGCGGCGGGCGTTGGCGGCCTCGGCGGTGTAGTCGAGCTCGCGCCGGATCACGGTCTCGAACTCCGCCACGAGGCCGCGCACGTCCACGAAGATCCTGCGCGCAAACCTGCGGTCCAAAAGGAGCGCGAACTCCCGCATGAGCTCGAGGTCCGACTCGACCCTGCCGGGCGCCTCGGGGCGCTGCACCTTGACGGCCACAACCTCACCGCTCCGCAGCACCGCCCGGTGTACCTGCCCGATGCTCGCCGAGCCCAAAGGGTCCGGGTCGAAGCGCTCGAACACCTCGTCCACCGGCGCCCCGAGCTCCCGCTCGACTATCGCCTGCGCCGCCCCAGCCGGCATCGGCCTAACCGTGTCCTGGAGCTTCTGGAGCTCGGAGAGGACGCCCTCGGGCAAGATGTCCGAGCGGGTGGAGAGGAGCTGGCCGAACTTGACGAAGGTCGGCCCGAGGTCATCGAGGGTACGCCGGAGCCGCACGCCGAAGTTCGGCGCGAGAAATTCCTGGAGCCCCTTTTTCTCCCGCCTGTCCCGCCTGACGTCGAAGACGAAGCCGAACCCGTGGCGGACGAGGACGCGTCCTATCTGGGAGAAACGCCGTAGGCTCCCGGACGGGTCGGCCGGCGGGAGCGCTCCGTTGGCCAAGGGTGGGTCCTACTAGAGGCCGGGTGGGGTGTCCGGCTCGTCGCGGGGCGGTTGGGGGGCCACGTCTGGGCCGGTCGGCGGGGCCTCCGGGCCGGTCAAGCCCTCGGGTCCGCCGGCACGCGGGGGCGGCGTGACGGAGGAAGGCGGCGCGACGGGCCGGTCCTCAAGCATGCGCACCCGGTGCTCTAGTTGCTCGACGCGGAAGACTAGGTCCTCGTAGTCCTCCCGGGTCGGAAGACCGGTTCTTTTGAGCCCCTGCTGCATCGAGGCGTCGAGCAGGGAGCGGGCGCCGGCCGAGCGCTCCCGCGCCCTTCCCGCGACCTGATCCACCAGGGTCTTGCCCTCCTCGCGCTGGAGGCGGCCCTGCTCTACGAGGCCCTCGACCACCTCTTCAATCCGCTCGCGCGTGGCCGCTGCGGCCCCTATCTGCAAAAGGATCAAACGCTCGAACGTCTCACCGATCGTACCGCGCATAACCTACCTCCCGACGACGGGTGCACCGACCACATGATACACCGCGGCATGGAGACCTCTAGGTTGAGCGTGCGGGTCGGAGCTTCCCGGCGCGCCAAGCCTTATACAGCGACAAGACGGGCGAGGCGATAAAGATGGAGCTGTAGGTGCCGGCGACGATGCCGACGAGGAGGGCGAAGGCGAAGTCGCCTAGAGTGGTCTCACCGAATATCAAGAGGGCGGATATCGGGATCACGGTACACAGCGAGGTGTAGATCGAGCGTCGCACGACCTGCCGGATGGAGGTGTTGACGGTCTCGTCGAAGCGCCGGCGGTTGTAACCCATCGTCGGCACGTTCTCCCGAACCCTATCGAAAATGATGATTGTGTCGTAGAGCGAGTAGCCGAGCACCGTCAGGACCGCGACCACCGTTACCAGGCTGACCTCCCGCCCGACGATGGCGTAGAAGCCAACCGTTAGCAAGATGTCGTGCAGAAGCGCCACCATCGCGGCGAGCGCGAAGGCGAACTCGAAACGGACGCTTATGAAGGCCACGATGATGAGCAGCGCGGCCGCAACAGCCTGGAGCGCTTGGTCGCGGACCTGCCCTCCGAACGTTGGGCTCACGCTCGTCTCGCTGACCTCCCCGCCGAGCGCCTCGCTCAGAGCCTCCTCGACCTGCGCCCTCTCCCCCTCATCCAGCACCGGCGTGCGGACCTCCCAGCCGTCGCCGGCCGTCTGGATCACGGCGTCCCCCGCCACGAACTCGGGGAGCGCATCCCGGATCTCGCCCTCCCCCAGCTGGCGGTCGGGGTTCGCCACCGTGAACTTGGCGCCGCCCTCGAAGTCTATGCCGAAGTTCAGGTTGCCGAGCGCGATCGCCGCGACGCCGACCGTGATCAGGACGGCCGAGATCGCGAACCACAGCCTCCAGCGTCCGACGAAGTCCACCTTCGAGAACACAGCCCTAGCTCTCCTTCTTCCCGATCTCGCTCTTGGAGACGCCCATCATGCCGGCCGAGAGGTGGAAGCCCCGGCTCGAGACGACGCCGAGGAGTGCCCGCGTAACGACTATCGCCGTGAACATGCTCAGTAAGACGCCGATGATCAGGAGGACCGCGAAGCCCCGGACCGAGCCGCTGGATAGGGCGAAGAGGATGAAGGCCGTGATGAGCGTCGTGACATTGCCGTCCAGGATCGCCCGGAAGCCCTTCTGGTAGCCGGTCTGGACGGCGGTGCGGGGCGTCTTGCCACGCCGGATCTCCTCCTTTATCCGCTCGAAGATCACGATGTTCGCGTCCGCCGCGACGCCGATGCTGAGGACGACCCCCGCTATCCCCGGCAGGGTGACCGTGACCGGGATCGCCACGATGAGCCCCCAGAGTAGGAAGGCGTAGACGAGCAGCGCGAGGTCCGCCACCACCCCGAGCACTCGGTAGACAGCCACCAGGAAGAGCAGCACCAGCCCGAAGCCCACGAGCGACGCGACGAGCCCGCTCCTCAGGGACTGCGTGCCGAGGGTCGGCCCGATGGTCGTCACCGACAAGACCCGCATGTTCACGGGGAGCGCGCCGGTCTGGAGCACGATCTCCAGCTCGCTGGCCTCCTCCTCGGGCAAGCCGGTTGGCGAGGCCTCGTTCGTGATGGAGACGTTGCCGCCGACGATGGCCTCGTCCACGGTCGGCGCGCTCACGACGTCCTCGTCGAGCACTATTGCGAGCCGGCCCGTCCCCGGCTGCCCGGAAGCGAGCGCGTTCTCCACGATCCTGCCGGAGAGGTCCGCGAACTGGCCGGCCCCCTCGCGCGTGAAGTCCATCGTAACCTGGAGCCTGCCCTGCTGGTCCCGGTCGAGGTTCGCGCTGTCGAGGGCTTCGCCGGTGATATCCGGCTGGGCATTGACCACGTAGCCGGCAACGTAGGTCCCGGTGCCCGCCGGCGACGGGCTCTCCTCGAAGAGTATCTTGGTCTCTCCCTCCTTGAACGCGTCGTCCCCACGCAGATCTTCCTCGATCTTTTCCTTAGCCTCGTCTATCTCATCCTGCGCAACCGAGATCTCCTCCTCGAAGGCGAGGACCTCGTAGAAGCCGAGCTGGGCGGTGCGCCCGATCACCTCGACTGCCCTGGTGGAGTCGGTGATGCCGGGGATGTTCACCGTGACCTGGTTCTCGCCCTGGAGCTGGATCTCCGGCTCCGTAACGCCCAGGCTGTCCACGCGCTGCCGGATCACCTCGACCGCCTGCTCCATCTCCTCGCGGGTGACCTGGCTGCCGTCGGTCTGGTAGCCCTCGAGCTGCACGCTCACCCCGCCCTCCAGGTCAAGCCCCAGCCGCGTGGAGTCGGCCGGTCCTCCGCCCCGAACAAAGATCAGGTACGCTGCGACCCCTAGGAGCACGCCCACCAGGCCGAGGATGATGAGGTTGTTTCTCCGGCTGCCCATAAGGTCGGATTATAGCTTGTCAGAGACCAAAGCTGGTCGTCTTCTTAGCGATAGTCCTCGTGGTAGCTGCCGGGCAACGCACGCGCACCCCGCTCCTCGCAAGCCTCCGCGCCGAGCCTCTGGCCAGATAGTTACCCGACTAACTATCTGGCGGGTCACGCCAGCGAGCCGAAAAGCTTGCTAGGTTGAGGTGTAGCGGGTTATCCAGGCCCGAGACCATTCCTCAAAGCCGCCGACCAGGATCTCCTCCCTCGCCCGCCGGCACAGCTCGACCGTGAAGCGGACGTTGTGGAGGGTGAGAAGCCGGTGGCCTAGCAGCTCGTCCTCCCGTACTAGGTGTGCCAGGTACGCCCGGCTGTATCCCGTGCACGCCTCGCACGAGCACTCGGGGTCGAGCGGTCCGAGGTCGCGACGGTGTTTCGCGTTCCTCAGGTTGATGCGGCCCCTGGCTGTCATCGCCGCCCCGTGGCGGGCGAGGCGTGTCGGGAGCACGCAGTCGAACATGTCAACTCCGAGCGCGATGACCTCCAGTATCCCGACCGGGTCGCCGATGCCCATGAAGTAGCGGGGCTTGTCCGCCGGGAGCATGGGCGCGGTCAAGGAGAGTGACTCCAGCATCTCTTCGCGCGACTCCCCGATCGAGAGGCCGCCGACGGCGTAGCCGGGGAAGCCTATCTCGACCGTGCGGCTCAGGCTCTCCTCTCGCAGGTCCGGGTAGAGCCCGCCTTGCACGATCCCGAAGAGTGCCTGATCCCACCTCCCGTGCGCTTCTTTGCAGCGCTCGGCCCACCTCGCCGTCCTCCTCAAAGATTCGGCGTGGTACTCGCGGATGGCGTTCGCGGGCGGGCACTCGTCGAGGACCATCGCGATGTCGGCGCCGAGGTCCTCTTGCACCTTCGTGGTTAGCTCCGGGGTGAAGACGTGGGGCGAGCCGTCGTAGACGGAGGCGAACTCGACGCCCTTCTCCGAGATCCTGCGCGTCTCGGCGAGCGAGAAGACCTGGTAACCGCCCGAGTCGGTGAGCATCGGGCCGTGCCAGCCGGTGAACGTGTGCAGTCCGCCGGCCTCCCGCACGAGGTCCGCCCCAGGCCGCAGGTAGAGATGATACGTGTTACCGAGAACGATGCCAGCCCCCACGGATCGCAGATCGCCGGGTGTCAGCCCCTTGACAGTCCCCTTCGTCCCCACGGGCATGAAAGTCGGCGTCTCAACCGCGCCGTGCGGCGTCCGCAGCACCCCCGCCCGCGCTTCACCGGCGCAACCCACGACGTCTATGGAGACCGGGGCCCTTACCGCCCTCTCCCGCCGTTCAGGACCAGCATCGCGTCTCCGAACGAGTAGAAGCGGTAGCGTTCCTCGACCGCTACCCTGTACGCCTCCCGCACCAGCTCTGTACCACCGAAGCTCATCACCATCGCCAAGAGCGTCGAGCGCGGGAGGTGGAAGTTCGTCAGCAACGCGTTTACCCGCCGCCACTCGTAGCCGGGATGGACAAAAAGTGTCGACTCGCCCTCTCGCTTGCCGCTCGCCGCCCAGGACTCGAGCGTCCGCGCCACGGTCGTCCCCGCGGCCACAACCCTCTCGGAGCCCTCGATCACGCACGCGGCCTTCTCGGGGACGGCGTAGTGCTCGGCGTGCATCCGGTGATCTTCGAGCCTCTCCACCCGTATCGGGGCGAAGGTCCCAGTGCCGACGTGCAGCGTTACCCGCGCTATCTTTGCCCCGGCGCGCTCCGCCCCCTCCAGTACCCCCTCGGTGAAGTGGAACCCCGCCGTGGGGGCGGCGGCCGAGCCAGGGTTGCGCGCGTAGACCGTCTGGTAGGCCCCCTCCGCCACCGCGGTTGCCCGGATGTACGGCGGCAGCGGCATGCGCCCGCTCCGCTCCATCGTCCCCCGCAGGTCGCGTCCCGCGACGATCCAACGCCCCTCACCCAGTCTGTTCACGACCTCCAACCTGTCGCCGTCCACGGTGAGCGCCATCCCCGGTTTGAGGCGCTTGCTCGGCCGAGCAAGCGCCTCCCAGGAACCACCGAGCTCCCTCAAGAAGAGCAGCTCCACCTGACCTCCGCCAGGCCTGCGGGCCGGGACGCGAGCCGGGAGGACCTTCGTCTCGTTCAAGACGAGGGCGTCACCGAGGCGCACAAAGGCGGGCAGGTCGCGGAAGACATGGTGGGTTATGGTGCCCGTCCGCGCGTCCACCACCATCAGGCGCGAGGCGTCGCGCGGCTCGGCGGGCTTCTGGGCAATCAAGGCTTCGGGCAGCTCGTAGTCGAGCTCTGAGGTCAGCACGGCTTAGCGCCGGAAGAAGAGGTTCAGGAGGATCGTGCCGACGACGGAGAGCAGGATCATAAGCCCTATCGGGAAGTAGACGGTGAGGTTGCCGCGCTTTAACACGAGGTCGCCGGGGAGCCGGTCCATCCCGAAGCGCCCGAGCAACACGAAGATGATGCCAAACACGAGCAGCACTACAGCGCCGCCGATGAGAAGCCTGCCCAGACCTTCTAAGCCCACACCCGTATTCTATACGCCGCTCCCTCTCTTGCCCCGCGAGACCACGCCTAGTCGTAGTGCTCGAAGCGCGGCCAGGCCTCTTCAAAGGCCATCTTCGGCTCCCGGCAGACGTACACGGGCAGGTTGTCCTCGTCGGGCATGCAGTACCGGCACCTGACCGTTTCGACCTGCTCGACCTCACCGAAGACGCCTCGCAAGGTTTCGGGGGGGACCCCGACGCTGATGACCACCTCGCCGGCGCAGTCCCTGGGTCCCCAGATAGAGTAGCTGTTGTGGCCGCTTATGGCTTTCGGGAGACCGTACCTCGGGCCGAAGAAGTCCACGGCCCCCGCCTCCCCGTAGTTGCCGGTGAGGATGCAGGCTCTTTCTCTCTCTTCCGGCGGTAGTTCCTCGTAGACGCCGGTGACGGTCGCGACCATGCTCTGCCAGCCGAACCTGTCGGCGAAGTTCTGGGGAAGCTGGCCCACCTCCCGGGTCTCGACCTGTACCCCGGCGTCCCCGCCCGCGGCGCCCGTGATCCTCGCCAGCGTCTCGACCGGGAGCACCGGCACCACCGTGATCGGGGCCACCACGATCCCCGAGATGGCGAGCAAGGCGACGTAGGCGGGCTTCGGCCAGCTCCAGACGCGGCGCGCGAGGAAGCACTCGGACCTAACCGCGCCCGCCGCGAAGAGCATGGGGTAGGCGGGGGTTAGGAAGTAGAAGCGGGCGTTCTGGGCCATGAACAGTACAAAGAGGATGACGTACACCAAGCCCAGAGCGCGGTAGGGACGACCGTCTCTAGAGAACAGGTAATAGAAGAGCCCCGCAAGCCAGAGCGGAAGCGTGGGCGGCTGCATCGTCACGATCTGCTCGACCAAGAACTCCAGGGGAGTGGCCTCGTCTATCTTCTCCCCGTAGTTAGACCAGAACTCGATCGTAGGCCAGCCGTGCGAGATCTGCCAGACGACATACGGGAGCAACAAGAGAAAGGCGATCCCGCCCCCGAGCCACGGCCACGGCGTGAGCAGGTGCCTGCGGCTGCGCGTGAACAACACGGCGACGAAGACGGCGAGGCCGAGGTAGAGCATGGTGAGCTTGGCCAGCAACCCAAGCCCGGCGACGATGCCAAACACGAGCCAGAGCCGCGGTCGATCCCGCTTTAGGATGAAGACGAGGACGTAGGTTCCGAGCACCCAGAATAGCTGGTCGAACGCGTCCATGGAGAGCCAGGTGCCGAAGACGAGGAAAGTCGGGGGTATGAGGGTCGCAAAGGCGGCGAGGCCCTGCGCGAACCGGCCGCCGCCCAGCTCCCGCGCGATGAGGCCCGCCAGCACGACCACGACGGCCCCGGCCAGGGCGGGAAAGACGTGCAGCGCGGGGAGCGAGTCCCCGAATAGCGCGCGGGTTACAGCCGCGACCACCGCCACCAGGGGCGGGAAATCCACGTAGCCGAAGTCGAGGTGCTCCCCCGCGGCGACGTAGTAGAGCTCGTCCCTGAAATAGCCGTAGTTCTCCGCGGTCAGGAGGTGCAGCAGGAGCTTGAAGAGCCCCAGGTAGATCAGGATCGCCGTGGCCCCGAACAGGGCTGCTCGCGCTGAGGGCCGTCGCCGCACCGACTCGCTCATGGACCAATTATCAACGGGTCCGGGACCCGCGACCACAGCGGGCGCTGAAGGGGCGCCCGGGAGTGAAGCCCCTAGCTATCTAGCTCGGCGAGCAGACCCTCTACGTCGAGCGGCTGGGTCACCATCGCGAGCTTGCCCTCCGCGTCGCGCGTCCACTGGTCTTCGGGACGATCCCTATAGAGCTCGACGCCGTTGCCGTCGGGGTCGCTCATGTAGAGCGCTTCGGAGACGCCGTGGTCGGAGGCGCCGTCTATGGGGT
>Ga0126306_10000107_pt1 | contig 27675 bp, 26 predicted proteins | sample Plot27_FD_92592 | JGI IMG/M metagenome (GOLD analysis project Ga0126306, IMG submission 92592) | Serpentine soil microbial communities from UC McLaughlin Reserve, CA, USA - Plot27 | ecosystem: Environmental > Terrestrial > Soil > Grasslands | place: USA: UC McLaughlin Reserve, Lake County... | reverse complement strand
GGGCGGAGGCAGCCGGGATCTGGACGATCCAAACGGGCGTCTTCCCCGAGAACCTCGCAAGTCTTCGACTCCACCTGTCGTGCGGCTTCCGCGTCGTCGGCGTCCGCGAGCGCATCGGTCGGCTCGACGGCACCTGGCGCGATGTCGTCTTCCTGGAACGACGAAGCAAGGAGATCACCTGATGGTCAAAGTCGAAGCAGTGGTCATCCGCGAGCGCGTCGAGACGGTGATCGACGCGGTCGAGGAGGAGACGGGTCACGTGGGCGTCACGGTCGTCGAGGCGATCGGGCACGGACGCGAGCGGGGCATCACCCACGAGTACCGCGGTCGCGTGTTCGAGTCGCGCTTCCTGCCGAAGGCGCTGCTCACGTTCGTCGTTCCGGACGAGATCGCGCACGCCGTCGTGGCCGCCGCCGCCGATGCGGCTCGAAGCGGAAACGAGTCGGGAGACGGTCTCGTGTGGACGACGCCCGTCGGAAACGTCACCCACAACCGGACCGGCAGCAGCCTGGAGGAGGTCGAGGTCGCATGACTCTCACGAACAAAGAGCTCGTGATCGCGACCAGCACGATCTGGGTCGTCGTCGCAGCGATCCTCGTGATGTTCATGCAGGCCGGCTTCGCGTTCCTCGAGGCCGGGCTGACGCGAATGAAGAACGTCGGTCACGTCGCCGCCAAGAACGTGCTCGTGCTGGGAATCGCCTCGATCGTCTACTACCTCGTCGGCTACGGGATCGCGTTCGGCGACGGGGGCAACGGGATCGTCGGAGGGTCCGGGTTCTTCCCCTCGGTCGACGAGCTGCTCGCGATCGGCACGTCGCCGTTCAGCTGGTTCGGGTCGATCCCCGCCGGCGCGGGCTACCTCTTCCAGGTCGTCTTCGCCGCGGTCGCGCTCGCAATCGTCTGGGGCGCGATGGCGGAGCGCACCAAGCTCTGGGTGTACTTCGCCTTCGGCGTCGTCTTCACGCTCATCTACTCGGTCGTGTCGCACTGGATCTGGCACCCGGACGGCTGGCTGTTCGCGCGGGGCATGCAGGACTTCGCCGGGTCGACGGTCGTGCACTACCAGGGTGCGCTCGCGGCGCTCGCCGGCGCGCTGCTGCTCGGGCCGCGCATCGGGAAGTTCGGGACCGACGGCAAGCCGAACGCGATCCCCGGCCACAACATGGCCTTCGTCACGCTCGGCGTGATCATCCTGTGGTTCGGGTGGTTCGGCTTCAACCCGGGCTCGACGCTCGGAGTCGTCACGGGCGACAAGCTCGGCTACTTCGCGTATGTCGCGCTGACGACGAACGTGGCAGCCGCCGCCGGTGCGCTCGGTGCCGTGGCGGTCTCGTGGATCGTGATCAAGAAGCCCGACCTCTCGATGATGCTGAACGGCGTGATCGCCGCGCTTGTCGCGATCACCGCCGCATCGGGCTTCGTTGCGCCGTGGGCGGCGATCGTCATCGGCGCGGTGGCGGGCTCGATCGCGGTCCTCGGGGTGCTCGGGGTCGAGCGGCTGCGGGTCGACGACCCAATCGGGGCCGTCTCGGTGCACGGACTCGCAGGCGTGTGGGGCACGCTCGCGACGGGGATCTTCGCGGTCCCGGCGCTGGCCGACAACCTGGCGACCGGCGCGGGCGGGCTCTGGTACACGGGGAGCTTCCACCAGCTCGGCGTGCAGGCACTCGGCCTGCTCGCGGTCGGGATCTTCACCTTCAGCGCGTCGTTCGGGGCGCTCTGGACGATGAAGAAGACGTTCGGGATCCGTGTCGAGCCCGAGGTCGAGACCGCCGGGCTCGACGTCTCCGAGCACGGCATGTGGGGCTACCCCGAGTTCTACATCCCGGTCCCCGGCGGCTACGGCACGGAGAGCCACGGCCACCTGGGACTCGCGCACGCGCGCAGCGCACCGGCGCACGCGCACCCGCACCCGCAGGCTGAGCCGGCGCTTGAAGGGTCCTGATCGCTAACGGGAGGGAGGCGGGTGAACGGCCCGCCTCCCTCCCGTTAGCCTGTGCTCTGCGCCGACTCGGCCACAGCGGTGGGGGGAGCGACCCGGACGAACCGCGCCGCCAGCTCGTCCCACCGGGCGAGCACCTCCGCCGCGCGCGCGGAGCGCGTCGAGCGTTCGTGGCGCTCGACCAACTCGCGGACGCCTAGCAACTCGCCGGGAGTTGCAGCCCGAAGCACGACGTCCGCGTTGGCTCGCCGCTCGAGGCGGTCGGAGTCGAAGACGTACAGCTCGCCGCCGCTCATCCCCGCGCCGGCGTTCCGGCCGACCTCGCCGAGCACGACGACCGTTCCGCCGGTCATGTACTCGCACGCGTGGTCGCCGACCCCTTCGACGACGGCGCTCGCGCCCGAGTTGCGTACGGCGAAACGTTCGCCCGCACGACCCGCCACGTACAGCTCGCCGCCGGTCGCGCCGTAGAGGACTGTGTTACCGACGAGCACCGGATCGCCCGCGTCGCCCGAGGGCGGCCGCACGACGATCCGCCCGCCCGACATGCTCTTACCCACGTAGTCGTTTGCCTCGCCGTCCAGCGCGAGCCGCACGCCGTCGGTCAGAAAGGCGCCGAAGCTCTGCCCCGCACTGCCGGTGAAACCGGCGCGGATGCGGCCCGGCGGCGCGCCGCCGCCGAACCGCGAGGCGATCTCGCCGGCGAGCCGTGCGCCGACGGCACGATCGGAGTTGCAGATCGGGTAGCGCAGGTCGAGCAGGCGCGCCTCCTCGAGCGCGGGCCTCGCGTCGTCGACAAGGAGCTCGCCGAGCTCACCGCCTGGGGCGTGCAGCTGCAGCTCTCCCACGTAGCCGCCTCCCGTACCGAGGAGCTCCTCGACCGCCAACGGAGCCCCGGCTCGAGGGCGAAGCAGGTCGGAGCGGCCGACCGCGTCCTCTAGCCGTCTGAGGCCGAGGGTGGCGAGGTACCGCCGCACCTCCTCGGCGACGAAGCGGAGATACGCCATGACCTGCTCCGGCGCCGCTGCGAACTTCGCGCGCAGCTCAGGGCGCTGCGTCGCGATCCCAACCGGACACGTGTCGAGGTGGCACGAGCGCACCATCAGACAACCCTGCGCGAGCAGCACCGCCGTGCCGAACGAGACCTCATCCGCCCCGAGGAGCGTCGCGACGATCACGTCTCGACCGGTCTTCAGCCCGCCGTCGACGCGCACGCGAACGCGGCCTCGCAGACCTTCGACGACGAGCGTCCTTTGCGTCTCGGCGAGCCCGAGCTCCCACGGCGCGCCGGCGTTCTTGATCGACGAGAGCGGGCTGGCGCCGGTGCCGCCGTCCGCCCCGGCGACGTGGACCACGTCGGCGAGCGTTTTCACGACGCCGGCCGCGACCAGACCCACGCCTGCCTCGGAGACGAGCTTCACGGAGACGTCGGCGCGCGGATTCACCTGCTTCAGGTCGAAGACGAGCTGGGCGAGGTCCTCGATCGAGTAGATGTCGTGGTGCGGCGGCGGGGAGATGAGCTCGATCCCGGGCCGGGTGTGCCGCAGACTGGCGATCTCGTCGCTGACCTTGTGCGCCGGGAGCTGCCCACCCTCGCCCGGCTTCGACCCCTGCGCGATCTTGATCTGGAGCTCGTCGGCCGAGACGGCGTAGCGCGCGGTGACGCCGAAGCGCGCCGAGGCAACCTGCTTGATGCGCGAGTTCCGCTCGTCGCTGAAGCGTTCGGGATCCTCGCCGCCCTCGCCGGAGTTCGAGCGGGCGCCGAGCCGGTTGAACGCGATCGCAACCGTCTCGTGGGCCTCCGCCGAGAGAGAGCCGTGCGACATACCGCCGCTCGAGAAACGGTGCAGGATCGACTCCGCGGGCTCGACCTCCTCGAGGGGGATCGGCTCAGCCGCGGGCACGAGCTCGAGCAGATCGCGGAGCTCGAGCGGCTCGCGCTCGTTCACGAGCTGCGCGAAGCGCTCGTAGTCGTCCCAGCCGGTGCCGTTGACCGCCGCTCGGAGCTTGTGGGACGCAGCCCGCTGCAGAGCTGCGACGACGTCCGGGTTCGAAGCGTGCCGCTCTCCCCCTTTTCGAAACTTGACGTAGCCCGGGCTCTCGAGCTCCGGGGCCTCCGACCGAGAGCCCTCGAGCCGTGCGCGCGCGTCGCGCTCGAGCTCCGCGAACCCGACCGGCCCGATCGTCGCCGGGGTGTGCGAGAAGCACGTGCGGAGCACGTCGTCGGCGAGCCCGATCGCCTCGAACACCTCCGCGCCACGATACGAGTCGACGTCTGAGATGCCCATCTTCGCCATCACCTTGAGGACGCCGGCCTCGACCGCGCGGCGGAAGCTCCGCTGCGCGTGGTCGGGGGTCGCGCCGCCGAGCTTGTCCGCCGCACCGAGGTCGGCGACGGTGTCGAGCGCGAGGCGCGGGCAGACGGCGTCGGCGCCGTACCCGAGGAGGCAGGCGAAGTGGTGCACCTCCCGCGGCTCGTCGCTCGCGACGACGAGCGCAGTCGAGGTGCGCAGCCCGGCTTCGACCAGCGCGCGATGGACAGCTGCGACCGCAAGGAGCGCAGGGAGGGGGATGCGCCCCTCCGCGGTCGCCGCATCGTCGAGCAGCAGGGACTCCGCACCACCGCGCGCAGCGGAGACAGCGTCGGAGATAAGCCTGCCGCAAGCGGAGGCGAGGCTCTCGTCGCCAAACGTCGCGTCGATAACCTTCGCGCGCAGCAAGGGGAGTGCCGACGGGTAGAGGAAGAAGCTTTCCAGCTCGACGAGCCTCGCGCCCTCGGGGCCCTCTGCGAGCAACGGCGCACGGGCGCCCAAGAGTGTCTCCAGCGACATCACGCTCCGCTCCCGCAGGTGGTCGATCGGCGGGTTCGTCACCTGCGCGAAACGCTGGCGGAAGAACGAGTAAAGCGGCCGCGCCCGACCGGCGAGCGGGGGCAACGCGGTGTCGTCGCCCATTGACGAGATCGGTTCGTGGCCGTGCGAAGCCGCCGGTCTCAGCACGAGCGAGAGGTCCTCGCGGGTGTAGCCGGCCAGGACCTGACGCGGGCGAAGGTCGCCCGCCGGGGGAAGCACCGGCTCGCCTGCGGCGAGCGCGCGACGCCCGACCGCCAGCCAGCGAAGGTAGGGACGCCGGGCGGCGAGCCTGCGCTTGAGGTCGGCGTCGAGCTCGACCCCGATCCCGGCGGCATCGACGGCGATCATCTCGCCCGGCCCGAGTTTACCGCGGCGCACGCGCGCGCCGTGCGGCAGCGGGATCGCGCCCGCCTCCGACGCACACGCCACGAGGCCCTCGTCGGTGATCGCGTAACGAAGCGGCCGCAACCCGTTGCGGTCGAGCGCAGCGCCGACCACGCGCCCGTCGGTGAAGACGACGCCCGCCGGTCCGTCCCACGGCTCGATCAGCCCCGCGTGGTAGCGGTGGAACGCCCGCACCTCGGGCTCGAGCTCGGGGTCGCTCTGCCAGGCCGGAGGCAGCAACATCGCCGTGGCGTGACGCACGTCACGACCACCGCGGGTAAGGAGCTCGACCGCATTGTCGAGCATGGCGGAGTCGGAGCCGGACTCGTCGAGCACAGGCGCGAGCAGCTCGTCGCCGAGCCGCGCCTCGCGCGCGCGCATCCACCCGACGTTGCCGCGCAGCGTGTTGATCTCGCCGTTGTGGCAGAGGAGCCGGAACGGCTGCGCGCGCTCCCACGAGGGCGACGTGTTCGTCGAGAAGCGCTGGTGAAAAATCGTGAAGGGAACCTCGAGCGACTGGTCGCGCAGATCGGCGTAGAAGGCATCGAGCTGGTCTGCCGCGCACAGCGCCTTGTAGGTGACGGTGCGAAACGAGAGCGACGCGACGTAGGCGCCACGCACGCGCTCGGCCCGACGGCGGGCACGGTACGCTCGCCTCTCGGCCTCGTCGGGACCGACGCCGAAGGGCCGGACCAGGACGAGCTGCTCGATCTCCGGCATCGTCGCGAGTGCGGAGTCGCCGAGCGCGTCGCGGTCGACCGGGACCTTCCGCCATCCCGCGAGCCCGATCCCCTCCGCCTCGCACGCGGCTTCGATGCGGGCCCGCGCGTCGTCGTCGCGCAGGAAGACCATCGCGAGCCCACACCAAGGCCCAGGCACGAGCGCAGGCGCGATCGGGAGCAGCACGCCCGCGCCGTCCCCGGTCTTCCGGTCGGCGGCGACGGCGCCGCGGTGGCGCATCCGCCGCAGCCCCTCGAGCGCCGCGTCGAGGATCTCGCGCGACGGCCGCGCGTGCAGGTCGGCGACGAAGCCGATGCCACAGGAGTCGAGCTCGGTTGGGTGGGTCGGGTTGGCCAGAGGCGCGCCCTTCGCGGGTGTGTCTGAAAGAGCTTCCCGCCTGTTGCGGACGACCTAGCCGGCGGGGCGGGAGGTGAGCGCCGGCTAGCGCGTAAGGACGCGCGAAAAGACGTTGGTAATCGACAGCCTCTTCGAGCGGCGTCCCATGAAGTCGCTCACCCTACTCCTCCGGCCAGACAGCGCAACTACGAGACTGCGAACGTGACGCTGACCGACGCCTGGAGCTCCTGCGTCCCGGGTTCGATCGTCGCCTTGGCATCCTCGGCACGGCCCGCAGCCATGGGCATCGGCACGCTCCCGCCGCCCTCGACGGTCGCGGTCATCGCGCCGAGCGTGACGCCGGCGGCCTCGGCGAGAGCCTGTGCCTTCACGCGTGCGTCCGCGTAGGCCGCTCGGAGCGCGTTGCGGTAGAGCGCTTCCTGGTCGGAGCGGGTCAGCGAGGGGCCGTACACGTGGTTCGCCCCGGCGCCGACCGCCGCGTCCACGACAGCTCCCGAGCGGTCGAGGTTCCGCACCCGGACCGACACGGAGCTGACCGCGTTGTAGCCGACGATCGCCTCCCCGTCCTCCGAGGTGCGCGGCGAGAGCGAGATCTGCTCGGTCTGGATGTCGGCCTGTGAGACGCCGGCCTCGCGGAGCGCGGCCACGACACGGCGCAGTTGGGCGTCTGCGGCCTCGAGCGCCTGGCTCGCCGTGCGCGACTGCGCCTGGACGCCGAACGAGAAGTGTGCGCGATCGGGCACGGTCGTGACCGAGCCGACGCCGGACGTGGTGATCGAGCGGGCGGGGCCGGCCGCCTCCTGGCCCCGAGCCTGCCCGGGTTGGCCGATGCCGGCCAGCGCAGCGGCCGCGAGGACGAGTGCCGCGGCGATGAAGATGCGTGGAGGTTTCATGGGGGTTCTACGCCGCCGCCGGCCGATCTCGTCACTTGTTCTACGGTCCTGGCGTGCGGTACCGATTCGTCGACTGCCGGTGGGAACTGTCGGACCCGAAGCGAGGACGCGAGCTCTACCGGGCCGGGCACATCCCCGGCGCGGTCTTCCTCGACGTCGACGCCGACCTCTCGGACCTCTCGGTGAAGGGCGCCGGCCGGCATCCGCTGCCCAGCCCTCGCGCGTTTGCGGCCGCGGCTTCGCGAGCGGGAATCGAGGACAAGGTCTTCGTCGTCGCGTACGGGAACATGGGCGGCGCCGAGCGCCTCTGGTGGCTGCTACGCCACTTCGGCCATGACGAGTGCGCCGTGCTGCTCGGAGGGATCGAGAGCTGGGGAGGCGCGCTTCGAGCCGGCGACGAGGACGTCGAGCCCACGACGTTCGTGCCTCGCGAACGGGGTGGCGACACGATCGGCGCGGACGAGATCCTCGAACGCGCCGACGAGCTCGTCGTCGTGGATGCACGACTGCCGTCGCGCTGGCGCGGCGAGGAGAACCCGATCGACAGAGTGCGGGGCCGCATACCAGGCGCTCGGAACGCACCGTGGAACGAGTCCCTGCCGGAGCTGCCGGAGGGCGAGGTCGCCGTCTACTGCGGCTCGGGCGTCACCGCGAGCGCGATCGTGCACCGCCTCTGGCTCGCCGGCCGCGACGCACGGCTCTACCCGGGCTCGTGGAGCCAGTGGGAGACGCTCGGCCTGCCCGTGGAGCGGGACTAGCGGCGGATCTGGACGTTGCCCATGACGAGCAACTGCGCACCCGAGTCGTAGCCGCTCGAGAGCCGGATGCGGTACGTGTCGCTCGTTCCCGGCTCACCCGCGTCCTTCAGGTCGATCCGGTAGTCGAACGTCCCGCTGCCGTTGATCGTCGCAGTTCCGAAGATGCTGGCCGTGCCGTCGCTCCTGCAGACGACCGCGTCGACGTCGATCGAGTGCACGTTCAGGTTGACAGCGGGGCCGAGATCCTGGTATTCCTGCTCGCCCGCCAGGCCGCTGGCTTTCGCTATGCCGCCGAAGCTCGCCGTGTCGCCGTTGGCCGCCGTGATCCAGCCACCGTAGGTGATCTTGCACCCGCGAGTGCTGGCCGGAATGACCCACGTCTTCGCCGCGGTGCCCTGCGGCTCGTCGGCATCCCTGACACCGTCCTTGTCGGTGTCGGCGTAGGCCGTGATCTCGTCCGCACCCGGCAGCGCCGGGCCCGTGTAGCAGAACTCAGCCTGCCCGGCCGTGTTGGTCGTCCTCGACCCACTCGTGGTCACGGAGCCCGTGACGCTGAAGCGGACCGTGACGTTCGGCATCGGATCGCCGAACTGGTCCCTTACGGTCGCGGTGACGCAGTGCTGGTCGTCGACGGTGTTCGTGTCCGTCAGCGGTGCGAGCGCCAGCGCCCCCGGCTGCGGCTGCGGCGGCGGGCAGTAGCCATATCCGTAGCCATAGCCGTATCCGTACCCGTACCCAGGGCAGCCATTCGCCGCGAGACTCCCTCCGCTCGTGAAACCGAGCATCGCCAGCGTCGCAAACGCAAGGCCGATCAGCAGACCGCCCAGAATCCTCCGGTAGCGCGGTGCGTGCGCGAAACCACTCACTTCTGCCCGTCAGCGCAAGTGGCAACTGGCACGGATTTCAAGGCCAGTCGTTCGTCTAGGCCGACCGTGCGAGCCTGGCCACGACGAACGCAACGAGCGCGAGAACCGCCGCCAGCAGCAACCCTCGCGTCACGATCGAGATCGGCCGCGCGCGCTCCGGGCGTGTACCCACCAGCAGCACTGCAGCGCACATGACGCCGACGAGGCCGACTGCGCCGAACTCCCAGTCCCAGTCGACCGCAGCGTGAAGCAGAAAGGCGACGTAGGCGCCGGCGGCGGCGGCCACGAAGGGATCCTGTCGTCCCCGCAGACCGAGGAGCGGAACGCCGAGCCCGATCACGAGCAGGGCGAGGCCGGGCGGTCCGAGCTCGGCGAGCGACTCGAGAAAGAGGCTGTGCGCGTCGTGGACCAACTCGTTGACCGGCCGGTGCTCGAGCCAGAACGCGCCGAACGTCCCGGCGCCGGAGCCGAGCACCGGGTTGGCTTCGACGTCCTGCCAAGCGACGCGCCAGTACTGCGGTCGGTTTTCGCCGAAGAGCGTGAACGGTTGCCCTCGTTCGGAGCCGATCATGACCGCAACCGCGATCCCGACGGCGAGCAGGGAGAGCAACACCGCGCGCGAGCGAATCGCACCGCCGACGTAGAGGCTGGCCGCTATGCCGACGGGGAGCGCGACCCACGCCCCTCGGCTGGAGGTGAGGTAGAGCGTCGGCACGAGCACGAGCAGCGGAGTGAGAACGGCCAACCGCGTCGCCGGCGAGCGGGCCGCGACCGAAAGGCCGATTGCGAGCACGATGCCGAGCACGAGAAAGATGCCGATCGCGTTCGAGTAGCGAAGGGCTCGTGGAGGTGCGTGCCCTGGAAGGGGTCCAGCGGAGGCGGCGAGAGAACGTGGCGCCCCAACGCGTACGCCGACACTCCCGTCACGCCGGCGAGCGCGCCGAGCAGGATGTGCGGCAGCGAGGAAGCGGCAACGCCGACGAGGACGGTCAGCAGCCCGACGGTGTAGAGCAGCGTCCGCTCCGACTCGATGAGCGACCCGGTCGGAAGGCTCGACCACTCGGAGGACGCCGCAGTCCAGGCGGTGAGCGCGCCGAAAGCGGTCAGCGCGACCCACTCGCGACGACGGAACGTGATTCGGTCGCGCGCGACGAGCGCGGCCGCGGAGAGCAGCAGAAGCGCCAGCAGGGTGAGCCGCCAGGTTCTGGGGAAGAACCCACCACCCGCGAGTCCGACGATGAGGACCACGCCGAAGGTGGCGATCGCCGGTAGGGCCTCGATCCAGCTGATTTGGCGTCTCTTCAGGACCGCCATCGCGACGCATCAAACCGCGCCGCGGCGCGAGCAGCTAGGCGAAGCGTCGGCGCGCGTCCTCGAGCGCCTCCCGGACCCCGCCCGGGCCGGGCGCGCCGCGGGCCCCGGACGCAGCCGGCGGCGCGAAGGTGCCGGCACGCACGCTTGCGGCTACGCGCTCGTGCGCATCGCGGAACGGCACGCCCTCGCTGACCAGCTGCTCGGCCGCGTCGGTCGCGAACAGCAGCGGATCGGCGCACGCGGCCGCGAGCCGGCCTCGGTCGAAGGTCAGCTCGCCGACGAGGACCGCCAGCGCGTCGAGGCTCAGCCGAAGGTCGCGCCTCGCCGCGAACACCGGCGGCTTGTCCTCCTGCAGGTCGCGGTTGTACGCGAGCGGAAGTCCCTTGACCGTCGCCAGGAGCCCCGCAAGGCGGCCGAGCGCCGCACCGGCCTTGCCCCGCACGAGCTCCGCGACATCGGGGTTCAGCTTCTGTGGCATCGCGGACGACCCCGTCGCAGCGCGCTCGGGCAGCCGCACGAACGCGAACTCGCTCGTCGACCAGAGAACGAGCTCCTCGCCGATCCGCGAGAGGTGCGATGCAAGCATCGCGCACGCGTAGAGATAGTCGAGCGCGAAGTCACGGTCGGCGACGGCGTCGAGCGAGTTCCGCATCGTCTCGCCCTTCGGTGCCGGCAGCGAAAGCGCCGAGCCGGCGAGCGCGGCAGACCCGAGCGGCGACGGCCCCGCCTGCGAGCACGCGAAGCGCAGTCGGGCGCGGTCGCGGTCGAGCATCTCCACCCACGCCAGCAGGTGGTGGCCGACGGTCACCGGCTGCGCGCGCTGCAGGTGCGTGTACCCGGGCAGCGGCGTCTCCGCCTCCAGCTCTGCTCGGTCGAGCACGACACGTACGAAGCGGGCGACGTTCTCGATCGCCTCCGCGGATGCGTCTGCGACGTAGAGGCGGAACGCCGCCGCGACCTGATCGTTCCTCGACCGGCCCGCGTGGATCTTCCGGCCGACCTCACCGAGCCGGCGCTCGATCAGCGTGTGCACGTCCTCGTCACCGGGCTCCCACGTCAGACCATCGAGCAGCCGCTCAGCCTCGCGCAGCTCGTCGCCGCTCAGGAGGCCGGCACCCATCAGCCGGCGGGCGTGGGTCCGGGTGGCCTCGATGTCGTAGAAGAAGAGCTCGGCGTCGTCGGCACGCAAAAGCGCCTCCACCTCCGGAGCAAGACCCGTCCCGACGCGGCCCGACCAGAGCGTCATGCGTGCGCGAGCCTCCGCTCCCGGGCTGCGGCGAGCTCGACCTCGAGCGCGGCGATCCGGATGAACCCTTCGGACGCCTCGTGCGGGAAGGTCTCGCCGGTGCCGTACGACGCGAGGTTCTCGGCATAGAGCGCGTGCTCCGAGCGACGCCCGGTGACGACCGCGGCGCCCGGCTGGAGCGAGAGCCGCACCTCGCCCGTGACAAGGGTCTGCGTTGTAGCGAAGAACGCGTCGTACGCGAGGCGGAGCGGGCTGAACCAGAGCCCGTCGTAGAGCACCTTCGCCCACCTCGGTTCGAGCTCGCGCTTCGCGATCGCCTCCGCCTTCGTCAGCACGACGTCCTCGAGCGCACGATGCGCTTCGATCAGCGCGATCGCTGCGGGCGCCTCGTAGAGCTCGCGGCTCTTGATCCCGATCGCGCGGTTCTCGATCATGTCGATTCGGCCGATCCCGTACGCGCCAGCGAGCGGGTTGAGCGCGGCGATCAACTCGTGCAGCTCGAGCTCTTCGCCATCGAGGGACGTCGGCAACCCCTGCTCGAAGCCGACGACGACGTCGACCGGTGCGGGCGCATCAGCTGGGTGCGAGGTGAGCAGGAAAGCGTCCTCGGGCGGCGCCACCCACGCGTCCTCGAGGATCCCCGCCTCGATCGATCGGCCGAAGAGATTGTCGTCGATCGAGTACGGCTTCTCCGCCTTCGCCTCGACGGGGATCCCGCGCTCCTCGGCGAACGCGATCTCCTCGTCGCGCGTCCAGATCTTGTCGCGAAGTGGCGCGATCACGTGTACGCCTGGGTACTTCGCCCTGAACGCGAGCTCGAAGCGGAGCTGGTCGTTGCCCTTGCCCGTGCAGCCGTGCACGACCGCCTCGGCGTCGAGATCGAGCGCGATCTCCGCGACAGCTTCCGCGATCACCGGCCTCGAGAGCGCGGAGACGAGCGGGTACCGGCCTTCGTAGAGCGCGTTTGCGAGCAGCGCCTTCGCGACCTGCTCGTTCGCGAACTTGCGCCTGCGGTCGACGAGCAGGACGTCGCTCGCCCCGGCCGCGTAGCCGCGCGCGATCGCGGGCTCGAAGTCAGCGTCCTGACCGACGTCCACCAGGACCGCCACGACCTGGTCGAACCCGTAGTCCTCCTTGAGCCACGCGATTGCGCAGCTCGTATCGAGCCCGCCCGAGTAGGCGAGCACGGCGGTGCGGCTCATGTCTCTCCTTCCAGATGGTGTCGAAGCTGCTCGGCGAGCTCGGCGCCGCTGACGCCCTCTCTCGCCGCGATGAAGATCGTGTCGTCGCCGGCGACCGTTCCTGCGACGTCGCCGAGCGTCGCTGCGTCGAGCACGCCGGCAAGCGCGTTTGCGTGGCCCGGCGGCGTCGTGACGACGAGCAGGTTGCCCGTGGGAACGAGCGCCAGCGCGAACCGGCGGAGCGCGGCGGTCAGCTCGCTCAGGCGGTCGAGGTCGCCTGCGCCCGGGTGCGCGTAGACGAGCCGCCCGTCCTCGTCGCGAACCTTGACGAGCCCGAGTTGCGCGATGTCGCGCGAGACGGTCGTCTGGACGGCTTCGAAGCCGCGGTCGCGCAGCGCCTTCGCGACCTCGGCCTGCGTCGCGAGCTTGCGGTCGTTCACGAGGCGCAGGATCGCGCCCTGCCGGTCGAACTTGCTGCTCACAGGACCTCCTCGAGAATCGCGAGCCCGTGCTCGAGCTCCTCGGCGGTCAGGGTCAGCGGCGGGGTCAGCCGCAAGGTGCTCTCGCCTGCCGTGCCGACGAGCAGGCCGCGCTCCAGGCAGTCGGCGACGACCTCTCCGGCGGGCCGGAAGAGCTCGACCGCGAGCAGCAGTCCGAGCCCGCGGACGTTCGAAAGCCGGTCGGCGATCGTCGCCCCGTGCCCGACGACTGCCCCCAGCAGCTCATCGTCGACCGCATCACACACGGCCACGGCCGCGGCGCACGCGACGGGGTTGCCGCCAAAGGTGCTCGCGTGCTCACCTGGCACGAACGCTCCGGCCGCTCCGTCGCTGACGAGTAGGCAGCCGATCGGCAGCCCGTTCGCCAGGCCCTTCGCCAGCGTGACCGCGTCGGGCCGTACACCGAGCTGCTCGAACGCGAAGAATGTGCCCGTGCGGCCGACCCCCGTCTGCACCTCGTCGAGGACGAGCAGCGCGCCGACGTCGTCAGCGAGTGCGCGTGCGGCTTCGACGAACCGCGCGTCAAGCGGATGAATCCCTCCCTCGCCGAGCACGGGCTCGAGCAGGATGCAGCCGATCTCATCCGTCACGGCCGCTTGGAGCGATGCGACGTCGGTCGGCTGCGCGAAGACGACGCCGGCGAGCAGCGGCTCGAACGCGGCACGCTTCGCGGGCTGACCGGTGACGGCGAGCGCCCCGCACGTGCGGCCGTGGAACGAGCCTTCGAGAGCGACGACGCCCGTCTTGCCCGATGCCTTGCGGGCGTACTTCAGCGCGGCCTCAATCGCCTCAGCGCCGGAGTTGCAGAAGAACGCCTGCGCCCCGCCGAAGCGCCCGGAGAGCCGCTCGGCCAACTCCGTCATCGGCTCGGTCCAGTAGAGGTTCGAGACGTGCCAGAGGCGGTCGAGCTGCTCTCGTGCCGCCGCGAGCGGTTTCGGGTGGCAGTGACCGAGCCCTACGACCGCGATTCCCGCGACGAAGTCGAGATAGCGGCGGCCCTCGGCGTCGACGAGCCACGCACCGTCGCCCGAAACAAGCGTCACGTCCTGGCGGGCATACGTCGGCAGGACCGCGCGCGATGCGACCGCGCTCATGCGACCACCGCCGTCGCGCCGATCTCCGCGCGGACGCCGTAGCGCGCGGCCACCACCGCGGCGCGGACCTTCGGGACGATGCCGCCCTGAAGCTCGCCGCTGCCCAGCATGCGATCCGCGTCACCCGCGGCGAGCGTGTCTGCGAGCGCGCCGCCGAGCAGGACGCCGGGAACGTCGCTGAGGAAGAGGATCCGTCCGGCACCGAGCCCGACTGCGAGCGCCGCGGCCGCGTCGTCGGCGTTGACGTTCAGCGGCCCCTGCCCGAGCGGCGCGACGACGGGGATCAGCCCTTGGGCGAGCGCGAGTTCGATTGCCAGTGGCCGGCTCGGGAGCGGGTCTCCGACGCGCCCGAGCCCCGGCACGTGCTCGGCCGGCAGCCCGATCTCGTCGCCGATCAGCCCCACCGCGCGCTCGCCGAGCGCCGCGCAGAGTCGCGCGTTGACCCGTACCAGAGAGCGCCGTACGAGCACGAGCGCCGCGGGACTCGTCACGCGCCGGCCTGCGACGAACTCGACGCGGAGGCCGTAGCGGGACATCTCCTCCGAGATCTGCGGTCCCGCTCCGTGGACGACGCAGACCTCGTGCTCGGCTGCGAGCTCGAGCACCATCGGGGCCGCGTCGCCTGCGACGGCGCCGCCGATCTTCACGACGACCTTCACGAGCGGTAGTCCGCGTTGATCCGGACGTATTCGGAGGACAGGTCGCTCGTCAGGTAGCTCGCGGAACCTGCACCCAGCCCGAGGTCGAGGTCGATCGTCACAGCTCCACCGGCGAGCTCCGGCTCGACGCCACGCGGTACCCCCAGCTCGAGCACGCGCACTCCGTCGAAGTCGAGCGTGACGAGTGACGGGTCGAGTCGCGCGTAGCCGCCGTTGAACGGCGCCGAGCCCGCTGCAGCGAGGACGCGACCCCAGTTCGCGTCGCGGCCGTGCAGCGCGGTCTTGACGAGCGGGGACGTTGCGATCCGCCGTGCGATCGCCTTTGCCTCGTCCGCGGAAGCTGCCCCCGTGACGCCGATCTGCGCGACGACGGTCGCGCCTTCGCCGTCGGCCACGATCAGCGCCGCCAGCTCCGAGCAGACCGCATCGAGAGCCTCCGCGAACGCGGCGTCGTCGCGCTCGGCCGACGAGGCGCCGTTCGCGAGCAGCACGACGGTGTCATTCGTCGAGCACTCGCCGTCGACGGAAATCGCGTTGAAGCTTCGCTCCACCGCGGGGCGGAGGAACCCGAGTGCCTCGCCCGGCTCGAGCGGGTAGTCCGTCGTGACGACCGCGAGCATCGTCGCGAGGTTGGGGTGAATCATCCCAGAGCCCTTCGCCATCCCGCCGACGACGAATCCATCCGAATGCGCGACGGATTCCTTCGGCGAGGTGTCCGTCGTCAGGATCGCCTGCGCCGCCGATGCCCCGCCGTCCGGCGACAACGCGTCGACTGCCGCGTCCAGCCCACTGAGCAGCTCGTCGATCTGGAGCGGGACGCCGATCACGCCGGTCGAGAGCACCAGCACTTGCGCGTCGGCGAGGCCGAGCAGCCGCGCGGTCGTCGCGGCAGTCGTGCGCGCATCGCGCTCGCCCTGTTCGCCGGTCGCCGCGTTCGCGTTCCCCGAGTTCACGACTACCGCCTGCGGCTCGGTGAGCTCGAGATGCTGCTTGGAGACGACGACGGGCGCCGCCTGCATGCGGTTCACCGTGAACATCCCCGCGCCGGTCGCCGGAACGGTCGAGCCGACGAGTGCGAGGTCGCTGTGGCTCCGGCGGATGCCGCAGTGCACGCCGCTCGCGACGAAGCCTCGCGCAGCAGTGACGCTCACACCAGTACCCCCTGCAGGCGGAGCCCTGCCGTCTCCTCGAGCCCGAGCGCGAGGTTCGCGTTCTGGACTGCCTGTCCCGCCGCACCCTTGCCGAGGTTGTCGAGCGCGCAGACGACGATTGCCTTGCCGGTCGCGTGGTCCTCGAACACGCCGAGCTCGGCGGCGTCGGTTCCGTGCACCCGCGCGAGCTCGGGCGCGACACCGTCGGGCAGCAGGTGCACGACACGGGACCCGGCGTACGCTTCGTCGATCCGCGAGCGCACCTCTCCCGGGTCGGCGGTCGCGTAGCACGTCACCAGCAGGCCGCGACGAACGGGCAGCAGGTGCGGAACGAAACACACCGGGAAGCCGAGCACCTGCTCGATCTCGGGCGCGTGCTGATGCGTCCCGACCCGGTAGGGGGAGACGTTCTCGAGCACCGCGCCTGCGTGCGACGATTCCTTGAGCGCGCGCCCTGCACCGGACACGCCGGACTTCGCATCGACGACGACGCTCGTCGCCTCGAGAAGGTCGGCCGCCGGAGCGAGCGCGAGGAGGGTCGCGGTTGCATAGCACCCCGGGTTCGCGATCAGCCGGCCGGTCGGGGGGGCGAGTTCCGGGACCGCATAGCTCCACTCGGCGAGCACGTCGGGCCGCGGGTGCTCGAAGCCGTACCACTCCGCATAGAGGTCGGCTTCGGCGAGGCGGTGGGCGCCGGAGAGGTCGACGACGACGGTGTCGTCGGGAGGCTCGACCGTCGCCGCCGCCTGGTGGCCGAGGCACGCAAACACGACGTCCGCGCCGGCCTGGAGCGCGGCGGCGTTCGTGACGAATGGGGACAGGTGCCCGTTCAGCCGCACGTCGAGGGCCGATGCGGCCTTGCCGGCGAGAGAGTTCGAGCCGAGCGCGACGACCTCGAGCTCCGGGTGGGCCAGGACGCGGTCCAGCGTCTCCTGGCCGGCGTACCCGGAGGCGCCGAGGATGGCGGCGGTCGGCATCTGCTTAGTATGCCGAAATAGCTGCTACTATGCAAATAGTATGCACGGGCAGCCTGAGCTCGACGCTGCGCTCCGCGAGCGGTTCGTCCAGGTCGTCGAGCATCTCGACGACGCTGTTGCGTCCTACGAGCGCTTGGGCTTCGAGCAGGTGCTCGGTTGGGCCGGCGAGGGCGCGCTCTTCCGCACCGGCCCTGCGCTGCTCGAGGTGGTCGAGGCCTCGGGGGTTAAGACCGGGGCATCCGCCGCGTAGCATCGCGTCCACGCTGGGTCGGGGTCTGACCGCGTTCACACTGCTGCTCGTGCTCACGGGTTCCGCGTCGGCGGCGGCGAAGCAGCCCTACCAGGTCGAGCTCGAGTCGTTCTCGTTCGCGGACGGCACGGTGACCGGCACACTGGAGTCCGGCGGGTTGCTGACGCTTGCCGCGAGCGGGTTGTCGAGCGCGCCGTACACCGACCCGCACGGCTACGGAATGAAGACATACGAGTCGGGCAGCTGGACGTCCGCGTGGCACGACCCCGGCTTCGCGTTCTCGCAGGCGGTCCCGTCCTGGAACGCGACGACGCCGGCACACACGTGGATCCAGGTCGAGCTGCGCGCCCGCACGCAGGATGCGCGCGAGACGAAGTGGTACGTGCTCGGCCGGTGGGCGTCCGGCGACGCCGACTTCCACCGAGCGTCCGTGCCGGGGCAGGGCGACAAGGACGGGTTCGTCGCAATCGACACCTTCGTCCCGAGGAAGGCGATGCTTGCGTACCAGCTGCGCCTGAGGCTCTTCCGCGAGGACGGAAGCGGCGCAGCGCCGAGCGTGACGAAGCTCTCGACAGTCGTCGCGAACGACGGAGACCCGTACGTGCCGAGCACGACAACGATGACGGACGACGTGATCCTGTCGGTGCCGGAGTACTCGCAGGAGATCCACGCAGGCCACTACCCCGAGTTCGACGGCGGCGGCGAGGCGTGGTGCAGCCCCACCTCGACCGCCATGATCCTCGGCTTCTGGGGCCACGGGCCGACGCCGGCCGACTACGAGTACGTAACGGGGGCCGATCCCGGCCATCAGGACCCGTGGGTCGACCACGCCGCCCGCTTCACGTACGACCACAACTACAACGGCGCAGGAAACTGGCCGTTCAACGTCGCGCACGCGCACACGTTCGGGCTCGAAGGCGCGGTCACGCAGCTCCGCTCGCTCGCCGAGGCAGAGCAGTACGTCAAGGCGGACATCCCGCTCGTCGCGTCCCTCTCCTTCGGCTCGGGCAAGCTCGACGGCTTTCCGTTCAAGAGCACGAACGGGCACCTGCTGACGATCGTCGGCTTCACCGCCGACGGGGACGTCGTCTCGAACGATCCTGCCGCGCTGACCGACGACGACGTCCAGCGCGTGTACAACCGTGCGCAGTTCGAGGAGGCGTGGATGACGTCGACCGGCGGACTCGTCTACCTCCTCTACGCGCCGGGGCAAGCCGCTTCCCACGCTGTAGTACTTAGGCCGGGTGCAGGTTCAGCTCCGCGAGCTCGCGCACGCGATCGGTGGTGATGCCCTCGCGCTGCTCGCGGACCAGCGGATGGTCGCCGTCGTGGAGCAGGAAGCTCGGGCGGAGCTCGAGCGCGGGGGTGAGGACGTCGAGCGGGAGGCTGAGCGTGTCGGGGTAGCCAGGCAGCGAGTTCGAGAGCCAACCGAAGTACGGCCGCTCGTTGACGCGCGCCGGATCGTCCCAGAGCTCGACCACGCGTCTGAACGCCGCCTCGCTCAGCGACGACCAGACCCCGTAGCGGAAGGCGTCATCCGCGTCGAGCACCGGGATGATGATGAGCCCGCGGATGAAGTAGTTCGGCTTGCCTTCGTCGTCCGTCCAGCGACAGAGATCCTCGGTCAGCAGATCATCGTCGCGACCACCGTCCCAGTAGACCGGCTCGTCGAACGCGAGGTCGTGCGGGAGCCCTTCATGCTCCTCGCCGCACCGACTGCACGTCCAGGACACGGACCCTCAGGCTGCTGCGATCTCGGGTAAGTACGGTCGCCAGCGCTCGGGGATCTTCGGCGCCGCAAGCTGGATGAAGAGCACGGGTGTCGGGGGGCGTGGGTGTACGCGGAGCACCATGTGCACCTCGTGCAGCAGCCGATTCCCCTTCTTGTGGTTGCACGTCGCGCACGACGTGACGACGTTCTCCCAGACGGAGTCGCCGCCTCGCGAGCGCGGGACGACGTGGTCGAGCGTCAGCCGCCCGTTCGTCGTGCCGCAGTACACGCATCGCCAGCCATCACGCGCGAACAGCGCGCGGCGAGAGATCTTCCGCTGGATCGCGCGTGGAACGCGGACGTAGTGCACGAGCCTGATCACGTGTGGCCACCGAAACGTGCTGGCGGCCGAGCGAAGTGGTCGATCGAGTTCCTCGATCACCTCCGCCTTCCCCTTGTACACGAGCACGTGAGCACGTCTGAGCGTCGTGACGTTCAGCGGCTCGTAGCTTGCGTTCAGCACGAGGACCTGCTGCATACGGCCGAAATGTAGCTGCTCGGAGACTCAGAACCTCCAACGCAATGAAGATAACAGCGTTATCGGGGCGACTGAGGACGCGGCGATCGTGCCACCCGGCGCGGCGCGGCGGCACAACTTTTAATGCGTTCTTAGCAACCTCGCTTCACAGTCACGTAGTAGACGCTCTTCGGCCACTCCCAGGCGACCCCCAAAATCCGATTGCCGAGAGGCGGCCGGGCTCCGACGACCGCGAGGTCGCCGTCGTAGCAGCGCCGGACGATCATCCGGGTGCGCCGGACGTGGTACGTCGAGGTGACGACGACGACCGAATCCCAGCCCCGCTCCCGCGCCTCATGGGCGATCCATTGGGCCTCGCCCTGGGTGCTGTAGGGGTCGGGCGTGAAGCAGATCGCATTGTCACCTCGACAGAGGCGGCGGGCATCGACCCACGTCGGGTCGAGCCCGTCCGAGATCACGAGCGTGTCAGAGACCCCCTGGGCGATGAGGCGCCGGCCCTCGGCGAGCCGGTGGCCGCGACCGCCCGAGAGCACGACGACGGCGTCCGCTCCGCGGGACGGCGTGTCCGTGCCGGGCCACACGAAGAGGTACGCGGTCGCCGCGACGAAGGCGGCGAGCAGGACGAGGAGGAGCTTCCTCAGTGCGCCATCGCCCGCTCGACGGCCTCGAGCTCCTCGGGCGAGAGGGCGGTCGACGGCCGTCCGCGGTCGAGCTCTTTCATGTAGATCCGAGCGTAGTCGCGGCCCTGGATCGCGCTCACGACGACGCCGGTGCGCGAAGCGTCCAGCAGCGCAAAGGTCGCGGACGACTGCCCTGCCTTGTCGGCGTACGCGTCGTAGCGGAGGATCGACGTCTTCGAGACACAGTCGTCGATCCGCCGGTCGACGCGCGAGAGCGCGCCGGCGACCTCGCCCACCGCGCGGTGGAGGTCGTCGATCCGGGCCTGCAGCGAGACGGCGAAGTCGACGAGGTCGGCCTTGCCGCCGCCGAGGAGCACGAGCTGCGCGGAGCGGATGCGTCGGACCTTCAGCCACGCGCCGACGGCGAGCGCGAGCGACAGGATCGCGACGAGCGCCGCGCCGGCGGCGATCCATCCGGCGGTCGTGCTGGAGAGGTCCAAGGCCCGCCTAGGCTAGCGAGGGAGCGTGAAGACGACAGGGTACTCCGCCGTGTTGTTCGTCCTGTTCGACTCGCCGGGCACCGGGTCGACGGTGATCTTCACCGGGGTCGTCGGCCCGAACGGCGGCTGGCCGAGGTCATCGAACTCGACCGTCTTCGTCTCGCCCGCGTTGATCAGCTGGATCGTCTTCGTCTGCGTGATCGGCTCGGGGCTCTTCTGGATCGTGATCGTGACCTTGATCCCGACCTCCTGGGAGTCGCCGCTGTTCAGGATTGCGACGCGGAACGCCAGATCGCTCGTCGCCTCGACGAGGTTGTCTGACTCGTTGCTCGTGAGCTGATCGCCGGCGGGGAGCACCGTGGTCGAGACGATCCCGGTCCCGTGCAGGCCGGTCGGTGTGCCGCCTTCAGCCGCCCCCTGGAGTCGCCGCCAGAGCGCGGTCATCGAGCGCTCGCTCGCGAGATCAGGGGTGATCAGGAAGTCCGAGTCGGGGACCGCGACGCCGCTGATCCCCTGCGCGTCGAGCTCGCTCTTCGCCGGCTCGGCGAAGAGGTCGTCCCAGATCACGTCGCTCGCGACGAAGCGCTCGGCCTGAGCGGCGAGCACGCTGCCCGCACGTGAGGCGTCCTGGGTGTTCGCAAGCTCGACGAAGGCCGCGGCGACGCCGTTCAGCCCGCTGTAGCGAAACTGCAGCGCCTCGATCGAGGCGTCGTGCTCGCCCCTGAGTGGGCCGGGCGGGTCGATCCCGTCGGCGTTGTCCGCGACCTGCCTCTGACGCTGGGCGAGTCCCTCGATCGCCTTGATCAGGTCCTGCTGGTCGACCCCGGGTGTCAAGAGCTGCTCGTTCAGGTCACGGCCGATCGCCTGGGACGCATCGCCCACGGTCTTCATGTCGGCCATGTAGTCGCGGTAGGCGCTCGTCCGGCTCGCGCTGCGGCAGCTCTGCACCCAGAAGACGAGCACGATCACGACGAAGATCGCGAGCGCGATCAGGAGGATCAGCCGGAGGAGCGGGGTGACGCCCTGCGGGCCCCGGAAGGTCGGACGTCTGGGCGGGCCCCCGCCGGGGCGCCCGGACGGGCGCGGGCGGAGTGCGGGCCGCCGCTGGGTTGCCTGCTCCGTCTCCGCGTCGTCGAAGAAGTCGAAATCGATGATGTCATCGTCGCGCTCGCTCATGAGCGTGGGTGACTCTAACCCGCGCAGGACTTCGCCTCGGCCCGCTTAACCCCTTGTGAACGATGGCCCAAGCCCTCGCCCAGGCCCCAGCGCCCGATCTGGCCCTCGGGCGCTACCGGCCTCTGCGCCCCCTCGGGAGCGGAGCCAGCGGCTCGGTCTGGCTCGCCCGGGACGAGCAGACCGGCCTCGAGGTGGCGCTGAAGATCGTCCCGAGGGAGGGCAAGGCGGGGTCTCGCGCCGAGCGGGAGGCCGAGGCAGCCGCCCGCCTCCGGCACCCCACGTGCCTGCGGACGTACGGCTTAGGCCGAGAGCGCGGCCATGTCTACATCGCCTACGAGTACGCCCCGGGCCGCACCTTCCGCGACGGCCTCCGCTCGAAGGAGCTGGGCGACGCCGAGCTGATCGAGGCCTGCGCGCAGCTCGCGGAAGGGCTCGCCCATGCCCACGGTCGGGGGGTTGTGCACCGAGACGTCAAGCCGGCCAACGTCCTGCTGGCGGACGATCCCGCGGTGTCGGTCCGCCTGCTCGACTTCGGCCTGGCCGCCTTTGCGGAAGCCGAGACGCTAACCGCGGTCGGCGACGTCCCCGGCACGCTCGCGTACATCTCGCCGGAGCGGCTCGCCGGCGAGCAGGGGACCGCGGCGGGAGACGTCTGGGCCGTGGGCGTGATGCTCTGGGAGGCGCTCGCGGGCAGGCACCCGTTCTGGCGGCCGTCGCTGATGGAGACGGGTCGGGCGATCGAGGAGGGCGCGCCGTCGCTCCGTGCCGCGCGTCCCGACCTGCCCGAGCCCCTCCTCGAGGCGGTCGACCGGGCGCTCGCCGCGGACCCACGGAAGCGGCCGACGGCCGCGAAGCTTGCCGCGCTCCTCCGTGACGCGAGACCGAGGCGTGGGCCGAAAGGAGCAAGTAAAAGACTGTTACTTGCTCCGTTCGCGCGCTTGGGCTGCGCAGCGGCTGCGGGGGTCGTCGCCGGGATAGCCGCGACGCTCCTCCCCTTCTGGCCGGCCGGTTTCGCGATCGGGTTCGCGGCGCTCGCGACGCTGCTCGGCTTTCTGCGCCCTCGCCTTGGTCTCGCAGCCGCGCTGGCCGTCGGAGTCTTCCCCGTCGGGAACCTCTCGCTCGGCCTCGCGTTCGCCTATTCCGCCGCGGCCGTCACCTGGCTCGCCGCGACAGCCGGTCCGCCTCCCCTGCGACGAGGAGTCGTGACCGCGAGCGGCGTCGTGGCCTTCGCGGGCCTCTCCCCGATCGACGTCGCCGGCGAGCGGAGCCCGCTCGCCGCGGCCGAGGCGTTCGCGTGGGCAGTGGGGCCCGAAACCTGGCGGATCGCAGTCGCCCTCGGGCTCGCCGCGGCAACGCTCGCACTCGTCCGTTCGCCCTGGCGGGCGGCCTTTTGGGGCGCGGGGCTTCTCGCCGCGCTCCTCATCCCGAACCCGGATCTGGCCGCGCTGCCCGTCGTCGTGGTCGTCTGGGCGGGGACAACCGTCTTGGCGCTCAGGGCCTCGACTTAGAATCGTCGGGCGGGGAAACCCCCCAACGCCCATGGTTCTCCGCCTCATCGAGCAGAAGATCGAGGCCTTTGTCGAGGGTGTCTTCGGCCGGGCCTTCCGCACGAACGTCCAGCCCGTGGAGCTGGCACGCAAGCTCGCGAAGGAGATGGACGACCACCGGCAGGTCTCCGTCTCGCGCGTTTACGTCCCGAACGAGTACACGATCTTCCTTTCGGAGAGCGATCGCGCCCAGTTCGAGGGCTACGAGGAGTCGCTCGTCGGCGAGCTCCAGGAGTACCTGTCGGAGCACGCGCGGCGCGAGTCGTACGCGCTGCTCTCCTCGCCGACGGTGCTCCTGGAGACCGACGAGGACCTCGAGGTCGGCGAGTTCGGGATCGCGGTTCGCATGGCTCAGCCCGAGCGGGGGGTCGCGGCACAGCCGTCCGCTCCGCCGCCGGAGGTGGAGTCCGGCGCGACGATGATCTATAAGCCGTCCGCGTCGCTCGAGACGCAGCCCGCGTCGCCCGCCGAGCTCGGGCTGGAGCGTGAGCTCGCCTACCTCGTCGTCGGCGGCGAACGGCACGAGCTCGGGAAACGTCGCACCGTGATCGGCCGCTCGAAGGACTCCGACCTCCAGCTGGACGATGCGAACGCGTCGCGCCGGCACGCGGAGGTGCGCCAGGAAGGGACGTCCTATTGGATCGTCGATCTGGACTCGACGAACGGGCTCGAGGTGAACGGCCGCCGGGCGAAGCGCGCGAAGCTCGACACGGGCGACAGGATCACGATCGGCTCGACCGACCTCGTCTTCGACGTGGAGACGGGATGATGGCGGGAACACTGCTCGGCGACTCGATCGCGGTCGACGAGGCGCTCCTCGTTCTCAAGGCCCTCTTCCTCATCCTTCTCTACCTGTTCATCTGGCGGATCGTGCGAAGCGCGAGCAAAGACGTGCGTCTGCCGCAGGAGAGCTTCATCCTCCGGCCGGGCGAGGCGGACGGCGCCGGGCTCGCGCAGCAGCAGCTCCAGACCGGCCGGCTCGTCGTGCTCAAGAGCCCTGCGATCCCCCAGGGAACGACCTACGAGCTCGACGCGTCCGCGCTGACGATCGGCCGGGGCGGGCAGAACGACGTCCCGATCGAGGAGGACGAGTTCGCTTCGGCACGGCACGCACGCTTCGAGCCGCGCCGCGACGGCGTTTGGGTGCAGGACCGGGGCTCGACGAACGGGACCTACGTCAACGGCACGCAGCTCGATCGTCCGCGACGGCTCACCGAAGGCGACGTCGTGCGCGTCGGGGAGACCGACCTGAGGTACGAGCGTTGAGGCTCGCGAGCTTCGCCGGAGCGACCGACCCGGGTCGCCGCCGGCGTCGGAACGAGGACTCCTACGTGATCGAGCCGCCGCTGTTCGCGGTTGCCGACGGGATGGGCGGCGCGCAGGCCGGCGAGATCGCCTCGAAGCTCGCGGCGGCCGCGGTGAAGGAGCGCGGCGCCGACGTCGAGAGCCTCGTTCAGGAGGCGAACCGTCGCGTGCACCAGCGCTCGCTCGAGGATCCCGACACGTTCGGGATGGGAACGACGCTCACCGTCGCGGCGGTCGAGGACGGCGTCGTCTCGATCGGTCACGTCGGCGACTCGCGCGCGTACCTCGTCCGGGACGGGAACCTCGAGCAGCTGACGGAGGACCATTCGCTCGTCGGCGAGCTGATGCGAAGCGGCAAGCTCTCGGCCGAGGAGGCGGAGTCGCACCCGCAACGCTCGATGATCACGCGGGCGCTCGGCACCGACCCGAACGTCGACGTCGACATCTTCGCCGTCGATCCGCGCCCCGGCGATCTCTTCCTGCTCTGCTCGGACGGCCTGACCTCGATGGTCGAGGACCGCGAGATCCTCCGCCTCGTCGGCGAGAAGCGCGGCGACCTGCAGGGGCTCGTCAAGGCGTTGATCAAGGCCGCGAACAAGGGAGGCGGCGAGGACAACATCACGGTGGTCGCGTTCGAAATCGGCAACGAAGATGCGAAAAGTCCCGAGCTCGAGGACACCGCCGTCGTTGCGGCACCGGCCGCGCAGGAGCCGGACGAGGAGGACACGCTGACCGAGGCCGATCGAGTACCGACGGTCGACACCGCGGTCGTGAGCGTCGACGAGATCGCCGCCGCGTACGAGCACGAGCCGGACACGGCTCTCCCGCCGAGGCGCCGCCGGCGGTTCTTGACGCGCGCGCTCTCGTTCCTGTTCGTGATCGCGCTCCTGGTCGGAGTCGCGTACCTGATCCTCTGGGGTCTCACGGCGTGAGCACGCTCTCTCCGCGCAACCGCGAGCTGTTGAACCTGATCGTCGTGGGGATGCTGACGGGCCTCGGCTTCACGAGCGTCTACATCGCGCGCTCGGAAGTCGTCTCGCCGGAGTCGCTCACGTACGCCGCGTTCTTCCTGCTCGTCTACCTGATCGCGCACGTGGTCACGCGCCTCACGGTCCCGTACGCCGATCCGTACCTACTCCCGCTCGCCGGACTGCTGGCGGCGATCGGCCTGACCGAGATCTACCGGCTGAACCCCGACGACGCGTTCCGCCAGGGCCTCTGGGTCGTGATCGGCGTCGCGCTCTTCTCGGTCACGCTGATCGCGCTCCATCGCGACTACCGGCGGCTGGAGTCGTACAAGTACGTGATCGGGCTCGGCGCGCTCGCGCTCCTCGTACTGCCCGCGCTGCCGGTGGTCGGGCGCGAGATCCGCGGCGCCCGCCTCTGGGTCGAGATCGGGCCCTTTCGATTCCAGCCGGGCGAGTTCGCGAAGATCCTGCTGATCGTCTTTCTCGCGGGCTACCTCCGCGAGAAGCGCGAGGTGCTCGCGCAGGGACGCCTGAAGGACTTCGGCCCGCTGCTTCTGATCTGGGGCGGCGCGATGGCCGTGCTCGTCCAGACGAACGACCTCGGCTCGGGCCTCCTCTACTTCGGGATCTTCCTCGCGATGCTGTACGTCGCGACCTCGCGGATCGTCTTCGTCGTGGGCGGCATGGCGCTGTTCCTCGCCGGGTCGGCCTTCGTCTATCAGCTGATTCCGCGCGTGCAGGACCGCGTCACGATCTGGCTCGACCCCTGGCCCTACGCGAAGGACGAGTCGTTCCAGCTCGTGCAGTCGCTCTTCGCGATCGCGTTCGGCGGCTTCGGGGGGACCGGGCTTGGGCGAGGGACGTTCACCACCACCGGGGGGACGAACCTGATCCCCGACCTGAACACGGACTTCATCTACGCGGCGCTCGCACACGAGCTCGGCCTCGCCGGCATCTCCGCGGTCCTGCTCGTCTACATGCTCTTCGTGGCGCGCGGCTTCCGCATCGCGATGCTTGCACAGGACGGGTTCTCGAAGCTGCTCGCCGCCGGCCTGACGTTCAGCTTCGCGCTGCAGACGTTCATCATCGTCGGCGGCGTGCTCCGGCTGATCCCGCTCACGGGGATCACGCTCCCGTTCGTCAGCTACGGCGGCTCGAGCCTGCTCGCGAACTTCGTCCTGCTTGCGCTGCTCCTCCTGGTCTCCAACCGCGCGCTCGCGCCACGCAATTGAACGCGCAGATCTCGAGGCTGGCGGTGTTCGCGCTCGCGCTTATCGGCGCGCTGATCCTCGCGACGACCTACTGGCAAGCGTGGGCTGCACCGGGGCTTGCCAACCGAAAGGAGAACTCGATCCAGCTCGTCGCCCAGTTCACGATCGAGCGCGGGAAGATCTACGCCGCCGACGGAAAGACAGTGTTCGCGACGAATGTGAAGCGGAAGGTGAACGGCCGAACCCTCTACTTCCGTCGCTACCCGACGCGCGGTCTCGCGGCGCACGTCGTCGGCTACTCGACCCAGGTTCGATCGCGGGCCGGGCTCGAGCAGTCGATGAACACCTACCTCACGGGTTCGAACGCCAACCTGGCCACGGTCGTCGACACGAATCGTCGACGGCTGCTCGGCCGGCACATCGTCGGCAACGACCTTCACCTCACGCTCGACACCCGCGCTCAACGCGTGGCGCTGCAGGCGCTCGGCCGCAGGTGCGGCTCGGTGGTCGCGATCGAGCCGTCGACCGGGCGCGTGCTCGTGATGGCGAACTCGCCGACGTACGACTCGAACCTTGTCGAGACCAACTACCGGTCGATTCTCCGAACGCGCGCTGATTGCCCGCAGGCGGCGCCGCTGCTGAACCGCGCGACCTTCGGCCGCTACGTCCCTGGCTCGACGTTCAAGGTCGTCACCGCCGGCGCCGCGCTCGAGAGCGGCAAGTACACGATGGAGACCCGCAAGACGGATCCCGGCTACTGCATCGAGTACGGCCGGCGCGTCAACAACTACGACACGACCTCGCCGTTCGGGTCGGTGACGCTCTTCCAGGCGATCCAGTACTCGATCAACTCGTTCTTCTGCGAGATCGGCAAGGACCTCGGACCGGAACCGATCGTGCAGGAGATGAAGGACTTCGGCTTCTATTCGCTCCCGCCGCTCGAGACGCCGGAG
>Ga0126306_10000106_pt1 | contig 27709 bp, 24 predicted proteins | sample Plot27_FD_92592 | JGI IMG/M metagenome (GOLD analysis project Ga0126306, IMG submission 92592) | Serpentine soil microbial communities from UC McLaughlin Reserve, CA, USA - Plot27 | ecosystem: Environmental > Terrestrial > Soil > Grasslands | place: USA: UC McLaughlin Reserve, Lake County... | reverse complement strand
CCTCGACGCGCTGGCACATGAAGTCGAAGTACCCCTCACCATGATCGGCGAGATTACGGAGAGCGACGTCGTGTTCAGGCGTTTGGAAGAACCGGTCAGAGGATTGTCGGGCTGGAACCACTTTGCCTGAGAGCCTCATCTACGTCCCTTTGGACCTCGGCCGCGAGCGCAATATCCACTTTCCCCAGCTCCTCCCGAAGTCGTTCGAGCAGCTCGAAGCCCGCTGAGAGATCGCCGGATGCGCCCATGTCTTCCAGCCGCGTGAAGAGGCCGACCAATCCCCCTGCACCCAGGTTGCCCGAGCCGCCTTTGAGCTTGTGTGCCAAGGTCTCGATGGTCGGCGCGTCGCCCTTCTGCAGGGCTTCTTCGACCGTCTGAAGTCCCGAGCGCGCATCTTCCAGGAATATCCCGGCGAGCTCGGCCACGATGTCCGCTTCGTCTTCATCCTGCAGCCCGCGCAGCCGTGCGAGCACATCGCGGTCGATGGGAGCTTCCCTGCGCACCGTGCCACGATCGGCGGGGAGTATCCATCTCTCGAGGACGGTGTCCAGATCCCCCGACTTTACGGGCTTGGAGACGTAGTCATCCATACCGGCCTCGAGGGTCTTCTGCCTGTCGCCCTGCATCGCGTTGGCCGTCATCGCGATTATGGGTACGTGACGACCGTCGCCCGCGGCTTCGCGACGTCTTATCTCGGCAGTAGCCTCGTAGCCGTCCATCCGTGGCATCTGTACGTCCATCAGCACAGCCCCGTAAGAGGCAAGGGCGAGGGCTTCCAGGGCCTCCCGGCCGTCACTTGCGACGTCGACCTGGTAGCCCAGGTTCTCGAGCATGCGCACAGCGACCTTCTGGTTAACCGGGTTATCCTCAGCGACGAGCACCCTGGAGCGGGAGCCGGCACTCTGTCTTTTCGAGCTATGAATAGCCACGGGCTGTGGCTCCTCGCCCGCCGCCGACCTGCCGAGGACAGTCGCAAGGGCGTCGTAAAGCTCCGACTGCCTCAAGGGCTTGGTCAGGTAGGCTTCTATCCCCACTTGGTCGGCCTCTTGGCCGTCAGTGCGACGTCCCAGCGACGTTAGCAGCACGAGCCGGGTGGGGGAGAGGTCAGGGTCGGCTTTGATCCGCCTGGCGAGCTCCATGCCGTCCATGCCTGGCATCTGCATGTCCAGGACCGCAAGGTCGTAAGGTACATTACCGTCCACGGCGGAGCGGAGCTCTTCGAGGGCCTGCGGACCGCCCTCGACGCTCGTGGTCTGCACTCCCCAGGAAGAGAGTTGCTTCTCGAGGATCGAGCGGTTGGCCCTGCTGTCGTCGACGACCAGCGCCCGCCGTCCGGCGAGATCCGCGGTGATAGAGGGCGCGGAACGGGCATGCGACGGTTGCTTCTCGAAGGTCACGGCAAAAGAGAAGGTGCTGCCGACGCCTGACTGGCTCTCGACGCTCATCTCTCCGCCCATCAGGTTTACCAGTTGCTTGCTGATGGCCAGACCGAGCCCGGTACCACCGTAGTGGCGGGTCGTCGAGGCATCGGCCTGGGTAAAAGCCAGAAAAAGGCGCCTTTGCTGTTCGCGCGACATGCCGATGCCTGTGTCCGAAACCTCGAAATAGACCTTGGCGCTCTCCTCATCTTCGTCGGCGAGTTTGACCCGCACGACGACTTCCCCTTCTTCGGTGAACTTGATCGCGTTCCCCAGTACGTTCGTTAGCACCTGCCGCAGGCGGCCAGGGTCGCCGCGCAGCGCGTAAGGGACGTTGTGTTCGATCAGGCCGGCCAGCTCCAGGCCCTTGTCATGCGCCCGCCTTGCGAGCAGCATGGTCACGTCATCTACGGCCGCGCGCAGGTCGAAGTCTATGTTCTCCAGACGCGTGGCTCCAGCCTCTATCTTGGAGAAGTCCAGGATGTCGTTGAGGATCATCATCAGGTTCTCACCCGAGCGCCGCACGGTCTCGGCGTACTCGCGCTGGTCCTCATCGAGGGGGGTGTCCAGCAGGAGATCGGTCATGCCTATAACGCCGTTCATGGGGGTTCTTATCTCGTGGCTCATGTTGGCTAGGAACTCGCTCTTGGCCCGGTTGGCCTCCTCCGCCCTCTCCCTGGCCTCCCGCAACTGCCTCTCGTTCTCCCTGAGCGCTTCCTCGGCACGCTTGCGCTCCGTGACATCGATCATGAACCCCTGCCAGTAACGGGAGCCGCTTACCTCATCCTCGACCACGACCGCTTCGTTACGCACCCATACTGTGTGCCCATCACGGTGGACCACGCGGTACTCCGTCGTGAACACTTCGCCGGGCTCGACGGTATGCTCGTCCTCGGATTGCATCCGCCCGCGGTCCTCAGGGTGCACCATACGCCACCTGAGATCCGGGTCCTTGCAATCATCGGGTGAGTACCCCGTCATGTCCTCTATCCGGGGGCTCATGTACATCGCGGAATCCTGGCTCCCTATCTCCTGCATGTAGACGACCGCAGGCACTCTCTCTACCAGCGTTCGGTACCTCTGCTCGGCTTCCCGAAACCTCTTCTCCGCGTTCTTGCGCTCGGTGATATCGCGCAGGGCGGTAATGCGTACGGTCCGACCCTGATACAGAGCTTTCTTTCCTCGCACCTCCGTATCGAACGTCGTGCCATCCTTCCTCAAGGACACGACTTCGTACGGTTCGGGAGCATGAGAGGAGATGTGGCGTCGCACCGCTTCGCGAGATTCGGGCACAACGAAATCCAGCGCGGGCATGCCGACGACTTCGGAGGCCTCATAACCATACATCTCTGCGAAGGACTTGTTGACCTCAAGTATCCGGCCACCCTCGCTGATGGCTATACCCTCGAAGGCGGCATCGGAGAGGCTGCGGAAACGCTCCTCGCTATCCCGCAACACCGGTCCCTTCCCTCAACCACGCCCGCGCCGTGACCAATATCCTCTCGAGGCCCATGTCCCTCCAGCGCTACATACCCATCATATACCCACCGGGTACGTTGCAGGCAACCGCCTGGATGCCCCTTGGGCCCAGACGATCAGAAGAATACCCGGACGATAACACCGGGTGCTAGTACCCAAAGCTGCCCAGCTGGAATGCTGCGCTTCGCAAAGCGTGCTAAGCGTGGGGCAGAAAGACGGTGAAAGTCGATCCTTCTCCCGGGGCGCTCTCGACGGTGACACGGCCGCCGTGGTTCTGGGCAATGTGCCTCGCGATGGAGAGCCCCAATCCCGTGCCGCCGGTGGCCTTGGAGCGGGCCTTATCCACCCTGTAGAAACGCTCGAAGATGCGCGGGATCTTCTCCTCGGGGATCCCGATGCCAGTGTCGGAGATGCGGATCGTTATCTCCGAACCTTCCGAGCCCCCGACCACCTCGACCTTGCCCCCTGGCGGCGTGTATTGTACAGCATTATCCACAAGATTGGTGAACATAGAAGTCAGTTGGGTCTCGTCGCCGTAGACTGTGTACTCGGCCGCCTTACCGAATCGTTTCCATTGAAGCGTAATGTCTTTCTGACGAGCGACGCGTCGCATACGGGCGAGCACACTCATCAGGACGCTGCGCACGTCGACGAGGGTGGCGTAATCGATAGGCTCCTGGCTTTCGAGGCGGGTCAGATCGAGGAGGTCCGTTATGAGGTGGGCGAGACGTTCGGTCTCTTTCTTGAGTTGCGCGGCGAAGAGGCGGGCCTGGTCGGGGTCCTCGTCGAGCGTCTCCTCCAGGCTCTCGGCCAGCAGTTTCAGGCTCGTCGCCGGGGTCTTGAGTTCGTGGGAGACGTTGGCGACGAAATCGCGCCGGATCTTGTTGACCCTCTGCAGCTCGTCGGGGCTGACTTGTGGGGCACCGTTGTGCCTCTCCAGCGTCACTGCTACCCCGTGCTTTCCGGAAGAGACCCGGCGGGGCGCCTCGGCTTCGGCTCGAAGCGGTAGCCGAGGCCCCGCGCCGTGTGGATGTACTCGTAGGAGGATTTCTCCTCCAGGGCGGCCCTTATCCTGCGTATGTGCACGTCTATGGTACGGGAGGAGCCGACGCCGGCGTGCCCCCAGACCTCCTTGGCGAGATCCTCGCGGCTCCTGAGCTCGCCGGGGGTCGAGGCGAGGGCGGCGAGGAGCTCGAACTCCTTGAGGCGCAGCTCGAGCGACTCTCCACCCGCACGGATCGTGAAGTTCTTCGAGTCGAGTTGCAGGTCCCCGGCCTCGATTATCTTGCCCCTGCCAACCGTCTCGCTGCGCTTGAGGTTCGCGTTGATGCGGGCGACGAGCTCCTTCATGCCGAAAGGCTTCGTCACGTAATCATCGGCTCCGGCTTCGAAGCCGCGGACCTTATCCTCTTCGGCGTCCTTGGCCGTGATCATCACGATCATCACGCTCTGGTCGCGCTCGCGGATCCTCTTGCACACCTCTATCCCGGACTCGCCGGGAAGCATGATGTCGAGCAGGATCAAGTCAGGCCTCAGCTTCCTCGCCAACCTCAAAGCGTCTGCGCCGCTCGTCGCCTGGCTCACCCCGAAGCCGTTACGGGAGAGATTGTAGGCAAGGGCACCCATGATGACTTCATCGTCCTCGACTATCAGGATTTCCGCCGTAGTAGTTATCAAAGCGCTACTCCTGTCGGATCCGGCCAAAGGCTAAGGCAAGTATAGATGCTGATCCCACAGGCTTCATTAATTTAACCCCGCTTTAACAGAGGCGCACCACAGCGGAAGTACTCGTGCTTCGCAGCTACAATGCTATCCCGAATAGAGTGGAGGAGGGGTCGGACTTGGAGACGAGCGTAAAGATCGTAAAGGTGCACACCGAGCGTACCTTTGCGATTGCCCGCAGCTCGGCGGACACCTTCGAGCGCGTAATCTTCGAGATATCGGTAGACGGTGTCACAGGCAGGGGCGAGGCGGCACCAACAAGCCACTACGACCAGGATGCGGAAGGAGTTGCAGCGGCTCTCGAGGACGTCGAGGTAGGAGACCCCTGGGACATCGAAGGCGCTCTCGCGCGCAACTCTACAATGCCCCCGTCCGCGCTAACGGCCCTCGACAACGCCATGCACGATCTCGCGGCCAGGAGGCTCGGCGTGCCTGTCTACCGTCTGCTCGGGCTGGCCAGGCCAGAACCCGTCTCGGCATACACCCTTGGCATCGCCGATAGGGAGACGACCGTCGCCTACGCGAAGAAATTGCAGGCCCACCGAATCCTGAAGGTAAAGGTTGGTGGATGGGACGACATCGAGACGCTCCGGGCCGTGAGGGAGTCGTCGGAGGCGGATCTCTGGGTCGACGCCAACGAGGCGTTCTCTCCCGAGGAGGCCATCGAGGTCGTAACGGAGCTGAAGGGGATAGGCGTCGGCATGATCGAACAACCCGTCTCCGCCTCTGCCGGTCCCGAATCCTTCCAGAACTTGACGGAGGCGGCCTTCCCCGTACCGGTGATCGCGGACGAGAGCGCCATCACGGCCGGGGACGTGCCCGAACTCGCAGGATCTGTCAGTGGGGTCAACGTCAAGCTCGCCAAGTGCGGGGGGATCCGGCGTGCGCTGGAGATGATCCACACCGCCCGCGCCTACGGGATGCTCGTTATGCTCGGCTGCATGGTCGAGACCTCGCTCGGCATCTCGGCCGCGGCCCAGATCTCTGGCCTCGTCGACTTCGTCGACCTGGACGGCGCTATGCTCCTCGCCGACGATCCCTACTCGGGGCCTCTCTACGAGAACGGCCTCATCCTTCTGCCCGATGGGCCCGGCCTCGGGGTAAAGCCCAGATGATTCGCGGCGGGACTCGGGAGCGGCGGTACGCGATCCTGGCCGAGGGCTGGTTCGCGAAGAGTTCCGCCAAGACGGCACACGGACTTATACGCTACGGCAAGGACGAAGTGGTTGCCGTTATAGACTCGACGCTCGAAGGGGAGCGTGTGGCCGATGTCTTGCCCGACCTCGGTAGCGAGGCGCCGATAGTAGGGACGCTCGATGAGGCGCTCGAGCTCTCGCCCACCTCCATCCTTGTCGGCCTCGCCCCCGCCGGGGGCAAGCTCCCCGCGGAGTGGATGGACACCCTGCGGGCGGCGGCAGGAGCGGGGCTCGAGATCGTCAGCGGCCTCCACCAACGGCTCGGGCCGGAGTTTCCGGGCAAGCCGGTCTGGGACGTGCGCGAGCCGCCGGAGGGAATTCCGCTCTTCTCCGGGGAAGGCTTCGAGGTCGGGCCGAAGGTCGCGCTCACCGTGGGAACAGACAGCGCCATCGGCAAGATGACGGCCACCCTGGAGATCGAACACGCCGCCAGGGAGGCCGGCCTACGCGCGGAGTTCGTCCCCACGGGACAGACCGGCATCGTCATCGCGGGGTGGGGCCTCTGCGTCGACGCCGTGGTCTCGGACTTCATCGCAGGCGCCTCAGAGCAACTGGTCCTCGAGGCGGCAAAGGCGTCGCCGGATCTCATCCTCGTCGAGGGCCAAGGCTCCCTCGGGCATCCGGCGTACTCCGGGGTGACGCTCGGCCTCATGCACGGTTCCTGCCCTGACTGCCTGATCCTATGCTCCGCCGACCCGCAAGAAGAAGTCTTCCGTGGCGTCCCCCGCCCCTCACCCGCCCGCGTGGCCCGCCTCTACGAAGAGGTAGCATCCCTCATCAAACCAGCGCCCGTCGTCGCCGTGAGCCTCAACACTAGGGGACTGGATGACGAAGAAGCCAGTCACCTCATCGCCGCAGTCGCCGACGAGACAGGCCTCCCCACTGCCGATCCCTTTCGAAGCTCGGCCGTACCCATCCTCGAAGCGATCCTCAATGCACCCAAGACCAGGGCGATAGGCCTGTAGGTGCAGGTTTCGAACACCGACAAATACAAAAAGCTGAAATGCTGACAAGCGAAGGCGCAAGCCTGAGCGTGCTGACAAGCCGCCGCAGACGGCGTGCTATGTTAATATCTCGGCGTGGCACGATGCTTGACGCTCAACGCGAGCTATGAGCCCGTGGCCCTGGTTACGGTCAAGAGGGCTATCGTCCTCGTGGTCTCCGAAAAGGCCGAGATCGTCGAGGCGAACCTGGATCGCCGGTTCAGGTCGGAACGGGCCGAGTACCCGTACCCGCTCGTGATCCGGCTCGTCAAGTACGTCGAGATACCCCGCCGGCTGCGCAAGCACGTGACGAACGCGATCCTCTTCGCCCGCGACAACTACCGCTGCCAGTACTGCTCCAGGCACAGGAACGACCTCGGCCGCCGCGACCGGCTGACCCGCGACCACGTCAAGCCGATCTCGCGCGGTGGCACGAACTCCTGGGACAACGTCGTGACGGCGTGCACCAAGTGCAACGCGAGGAAGGGCAACCGCCTGCCCATGGAGTGCGGTATGTACCCCAAGAGCACGCCAAAAGAGCCGCGCTACGTAGTAATGGTGTGGTACTCGCGCGACCTCAACGAAGTCCAGCGTCGGTACGTGGATCAATTTTACGGAGGCCTGACGGCCTCCTAGCCAGTCAGCATGTCAACACGGCGCTTCGTGCCTTGTCAGCATGTCAGCAAAACAAAAAAGCTGACATGCTGACAAGCGAAGCCCGCAAGGGCTGAGCGTGCTGAAATGCTGAAAGCGCCTGACAGGGCGCGTGCTGACATAGGATATAATTCCCTGCGTCCACCGAACATAGACAGGACTTCTTTGGACCACAACGGGTTTGCGGAGAGGGTGGAAAGCATTGTCGGGAACGTCGAGCGTGCTGTTTCTGGCAAGCGTGAGGGTGTCTTTTTGGCCGTGGTGGCCATGCTCGCAGGCGGGCATGTCCTGATAGAGGACGTCCCTGGTGTCGGCAAGACGCTGCTGGCCAAGTCGCTCGCCCGTTCTTTGCGGGCCGAGTTTCGCAGGATACAGTTTACTCCCGATCTTCTTCCGGCCGACGTTACTGGACTCAACGTCTACAACCAGGGCGAGGGGGACTTCGAGTTCTGGGCTGGGCCCGTCTTCGCCAACGTGGTGCTCGCCGATGAGATCAACCGGGCCAGCCCCAAGACCCAGAGCGCGCTGCTGGAAGCGATGGAGGAGGGCTCGGTTACGGTGGATGGGCTTACGCGCCACCTCGCGCAGCCTTTCTGCGTGGTCGCCACCCAGAACCCCATCGAGCACGAAGGCACTTACCCCCTGCCGCACGCCGAGCTGGACCGGTTCATGATCAAGATGCACATCGGTTATCCTGATGAGGATGCCGAGACCGAGATGCTCAAGCTCTCCCAGGACCCCGTCGCCGATCTCTCTCCCGTGGTCGGAGTAGAGGAGTTTTTGGAGATGCGCCGTCTGGTCGAGGAGATCTACACCAGCGAGGCCGTCCTCAGGTACGTCGTCTCCGTGACTTCGGCGACGAGGGCGCATGAGGATGTCTACCTCGGCGCCTCCCCGCGGGCGAGCCGGATGTTACTGGCCGCCTCCAGGGCGCGGGCGGCGGCGAACGGGCGCTCCTACTGCGCGCCCGACGACGTCAAGGCGATGGCTTCGAGCGTGCTCTCGCACAGGATCATACCCTCCGCGACCAGCTCCGATGATGGCCTCGGGCCCGACGACGCCACGCATGTGATCGTGCAGGATATCCTACGCTCCGTGCCCGTTACCGAGGCGGTGTAGGAGCACTTGTTCGGGAGGGGCGCCTCGCGGCTCTCCGTCAGGCCGACAGCCCGCGGATGGCAGACGCTCGCCGCCGGTATCGTTACCCTGATAGTGGCGCGTCTGATCGGTACTACCCAGTTCCATCAGCTCGCCTACGCACTACTGGTCCTGCCGCTCGCGTCCCTCGCTCTCGGGGTGGTGGGATCCCGGGGCCTCCGTTACTCGCGAGCCCTGCCCCCCGGCACCCGTATCACGGCCGGCACCCCGGCGACGTTGCGCCTCCTGCTCGAGCGCTCGCGCTTCGGCGCGACGAAGGCGAGCGTGTTGGACCGCCTCCCAGGTCCGCGCAGCTTCGACTTTTCGACGACCAGGGAGAGCAGCAGGATCGAAGTCCCCCTCACCTTCGCGCGCAGGGGCGTCTACACGCTGGGCCCCGCCGAGGTCAGGGTGGCAGATCCCTTCGGGTTACTACGGTTCGCCAGGAAGGATGGGGAGAGGACCGAGGTGGTCGTCTACCCGCGGGTTTACGAACTTCGGGGCTTCCCCTTGCGGGGCGGGAACGTCGAGGCAGGCACCACAGGCTCCCGTGGCCGGCGGGGTGAGGAGTTCGCGAACCTCAGGGAGTACCGTAGGGGTGACGACAAGCGCCACATCCACTGGAAGAGTCTGGCGCGCACGGGGGAGCTCTTCGTCAAAGAGTTCTCCCTGCAGGCTCCGAGGCGCTACACCGTGGCCCTGGACCTGCGCAGGGAGGGACTGCGTACCCAGGAGAACGAGATAGAGGACGCCGTCTCGGCCGCGGCCTCGGTGCTCGCGCACCTCGCCGGGGAGGGGCGGCCGTTCAGGCTGCTCTGCACGGGCGGCAGCGGAGAAGACACGGGTTTTGGAACCGACGAAGATTCCTACTGGGAGGCGATGAGGTTACTCGCCATCGCACGCGCCGACGGGATCCGTCACCTCGGGGAGGTCGTACTCAGGGAGCGGGGAGGACTAGGGGAGGGCGTGGTTCTCGTCTCGCGCACCCGCGACGAAGAGTTACCCTCTTGCGTGCGCAAGCTCAGGGAACTCGGCCTCTCGGTGATCGTGGTCGCCCTGGCGACACACACCTACAGGACGCCCCGTATGCCTGGAGACGCCGCAAAGGGCCGTGAGGCAGAGTTTCTCGAGAGCGTGGGCAGGCTGGAAGTGGCAGGGGCCACGGTACGCGTCGTCAGGCATCCTGAGGGTATGGCAGGACTCTCGGGCGCCAGGGGGGTCGAGGCGGTAAGGTGAGTGGACTGGGGGCGAGACTGTGGCTCTACGGTGCGGCGCTCGCGACCGGAAGCGCCTTCAGCATCCTGTTCACGGGCGAGACTTACGACGGTGCCGACGGAGGTTTCGGCTCGCTCTCCGTGGTCGCGATCATAGCGGGGCACAAGGCCCTGCTGCCCTTCCTCCTCGCCGCCGGCGTGGCAGCGCTGGTAGGTTCGGCGGGCAGGTGGCGGTTCGTGCTCCTCTTCCCGGCTATAGTCGCGTATACCCTCGTCGCGGTTTACGGGAAGGATCTGTTCGCGGTCTCGGGCTTGCAGGGTTTGTTCCGGCTCGTGGAGGGCGATGTCTACAACGCGGCGAACACCATGTACGCCCAACCCATACCCTACGATCTCGCCCCCGGGCTCTTCGTCGTGCTCTTGCCCCTGGTCATGATCCTGGTGGCCTTCGCAACCTCGGCTACCCTATACGAGAAGAGCCCCGTCATCTCCGTGGTCGTTCTGGGGCTCACCATAGGTGTTCTCTCGACCATCAGCTTCGAGGACGGGGCCGGCCCCTTCTTCACCGTTTTCCTGCTGTGCACCGTCGGACTCTTTCTCTCCTCTGGCGGGGCGGGGCCGGACGGTCCCGGCCAGCCGGCGGTCGTGGCCGGGACCGTGGTGATCGCTCTGGTGCTCCTCGTGCCGAGGATGCCCTTCTCCGACGAGACGGTCAGCACCGGACTGATAGATTGGACGCGCATCGGCACCGGCGGCACCTCCCAGCTCGGCGTGCAGGCCGACGTCGGGGATTACCTCACGGCCGGTAGGGACGCCGAGCTACTGCGGATTCGGAGCCCCGAGCCGCTCCTGTGGCGAGGCGGGACCATGGATTATTTCGACGGCGTCCGCTGGTCTGACACCACGCAGCCTATGGCCGACGACGGGGAGGAGATAGCCCTAGGAGTCGAGACGCGCACCGTGCCCCAAAGAGTGCAGGTCCTCAACGCCGAGACCAACCTCATCTTCGGGGGGTACAAGATCGTAAGGACCTCCGAGTACCTGGGGGCGACCGAGAACTCGGACGGCTCGTGGTCGATGGACGAGCCCTTCGAAGAGGGCGACTTCTACGTGGTGCTCTCGGAGGTCCCCCAGCCGACCGCGGCACAGTTGAGGGGAGCTGGCAGCGCTTACCCTTCCTCGGTAAGCGACAAGTTCCTCCAGCTTCCCGACGACACGCCTCCCGTGGTCCACGAGACGGCGCAGAAGATCCAACGCCAGTACGACCCGGCGACGCCCTACGATAGGGCGCGCGCGATCGAGCAGTACCTGATCTACGACGGCGGCTTCACTTACAACCTCGACGTGAGCTACCGCAGGGCGGACCAGGCGGTAGAGGAGTTCCTGGGTGATAGCAAGGAGGGTTTCTGCACGCAGTTCTCGACCTCGATGGCGCTCCTTTTGCGTGACATGAACGTGCCCTCGCGGGTCGTCTACGGGGCCACTTCGGGGGAAGAGGTGAGCCAGGACGAGTACCTCGTCACTGGTAGCAACATGCACACCTGGGTGGAGGCGTACTTCCCCGGGGTGGGCTGGTACCCGTTCAACCCGACTCCGGGTTTCTCCATGCCAGCCGCGATGCAGGCCAACGCGCCACGGCCTGCGCTCCCGGCGGCCAGCGAACTCCAGAGTCCCGAGAACAACCTGGACAGGCGCCCGCGCGCGCAAGATCGGGCGCAGCAGAATCCCGCCGAGCAGAACCAGGATCTCGCCAACCAGGATCCCACCACGGGCCGCTCGGAGGAGAACGGTGTTCCGGTGTGGCCCCTGTTCGTGCTCGCGCCCTTGCTGCTCGTGGCTTCCGTACCCCTCTCCAAGAGGGCGCTCCTCGTACGCGGCAGGCCGGAGGACCTCTACAGGGACCTCACGGGCCGGTTGCGTGATGTGCTGCCGCCAGGCAAGAGTATGGTGGCCGACTCGCCCGCGCTGACCCCCACAGAGCGGGTTTTGCTCCTCGCGGGTGCCGCCGGCGTGGAGGAGACCCCGATGAGACGCTTCGCCCTCGCCTACTCGGACCACCTCTATTCTGGGCGCGGTGAAGGAGCCCACGTAACCTCCACCTACAGTGACGCCATTACCGCCTTCGAGCGCCTGCCGCGCTGGAGGAGGACGCTGGGAGCACTGAACCCCTCTTCGTTGCTCGCCCGCTCGAGGAGGTACATGTCGGCCAGGAGGGCACGACTCGGGAAGATGCTGCGGGGAAGATTCGGCCGGGCTCTGCGAAAGTGGCGTTGAAGTATACGGTTGGCGGTGTAATAATTTCGGTAACCAGAAGCAGACTACAGCACGGGAGGTGCTGATGGAACAGAAGGAAGCGACCATCATCAACATCACCGACAACGCTGCCGAGAAGGTCAAGACCCTCATGGCCCAGGAGGGTGAGGAAGACCTCGCGCTGCGTATCGGGGTCAGGCCCGGGGGCTGCTCCGGTTTTCAGTACAGCATCTACTTCGACGACGAGATCGCCGACGACGATGAGGTCTTCGAGACCAAGGGCGTCAGGGTGCTCGTCGACGCGATGAGCATCCCATACATCACGGGCTCGGAATTCGACTACGTAGACGGCCTCATGGGCGCAGGTTTCGCCGTCAACAACCCCAACGTCCAGGGCGGCTGCGGCTGCGGGAGCTCCTTTACCTGCTAGCCCGCTAACCTACAAGGAAGGAGGGAGCCCGGAACTCGAGTTCCGGGCTTTTTCTTTGCCTACGTCCGCATCCGCTCCAGGGCGAGCATGATGGCGGCGACCCCGCTGGAACTTACGATCTTGCCCGCGTGGACGAGGTCAGCGAGTTCCTCTACAGGGACCCGCACCACCTCTACGAGCTCGTGCTCGTCGGGATCAGGCGCCGCGGTCTCTTCCACGCCGTAGGCCAGGAACAGGTAGGCCCAGTTGTCCTTGAGGCTGGGTGAGGAAGCCAGAGAGCCCAGGAGCTCCCACTCCCCTCCGGTGTAGCCCGTCTCTTCCGAGAGCTCGCGGTGGGCCGCCTCCTCCGGTCTCTCGCCCTCTTCGACGAGACCCGCGGGCGGGCCTAACTCCATCATCTCGAGCGGCGGGCGGTACTGGCGGACGAGGACGACCTCGCCGCTTGCGGTGATCGGGACGATTATCGCAGCGTCGGGGCGTTCCAGGACGTAGTAGGGGTCTTTGATCCCTCCGTCGGGGAGCTGCAGGCGGTCTGCGCGCAACGAGAAGTAAGGGTTCTCCAGGATCCGCTCGCTACCCAGGCGCTTCCACCCCTCAGCCAACTCCGGCCTCGTCGATGGTGTCGGGGGTGCGGCCGGCGAGTATGTGCGGAAGGTCCCTGGTGAAAGCGCTGCGGGCGACGATGCGGTCGCAGCCGGCCTCCCGCGCGGCGACGGCGAGGTCTTTCTGGACGTGGGAGAGGAAGCCGACCGTGGGGACATCGCTCGTCGCCTCGTCAGACTTCACGCTCCTGAGTAGCGACAGCGGCTCGAAGCGGGCGGAGTTGAGGTCGAGGACGAGCAGGTCGGGCGGGGACTCGCGCAGGGCTTCGAGCAAGCGCTTGGGATTGCGGGGGAACGACGCCTCTATGCCGAGGGTCGAGGCGGTCTCAGAGATCTTGCTCTTGAACAGTAGGTCTTCTACGGCCGCGAGGACTCTTCTTGCCACGTTCGCCTCCGTGCTCTAGGGTTGGGTAAGCTCGCACATTCTACCCGCGGGTGGTGCGGTATCCTATACGGGTGAAAAGATTGAAGGAACTTCGCGCCGGGCTGAGGCGCACCAGAAAGACGCTCTCCAACTTTACGCCCTTCTTGAGACCCCGTCGCTCCGGGCTCCTGTTGGCGCTCGGAGTCTTGCTGCTGGAGACGGTAACGAGCCTCGCGCAGCCGTGGCCGCTCGCGCTCACAATCGACTACGTGCTTACTGATAATAAGCCGCTGCCCGATGTGGTGCCTGAGGTGCTGGCGGATGAAGCGCTACTCCTCGCCGGAATTGCGTTTCTCATCGTTCTCATCTTCACGGTGACGAGGAGCGTTGCCTCTTTCCGACGGTATTTGCTGCAGAAGCTCGGGCAACAGACCGTCTTCGACATGCGCGAGGCCCTGTACGCGAAGGTTCACGCCCTGGGTCTTGACTACCACGGCAGCAAGCGCACGGGCGATACCATAACCCGCGTCACCAGCGACGTGAAAGAGGTACGCACCATGCTGGTCGACTCTGTGGTCGAGGTGTTCTCCTCGGTTACGATCCTGATAGGGATGATGGTCGTCATGCTCTGGCTCGACTGGCAACTGACGCTCCTAGCCCTCGTCACTGTGCCTTTCCTGTTCCTCGCCGTCAAACGCTACAGGCAAGCGCTGGTGCAGCGGATGCGTATCGTGAGGACGAGGGAGGGCGCCATCGCCAGCGTCATGCAGGAGGCCATAATCGGCATAAGGGCCGTCAAGCTCTTCGCTCGCGAGGAGGACGAGATGGAGCGCTTCCGGACGGAGAGCAGGGAGTCCTTGAGGGCCAGCGTGGACAGTGCCAAGATCGAGGCCAAGTTCAGCACCGTCCTCGGCATCGTAGGGGGACTCGGCACGGCGCTCGTGGTGTATTTCGGGGCCAGGCAGGTTCTCTCCGGAGCTCTCTCTCTGGGTGACCTTACCGTTTTCGTGGCCTACCTGGCCCTGTTCCTCTCACCTTTGTGGGCGCTTAGCAGGCAGGTCAACCAGATCGGCACCTCGCTCGTCTCTGGCGAGCGAATCATAGATCTCCTGAACGCCGAGCCGAGCGTGAAGGATCTTCCCGGGGCCAGCCCCGCGCCGGTCTTCGACGGCAGGGTCACCTTCGAGGGTGTGCGCTTCGCCTATGAAGACGAGGCGGGAGAGGTCTTGCGCGGCGTGGACTTCGACGTCGAAGCGGGGGGGAGGGTCGCCCTCGTCGGGGTGAGCGGCGCGGGCAAGACCACGATAACGAGCCTCATCGCCCGCCTCTACGACCCGCAGGAGGGAAGGGTCCTCATCGACGGAGAAGACGTAAAGGACTTCACCCTCAAGTCCCTGCGCGATTCCATAACCTTCGTGCCGCAGGACCCTCTGCTCTTCCGGGCCACGGTCGCCGAGAACATAGCTTACGGGCGGCCGGGGGCGAGCCTGGAGGAGATCGAGGCCACAGCCGAGCTCGCGGGGGCCGACGAGTTTATCCGGGCGCTGCCGGAAGGCTACGACACCGTGCTCTCCGAGCGTGGTGAGAGTTTGAGCGGGGGGCAGAGGCAGCGCATCTCCATCGCGCGGGCCATGCTCAGGGACACCCCCATCCTGATCCTGGACGAGCCCCAGGCGGGCCTCGACGCCGAGGCCGCAGCCGCCGTCGAGGAGAGCTGGAGGGCCCTTACAGAAGGACGCACCACCTTTGTCATCGCCCACGAGCTCAGGCTCGTCAGGAGCGTAGATACGATCTTCGTGATCGAAGACGGCAGCGTCGCCGAGACTGGAACCCACGAAGAACTCGTCTCCTCGGAGGGCCTCTACGCGAGGCTGTACTCCCTGCAGGAGCGCGACCCCGTGCAGCCGTAGAGGGGGTGAACCCTTGAGAGAGTTGATGATCCTCAGCGTGGTCCTTACCGCCGTTGCGGTCTCGATCTACATCTCTTTCGCGTAGCGTCGCGGGTGAAGTGCTCTAGCGGCGCAGACGGGCATCGAGCGTACGGAGTACGCGCCGCCAGGAATCTTCGTTGGCGGCCGCGTTGCCCGCGATATCTCCACCGTAGTAATAGGTTCCCGGCGTGGCCGGCAGGTAGGGTGGCTGGATGCCATGCCCGGCGTCGGGGTAGCGGCGCAATTCGTCGTGGTAGGGGCGTTCGGAGGGCCTCAGACGCTCCATGGCAACCTGCGAGAGCTGGGTGGAGGGCCATACCTGATCGGCGTCGCCGGAGATGAGCAAGACGGGGCCCCTGGTGCGTTCGACTGGTATCCTGGCTTTCTGGATCTGCTCGAGCCTGGCCTGAAAGATGTCGAAGGGGTTGGGGATCCAGGGCAAAGGTTTGCCACGGAAGGTCCAGGCCGGTTCTGGACCCGTCGGGGACGGGAACACGAGTCCGCTTCCGACGTAGCTCACTACGGCCCCGAGTTCGGGGTAGTGCGCCCCCAGGAGCAGGGCCAGCTCGCCGCCGCGTGAGGTGCCGACTACCCCCAGCCTGTCGCCACGCACCGCAGGCTGGTCTCTCAACCAGCGGATAGCCCCCCCGAAGTACTCCAGAGGGATGCCCGCGAGCCTGTCGGGCAGCGAGCCGGCGTAGAAGTAAGCCAGCGCGAGCGCGGCGAACCCGAGGCCTGCCAGGAGCGCAGCCTCCCGCATCACGTACGGCGCCAGACCTCCTTCGGAGCCGCCCAGTACGAGCACACCAGGGACGGGGTCCCCCGAGGCGGGCCGGAAGAATCTGCCGTAGAGCCCGTGCTCGCGGACGTCGGAGCAGACTATCTCGTCGGTAAGGAGGTTCCTTACGATCCTGACACCGGCCTTCTCGCCTTCTGTTTCGGCGGTGACAAATAGAGGCTGGGGGCGCAACGAGATGGCGTATGATGCCCCCTGGCTGTTGGCCGACCAGACGAGGCCCATCGGGTCCTTACCCGTGTAGCTGCCTTCTACCGGGGATTGCCTGGCGACGTCGACCGTCCCCCCGAAGTCGGCCCGAAACGTGGCCATCGACGTCCACTCGACGTCGTAGCCGTCTACGAACAGTGCGCGCAGGGTCACCCGCTGCCAGGGCGAAAGGTTCTTCAGGATGATGGCGAACGGTTCGTCGACCTTGACTGTAGCGGGAGAGACGCGCAGCTTGCGGGCCAGCCTGGTCTCCTGGCATGCCGCGAGCAGACCTCCGCTGGCGGCCGCGAAGCCCGCCCCCGCGACGCGTAAGAAGTTTCGGCGTGTGTAGTGTCGCTTTGGAGGAGGCGTCTTAGCATTCATGGATGCCTTCAGGCTCTATCGGTACGGTATTGCCCCTTCCCCAGAGGGTTTTATTCCTGGCCGCGCTCCTCCTCTGCCTGGCGGATGACGACCTGGGCAACGCGTGGACCGTCTGTCTCTTCCACGCGCAGCAGGTAACCATCGAGGTGGATCTCGTCTTCCTTCTCCGGTATCCGGCCCAGGTGGTCGAGCACGAGGCCGCCGACGGTCTCGAAGTCCTGGCTCACGAAGTCGGTGCCCAGAGTGTCGTTGGCCTCCCCTATGGAGACGCGTCCGTCCAGGCGGTAGGAGCCCTCGCCCAGCTGATTGATGGTTGGCCTTTCATCGTCGAACTCGTCCCTGATCTCCCCGACGATCTCCTCGATGATGTCCTCGAGGGTGAAGAGGCCTTCGAAGGAGCCCCACTCGTCGATAACCACGGCCATCTGGAGCTCCTGCTCTCTGAGGTCCTCCAGGATCCCGTCTATGCGGCGGTTCTCGGGGATCGTGAGCACGTCGCGCATCAGGTCGCGGGCCGTCTTCCCCGAGTCTGTGTCTCCTTCTGGCCCGACGGCGCGCAGGACGTCCTTGACATGAACGGCGCCTACTATGCGGTCTGGCGAGTCGCCCTGATAGACGGGGTAGCGAGTGTATCTGCCCTCCGCCGCTGTCGAGACCAGCTCCTTCAGGCTCGACTGTTCCGGGAGAGCCACGACGTCGGGGCGGGGCACCATGATCTCCCGTGCCGTCTTGTCGTTGAGCTCGAAGACCGCGCTGATCATGCCCTCCTCGTCCCGCTCCAGCATCCCCTGACGGGCCGACTGGGCAATGAGTGTCCTGATCTCATCTTCCGAGTGGGTCTCGTCGCTCTCGGAAGCTGGAGGGTAGCCCAACAGCCGCGTGAAGGCGTTGGCCGTACCGTTGAAAACCACCGTCGCCGGTAGCAGCAGGTAGTAGAAGAACTTCATGAAAGGGGCCACGAACAGCGACGTCCCCTCGGAGCTCTGGATGGCCACGCTCTTGGGAGCCAGCTCCCCGAAGACGACGTGCAAGAAGGAGATGATGGAGAACCCGATGACGAAAGCGATAAAGTGCAGGGTGCCCCCCTCCACCCCGAGTGGCTCGAGTAGCGGTTCGATCAGGGCTGCTATGGCGGGCTCTCCCAGGGCGCCAAGGCCCAGGGAGGAGATCGTGATCCCGAGCTGGCAGACCGCGAGGTAGGCGTCGAGTCTCCCCGTGGCCTCCTTGACCAGACCGGCGGACCTCCGGCCTTCCCCGATGAGCCGGTCCACCTGCGTGGCCCGGATCTTGACCAGAGAGAACTCCGCGGCGACAAACAGACCATTCAAGGCGACCAGAAGGAGCGCGGCTAAGATTCTGAGGGCGGGTAAAACTACGGCTTCCAGAAAAACTCCTCTGTTGGAAGACTACGCGGGTGCGCCCCGACCAGGGACGCGCTCTTACTCGATGTTTCGCTGAGATCCATGCGGCTCGGGGAAAATATACCACCCGTTCTTGCGGGGCAAACCACTCACCTCAGTAGAGCAGTCGCTTGTCCAGCACGTTGATCAACTCCTCGCCGGCGAGGTAACGGCCCAGGTTCTCGCAGAAGAGATCGGTCTGCGCGGCGTTGATCAGATCAGGCACCACGTCCGTGGTGTGGGCGCTGATGATCACGTTTTCTAGAGCCCACAGCGGGCTCTCTTCAGGCAATGGCTCGACCTCGAACACGTCGAGCGCCGCGCCGGAGAGATGGCCGCCCCGCAGTGCCTCGACGAGCGCCGCCTCGTCGACTACGGTACCCCTACCAACGTTGGCGAAGTAAGCCCCTTGTTTGATGGCTGCTATCGCCGCGGCATCGATCAACCGCCGCGTCTCGGGGGTGCCAGGAAGCGTAACGGCGACGTAGTCGGCCTTGCCGAGCGCGGAGTGCAACTCCGCCGTCGGGTACAGTTCGTCGGCGTAGTCCCAGGCTTCGTCACCGTCGCGCACCGTGCGCTTGACCCCGACGACGCGCATCCCGAAGGGTCGCGCCCGCCCCGCTATGGCCCGACCGATACTCCCCATCCCGACCACGCAAAGCGTCTTGTTCTCCAGGGACCCCACCGACCCCTGACGCCAGATCTTCCCGGCCTTGTCGCTGCGGAGGTGGTCGAGCTCCTTGGCGTGCTGGAGCATCGCCATGAGCACGAACTCGGCGAGCGGCCCCGAGTAGATCCCGCTGGCCGTGGTCACCGCGATCTCCGTGTCGCCGAGACCGGCCTTCTGTGCCACCTCTCCGGCGCCGGCCATGCTTCCCTGCACCCACCGGAGTTGGGGAGAGACCCTTACGAGATCCCCGACGTGACCACGGGGGAAGTCGTAGAGGACCTCGGCCTCACCCAGCATCCCCAGAAACTCCTGCTCCTCTTCAGGCGATCTTTCCCATTCTTCCGGTCCCGCGTGGTCCCCCGGCCACCGCGGAGGCGGGACCAGATCCTCCCTGTAGAGCACCCGCAACCGTTCGTCCACTTCCCTTATGCGACGTATGTACTCTTCCTCGAAGTAGCTCGTTACGACGACCGTGGTCACGGTATCTCCCCCTTGTCAATTGTCATATTGGCGCTTTCTGAGGATCAAAGATTGGAAGTGGAGCCCTCTGGCCCGCTCGGCGGCGACCACCATCAGCCTGAAGGAACAGATGTCGAACAATCCGGCTACCATCTCCCTGAGTCGCTCGTCAGTGTGGAAGGAGAAGAACCGCTTCGGCTCATAAGGGTCGTCCGCCCACACGCCCTCGTGGTCCTTTCCCCCATAGATTCCGAGGTAGAAGAGGCCGCCTGGCTTGAGGATGGTCCGGATCCCGCGCAGTGCGGCGGGAAGCTCGCGCCCGGGCAGGTGAAGCAGGCAGTTGAGGGCGTAGACTGCGTCGAAAGCCTCGGATGGGAAGTCCAGTTCCGAGAGGTCCATCACGCGTGCCGCGAGGCCCTTGTTCTCGCAGAGCTCGATCATCTCGGGCGATAAATCGGTGCAGACCACATCGAGGCCGTGATCCTTGAAGAACTCGCCGTCCTTCCCTGGACCGGCACCGAGCTCTAGCAGGGTGCTCGCCCCCTCGCTCCGGAGCATGGCCAAAAAGCGCAGCCGCTCCTCGGCCTTCCACGGCTGGACGGGACGGAGATTTCGCTCCAGCGCCTTGCGGCCGTAGGACTCGCGCATACCGGCTCGCAACTCGTCTCTCACAACGGATCAGTATAGCGCCTGGCGAATCGCGACCTGCTACCCTACCAGGCGTGGACGAGTTGCTCGACATCCTTGACGAGTCAGGGCAGCCTGCGGGCAAGGTCGTTCCGAAAAGCGAGGCGCATCGGTTGGGCTTGTGGCACCGTTGTTTTCACTGTTGGATCTACGGTTCCGATTCCGAAGGGCCCTATCTGCTCCTCCAGAGGCGCGCCGCTGCGAAAGATACCTGGCCGAACTACCTGGACGTTACCGCAGCGGGCCACCTCACGGCAGGGGAAGCGATCCTGGACGGTCTGCGGGAGGTCGAGGAGGAGCTCGGACTGCTGGTAGCGCCCGAGAGGCTCATCCCCCTCGGGACCCGCAAGATAGAGCAGGATATACCGGGCGGCTGCGACAGGGAGTTCCACGAAGTCTTCCTCGTATTCGACGCCACACCTCCAGGGGATCTGCGTCTTCAGAAGGAGGAGGTCGATGCCGTGTTTCGGCTCTACCTCGACGACGTGCAGACACTCTATGAGACGGGTTCGGCGCCAGCGAACGAGTACGCCCACGGCAGAGCCTCGGTGGCACGCATATACCTGGCTGAATTCGTCCCGAAGGAAGAAGGCTACCTGAACAGTGTGGCCACAGCAGCACGCCAGCACCTATCAGGAGTGCAGCCCGACCCCATCTTTTGAGCTCGTCAGTGGCCGCGGCTCGTATTCGGGCAGTTCGCGAACCGCCCGAATACGAACCGCCCTAATCCTGCGGAACTTCGATTTGATTTCTGGCCAGATCGGACCGCCAGCGTGCGCTACGCGCGTCCCTGAGCAAGTTCTTGGCACGGGGCTCTTCCAGGGTCACTGCCTCTGCCTCGACGAGCGGGATCAGGGCCAGGGTGGTCCCTGCCGCCAGGTGCACGGCCGCCGTGGCAATGGGCCTGTCGCCGTCGGGCAGGGCGGTAAGGTTGCAGGCGGCGAGGGTGGCCAGGTCGGCACAAGCCAGCGCGGCCTCGACGAGAGAGTCGGCGGCACCATCTTCTGCGGCGAGAGCCTCGAGCCGGCGCCCGAGGTCGAGTGCCAGGTCCCTTACTACTTCCAGCCGCAGCGATCTTTCCGCGTGCGGCCGGCAGGCGTCTGCGAGGAGTCCTGCGGCCAGAGCTCCTGCCTCCGCGGGGGTGCACTTTGGGGCGGCCATCGCGCAGGATTCTATCCGAAGGTCGACTGGAGCGGTTTGAGCAGGGCCCAGTCCCTGCTCAAGCCGTCAGCGCTCAGCTTTCACCAGGCGGCTTTTCGTTCTTGCTGAAGGCGCGTTACGCAGGTGGTCGATGACCACCTGCGTAACGCTTCAGACCGGGTCTATGCGGCGGTAGCGGGCGATCGCGAACATAAAGGCGCCGTAGACGAGGAGCCCGATAGCTATAGTACCGAGCATGTAAGGGCCGAGGGGTTGGTGCTGGACGGTCTCGAGCGCGGCGCCGAGGCCACGGGCTTCGCTCGGGTCCGACTGGTAGGCGGCCAGGAGGAGAAAGGCCCCGGCGACGCCGATGGCGATGGCACGGGCCGCGGTCCCGATGCGGCCAGCGTAGATGACCCAGCGTTCCTCCGTCTCACCCATCCGGTGCAGCCTCAGATCGTCGCGGAACTTGGCCTCGTAAGCCGCGTAGAGTTGGTAGAGGCCGACAGCGACCACGACCGTTCCGACCAGCCAGACGAGGATAGGGCCCAAGGGCGGTTGGAAGGCCATGGCGCTCGCCGTCGCGGCATCCTCCGAGGTGTCTTCGGCTCCAAGGATAGATTGCGCAGCGGTGTAGGCCAGGAGGCCGTAGAGAGCCCCACTCCCCACGTAGGCTACGCGCCGCACGATACCGTGGGCGTCGGAACCCTTGCCGTCAGGGTCCTTCACCCCTTGCACCACCTTCCACAGCGCGTAGCACGCCAGACCGACGGCGAGGAGAGTCAGCATAACCCCTCCCAACGGCTGCGTCCCTATGCTATGTATGGCGCCACTCGGGTCCGTGGATCGCCCCCCCGCCCCGACGGCCTCGCGTAATGCCAGAAAGCCGATCACCGCGTAGATAACACCCTTCGCGATATACCCCAGCCGCGCCACCCGCTCCACCCATGGGCCGGCCTGCCTGGCCGCCTGCTCACGTGCCACTATCTTGCTCCTCCCTGCCTCCATCTCCCCGGGTACTCTACACCCCGACGAGAGACCTTACATCCGCCGGCACGAAGTCGTCTGGCGCGATATATTTAGGGCATGAGGGTTGCGCTGGCCCAGATCGACACCACCGTCGGAGATATCTGGGGGAACGTCGAGAAGATGGCCGACGCCCTGGAGCGGGCGACCGACTCGGGCGCGGACCTGATCGCCTACCCGGAGCTCACCATTCCCGGCTATCCACCCGAGGACCTCCTCATGCGCCCGAGCTTTATCGAGGAGAACATGAGGGCCCTCGGCGAGTTCGCCAGGGTCGTACCCGAGGGCGTTGCCTGCGCCGCCGGCTTCGTGGACCTCGATGGCGACCTTTACAATGCCTGCGCCGTCGTCTCTGACGGCGAGGTAATGCACCGCTACCACAAACGTTACCTGCCGAACTACAGCGTTTTCGACGAGAATCGCTACTTCCGCGAGGGCGAGGGGGCTGCGGTCTTGAAGCTTGATGGCACGCTCGCCGGCGTGACCGTCTGCGAAGACATGTGGTATCCGGGCGGGCCGGCCAGGGAGCAGGCGCTCGCGGGGGCGAGCGTGCTCTTGAACATAAACGGATCTCCCTACCACCGGCAGAAGATCCTCTCCCGCGAGAGGATGTTGCGGGTGAGGGCCTCGGACTCGGGCTGCTACGTCGCCTGGTGCAACCTCGTGGGCGGCCAGGACGAGCTGGTCTTCGACGGTGCCTCCGTCGTCATAGACCCCGAGGGCAACGTCACGTCCCGCGCCAGGCAGTTCGAGGAAGACCTGCTGCTCGCGGACATCCACCTCGAAACGGCCCTGATCCACCGCCTCCACGACCCCCGTCCCCGCAAGGAGAACGCCGCGCATCCCGTGGAGCAGATCCGGATCCCCGCCTACGAGACGAAGAGGCGAGCCACGGAGCCCGTAAAACCGCGGGTCGAACCGTTGCTCGACGAGGAACGTGAAGTGCTCGCGGCGCTGGTCCTTGGCCTGCGGGACTACTTCCGCAAGAACGGGTTCTCGCGGGCCGTGCTCGGTCTCTCCGGAGGCATAGACTCCTCGCTCGCGGCGGCGGTCGCCGCCCAGGCCCTGGGGCCGCGAAACGTTACCGGCGTTCTCATGCCTAGCCGTTACACCTCAGACCTCTCCAACACCGACGCGGCGGCGCTCGCCAAGAACCTCGGTATAGACACCCAGACCATCCCCATCGGGCCGGCCTTCGACGCCTACAGGGAGATGATGGAAGACGCCTTCAAGGGTCTTCCCGAGGACGTGACAGAAGAGAACCTGCAGAGTCGCATCAGGGGCAACATCCTCATGGCCCTCTCCAACAAGTTCGGTTGGATCGTCCTGTCCACCGGCAACAAGAGCGAGATGAGCGTGGGCTACTCTACATTGTACGGAGACTCGGCCGGCGGGTTCGCCGTCATAAAGGACGTGCCCAAAACCCTTGTCTACAGGGTGGCACGGGAGGTCAATCGTGTGGAGGGGCGTGAAGTTATCCCCGATTCCGTTCTCGACAAAGAGCCCTCCGCCGAACTGCGTGAGGACCAGCGCGACACGGACTCGCTTCCGCCTTACGAAATCCTCGATCCCATCCTCGGGGCCTACATCGAAGAGGACAGGGGGGTGGCTGAGATAGTGGCCTCAGGCTTCGACGAGGACGACGTGCGGCGCGTGGTGCAACTCGTGGACAGTGCCGAGTACAAGCGCCGCCAGGCCCCGACGGGCATAAAAGTTACGGGCAGGGCCTTCGGCCGCGACCGCCGCATGCCTATAACGAACCGCTACTTCGAACGCAACGACGACGAGTAGCATTTCAGCAAGTCAGCACGCTCAGCCCTTTGGGCTTCGCTTGTCAGCAATTCAGCTTTCGCCCCTGCGAGTCCCCTGGCTGAGTGGCTGACAAGGCGGCGCAGCCGCCGTGCTGACAAGCGAAGGCGAAGCCCAAAGGGCTGAGCGTGCGGCGGAACGCCGCGCTCTCAAGTCACATCCCTGCGGTGGAAGACGAAAGCGGCGAGGAGTACGCACACAGCAGTGTAAGCGAGGAGGACCAGCGCGGCCTGGGAGGCCTCGACGGGTTGTTGCGGGGTTGCGAATCCTCCCTGGGATTGTCCGGAGAACGAGTTGGCGAGGAAGTTCGAGTTCTGACCGGGGAAGAACTCGCGGACGTTTTGAAAGACCTTGTTCTGGATCGGCAGGTTCAAGATGATCGTTTCGAGAACCAGAGAATATACGAGCCCGAGCCCGATGGAGAGCGCCGTGCTCCTCAGGATCGTGGCCAGTAGCACGCCCAGTGCCGCCCAGGTTGCCAGTATCAGCGTCCCTGCCCCGAGCGCGCGGACGAGCTCTCCTGCCGCGGGCCACCCGACAGGAGCGCCTTCGAGAGCGGTTATGACGTAGCCAGCGACCGCTCCGGCTGCGAACGTCAGAACGACGAGCAACGCGAGCACGATACCGAGGGCGAGCAGCTTGCCGGAGAACACTGCGTACCGGCCCGGCTTCTGGGTGAGCACCGTCTTGAACGTGGCCCAACCGTATTCGCTTCCCATCGCAAGCGCGCCAAGGATCAGTGCCAGGGGGGGACCCAGATTGGAAAAGCCAGGTGTCAGGTTGGAGACGAGGTTCTCTGGATAGAGCGCTTCGAGCTGCTCCTCCCTGAACGCTTCCTGCTGCTCCCTTAGCTGCTCTCTTTGCGCCTTCGGGGTGCCCTGGGGGACGGTGGGGGGAGGGGCGTTGGCGAGCAGGGCGTAGGCCAGGGCGTAGCTGAGCAGGATAGTGACGGTCAGCCAGATACAGGCGAGCACCCAGGTCGAGGGGCGCTTGCGCAGCTTGAGCAACTCGGCGCCAAGGCTGGCCAGCATCAGACCGTCTCCCCGCGCGTCAGCTCCAGGAACGCATCTTCGAGCGAGCGCGCGAGGGGCCTTAGCTCGCTCACCCGCACTCCCGCTGAGACCAGGCTAGCGTTGATCTCGGCCGCCCTCTCGGGATCCGTGTCGAGCACTAGCATCCCGTCTTCGATTTCCGCTCCCTCCACCCCGGCGAGGCCTGCAGCGACCCTTTGTGCCTCTTCGAGTGGCTCGGCCTTTACCAGGATGCCCCCGCCGCCGCGTAGCTCGTCTACGGTACCCTCGATTACGAGTTCGCCCCTGTGGATCACACCCACCCTGTCGCATACCTGCTCGACCTCCCCGAGCAGGTGGCTGGAAAGCAGGACGGTCCTCTCCCCGTGGCCCACCCTACGGATGATGGCGCGCATGTCAGCCATGCCTCTCGGGTCGAGGCCGTTGGTCGGCTCGTCCAGTATCAGTAGCTCGGGGTCTTTGAGGAGCGCGGCCGCCACCCCGAGGCGCTGTTTCATGCCGAGGGAGTACTTCTTGAATTTGTCTGTGGCCCTCCCCGCGAGCTCGACCTGCCCGAGGACTTCGGCCACCCGCTCGTCGGGTACGCCACAGTAGCGGGCCATGACGCGCAGGTTGTCGCGGCCGGAGAGGTAAGGGTAGAACGCCGGGGATTCGACCAGCGCGCCGACCCCTTGCAGACCCTGGGGGGAGCCGGGCTCTTGGCCCAGCACTTCCGCCGCACCAGAGGATGGCTCGATCAGGCCGAGGAGCATCCTCAAGGTCGTGGTCTTGCCGGCACCGTTGGGGCCGAGGAAGCCGTATACTTCGCCCCGCCGGACAGAGATGTTCAGGTCTCTGACGGCGGTGATGGATCCGTAGCGTTTACCGAGGCCGCTCGTCTCTACCAGCGGCGTAAGTGGCGATTCACCTTCCGTCAAGAGGAGGCTCCTTATAGATCGTCCCGCCAGGGGTCGGGGATGTTCTGGCGTTTGCGGAATCTTACCTGCACCGCCGTACCGCGTCCCTGGGTAGAGATCACATCCAGATCCGCGCCGACCTCCCCGGCACGCCGGCGCATGTAGCGCAGACCGAGTCCAGGCGGCGGTTTCTCCGTATCGAAGCCGTGACCGTCGTCCCGAACGCGGACGATCAGCACCGAGCCTACCAGGCGGGACTCCAGGTACATATTGCTCGCGCCGGAGTGTTTGGCGACGTTCCAGAACGCCTCGACGAACACCCTTTTGAGGGCCGCGGTCTCGGCCGGGTTCAACACCTCGAGGGAGGCCTGGAGGTCGTCGTGGGTTTTCACCCCGAAGTACTCCTCGAACTTCTCGAGGCGCTGGCGGAGGAAGTCTCCGGCTCCCGGCGGACTCTCGCCGCGCAGGGCAGAGAGCTCGTCGTAGGGGCGTGAGATCTGGAACTCGGCTTCCCTCGCCGCTCCCAGGGCCCTACCGAACATCTCCAGTGCCTTCTCGCGGTCTCCGCGGCGCTCGGTGTCTATGGCGGCGCGCAGCGTCAACGAGATGCCGTGCACGTTCTGCTTTACCGTATCGTGCAGCTCGTAGAGCAGGCGGCCCTGCTCCTTCTCGCGCACCGATTCCTCCCGCTCCTGGCCAAGCCGTTTGCTCACCGACGAGACCAGCCCGATGCGCAGGGCCATGTACAGGAGGAGCAGGGCGCATCCCACCAGCACGTATATCGGTAGCGGCGGGTTCATCGCGCCCCAGAGGAGGAGGATCATGAAGTGTATCGGCGGGGAGAGCGGACCGAGCCAGTACAGGATTATCCGCCACGGCTGTATCCGCCCGAAATTCTGGTTGGGAATCCCAAGGGAGGTCGTCGACGTGAGGCCGAGCAGGACCATGCCGAGAGCCCACAGCATCTCTGGCCAGTTGCCGATCTGGTAGGGCCCGACGGAGCGAAGTCCGAGGTAAGCGGCGTCGGCGAGCAGCAGCGCGATGAAACCCCCGATCAGAAACATCGAGAAACGAGGCTTGACTCGGGACGAAGCGACCACGAGGCCGAGGAAGAGCAGTGCCGCGTCGCAGACGGGCTGGGAGAGGGCTACCACGGCCTCGCGCGCGCCCCCGAGCCCGGCATCGGCCGCCACAGGACCGAGGACGAAGTACCAGGCCAGCGTCCCGACCGAGAGCATGACAGCCCCCGCGTCGAGGGCGGTTACCAGCGTGATCCTGCGTGTCACGAGCGCCACGAGGTGGAGCATCGCCCCCACCAGCAGCGGGTACGAGATGGCGTACGCGACATCCTGGGGAGCCACCGGCGTGCCGACGCCAAACCCGAAAAGGTGCGACGTGCTCCAGAGAGCGTTTCCGGCGAACCGGGAGACCATTCCCCATCCCATGAGCTGCAGAAACGCCCGCTCGTGGCCCTCTGCATGCGGCGTGGCCCCGAGCAGGGCTATCGCGGCGAAGGCCGCCGCAGAGAGGGAGAAGACCGTGGCGATTACGGATTTCGCCTCCGAGCCCTGGGGAAGAATGGCGAAGACGAGCGCACCGAGGGCCCACAGGGCCAGGACGGCTACCGGAGGGATGCGCGGGACGCGAGGGTCGCGCAATCTTCCCGCATCAGAACCTTGCAATTCTTGCCCTCCAGAACTCCGACCCAACCATCCTACCAAACCCGTGCCTTATGTGGCCAGCCCGGTCGGGCTGACCCTGTATGTTAGAGTACGGCCTTTCGATGGTGGAGATTTGAGAGGAGCAGCGCATGGATTACGCACGTCTTGGGAACACGGG
>Ga0126306_10000105_pt1 | contig 27712 bp, 28 predicted proteins | sample Plot27_FD_92592 | JGI IMG/M metagenome (GOLD analysis project Ga0126306, IMG submission 92592) | Serpentine soil microbial communities from UC McLaughlin Reserve, CA, USA - Plot27 | ecosystem: Environmental > Terrestrial > Soil > Grasslands | place: USA: UC McLaughlin Reserve, Lake County... | reverse complement strand
CTGCGCGTCGCCCAGGCCGGCCAGGTCCTCTCCGACCACCTTGACAGTGCCGCTAGAGATGCGTCCGTTGCGCGGCAGGTAGCGCAGGACGGCGTACGCCGCTGTCGACTTGCCGCAGCCCGACTCGCCCACCAGCCCGTAGGACTCGCCGTGGGCGATCGTGAAGGAGACGCCGCGCAGGACGGGCCGCCAGATGCCGCGCACGCGGTAGGCGACCTCGAGGTCGGTGAGCTCGAGCGCCGGCGGCGCCGCGACAGTGCTGTCAGGAGTTGTTCGTGTCATCGCTCGAAGACAGAGGCCACGCCGTCGGCGATCAGGTTGACGCCGATGACCAGCGTGGCGATCGCCAGGCTCGGGAACAGGACAGGCCACCAGAAACCGCCCGAGATGACGCCGTAGTTCTCGGCCACCTGCAGGCCCCAGTCCGGCGCGGGCGGCTGGATGCCGAAGCCGAGGAAGGAGAGCCCTGCGGCGAGGAAGATGGCGTAGCCGAGCCGCACGGTGAACTCCACGACGATCGGGGCGGTGACGTTGGGCAGGATCTCGCCGAACAGGACGTACGGCGTGCGCTCGTTGCGCAGCCGGGCGGCGGCCACGTACTCGAGCTCGCGCTCGGTCAGCACGGCGGCGCGGACCGTGCGCGAGATGATCGGGGCGAAAAGGACGCCGATGGTCAGGATGAGGGTGGTCTTCGACGGGCCGAGCGAGACGGCGATCAGGAGACCCATGATGATCACGGGAATCGCCAGGAACGCGTCGACGATCCGGCTCAGCACGTCGTCGACGGCTCCGCGGAAGTAGCCGGTCACGAGCCCCAGCGCCGTGCCGAGGACGGTGGCCAGGATGGTCGCCAGCGGCACGACGATGATGATGTCGCGCGCGCCGGTGATGACGCGCGAGAAGACGTCGCGGCCCAGCTTGTCGGTGCCGAACCAGTTGTCCGCCGAGGGGGCGATCAGGTCGTTGATCGGGTCCGAGGCCAGCGGGTCCTTCGGCACGACGAGCTCGCCGAAGATCGCGCACAGGACCCAGAAGCCGACGATGATGCAGCCGGCGATGAACGTCTTCGAGCGCCTGAGCAGCGCCAGCCGCTCCCTGGCCGCCACGCGGGCGTCACTGGGACGAGTGCCGATCGCCGCCGGGCTCGTGGTCCCGATCTCGGTGGCGCCGGCCGTGGCGGGATCGGGGGTCAGGCTCATTCGGCGGCCCCCAGGCGGACGCGCGGGTTGAGGATCGAGTAGAGGATGTCGGCGATCAGCGTCGCGACCAGGTAGACGATCCCGATGATCAGGACGCCGCTCTGGAGCACCGGGATGTCCTTCGCCGTCGCGGCCCGCGCCAGCGTCAGTCCGATCCCGTTGTAGTTGAAGATGACCTCGATGATCACGAGCCCGCCGAGCAGGTAGCCGGCCTGCGTGGCGACGACCGCGATCGTCGGCAGCAGCGAGTTGCGCAGCACGTGGCGCATGATCACGGTGCGCTGGGGCAGGCCCTTGAGGACGGCCGTGCGCGTGTAGTCCGCCCCCAGCGCCTCGATCGTCCCCGCCCGCGCCATCCGCGCGATGTAGCCGAACAGGACGCAGACGAGGCACAGCGAGGGCAGCAGCAGGTACTCGAGCTGCGTGAAGACGCTCGCGCCGGCGGGGAACTGAGCGGTGGTCGGGAAGATCCCTAGGCCGAGGGCGAAGATCAGGATGAAGATCACCGCCCACACGAACTCCGGGATCGCGGTGGCCGAGAGGCCGCCGACCGAGATGATGCGGTCGCGGGCGCTGCCCTCGTGCATGGCCGCGTATACGCCGCCGGCGATCGCGAGCGGCACGACGATGATGAAGGCGAGCAGCGCCAGCTTGCCCGAGGCCACGAGCGGGTCGATCAGCACGTCCGACACCTCGCGGTTCCGGATCGACTCGCCGAGGTCGCCGGTGAAGACGCCCGAGATCCAGTCCCAGTACTGCACGACCAGCGAGCGGTCGGTGCCGAGCTGCTCGTTCATCGCGTCGACCGAGGCCTGGTCGGCGAACGGGCCCAGGACGCGGCGCCCCACGTCGCCCGGGAGCACCTGGGCGGCCAGGAAGATCACGATGCTGAGCACCAGCAGCGTGATCAGCCCCAGAGCGGCGCGCTTTGCCAGGAAGCGGGCGATGGTCTGCTCCTCGCTCGGCCGGTCCTCGCTGCCCTCAGGCCTTCTGGCCCGCCTGGCTGACGTCGACGTGGCCCATGGCCGACACGTCGACGCCCGCCACCGTGGGCTTCGTCGCCGTCAGGTAGAAGTAGAAATAGGCGAAGATGATCGGCACCTCGTCGAGCAGCATCTCCTGGATCTTCTTGGCCGCCGTGCGCTGGGACTGCAGGTCGATCGCCGAGACGTACTCGGTGACGAGTTTGTCGTAGTCCTTGTTCTTGAAGTGGGCGGAGTTCCAGGTGCCGTCGCTCTTGAGCGGCGCGCCCAGGAACACGTTCGGCACGCCGCGGTGCCCGTACTCGGTGATCCCGAACGTGGAGTCCAGCCAGGGCGACTGGCCGAACACCGCGTCGCCGTAGTAGCTGGCTGCGTCCGTGATGTTCAGCTTGACGTTGATGCCCGCGGCCTTGAGGTCGTTCTGGACCAGCTGGGCGTACTGCGGGACCTCGAACACCTGCCACGTGCGCAGCTCGAGGTCGAGGTTGCTCTGGCCGGCCTCCGACAGCAGCGCCTTCGCCTTCTCGACGTCCTGCTTGCGCTGTGCGACGGACTTGTCGGTCGACGGGTAGACGGGCGCGAACGGGCTGTCGTTGCCGTAGTCCGACTTCTCCTCGAGCAGGCCCTTGACGATGTTGTCTCGATTGATCAGGAGCGCCACCGCCTGCCGCACGCGCTTGTCGGTGAACGGCTCCTTGTCGGTGCGCATGTGCAGCTGCCGGTGCTGCGACGCGCGCAGCTCGATCACGGTGACGTTCGGGTCCGTGAGCAGCGGCTTGCCGTTGACCGGCGAGAACTGCGCGAGCACGTCCACCTCGTCGCCCTGCACGCCCAGGATCGCCGCCTCTTCCTTCTCGTAGAACTTGATCTCGTTGCGGTCGGGCAGCGGCTGGCGGGTCTTGTCCCAGTAGTCCGGGTTGCGCGTGTAGTTCACGCCGACGTCGGGCGTGTACTTGTCGAGCTTCCAGGGTCCGGTGCCCTGGAAGTTCTTTGGCCAGCTCTTGTTGTCGAAGCCCTTCGGCAGGATGATCAGGTTGTAGTTGTCCGAGGACGTGTTGAACGGGAAGTTGCCGTTCGGCGCCTCGAGCTCGAACACCACGGTCGACTCGTCGGTCGCCTGGGCGCCCCCCTTCGACAGCACGCCGGTGAACGCGGAGAGGGCGTTGCCGCCGGTGTCGGGGTCGGCCTGGAAGTTGAACGTCGCCGCGACGTCCTCCGCGGTCATCGGCTTGCCGTCCTGGTACTTCACGCCCTGGCGGATCTTGAACGTCCATTTCGAGGCGTCGGCGTTGGGCTTCCAGCTCTCGGCGAGCCGCGGCACGGCCTTGAGCTCGCGGTCCGAGAAGATCAGGTACTCGCCGGACTGCCCGAGGATGGCGAGGGCGCCCTGGTTGTTCACCACGACCGGGTTCAGGTCGCTGCCCGGGGTCTGCAGGCCCGTCCTGAGGGTCCCGCCCTTCTGGATGTCCTCCGTGCTGACCGGGGCGCCGCCCCCGCTCGGCTCCTTGTCCCCGCTGCCGCACGCGCTCGCCAGGAATCCCACCAGCGGTAGCGACATCCCGACGACCGTGCCGCGGCGGATGAACTCGCGGCGGCCGATGTAGCCGGCGCGGTACTCGTCGATGATGTGGTTCTCGAGCTCGCTCCGCCGCGCGCGAACGGAATCGACCTGTCGCTGAATCTCGTCCTTGCTCATAGCCCCCAACTCCCCTCGATGCTTGGGTGGTTCCGTTAGCCTGTCACATCCGGCGGCCGGAGTTGCGATGCACAGTGCACCTATCATCTCGAACCGTGCGGTCGTTGCCGCGAGCGGGCTCTACGTCGGTGGAAGCTGGCGCGACGGGGCTCGCCGCTCGGCGGTCACGGATCCGGCCTCCGGAGCGCCCGTCGGCGAGGTCGTCGCGGCGACCGCGGACCAGGCGCGCGAGGCCGTGGCGGCGGCGCACGCGGCCTTCCCGGCGTGGGCGGCGCTGTCTCCGGACGAGCGCGGGCAGCCGCTGCGGCGGGCGCACGAGCTGGTGCTGGAGCGGGCCGGAGAGCTCGCCCGCGCGCTGACGCTCGAGGGCGGCAAGCCGCTCGCCGAAGCCGAGGGTGAGGTGCGCTGGGGCGCCGAGTTCCTGCTGTGGTACGCGGAGGAGATACGGCGTCCGTGGGGCGAGATCCTCGCGGCCGGCGGCCCGTCGCAGCGCCTCTACGTCCGCCGCCGCCCGCGCGGGGTCGTCGCCTGCATCACGCCGTGGAACTTCCCCAGCTCGATGGTCACGCGCAAGCTCGCGCCGGCGGTCGCGGCCGGCAATACCGCGGTGCTCAAGCCGGCCGAGCAGACTCCGCTGTCGGCCGTGCTGCTGTTCGAGATCTTCGACAAGGCGGGGTTCCCACCGGGCGTGTTGAACCTGGTCTGCGGGGAGCCGGCGGAGATCGGCGAGGTCTTCACCGGAGCGCCGGAGGTCCGCCAGCTCTCCTTCACCGGCTCGGCGACCGTCGGGCGGATGCTCGCCGCGCGCTGCGCCCGGAGCGGCAAGAAGGCCAGCCTCGAGCTCGGCGGGCACGCCCCGTTCCTCGTCTTCGCCGACGCCGACCTCGAGCTGGCCGCGGAGAAGCTCACGTTCTCGAAGCTCCAGAACGCGGGCCAGACCTGCATCGCGGCGAACCGCGTGCTCGTCGAGCGCCCGGCGCTCGAGCGGCTCGGCGCGCTGCTCGCCGAGCGGCTGCGGGCGGCGCGTGTCGGCGACGGGCTCGAGGACGGCGTCACCGTCGGGCCGCTGATCGACGCCCGGGCGGTCGCGAAGGTCTCCGCCCACATCGAGGACGCGCTCGCGCGCGGGGCGCGGGCGCTGTGCGGCGGCGGCGCCGTCGACGGGCTCGACGGCGAGCGCTTCGTCGCGCCGACGATCCTCGCCGACGTCCCGCTCGACTCGCGCATCGCGACCGAGGAGACGTTCGGTCCCGTCGCGCCGCTGATCCCGTTCGACGCCGAGCGCGAGGCGATCGCGCTCGCGAACGCGTCCGAGTACGGGCTCGCGGCCTACCTCTTCACCCGCGACCTCGGCCGCGCGCACCGCGTCGGCGAGGCGCTCGAGTACGGCATGGTGGCGATCAACGACGGCGCGCTCGGATGGGTCCAGGCGCCGTTCGGCGGCGTCAAGGGATCCGGCGATGCGCGCGAGGGCGGCCGGCTCGGGCTCGAGGACTACCTCGACGTGCAGTACGTGAGCCTGAACTTCTAGAGCTCGCCCGCGTAGGACCGGTTGACCGCCTTCAGGGTCGTGTCGGATCCGAGGAACGCGTGCCGGCTCATGTCCGCGCTGTAGCGGCTCGCCGGCGGCGTCCGGCCGAGCGCCTCGGCCACGCTGCGGATGTGGTGCGGCGCCGCGCCGCAGCAGACCCCCAGGTACGTCACGCCGAGCGCGGCCGCGGCGGCAGCGAACTCGCCCAGCTCGTAGCGGTTGCAGGTGAACGGATCCAGTGCCGTCGGGAACGGACGATCGCCGGGGATGCAGTCGCAGCCCGGGTCGCTGAGCGACTGGAAGCTCGGCTCCGCGTCGGTCGTCCTGTAGGGCACCGGGAGCGCCGCGACGGGCCCGTCGCACGCCTCCCGGATGCGCTCGATAAGCGGCAGCATGGTGCGCGGGCCGCGGATGCAGTTCAGGCCGACGACGGCCGCGCCGGCGTCTTCGATGCGCCGGCACGCGTCGTCGGGCGTCCAGCCCTCGCGGGTCTCGGGTGCGCGGTGCACGGCGAGCGTGATGACCGCGGGCAAGCCGGTCTCCTTGATGACGTCGAGCGCGATCAGCGCCTCCTCGGCCCATGCGAACGTCTCGCCGATGATGAAGTCGACGTCGGCGTCGACCGCCCACGCGACCTGCTCCTCGAACATCGAGCGCACCGCCGCCGCCGACGCCGCGTCGCCGGGGTCGTAGACGTTGGTGTTGCAGATGTCGCCGGCGAGCAGCGAGTCGGACTCCCGCGCCACCTCCGCGGCGATCGCCAGCGCTCCGCGGTTGATCTCCTCGAGCGCGTCCTCCTTGCCGATCAGCCGCAGCTTCTCGCGGTGCGCGTAGTAGGTGAAGGCCTCGACCACGTCCGAGCCGGCGTGGACGAACTCGCGGTGCAGCTGCGCGACGAGCTCCGGATGGTCGAGGACGACCTCGGGCACGAAAGCGCCGGCCTGCAGGTAGCCGCGGCGCTCGAGCTCGAAGAGGTAGCCCTCCGCGCAGATGACCGGACCGTGCGTGAGGCGCTCGAGGAGTCTGTTCATGCGGGCCAGACTACAACTGGAGTTGCGCGGGCTGCAACGCGGCCGACAGCTCGTCGGCGGCCAGCACCACGGCGGCGCCGGCCTGCGGCAGGCGCGCGCCGAAGCGGAACGAAGGGCCGGAGATGTTGACCGCGGCGACGATCCGGCGGTCGAAGCGGCGAACCGGGGCCGCGACGGCCACGAGCCCGGGCTCGAGCTCCTCCTCGGCGATCGCGTAGCCGCGCTCGGCCGCCGCGCGCATGCGCGCTTCGAGCTGCTCCAGGCTCGTGACGGTGTTGGGGCCGCGCGGGATCAGCTCGACGTCGCGCAGCAGCCTCCGCAGCGCGGTCGCGTCGTGATCGGCGAGCAGCGCGCGGCCGGCGGCCGAGCAGTACGCCGGCACCGTGCGACCGACCCAGCCGGCCGCCTGCACCGCGTGCACAGGTGACTGCGAGAGCAGCGTGAGGACCATCGGGCCGTCGAGCACGGTCAGGTGCGCCCGCTCCCCGATCCCTTCCACCAGCCGCTCGAGCAGCGCCGGCGCCGCGCGCAGCAGACGGCGCTCGGACACCAGCGCCGCGTAGGCGAAGACGCGCGGGCCGAGCCGGTACGCGCGGCTCGTGGGATCGCGTTCGGCGAGGCCGTGGTCGGCCAGCGCGCGCAGCGTCCGCGAGGCCTGGCTCTTGTCCACACCGAGGCGCCGGGCGGCATCGACCACGCCCAGCCCGTCCCGGTCTTCGGCGCCGGCGAGGATCTCGAGCGCGAGGAGCCCGCGCCGCAGGCTGCTCCCGGCGTCGCCCTTCATGCGGTCTCCATCCGGCAACCGTAGCCCAGGCCGCAGCCGCGCCTCGACCGCGGCGGCACGGGCTGCGTATAGAGTCGTGAGATCTCTTGTCCTACCGGGAGGGGAAGGTGCCAGGACACGACTTCCTGCAGCGCTCGCGATAGCCGCGGTGGGCTTGCTCGTCGCGACGTCGAGCGCTGCCGCCGATGACGTCAGCGCCACGGTCGACGACGTCGCGGGCGTCAACGACGTGACGAGCGAGCGCCGCAACCAGCCTGAGCCGAGCCTCGCGATCAACCCGCGCAACACCGACGTGATCGCCGCCGGCTCATAGGACTTCCGCCGTGCGCGCGAGCTGCGGGCGGCCTGCGGCGGCGACCGCTGGAACGGGTTCTACCTGTCGAGCGACCGTGGGCAGACGTGGTCGAACGAGCTGGTGCCGGGCTTCTGCACGGACACGACGGCCGGAGCCGGCGGCGAGCAGGCCGTCTCGGACATGTTCGGCTTCGCCACGAACACCGATCCGGTGCTGGTGTTCGATCCGTTCGGGAACCTGTTCTACTCGCACATCGCGTTCAACGCGAACAAGAAGGCGACCACGCCGCCGTCGACCTCGGGCGCGCTGCTCGTGTCCACATACCGCGTCAGCGACGCCGGCGCCGCGACCTACGCCAAGACCGAGAGCGTGCCGTCGGGATCCGGCCTGAGCCCCGACAAGGTCAACGTCGGTCCGGGCCAGTCGAACTTCGACGACAAGCAGTGGATGACGGTCGACACGTCGCCGGCCTCGCCGTTCCACGGCCGCGTCTACATCACCTGGACCAAGTTCCGCGCGCAGGCGGCCAGAGCTCGATCAACCTCTCGCACTGCGGCGGCGACGGAGCGGGCCAGGAGGAGTGCGACGGCTCTTCCTGGAACCGCGGGGAGCTCGTCAACCGACCGTTGGCGGGCGGCCTGGTTCCAGGAGTCGTTCCCGGCGACCGCGCCGGACGGCACGCTCTACGTGGCGTTCCTGCAGTTCCAGGGCGGCTTCGGCTCGACGCGGCCGCACGCCGGAGTCTGGCTGGTGAAGTCCACCGACGGGGGGCGCGACGTTCACGCAACAGCGCGTCGCCGAGATCCGGCAGATCCCAAGCCCGATCCCGCCTGGAGGCACCGCCGCCAACGACGGGCTCAACTCGTTCCGCACGGGCACGATCCCGACGGTGGGCGTCACCTCCGACGGCGCGGTGCATCTCGCCTGGGGAGAGTGGAACGGCACCGATGCCGACGTCTCCTACGTGCGCTCGACCGACGCGGGGCCAGCTTCGCACCCGACGAGCGAGTGACCGACGTCTCGTCCGACCCGAACGCGGTCAGCCGGTTCCCGGTGTTCTGCCCGGCGTTCATCGGCGACTACCTCGACATCGACGCCGTCGACGGGAGGGTTGCGGCGATCTGGAACGACAACCGCAACGTGACCGCGCCGCTGTCGCCGGCCGACTGCCGGGACTTCATCGGCCGCTCCACGGACGCCCTGCTCCAGTCGCGGCTCGACTCCGGCGCGCTCGACCAGGAGGCGTTCACGGACGTGATCGAGCAGCCGTAATCGCTCGCTCAGCCGGCGGCGGCGCGCACCGCCCGCGCCACCGCCGGCAGCGCCGCTTGCGCGAGCGCCGCGTCGGGCCCGATCGGGCGGTCTTCGACGCGCGCGTCGAAGCCGCTGGCGAGCGCGCGGATCGGCGCGAGCACACCGCCGTCCGGCGCGTCCTTCATGCGCAGGGCGCGCTCCGCCACGACCCACTCCAGCGCGAGCACGGTGCGCAGGTGGAGGACGGCGTGGCGCGCGAGCCCCGCCGCCTGCCATGCGAAGCTGGCGTGCTCCTCGAGCCCGCGCGAGATCGCGACCGTGCCGAGCACGACGGGCGCGGCCTCGGACCGCAGCCGCGCCAGCGCGTCGGCGGCCAGGTACTCGGCGATCAGCACGCCCGAGCTGCCGGGCGCGTCGACCGAGAGGAACGGGTTCAGCCCGGTCAAGCCGGGCTCCATCAGATGCGACAGGCGAGCGGCAGACATGCTCGCGAACGGGACGAGCGCCAGCCGCAGCGTGTCGAGCGCGAGCGCGCACGGGGCGGCGTGGAAGCCGCCGTGGTGCAGGACCTTCCCGTCGACGATCAGCGGGTTCTCGGCGGCGGCGTTGATCTCGACCGCGAGCACGTCGTGCAGCCCGGCGACGGCGTCGTACAGCGCGCCGGCGACGGGCGGGAGGCAGCGCAGGCCGAACGGGTCCTGCATCCGCGCCGGCTCGGGCGCGTCCTGCGTCAGCACGTAGAGGCGCTCCGACACGGCCGTGAGCCCGGGCAGCGGGCGCGCGGCGGCGATCTGCGGCGCGAACGCCTCGCGGTTGCCGTCGAGCGCACCGAACGTGAGCGCAGCGATGCCGAGCCCGGCGTCGAGCAGCTCGCGCGCGTCGGCCCAGGCGAGCGCGGCGGAGGCGTGCGTCGCGGCGTTCGAGCTCATCAGGGCGAGCGCGTCGCCGGCCTCGATCTCGAGCCGCGGCGGCCGGGCGTCCTCACCCGCCGCGGCCGAGCCGGAGCCGCCCTCGCGCTGCGCCCACTCCCCCTCGCCGGCGAGCGCCAGCCCGAGCTGCGCCAGGAACGTGAGGTCGCCCGTGCCGATCCCGCCGAGGTCGCGCAGGACGGGCAGCGCGGCCCCGCGCAGCACCGCGGCCAGCGCGTCCGCGACCTCGGCGCGGTGACCGCCTCCGCCGGCCGCGATCTGGGCCAGCCGGATCAGGATCGTCGCGCGCACGAGGTCGTCCGGCAGGGCGTCGCCGACGCCGCCGGAGTGGCTCCGCAGCAGCCGCTCGCTGTGCTCGCGCAGGTCGGCCTCGCGCACGGGGACGTTGCGGTTCGCGCCGACCCCCGTCGTGCGGCCGTACACGGGGCGCCGCTGCGCGGCGGCCTCGGCGACCGCGCGCGAGCCGGCGATCCGCGCGCCCGCCGCGGCGGTCAGCTCGACGTCGATCGGCCCGCCGCGCGCCGCCGCGACGACCGCGGCCGGCGTGAGCGGCTCGTCCCCGATGCGCAGCGCCGTCATGCTGCGCACTCAACCACAGCGCCGTCCTCGTCCGGTATCCCGGACACCGCGTCCGGAAAACCGGTCGCGCGGATGGCAAGATGCGGGCGATGACGACGCTGGAGCTGCTCGAGCAGGTCGCGCACGGCGCGGTCCCGCCGCCGCCCGGCGCGGCCGAGCGCGACCGGATCGCCGCCGCGCGCGCGGTGATCGACGACGCGCTTGACTCCGGGACCGCCGTCTACGGCGTCACAACCGGCTTCGGCCGGCTCGCGTCGGTCCGGATCCCCGCCGCCGACGCGGCGCAGCTGCAGGTCAACCTCGTCCGCTCGCACGCGGTCGGCGCCGGCCCGCCGCTCCCGCCGGACGTCGTACGCGGGATGCTGCTCCTGCTCGGAAACTCGCTCCGGCGCGGTCACTCCGGCGTCCGGCCCGAGCTGGTCGAGCTGGTGCACGCGCTGCTCGAGCGCGACGTCGTGCCGGTGATCCCGAGCAAGGGCTCGGTCGGCTCGTCGGGCGACCTTGCGCCGCTGGCGCACCTCGCGCTCGTGCTGATCGGCGAGGGCGAGGCGACGGTCGGCGGCGAGCGCCTCGGCGGCGCCGAGGCGCTCGCGCGCGCCGGCCTGCGCCCGCTGGCGCTGAGCGCGAAGGAGGGGCTCGCGCTGATCAACGGTACGCACCTGATGGCCGCCGCCGGCGGGCTCGCCGTGCGCGAGGCGACGCGGCTCGTGGACGCCGCGATCGTCGCGACCGCTTTGTCGCTCGAGGCGTTCAAGGGCTCGACCGTGCCGTTCGACGCGCGCCTGCACGCGCTGCGCCCCCAGCCGGGCCAGCAGGCCGTCGCCGAGCGGCTGCGGGCGCTGCTCGTCGGCAGCCCGGTCGTGGAGAGCCACGCCGACTGCGGCCGCGTGCAGGACCCGTACACGCTGCGCTGCGCGCCGCAGGTGCTCGGCGCCGTGGCGGACGCGGTCGCGTACGTCGCCGGCGCGCTCGAGCGCGAGCTTGCGGCCGTCACCGACAACCCGCTCGTCTTCCCGGAGTCCGGCGACGTGCTGTCGGGCGGCAACTTCCACGGGCAGCCGCTCGCGCTGCCACTCGACCACCTGGCACTGGCGATGTGCGAGCTGGCGTCGTTCGCCGAGCGCCGCGTCTACGCCCTGCTCTCCCCCGGCTACGCCGACCTGCCGCCGTTCCTCTCGCCGCGCCCCGGCCTGTCGTCGGGCCTGATGATCGCCCAGTACGCGGCCGCCGCCCTCGTCAACGAGTGCCAGGTCCTGTCGCACCCCGCAGGCGCCGGCTCGATCCCGACCAGCGCCGGCCAGGAGGACTTCAACTCGATGGGCGCGCTGGCCGCGCTGAAGGCGCGCACGGTCGTCGAGAACGCGTCGCAGGTGATCGCGACCGAGCTCGTCTGCGCCGTCCAGGGGCTCGAGTTCCACCGTCCGCTGCGCACGACCGACGCGCTCGAGGACGCGGTCGCGCGCGTGCGTTCGTTCGTGCCGCGCGTCGAGGAGGACCGGTCGCTCGCCGGCGAGCTGACCGCGCTGGCGGCCGCGCTGCGCAGCGGGGAGCTGACGCTTTGAGCGCCGTGCGCGCCGTCGAGGTGCTGGCGCTGCTGGCCGGCGCCGGGCGTCCCGTGCCGGCGGCGATGATCGCGCGCGAGTGCGGGATCCCGCGCTCGAGCACGTACGAGATCCTCGGCGCACTCTCCGCCGCCGGCTTCGCCGAGCCGGCCGACGGCGGGCACAAGGCCGGTCCGCGGGCGCACGAGCTGGCCGGCGGCGTGACGATCGCCGGCGCGCTCGCGGTGCTCGAGAGCTTCGACCAGGATGCGACGCAGCTCACGCGCGAGGAGCTGTGCCGGCGCTCGCGGCTGCCGCTGGCGCGGGTCGAGCCGCTCGTCGACGACCTGCTCGCGACCGGGCTGCTGTCCGAGCACGACCGGCGCGTCGCGCTCGGTGTCCGGCTCGCGGCGCTGGCCGCGCGCAGCGGCCCGCTGCAGCGGCTGCGCGCCGCCGCCCGGCCGGTGCTCGCCACGCTGCGCGACAGCACCGGCGAGACCGCGAACCTCGTCGTCCGCGACGCGGATGAGGGCGTGTACCTCGACCAGGTCGAGAGCCGGCACGCCCTGCGCCACGCCGGCTGGGCCGGGCGCCGGATCGCGCTCGACCGCGGCGCGGCGGCGACCGCGCTGGGCGGAGCCGACGGCCCGCAGGTCGCGAGCGACGCCGTCGAGGTCGGCGTCACCGCGGTCGCGTGCCGCGTCCCGAGCGCCGCCGAGCCGGCCGCCGCGGTGAGCGTGACCGCGCCGACCGTGCGGATGACCGGACGCCGGCTGACCCTTGGCTGCACCGCCGTGAAGCGGGCGGCGAACGAGCTCGCGGAGGTGCTCACATGACGGAACTCCGATGTCGCGGCTGGCAGCAGGAGGCCGCGCTGCGAATGCTCGAGAACAACCTCCACCCCGACGTGGCCGAGAAGCCGCAGGAGCTCGTCGTCTACGGCGGCATCGGCAAGGCGGCGCGCAACCAGGCGTGCCTGGACGCGATCAAGCGCGAGCTCACGCGCCTGGGCGACGAGGAGACGCTGCTCGTGCAGTCGGGCAAGCCGGTGGCGGTGTTCGAGACGCACGCAGCGGCGCCGCGCGTGCTGATCGCGAACTCCAACCTCGTCGGCAAGTGGGCGAACTGGGAGCACTTCCGCGAGCTCGACGCGGCCGGGCTGATGATGTACGGCCAGATGACCGCGGGGTCGTGGATCTACATCGGCACCCAGGGCATCCTGCAGGGCACGTACGAGACGTTCGCCGCGATCGGCCGCACGCGGTTCGGCGGCTCGCTGCGAGGCAAGCTGGTGGTCACCGCCGGACTCGGCGGGATGGGCGGCGCGCAGCCGCTCGCGGTCACGATGAACGAGGGCTGCGCGCTCTGCATCGAGGTCGACCTGCAGCGGATCGAGCGGCGCATCCGCGAGCGCTACCTCGACGAGCGCGCCGGCTCGCTCGACGACGCGCTGGCGCGGCTGGAGGAGGCGCAGCGCGAGGGCCGCGCGCTCTCGATCGGGCTGCTCGGGAACGCGGCCGAGGTGCTGCCCGAGCTCGTCCGGCGCGGCGCCGCGGTCGACGTCGTGACCGACCAGACGAGCGCGCACGACCCGCTCAACGGCTACGTGCCGGCCGGCCTCACGGTCGAGCAGGCCGACACGCTGCGCGCCTCGGACCCGGACGAGTACCTCGAGCGTGTCGGCCAGTCCGTGCTCGCCCACGTCGACGCGATCCGCACGCTCGGGCGCGGCGGCGCCGAGGCGTTCGACTACGGCAACGCGCTGCGCGGCGTCGCGGCCGATCACGGCGACGACGACGCGTTCGACTACCCCGGCTTCGTGCCGGCCTACATCAGGCCGCTGTTCTGCGAGGGGAAGGGACCGTTCCGCTGGGTCGCGCTGTCGGGCGACCCGGCCGACATCGCCGCCACCGATCGCGCGATCCTCGACCTGTTCGGCGATCAGGAGCACATCCGGCGCTGGATCGAGCTGGCCTCCGAGCGGGTCGCGTTCCAAGGGCTGCCGGCGCGTATCTGCTGGCTCGGCTACGGCGAGCGCCATCGCGCCGGGCTGCGCTTCAACGAGATGGTGGCGTCGGGCGAGGTGTCCGCCCCGATCGTGATCGGCCGCGACCACCTCGACGCGGGCTCGGTCGCCTCGCCGCAACGCGAGACGGAGTCGATGCGCGACGGCTCCGACGCCGTCGCCGACTGGCCGATCCTCAACGCGCTCGTCAACACGGCGACCGGCGCGTCGTGGGTCTCGTTCCACCACGGCGGGGGGGTCGGCATGGGCCTGTCGCTGCACGCCGGCCAGGTGAGCGTCGCCGACGGGACCGATCGCGCGGCGGAGCGGATCCGGCGCACTCTGCTCGCGGACCCGGGGATGGGGATCGTGCGGCACGTGGACGCCGGCTACCAGGAGGCGATCGACGCAGCGGACCGGCTCGGGGTGCGGATCCCGATGCGGGCCTCATGAGCGTCTGCATCGGCGGCGCCGCCCAGGTGCTGCGCCCGCCGGAGGACGGGCTGGCGTACCTACGTCATGATCACGCGGGCGAGCTGGCGCTCGCGCCGGGCGACGTCCTGCTCGAGGGCGGCCTCATCGCGGGGTTCCAGCCGGCGGATGCCGACGTCGTCGTCGATGCCTCGGGCTGCGCCGTCGTGCCGGGCTTCGTCGACTGCCATACGCACCTGCCGTTCGCGGGCTGGCGCGCGGAGGAGTACGAGCGCAAGGTCACCGGCGTGCCGTACGAGGAGATCGCGCGCGCAGGCGGAGGCATCGCGTCGTCGGCGCGGTCTCTGGCTTCGTCTTCCGATGCGGAGGTGCTCGCGCAGGCCCAGGCGCTGGCGTCGGAGTTGCTGCGGCACGGGACAACTGCCTTTGAGGGGAAGACCGGCTATGGGTTGTCGCGCTCCGGGGAAGCGCGCGCCGCGCGGCTGGGCCGCGCGCTCGGGGAGCGCGTCGGGCAGCCGATGCGGCTGACGGGCCTGTTCGCGCACGCGGTGCCGCCCGGATTCAGCGCCGACTCCTGGATGGACGAGGCGGAGGCGCTCGCACGCGAGTGCGACGTCGACGCGCTCGACATCTTCGTCGAGTCGGTCGCGTTCGGGAACGAGCACCTGGCGCGCTGGGGGGCGGTCGCACGCGACACCGCCAAGGTGCTGCGCGCCCACGTCGAGCAGCTCTCGACAATGCGCTCCGTACCGGTCGCGCTCGAGTGGGGCGCGCGCTCGCTCGACCACTTGTCGCTGATGCATCCCGACGACATCGCGCCGCTCGCGGCCGCCGAGTGCGCTGCCGTGCTCCTACCCGGCGCCGAGTTCATCAACGCGGAGCACACGGCGCCTGCGCGCGCGCTCGCGGACGCGGGCGCGATCTGCGTGCTCGCGACCGACTTCAACCCGGGCACGTCGCCGATCGCGTCGATGCCGCTGATCGTCGGCCTGGCTGTGCGGCGCTACGGCTGGAGCGTGCGCGAGGCGCTGCTAGCCGCGACCTTGAACGCGGCATGGGTGCTGGGCTGGTCGCACGAGCTGGGATCGCTCGAGACCGGGAAGCGCGCCGACGTCCTGCTGCTCGACGGCCCGGCCGAGCACGTCCCGTACCGCTTCGGCCACAACCCGGTCGCCGCGGTGTTCGCGGCCGGGGAACCCGTGTGGGTACGGCCGGACCAGGCGTGGAGGGTGCGGCGATGACCGCGCGCCCCGCCGACGTTGCGCGGCTCCCCAACTGCGAGCTTGCAAGGATCGCCCGATGGCACCCATAGAAGCCGCCGAGCTTCGCGAGCGGCTCGCGGGCCTGGAGCCGATCGGCCTCCGGCCGGGCGGCACGACCCGGCTCGCGTGGACCGGCGAGCTCGCCGCCGCCGAGGCCTGGTTCGGTGAGCAGGCGCGCGCGGCCGGACTGATCGTCGAGCGCGATCCGGCCGGCTCGCTGTGGGCGGTCCCTGACGGGCCGGGCCCGTGGTGGGCGACCGGCTCGCACCTCGACAGCGTCCGCAGCGGCGGCCGCTACGACGGCGCGCTCGGCGTCGCGGCCGGGTTCGCGGTCGCGGAGCGGGTGCCCGGCGTCGCGGTGCTCGCGTTCGCTGACGAGGAGGGCGCGCGCTTCAACACGCCGACGTTCGGCTCGCGCGCGCTCGTCGGGCGGCTCGACGTCGCCGACGCGCTCGCGCGTGTTGATGACGACGGCGTAGCGCTCGCCGACGGGATGCGCTCCGCCGGCGCGGACCCTTCGCTCGTGGCGGAGGCGCCGGCGTGGCTCGGGCGGCTGCGCGGGTTCATCGAGCTGCACATCGACCAGACACAGGAGCTGGCGCAGCTGAGCGCGCCGGCCGGGACGGTGCGCTCGCTGGCGGCGCGGATGCGGCTCGCGCTGACCTTTGTCGGGCGCGCGGACCACGCGGGAACGACCCGCCGGGGAGAGCGCCGCGACGCGCTCGCGGCCGCGGCGCGCGTGATCGTCGCGGCCGACGAGCTGGCCGGCGGCGACCCCGACTTCCTCGTCACCACGGCGCGCATGCTCGTCGAGCCGAATGCGTTCACGACGGTTCCGGCACGCGTCCGGCTGTGGATCGACGGCCGCACTCCGGACGGCGAACGGCTCTCTGAGTGGCACGACTGGTTGTCGCAGCGGGCGAGCGAGCTCGCTGAGCGCACGCGCGTCGAGATCGAGCTCTCGACGGCTTCGCACAGCAACGGCGTCGAGTTCGACACCGACGTCCGCGCGGCGCTCGCCGGGCTGCCCGAGCTCGTCTGCTTCGCCGGCCACGACGCGGGCATCCTCGCGCAGCGCATGCCCGCGGGCATGGTGTTCGTCCGCAACGCGACCGGCGTCAGCCACTCGCCCGACGAGCACGTCGACCTGGACGACGCGGCGATCGCCGCCGAGGCGCTGCGCGCGGCGCTCCAGAGGCTCGCATGATGGCGGTAGGCGCGACGAATGTCATCTCGTCCCCCCCATGGGGGAATAAGACGACATTCGTGGCGCCATGACCCCGTACGAGCTCCCCGCGATGGTCAACGCGCACTCGCACGCGTTCCAGCGCGACCTGCGCGGCGCCGCCGAGCGAGCGGCTCCCGAGGCGCACAGCGCCGACGACTTCTGGTCCTGGCGCGAGGCGATGTACCGGCTCGCCGGCAGCCACGACCCGGACTCGATGCGCGCGGCCGCCGGCCGCGTCTACGCCGAGATGGCCGCCGCCGGGTACGGCGCCGTCGGCGAGTTCCACTACGTCCACCATCGGCCCGACGGCACGCCGTACGACGACCCGAACGCGATGGCGATCGCGGTCGCGGAGGCCGCGCGCGCCGCGGGCCTCTTCATCGTCCTGCTCCCCGCCGCCTACCACCGCGCCGGCTGGGACGGCGGCGACATCCCGCCCGCGCCCGGGCAGCGCCGCTTCTGCGACCCGGACGTCGACGCCTACCTCGAGCGCGTCGAAGCCCTGCGCGCCTGGGCCGACGGGCGCGACGGCGTCGAGGTCGGGGTCGCGGCGCACAGCGTCCGCGCGGTCCCGGCGACCTGGCTCGAGGCGATCGGGACGTACTCCGAGCAGCACGGCCTCGTCCGCCACGTCCACGCGCACGAGCAGCCCCGCGAGCTCGACGAGTGCCGCGCCGAGCACGGCATCTCGCCCGCGCAGCTGCTCGACCGCACCGGCTTCCTCGGGCCGCGCACGAGCGTCATCCACGGCATCCACGTCGATGACGACGACGTCCGCCGGCTCGCTCACAGCGACACGATCGTCGTCTCCTGCCCGACGACGGAGGGCAGCCTCGGAGACGGCCACTTCCCCGCGCTCGTCTACCGCGACGCCGGCGTCCGGATCGCGATCGGGACGGACTCGCAGGTGCGCGTCGACCCGTTCGAGGAGGCGCGCGAGCTCGAGACGCTCGCCCGCCGCGAGCGGCGCACGCGCCACGCCCTGCTCGCGACCTACGGCGACCTCTGGAGCGAGCTCGCGCGCAACGGGCGCGCCAGCCTGGGAGTCGAGGACGCCGGCACGATCGCGATCGACCGCGACCACCCGGACCTGCGCGGCATCACCGATGCCGACCTGCCGCTGGCCGTGGCCACCTGCGCCTCGGCCGCGGTCGTGATCCGATAGGCGCACACGAATCTCCGCTCGATCCGGGATCTGTGCGACGCAGCCGCCGCCCCGTCCCCTAGCTTGCGCGCATGATCGACGCGCTCACCGACACGCTCGAGATCCGACTGCTGCACCCCGACGCGGTCCCGCCCGGCCGCACGCGCAGCGGCGACGCCGGCTACGACCTGCGCGCGACCGAGCGGGTCTCGATCCCGCAGGAGGGGCGACGGCTCGTCGGGACCAGCATCGCGATCGCGCTGCCCGAGGGCGTCGCCGGGCTGGTCACGCCGCGCTCAGGGCTCGCGATCGAGCACGGGCTGACGCTGCTCAACGCACCCGGCCTGATCGACCCGAACTACCGCGGCGAGATCAAGGTGATCCTGCACAACACGAGCGAGCGCCGCTACACGGTCGAGGTCGGGGACCGGATCGCGCAGCTGCTGCTCGTGCCGTACTGGGCGCCGGAGCTCGAGGTCGTCGAGGCGCTGCCGGAGACCGACCGCGGCGCCGACGGCTTCGGCTCGTCGGGTCGCAGCTGATCAGGCGGCGGCGGAAGCGGCTCGCGGGCGCGAGCGGACGCCGACGAACACCAGTCCGCCGGCGAACGCGAGCAGGATGAGGCCGGTCCCCAGCGAGGCAAGGCCCGCCTCGTCGAGCCAGCCGACCCGCACGCCGGCACTGACGCCGGCGTCGACGCCGCGCGAGCCGTCGGCGTTCATCACGACGACCGACCAGTCGCCGTCCTCGACGTCCCAGGTGAGCGCCTGGTCGCCCTGGCCGTCCGTCGACGCGGCCCAGAAGCCCTGCTGCGCGGGCGGCGCCGGCGTGCGGGCGCCAGCTTGGGTGCTGTAGTCGACGTGGAAGGGCGAGAACTCGACGTCGGTGACGATGTCGTGCGCGCTGCCGCGCAGGTAGTCCTCGACCTCGCTCGTGCGGGCGATGCCGACGAACACCGGCTTGCCGCCGTTCGACGCCGCCTCGATGCGGAGCTTGCCGAGCGTGCCCCCGTCGAGCAGCCCTTCGGGGCCGTCGAGGTCGACGTCGAGATTTTCGGTCGCGAGCGCTCGCGCGTCGGTCTTGAAGCGCTCGGTGTCGGTGGCGATGTAGCCGTCCCGGTCGCCCTCCGAGTCGGCCCAGAGCAGCATTGCGCCGGTGCCGAGGAAGCCGAGCGAGATCACTGCGACCACCCCGGCGGCGATGATCGCGGCGAGCCTACGGTGGCGCTTGGGTTTCGTGTCGTCTGTCATGCGACCACGTTCCCAGGCCCGCGGCCGCACCGCGCCCCGGCCTGCATGTGTCCGCTGGGGGCGGTTATCCGAGGCGGCCGTTGCCGTTTACCGCGTAGCGGCCGTAGCGGTCGGCCACTACGGACGGCAGGCGAACGCTGATCCGGACGCCCTCGTCGGTGTCCTCGCGGTCGAGGTCGCCCGCGAGGTCGTGCAGCTCCGACAGCGTCCCGCCCTCCGAGAACGGAACGAGCAGCTCGACGTCGCGCAGCGTGCGCTCGAACTCTGCGGCGATCCGCTCGCCGAGCGCGTCGAGCCCCTCGCCCGTCAGCGCCGAGACGAGCACGGCGTCGGGATGCCGGAACGCCAGCTCGCGCCGGCGCTCGTCGTCGATCGCGTCGGCCTTGTTGAGCACGAGCAGGCGCGGCCGATCGCCGGCGCCGATCTCCTCGAGCACGTCCTCGACCGCGCGCGTCATCGCGAGCAGCTCGGCCTCGGGCGCACTGGCGTCGACGACGTGCAGGAGCAGGTCGGCGCGCTTGGTCTCCTCCAGCGTCGCGCCGAACGCCTCGACCAGCTGATGCGGCAGCTTACGGATGAACCCGACGGTGTCGGTGATCAGGTACGTGCGGCCCTCGAGCCGCAGCGTGCGCGTGGTCGGGTCGAGCGTGTGGAAAAGCCGGTCGCGCACGCCGACCTTGGCACCGGTGAGCGCGTTGAGCAGCGTCGACTTGCCGGCGTTCGTGTAGCCGGCGAGGGCGACGGTCGGCAGGTGCGCCCGCTCGCGCTCGGCGCGCTGCGTCGCGCGCGTCGCACGAACGCCCTCGAGCTGCCGCCGCAGCGCTGTGATCCGGTCGCGCGCGAGCCGGCGGTCGGTCTCGATCTGCGACTCGCCCGGGCCGCGGGTGCCGATGCCGCCGACGCCGCGGCCGGCGCCGAGGCGCTCGAGGTGCGTCCACAGCCCGCGCATGCGGGCCATGTTGTACTCGAGCTGCGCGAGCTCGACCTGGAGCTTGCCCTCGGCCGAGCGGGCGTGGACGGCGAAGATGTCGAGGATCACCGCGGTGCGGTCGATCACCGGCACCCCGATCTCCTTCTCGAGGTTGCGCTCCTGGCGCGGGGTGAGCTCGTCGTCGCACGCGACGAGGTTCGCGTCGGCGTCCGCGATCAGGCGCTTGAGCTCGTCGACCTTGCCCGGCCCGAGATAGAGGTTGGGATGCGGGTGGTCGCGGCGCTGGATCAGCTCGCCGACGACCGCCACGCCGGAGGTGCGCAGCAGCTCCTTCAGCTCAGCGAGATCGCCGTCCGCCAGCGCCCCGACCACGTATGCGCGCTGCTTTGCGCGGCCCGGCCTGGGCGTCGGCGAGTAGCGGGTCTGTGCTGTGCGTCCCGAGCGCGTCTTCTCCACTGCTTCCAGTGTAGGTCGCTCAGGCGAGCGCGGAGCGCGCGGGCGGCGGCAGCTTCTCGTAGCGGTCGCGCAGCTCGGCGACCGGCAGCACGATCACTCCCTCCTCGGGCTCGCCGACCCAGATCCCGAGGCCGGCGGCGAGCGCGTAGGCGGCGTACGCGGCGGCGCACGCGTCGAGCTCGTCGAGCGTCCGGTGCCAGAGCCCGCCGTCGGCGTCGTGGACGCCCTTCAGGCGCAGCGCCGCGATCCGCTGCTGCAAGCCCCACGGCGTGCGCTTCGGCGACGGGCGATGGCCGAGCAGGCCGCAGAAGATCGCGTCCGGATAGGTCTCGCACAGGCGGCCGAAGCGCAGCGCGGCGGAGCCGACGCGCTCGATCCGGCCGTCCGACGCGTGCGGGCGGTACACGCCCAGGCCCGAGAGCGCGTCGAAGAGCTCGAAGCCGACGCCGATCCACTGCTCCCAGCCGCGCGGCGACTGGCCCGCGCCCGGCACCGGATAGAGCGGCAGGCCGCGCCGGAACAGCAGCGCGTCGCAGACGCGCATGCGCTCGTAGCGGCCGTCGGGGAGGCCAAGCTCCGCGCGCAGCGGCGAGCCCGGCGCCAGCAGGTCGAGCCGCGGCGCCGACGGCGCGTCGACCGCGACGACCGCCTGACCGCGGCCGAAGCCCTGGATCGTGCGCGCGAGCTGCTCGACCGTCCCGGGCGCGTAGAACGTCGCGACGAGCTCGATCCCGCCCGCCGACGCGCTCCGCTCGTGCAGCGTGACGAGCTGCTGGTTGCCCGGCTTGGCCGAGATGTCGACGCCGCAGTAGCGCACGTGCGGGGAGGCTATTGTGCGGCGGCGTGAACCTCGCTGGGCGGCTCGCCGCACGGACGCTCGAGCTGGTCGACATCGCGTCGGAGTCGCGCGCCGAAGGACCGCTGGCGGCCCAAATCGCGGCGGTGCTGGAGGCGGGCGGCGTGCCGCTGCGCGACCTCGGCGACACCTGCCTGCTCGCCGGCGTCGCGGACGCGCCGCTGCTGCTCGCCGGCCATCTCGACACCGTCCCGGCGCAGGGCAACCGGCCGGGGCGGATCGCGGACGGGCGCGTGCACGGGCTCGGCGCCAGCGACATGAAGGGCGCGCTGGCCGTGATGATCGAGCTGGCGCTTGCGGGAGCGCCGTACCGCTGCCTCTTCTTCGGTCGCGAGGAGCTGCCGGCGCAGGACTCGGCGCTGACGCCGCTGCTGGCGCGCGAGCCGGTCGCCGCCGACCTCGTCGTGATGATGGAGCCGACCGCGTGCGAGCTGCACGCAGGCTGCCTCGGCAACATCAACGCGACGTGGACGTTCCGCGGCCGCTCCGGCCACTCGGCGCGCCCGTGGACCGCCGACAACGCGATCGAGCGAGCAGCGGCCGGTGTGCTCGCGCTCGCCGAACACCCGCCGCTGCCGCACATGTTCGACGGGCTCGAGTTCGTCGAGGTCGCGAGCGTCACGCGGATCGCCGGCGGCATCGCCGCCAACGTGATCCCCGACCGCGTCGAGTGCCATGTCAACTTCCGCTACGCGCCCGGCCGCAGCCCGGCCGAGGGCGAGGCGCGGCTGGCCGAGCTGTGCGCCGGCCACGGCGAGCTGCGCGTCAACTCCAACGCGCCGTCGGGCCCCGTGGCCGCGGGCCCGCGCGTCGACGCGCTGGTCGCGGCCGGCGACCTGGCGCGGGCGCCTAAGCAGGCGTGGACGCCGGTCGCCGAGTTCGGCCTCGCGGGGCTCCCGGCGGTGAACTTCGGCCCCGGCGATCCGGCGCAGGCGCACCGGCGCGACGAGTCGGTCGAGATCGCCGCGCTCGTGCGCGCATACGAGGTGCTCGAGCGGTTGGCGGAATGAGGATCGCGCCCACGCTCACCGGCCTCGAGACGTACCCGTTCGTGCGCCTCACCGAGGCGAAGCGGCGGCTGCTCGCCGCGGGCGCCGACGTGATCGACTTCGGCATCGGCGAGCCGCGCGAGCAGACGCCCGCCTTCATCCGCGCGGCGCTCGCCGCCGCGATCGAGCCGCTCTCCACCTACCCGCAGAGCGACGGACTGCCCGAGCTGCGCGCCGCGATCGCGGGCTGGGCGGCGCGCCGCTTCGGCGCCGCGCTCGACCCCGACACGCAGGTGCTGCCGACGATGGGCTCCAAGGAAGCGATCTTCCACCTCGCCCAGGTGCTCGGCGGCGGGCTGGTCGCGATCCCGGCGCCGGCCTACCCCGTCTACGAGCGCGGCGCGCTGTTCGCCGGCAAGCGCGTGCTCGAGCTGCCGCTGCGGGAGGAGACCGGCTTCCTGCCCGACCTCGACGCCGTGCCCGCCGCGGCGTGGCGCGACGTCGCCGTGCTGTGGCTCAACTACCCCAACAACCCGACCGCCGCGGTCGCCCCGCGCTCGCTCTACGAGCGCGCGGCGGAGCTCGCGCGCGAGCACGGCTTCGTCGTCGCCAGCGACGAGGCGTACTCGGAGATCTACTTCGGCGACGAGCCGCCGGTCTCGGCGCTCGAGCTGTCCGATCTGACCGGCGTCGCTGTCTTCAACACGCTCTCCAAGCGCTCCTCGATGCCCGGCTACCGCTCCGGCTTCGTGGCCGGCGACCCGCAGCTGATCGCGCTGCTCAAGCGCTACCGGCCGAACGTCGGCGTCGCGCCGCAGGAGTTCATCCAGCGCGCCGCCGTGGCCGCGTGGACGGACGAGGCGCACGTCGACCAGGTGCGCGCGGGCTACCGCGCGAAGCGCGACGTCCTGCTGGACACGCTCGAGGCGGGCGGCCTGCGCAGCGCGGGCGGCGCGGCGACGTTCTTCCTCTGGCTGGACGCCGGCCCCGGCGCCGACGCGCTCGCCGACCGGCTGCTCGCCGACGGGATCGTGCTCGCGCCGGGATCGTTCTTCGGCCCCGCCGGCGGCGGCTACCTGCGGCTCGCGCTCGTGCCGACGCTGGCCGAGTGCGAGCGGGCCGCCGAGCGGCTCGGCGCGCTGCTGTAACGCGCCACCCCGCCGGGGTATGCTCTCCCTGGACGGCCGCTCCGGCGGCGGTCCCCGGACGAGGAGTGCGCGCCGTACCCGGTCGGCCAGACGACGCGCGGCAACCGAAGGAGACTCCTCATGATCCAGATCGCCGGCGCGCTGCTGATCCTCGCCGCCTTCACCGCCGCCCAGGCCGGGCGCGTGAACCCGCACTCGCGGGAGTACCTCGTGCTCAACCTCGCCGGCTCGTCGGTGCTCGCCTACGACGCGCTGCATGGGCAGGAGTGGGGCTTCTTCATTCTCGAGTTCATCTGGGCGATCGTGTCCGCGTGGGGACTCTTTCCCGTACTGCGCGGCCGTACGCACGTCGCAGGGGCCCATTAGCAGGCATTTCTTCACCGGATCGCCACAGGATGATCGCCGGTCGTTCACGCCCGGCGCACGGCCGCATGCTGCGATTCATGCGATGGTCCCGCTGTACGCGCACCGGCTTGGCAGGGCGTACGGGCCGGACAACTCCGCCCGGGCGCTCGCGGGCGCGCTCGCCACGGGCGTCGAAGGGCTCGAGACCGACGTCTGCCTGACCGCCGACGGCGATCTCGTGCTCCTGCACCACCCTTGGCTGCCGCTCACCACGGCGTTGGAGGGGTTCGCGCACGAGCGTGCCGCGGGGGAGCTGCGACGGGCCGGCCTGTTGACGCTCGACGAACTGCTCGCCGCCGCGCCGCGTTCGATCGCACTCCAGCTCGACGTCAAGGCGCACGCGGACCCGGCGCTTGCGGCGCGCACGGTCGACGTGCTGGAAGAGCGGCTGCGCGGAGTGCGCGGACGCCGGGTCGAGGTGCTCTCGTTCACCGTGTCGGCATGCGAGCGGGCGGCGGCGCTGGGGCTGCCCGCGCGGCTCGTGATCTGGGCGGACTACGTGCCGGCGGCGCTCGCGCGCTGGGCGCGCCGCAACCGGGTCGGCGGGGTGTGCGTGGAGCACTTCCTGCTGTCGGCGCCGCTGGTGACGGCGCTTCGCGAGGCCGGGCTCTCGGTCACGACCGGGACCGTGAACGACGTGGCGCTGCTCGATCGCGTCCTCCGGTTCGCGCCCGACGCGGTGACCACCGATGCGCCGCACCTCCTGCGCGGCGGCGTCAGGTCGCTGGCGGCCTGAGCGTCGCCATGATCCGCGGGTGGCCGTCGACCACCACGCGGTCGCCCAACTCGACTTCGGGCAGGCCCGCCAGCCGGGCGAGCGCGGCGAGGCCGCCCGCTCCGAAGCCCCAGTAGACGTAGTCGTCGCTCTCGTAGACCTCGCCGGATCGCATGACCTCGATCGTGTGCTGGTCGACCGCGCCGTCATCCTCCATGCCGTACGTCTCCACGAGGACGCGGCCGCCCGGCGCGAGCAGCCCGCCCAGCCGGCGCAACAGGCCGAGCGGGTTCTCCACGCGGTGCAGGATCCCGAAGCAGAAAACGACGTCGAACCGCTCCCCGGCCGCCAGCGCGAGCGCGTCGCCGCGCCGGTACTCGACGCTCGAGCGAAGCAGCTCGCCGATCGCGCGGAATCCCTCGCCGCCCTCCAGCTCCACGCCCCAGCGCGCCTTTACCCACGCGACGTACTGCTCGTTGTCGACCGCCAGCACGCGCGCGGCGCCGCAATGCTCGGCTAGATACGCGTAGAAGCCGTCGAACGTGCCGACGTCCAGCACCCGCTGCCCGGCGAACGACGTCGGCAAGAACGGCACGCGATAGCGGTGGTCGCGCGCGATGCCGCGCGTGTAGATCCCGTGCTCCGAGTTCAGGGCGAACGTGTGGAACCAGAGTGGCACGCGCTCCAGCACACGCCGCGCGGCCTCCGGGTCGGCCTCGATCGGCAGCAGGTCGGCTACCGCTCGCTCCGCGGCGGTGATCTCGGGCGGCTGGGCGTGGTCCGGCACGAGGTCAGGCGGGAACGTGGGCGTCGATGGCGGGAACGTAGGCGACATCGACGCCCAGCGCGGCATAGACGGGCGCGGCCCGCCTGTCGGCGGTGATCAGCATGTGGCCGTGGTGCGCCGCCGTGGCGCCGACGAGCGCGTCGTACAGGCCGCCGCCACGCACACCCTCGTCGACCGCCGCGCGCAGGGCAACCTGTGCCGCGTTCGCCGGCAGTGCCAGCCATTCGCCCGGAAAGCGCCGCTCGAGCCACGTCAGGACCACGTCCGGCGCTAGCCGATGACCGTCCGGCATGCGACTCAGCGCGGCCGTGGTCTCGAAAGCCACGTGGCTGATCAGCGACAGCTCGTCGCCTGAGAGCGCCGCCAGTGCGGCCGTATGCGCCTCATGCCACGGCGCCGCCGCCGCGATCGTCACGCTGGAGTCCGGCGCGATCACCGCCGCACTCGATCGATTGCATCGCGTACGTCTTCGGCACGCAGGGGCGACATCGGCGCATCGGTCGCGATCACCAGCGTCCCGTCCCGATCCTCGACGCGCGCCGGCACGTCGGGCACGGCGAGTTCGATCACGCCGTTGCGCGCGGCCACTTCGAGCTCGGTCGCGCCCGTGATCCCAAGCTCGTCTCGCAGCGGCTTGGGCAGAACCAGGCGCCCGACGGCATCGATGCCAATTCGCATGGCATCAGATTACCAGCGCTGCTCGCTCAGCCGTCGAGGAACGCGCGGCCGCGCGGCGAGAGCCGGTAGCCCCGCTCGAGGCTCTCCGTCAGGCCGAGCGCCTTGAGCTTGCGCACATCGGCCTTGAACGGCAGCCGCTCGCGTCCCAGCCCGGCTGCGAGGTCGGCGGCGCGGACGCCCGGCGCCGCGGCGATCGCCCGCAGCGTCGCCGCCGTCCACGGGCCGTCGCGGCTCGCGCGATCGAGGCGTGCGAGCCGCGCGGCGATCTCCGCCCGGTCGGCTCCGCTCAGCGCCGCGTCCGCGCGCAGCGCGATCCGTGGGTCCGGCCCCGCGAGCCGGAACGCGATCCGGTAGGTCTCCCCCTCCCCGCGCAGCGCGGCGCGCGCCGCGTCGGGGTCGTCGAAGCCGGCGCGGCGGGCGTCGGCGGCGGTGATCCGCCGCGGGTCGACACGCTCGACCGACTCGATCGCGAGCAGCCCGACCGGCGTCTGCAACGTGCGGCCCGCCTTTACCGTCGGTCGCCTCCAGCGCCGGAACGCGAGCGTGATCTCACCGGCGGCGATCGCGCTGAGATCGTCGCGCCGGAACAGCATCTAGCGGTTCGCGTGCAGCGCGGCGTTCAGCCCGCTCCAGCGCCCGCTGCGCGGCATCGCCTCGATCGCCCCCGACTGCGAGTTGCGCCGGAACAGCAGCCCGTCGGCGCCGCTCAGATCGGCGGCCTTGACGACGGCGCCGTCCGGCAGCGTCACGCGCGAGCCGGCGGTGACGTAGAGGCCGGCCTCGACGATGCAGTCGTCGCCGAGCGAGATCCCGATGCCCGCGTTCGCGCCGAGCAGGCAGCGCTCGCCGATCGAGATCACCGCCGTGCCGCCGCCCGACAACGTGCCCATGATCGACGCGCCGCCGCCGATGTCCGAGCCGTCGCCGACGACGACGCCGGCGGAGATGCGGCCCTCGACCATCGAGGCGCCGAGCGTGCCCGCGTTGAAGTTCACGAAGCCCTCGTGCATGACGGTCGTGCCGTCCGCCAGGTGCGCGCCGAGCCGCACGCGGTCGGCGTCCGCGATCCGGACGCCGGACGGGGCGACGTAGTCGGTCATGCGCGGGAACTTGTCGATCGCGGTCACGGCGAACGGCCGGCCGCTCGCGCGGAAGCGCATCCGCGCCGCGGCCAGCGCGGCCGGGTCGACCGGGCCGTGACTGGTCCAGGCGACGTTCGGGAGCACGCCGAACAGGCCGCCGAGCTCGACCTCGTGCGGCCGTACGAGCCGGTGCGAGAGCAGGTGCAGGCGCAGGTAGCCGTCGTGCGCGTCGGCGGGCGGCTCGGCAAGCGATTCGACCACGCAGACGACCGCGATCGTGCGCGCCCCGCGCCGGTCGTCGCGCCCGACGGCCGCCGCGAGCTCATACGGTCCCTCGTTCGGCCCCAGGATCCGCGTGCCGGGTGCGCCCGGCGCCTCGCCGCCGAGCTGCGGCTCCGGGAACCACGTGTCGAGCACGCGGTCGCCGGGCTCGCTCAGCGTCGCGAGCCCATAGCCCCACGCGCCCTCGGTCCGCGGACTGCTCATCGCGCGAAACCGTACCGACGGCGACGAATGTCGTCT
>Ga0126306_10000104_pt1 | contig 27757 bp, 26 predicted proteins | sample Plot27_FD_92592 | JGI IMG/M metagenome (GOLD analysis project Ga0126306, IMG submission 92592) | Serpentine soil microbial communities from UC McLaughlin Reserve, CA, USA - Plot27 | ecosystem: Environmental > Terrestrial > Soil > Grasslands | place: USA: UC McLaughlin Reserve, Lake County... | reverse complement strand
GGCTACACTAGCAATCAACTTATATATACATAATTAGTTTGTTTTCACTCTTGGAATACGCAATTTTTATTCTCTAATATTTTTATTTGTGTTATGTGACTCCTATTGATGGTTTGCAACTATTCTTAAAGATTGTATTTAAAATTAATCAATATCCTAGGTATAAAAAAAAGAAAATTTATGTTAAAAGAATAATAAGATAAAAAATAATTATAATGATACATTATTCAAATTTATTTGATTCCGTGGCTGTTCGTTTAATATATATATAAAATAAAATTATCGAATTAACCTGGTTTACCATGTTTTAAATATTTTATTATCGAAGGAAATCTATGCCATTAACAAAAAAGTATTATAATGACAATCACAATACTTGGAAGAAGGGTAATATTTTATTTATTCTATCATTAATTATTTTAGCATTCGGAATTTTATTGTTAATCATTGGATATGGTATTTATCCACAATCTACAAAGAACATTTCTTTAGGCGATGAACTGATAACAATTCCAAAGATTGGTCATATTAATATAATTAAAGATAGCAATAAATATTTTGTTTTCTGAACTTTCTTTTTGCTAATGCTAGAGCGAACATAATTACATTTGTTCTCCCATTTGTCATTCTACTCAAAGTATAAATAATATCCCATTTAATGCATTATAACTCAGTACTATGCGACCAGGTTTTATGTACTACCCACATCAATCTGTATCTTTGAATAAATTGTAGTAAAATCCACTAATTCTTTTATTTTATCCAAATGATAGTCAAGAAGAACATAAAAGATTTAAAGAAAATAGAGATTAGAAAATAATTCTAACGATAGAGGATATACTTTTTATGTTATGCTTTGATAATTATAGATAGAGGTATAATCAAGCGGAAGTGATGTCTAACAACAATGACTAAAAGAATTTTATTAGTAGATGATGAACCAGATGTCATTTATACAATAAAGAATATTTTGGAAGACAATGGATTCCAAGTAGATGCATTTAATGACCCTATTACTGCTCTAAAATCTTATACAGCCAATTTATATGATTTAGTAATTCTAGATATAAAAATGCCAAAAATGGACGGATTTGAATTATATACTAAAATAAGAGAAAAAGATCCTAAAGTAAAAATCTGCTTTTTAACTGCAAGTGAAATGTACTATGAGAAATTTAGAAAAGCACGTTCGGAATTTGGTAGAATAATTGGCGAAGACTGTTTTATTCAAAAACCAATCAAAAATGAAGATCTAGTTAAAAAATTAACAGCTATAATGAATAGCGACATAACTACAATGCTTGTCTAATAAATAAAGACTATCATTCATTAATTAATTAGCCTATAAATTTTCAATAAAAGCTTTTACTACTGCAGTCCATGCATCACCAATATTTATTTTATTATAACCTCCTCCACCCAGAGCAACTATTCTTCCATTACTATGTTTATGAGCAAGACTGTGTAATTTACTTGCTGCATATTTATGACTATTATGTGTCAAGTTTAAATGAGTTAATGGATCGTATTTTAGGGAATCTGCACCGCATTGTAAGATAATTAACTCTGGTTTTGCTTTGTTATCAATAAAATCTTCCACTCTTTTAAAAGATGCAATAAAATCTTGATCTGTTGAATTAGGATTTAGGGGAATATTTAATTTCGTACCTTCAGCATCACCTATACCTGTTTCCTCTTCCGATCCCGTACCAGGATAGAGAAACTTTCCATCTTCATGGATGTCTGCAATGTATAGAAGAGGATCATCCTCAAATTCATAATATACACCATCCCCATGGTGTGCGTCTATATCAATGTAGGCGATCTTCTTAATACCATGCTTTCTTCTAGCTTCGAGTATAGCAATTCCAATGTCATTAAAAATACAAAACCCCGCTGCAGTAGTTCTTTTAGAATGATGCAGTCCACCAATAGGATTGAATGCATGTTTTATCCCATTTGTTTTTCTAATTACTATATCAAATGCTTTTAAAGTTGACCCTACAACATATGAAGATGCTTCAAATGCTCCTCTAAAAGCATGGGTATCACCCGTATCTAAATATCCATTACCAATTTTTCCAGCCTTCTTAACAAGTTCCACATAATCTTTGTCATGAAATGATAGTATAGATTCTTCCAAAGCCAATTCTGGTTCTTCAATCAAAATTTCTGGAACTTTATCCAAACCCATTTGTTGGAACTTGGACCAAAAATCATAGATTCTTTCATTGTTCCAAGGATGTGATCTTCCGAATCCATATTTTGCAAGATCTTCACCAAATAATATTGCTGTCAAACACATTAACAAATAATAAACAACAAACGCAATAAAAGAATCCCCAAATAAGATGGGTATAATGTAATATTTCGCCTATACCTATGAATTCCTTTACTCCTGGACCATTAAATTCTCATTTAAGCAGTGATTCTAGATATACAAAATTTATCTATATATTTACGTGCATAGGCATAGGCCAATATAGAAGTAGTTATTTTAAGTTTTGAGGCACTAGATAGCAGATGTCCGTTTTAATTAATGTATTTAAAATCTAATAAAAATGGATTTATTCTATTTTTTATAATATATCATATCTCGTACTCTATTCACGCCTTATAATTCTATTATGTATTATATTCTTTTTCTGGTGCTCATCTAATTTATATAAGCTATCAAAGGCTGTTTGTATAATATTTACAGTTAACGTTACTCTTTAAAATAGATTATAAAAAATATAAAATTTTTCGGCGCCGAAAAACTAGTATTATAAATATTTAGTAATTTACAGCATAGCAATATTAATTAAATTATATATTATACTTTGATTGTTTACAATCTATGGTACATTGCTAATTGCTAATTAGGATGTCCATTTCTCGGTTTATATTCTATATATTTGGTTTTACAATTACTGCATTGATAGAGAACCAAAAACTGATTTGCCTTATGTTCTAGTCGATTGAGATATACTAAGTTTTGAATACAAGAGGAACATTTCATTTTTACTTACTATGAGATCTATTGTATTAGAATATTAAAAGATATTTATCTTCCTGAACGAAAATGAGGTTGTAAACATTATCCAAATTTGGGATTCACTAGTTTTGCTGTAGTTTGTCTACCTTCAAAATAATTTTATATTAGTTTCTTATTATGGATTATAGTTGCTAGAAGTTACTCTCGTTTTTTATTTTATGACAAAATAAAATGAAAATACATTTACCATTTTTATTAATGTTCAATGAAATGAGATTGAAGTAAAATCAGTTTATTATATTACTTATTAACAATATCAAATGAATAATATTATAAATGATCGTCTAATCTAATATATATAATATGTTACTATAATTATTTCTAATTCAGATATATTTTCTTTTATTGTAAAGATCTGCTTAACTCTGTCGTAATTGGACTTTTAACAATCTATCGCACAAATCTTTTGTACAATTCTACCATTGTCTTGTCTTTAACTATTCAAGAATTAGATCTAAATTTTAACTAAATATTCTTATATACAGAATATCAAAAGGTAATCGTGTCAACAGCAACTAGAAAAATCGACGATTCTAAGGGGTGTTGGGGAAATAGATTTATTCTTTCAGCTATAATCCAAGGTGCAGTTATAACAATATTGACGTTGATAATAGTAGGTTTTCAGTTAACAATTTCTAATATTAATATTATCCAATATCTTTCTTTGACCTTTGACGGTCCATCTAAATGGTTCTTTTTAGGATACATATTTTATCTAATATTGATTGTAGCAATAGCAGTAACTGCAGTATTTTATATTCATCTTGAAATTCATATGGGTAAGAAAATTACAGGATTAAAATCAGTTCCTTGCAGGCATTCATCTATTTGGTATGAATATTGGTGGTGCAGGCACTACAATAGTTATGATTTATTCAGGATTAGCTGGTTCAGGTATATTAGATATAGTTATAAAGGGAATCATGTCAGGACAATCTTCTACGATAAATTCGAATGTAGATATAATGGTACAATTTATTGTACCAATATCAGGATTTGCTGGTTTACTAAGTATTGGTGTAATTTCAGGAGGATTAACATATATAATGACTTTTTTTCAAAAATCCTAAAGATACCATTTTAATAGCTTTTTTATTAGTAAATTAATAAATAATATGGAATATTTTGTTTTAGATCCCTAATTTCATTAATATCGATAAATTTAATTTTCGTTCTTAGTTTTCTATATAGAATTTTTATATTTATGAACTTTGATATATTAAAGTTATTTTATCTTACTATATAAAAAAAATTAATATATTTTATGACATCAAATAAGGACACAAGAATAATTTTAAGCTCCTTTAAGATGGTGTAATTCTAGAATCTGACTATTTTAGACTTATAAGAAAGGATCAACAAACTCATTAATACTATCTAGAACATTTTCTAAGAAAGGAATTGGTATTTCTTAAATTAATTGGACTAACAAATTATAAAATTTTTAGGGTTGAAAAAAAATAAAAAGTAGAGGATTTTTAACCAGTAATATCTGGTTTAAACCTGGTATTTATGTAGGGAATATGTGAAATTACCTTGTTGCTTTAATACAAAATTCTACTGAACTTGTAAAGAACCCTTCTAATGGACCTTTTCTACATTCATATGGTTTAAATTCTTTTTTATAATTGTTGTCATAACTCATGGATTTTTGAGGATATTTACTGTAGCTGTTGTCATAACTCATGGATTTTTGAGGATATTTACTGTAGCTGTTGTCATAACTCATGGATTTTTGAGGATATTTACTGTAGCTGTTGTCATAAGAGTTTGAATAGCTGTTGCTATAATATCCTTGACTTAAGGCGGCTAAGGCTGACTGAGGAATAGCAACTCCATATCCCAACGCAAGGCTCAACATTAGAGCCATTGAGAAGATGAATAATTTGTTCATAGTATACAGATTCATATAAGATTTATTTAGATTGTGAATTATCACTAGAGAATCAAATAGAAGAATCTTATAATTAATGAAGTCTTATAATTATCTACTTATAAATTTTTATGTTCTTTTAACACTAGATTTATTCCATTCATATATATTTAATTATTTTCCTAGCATAATGTTATATAAAATAGATATAATGATCTCTGTCAGTAAACAATGCATATGATAAATGGATTTAAAATAACTTTTTTATATTAAATATAATCAATGACTAATCCGGAGAATGGGTATTAACACCTTGCATGAACATTCTCCGAATAGTGGTGGATGTGACGTATCCGAAATAACCATGAATTTTATTTTATTATAGTTTGTTGTAAATAATTCTATACAGTTATTCTATAACAAACAGAATCATTTTTGCTTGAAAATTTATTAAAATAATATCTAATAACTGGTATATATTACTAAGCTGTTATATATTCAAATCTAATACCTATTTGTTGATAATTATTAGTCGTTCTATTTAGGTTAGTACTCGAATACTTCCTTGAATGGTCTCGCTTTTCTTGTCCTTATATATATTTAGAACAATATTTCATTGAAAATATAGTACTTTCAGTAAAAGATTTTATTTAAATATACTGATCAAATATGTTTCCAAAGTTAAACTTATTAGAGGCACATTTTAATTAGGAAGATATATTAGAGATAGCGTATAATAATAGTAGTAGTAGTAGTGAAGCTATTCACTTACTATAAAGATTCAAATCCTATCACTTATTGCATTAGTACTTTTTTCATTCCTATTGGAAATAATAGGCGAAGGTTTGAAATAAGTTACCAATCAACTAATACTAGTTAACTGATCTACCTATTTGTCATAATCTAATCCCCCTACGAAAAGCAACTCATGTTTGGCATGATAAATTTGTTACTCCTTTAAGATATTATTATATCTAACTGAATTTCAGTAATGTATAGTAGTAGATTGAAATTAAATCAAAATTCACAGATATAAAAAGGTATTATTTGAAAAAATCTAGTATCTGTTTTATCAGCAAATTTGGTCTTTCTTCTGGGATAAAATGTCCTGTATTAGGTAACGTGATTCCAGTAACATTGGTTGCAACCTTTTGAAATGAAGTAGTAATAGAGTTACCAATAGCAGCTTCTCCACCTATTGTCAATATAGGAATCTGCAGTTTTTCTTTTCCGTATTCTTTGTTTTGTTCTGCATCTTCAAATATTGCTCTATAGTATTCAAAACCTGCACGCATTGCACCAGGTTTAGAATACTGTTTAATGTACACTTCTCTATCTTGTGGCGTTATTGCGGATTGATTGTAAGTCCAATCATAAAACCAATTAAGATACAAGTCTTCTTTTCCTTCAATCAATTTCTCTGGAAGATCCCTTACTGCATGAAATGAAAAATGCCATATTCCATTGGGTGAAAAGTCTCCTGCTTCTTCCAATCCAAAACCAGGTAATAAAGTATCAAGAATAATCATTTTACCTACATCTTCAGGATGTTCAGCTGCATAAGAATATGCAACAGGTCCTCCCCAATCATGAGCTACAAAATTTATTTTACTATATCCTAACTTTTCTACTAATTGGTAAATATCTTCTGCAAGATTTTTTGTATCATATCCAGTTTGGGTTTTTTCTGAATCTCCTAGACCTCTCATATCGGGAGCTATTATTGTATAGTTATTAGCTATTAGTTCAGGTATAACATTCCGCCATTCGTACCACGTTTGTGGCCATCCATGCAATAAAACAATAGGATCTCCTTTACCACCAATTACATAATGCATAAGGATTCCATTAACTGGAGCTTTATAATGGGTATAGGTTATTTTTTTCTCACTATTATCAATAATGTTTTGTGCATCAGCGGGAAGTATAAATCCTAAAGAAACTACAGAACAACAAAGGATAAATGCCAGAAAACTGCTAGGATACAAATAATCTATTAGTATCAATTTCTGTAACGGATTAATCACACATTTATGGAGATGCTGACTGTTTCTGTTTTCGAATTGCAATTCATGTTCACATCGATTTTCCATTTGCACATCATCACTTATTGCCATAACCGACACAAAGTCTAGGCTCTTAGACGAGTAAATCCTCCCATAATAGTGCGAGAGCCAGTAGTGATGAGACTTAGATACTCTTGGTAAAGTGATTCACCAATCTTATCATTTTTCATATTTGCAATAAACTCATCCAAATGCTTGTGGTCTCTGTATGATTGTATTTCCATCCAGACCTCCTCGTCTTGGCTAGCAGAAAGAGTTTCTGCTATATTAACAAAGTCCATTACTGTATTAGTACTGCTGAGATAAAGGACCTCAAAGCGAAGGATCCCATGTTTCCTAAAAAATTCAGCACATTGTTTATTAAGCTGTACCATCGCATCATGATTCTTTTTAGGAGCTCTATAGATAAAGAGCTGGACAAGATTTCCACTCCCTTCTTCCTTTTCTATTATGTTTGATGTATTCATGAAGAATACCATACAAAATATAGTTTTTAAATATGTAAGGGAATAAAAGTATAGTTAGTTATAATCCATCAAAAGAGATCAACAGCAAAAAGCAGATAGCAACAACGATAAGGTAACCTTTATCACCATATTATATACTCATTTTTTCCAAGGCATAATGGCACAACAAAATATGGGTTTCTATAATCATTTAAATCTTCAACTTTCACTACTTTTATGCTTAGGGATAAATTTTTTTATAATACTCTTTTGTCCTTTTATTGAGACTTAATGGCTAATAATTATATAAGTTACCAAGCGATTAAACACTACTTCTATTTGTCCAACTACATATCATACTCGAAACCTTCAGAACTCTCTATTTAATCTTGAAAATTTAAATGTATAATGTTATTCTCAAGTTTTAATAAATCCTATTATAGTTTTTGTTCTATTAACTTATATGAATGATGCTAATAAAATGGATAAACCAAGAAATCCCATTCCTACAATTGACATTATACTATCTGAACATTCTGACATCAATAAAGTCTTGCTCATAAAAAGAAACAAAGAGCCTTTCAAGGATTATTTCTCACTGCCAGGAGGATTTGTTAATGAAGGTGAGAAAATAGAAGATGCAGTAAGAAGAGAAGCAGAAGAAGAATTATTAGTTAAAGTGGAACCTATTGATATTCTAGGTGTTTATTCTGATCCTAATAGAGATCCTAGAGGACATATTATATCTATAACTTTTATAGCTAAAATCAATAGTGGCGAGCTAGAAGCTGGAGATGGTGTTGCAGAATTAAAATGGGTTGAAATCAATAATATAAAGGATATAAAACTTGGATTTGATCACTCGAGGATATTATCTGATTATGAGGTATGGAGGAAGAATAAAGGAACATATTGGTCTTCAAAGTAGGTTATTTGGTAGACATTTTATATTGCTTGTAAAAAAAATTTATGATCAACTCTCTCCTAACAATTTTGCTAAATAGGTAATCTACAATAATAGTATCTATAATTGTTATTGAACTATAAACTTGTGTCAAAATCAGTTGGCTATTCTCCGAGATTACCTTCAATTATTATATAGAATATTATTCACTATTTATATAATGAAAAAGATTGTGATTGGCTTAATGACAATGATGTTATTGATAGTAATATCTTTGATTTATACTACTACTACTACTTTTGCACAATCCAGTCAGATTTCAACCTTACCATTACAACAACAACAACAACAAGATTCCTTTTGTAAACTAACAAAATCTGATATGCTTGGTCCTTTTTATAAAGAGAATGCTCCATTTAAGCAAAGACTTGGTGAAGGAATTGAAGGAGAACGACTTATAATCACAGGAAAAGTTATGAATATGAGATGCCAACCGCTGAAAGATGCGATATTGGATGTATGGCAAGCTAATTCAACTGGAGAATATGACAATAAAGGATTTACACTTAGAGGCAAGGTTAAAACAAATAATGATGGAATCTACCTTATAGATACTATAATTCCTAAAGAATATTCGACAGGAGATATAACTCGTCCGGGTCATATACATTTAAAAGTTGGAGTTCCAAATCAGCCAACACTTACTACTCAATTATACTTTGAGGGAGACCCTTATCTTACTGATTTGGAGGATAAATCATTGGTAATGAAGATTACTGAAGCAAATGGAACTAAAAAAGCTAAATTTGATTTTGTGATTGAAAACTATAAAGAATATAATAAATAAAATTCAATAATATTGTTGAAATCATCCTTAATTATTTTTTATTTTATAAAATAAAAAAAGTAAAAAATGTAAACTCACACAAATCTATCTCTAAATCCTAATATTGATAAATAGCATCTTATTATCAAAATACAACATATAACATTCTTAACTATAGTAATTGGAAGAATAATTGAACATAGTTAAAGCAGACCATCTGATTATTTTATAATAAAAATAAATTTGAATTTCTTAATTTAATTGAAAATTTATATCCATACGAGCAGGATTATTCATATTTTAGCATAGTTTTTTCTAAAAAATTTAGTATATTTAAATAGAGTTTGTCATATGTGTATTAAAATTATTAAATATATCAAACTAATAAATAATATATAAAATAATTACAGAAAGGAAGATATATTGAGAGATGAAATTAAGAAATACAAAGGATAAAAATCTTCATAACGATATTAATTTGATAAAAATTGATTTTTCTCTAAAAAGAGAAATATTGTATGTTGTAATAGGTGCTCTGATTGGTGCTATAACAATGATTCTTCCTAGAACTATTTATGAATTCATAACTGGTCAACCATACTATATATCATGGATTATATTTGGACATGTAATAGGAATTTATTCTTCCTATGCTGCTATCGCGGGATTTATAATTCATTTAATTACGGCAGTTTCGATAGGCTTGGTCACTGGTATATTCTTATATAAATCAAATATTTTGAATATAAGTAAACCTTTAAATGGTTTTTTTTATGGAATTTTTGCAGGTACAATAATATTTGTAGTATGGGCTATTCCAATAAATGAATTTGTTTTAATCCCAGAAAACATTCGAACTATGGCTGATATTGATCCAAGTTTACCGAAACAAGCAATCTCTCAACAAATTGAAATTAATAAATTAAGTATTTTATTTAATTCATTATTTATTAATCTTTTATTTGGAATAACAGTTGGCCTAGCATCTTCTTTTTTGTCTATAAAATTTGGTACACGATATAAATGTAATATCTGTAATGTGTCATTTCCTAGGATAAATATTATTAGAAAACATTTACAATTAGTTCATCGTAGACAGCCTATAGAACAAAAGAAAATTGCAATATTAGGTGGGGGATTTGCAGGGATTGAAGTTCTTACAAAACTACAAAAAGAATTTCAAAACGATATAAGAGTAGATATAACTCTAATAAGCAAAGATAATTACTTTCTTTTTACTCCCATGTTACATGAAGTATCTTCGGGGATGATAGAGCCTAGGCATGTGGCATCACCGTTGAGGTCATTTTGTAAAAGAGCCAGGTTTATAGAATCTGAAATTAAATCAATAGATTTAGAGAATAGAAAAATTGAATTTACAAATCAGGTGTTAGAAGCAAGATTTACTAGTAATAAACCTCATAACATAAGAAAAGACAAGAAATTAGATACTTTATCGAATCATTTACCTTCAGTAAATTCTTCAGATATTTCAAACGTGAACATGAAGAATGATAATAACGACAATAACTATGCAAATACAAAAAACGATCAGTATGTCAAATCATTATGGTATGATTATCTAGTTATAGCATTGGGTAGTAACACAAATTTTTTTGGGAATAAAAATATTGAGAAATCATCATTCACAATGAAAAGTCTTTATGATGCATTTTCTATTCGAAGTCATATTATAGATACATTAGAACAGACAGATATACTGTTATTTGAAGAAAAAAAGGACGTGGTAATAGATCAAGAAATTAAAACAAATAAAAATAATAATTATATTTTAAATTATAAAGATAATGAGAATATCTTTGAAAATACAAGAAAGAGTTTAATCACGTATGTGGTAGTGGGAGGAGGTTTTGCCGGTGTTGAAACAATTGGAGAGATAAATGATTTTATAAAAGAATCCATTAAAGATTATTACCAAAATATAGATATAAAAGATGTCAGAGTTATTCTAATTAATTCTGGACCTGAAATCTTACCAGAGATGGATGAACGACTGGGAAAATTTGCTTTAGAAGAATTAAAGAAAAAGAATGTAGAAGTTATTTTGAATAATAGAGTTATTGATGTAAAGTCTATAATAGAAGGTAATGAAGATAAAGAAAATCAAGTAAATTTACGTGGTCCAAAAAAAATCATATTAAAAGATAATAGTTACATAATAGCGGATACACTTATTTGGACTGCAGGTGTTGTGCCAGAGAAATCCGTTATTGATATTTCTTGTGAACATGATAAAAGTGGTAAAGTTGTAACTGACAAATATTTGCAAATAAAAGGTCATAGAGATGTCTATGCTATAGGTGACTGTGCTAGTATAATAGAACCAGATTCAGGGAAGCCATGTCCACCAACTGCTCAACATGCTATACGTGAAGGACAAATTACAGCAGAAAATATATGTTCATCAATAAAAAAAGAATTAAAATTTGAAAATACTAGAGAAATGAAAGAGAAAGGAAAAAAAAGAGAAATCATCGAATTTAACAAAAAAGAATTTTCATATAAAACTAGAGGAATAATGGCCACAATTGGAAAAAGAAATGGAGTAGCCATGATTTTTGGATATTCAATAAAGGGAATTTTTGCATGGGGAATATGGAGATTTTTTTACTTGACTCATTTACCAACTCTAGAAAATAAGTTACGCGTAATGATAGATTGGGGGATAGATATGATGTTTGGAAGGAATTTAACAAGATTAAAGTCACCTATTGAAACAAAAGATATGGTATCCAGAAAGGATATTGATAAATAAGTTATATTTATAATAGGATATTTACATAATGGTTATAGTAATTAGTACCTAATTGACGTATATAATATATTTCTCGTATCATTATTCAAATTCAAATTTGAATTTGAATTTTAAATGTATAAAAAATTTATTGATAAAGACATGACTATAACCCTTTCAACCTTTCAAAGAGAAGAAGACTGTAGATTTGTATAATTTATTAAGAAATGTACAAAAACAGTTAGTTAGTTATATCCTCTGAAGAATGGCAAAAATAATACAAGAATATTTTATTGAAATCCCCTCTAATTTGATTCTGTATATTTATCATTTGTGAACATACAACGTACACATTAGAATTTAAAGAGTTCTAAAGGAATAATAGCGTTCTTTCAATATATCAATTCTATGTTTTAACGTCATTGCTGGAAGGTCCAAATTAAAAAGTTCCCAAGTATGTGAAGGTGAATTTTGATCACCATTAGACAATTTTTGTAGACACGAAATTGCATTTCGAAGGTCTCCTGTTACATAATTTAATGCAATCAAATCTGCTTCATATTCATTATTTTTTAAATCTTCTGCATTAGGTGGAAGATTATTAGGACTTAACAAGGAGAGAAATCCTTTGAATGTCTCTACGATTAATGGTGAATTATAATCTAAATTTACCAGAAGCCTTTCTATTATGTTCCACATCAATGTATTTAAACTATGATTTTTATAGATATGGGCTGTTTCATGAGCAATAACAAATTGAATCTCCTTTTCTGTAAACTGTCGTTGATATAATTCATCTAAATTAATTAGAATAATTCCTTTGGTATTAATAGGCCAAATAGTAGAATTAATGCCAAATGCAGCAGCAATAAGTGAAGTTTTAGTATTTATTACAATAACATTATGATTGTTAATTAGTAAACGATTAGTCAATATCCAATTGACAAAATCTTGACAAGATTTAATATTTAACATTCTATTTATTATATGTTAAAGTCTCATATAAAAACAAGGCAGATAAAAACAGCTAAATATAGATATATTCTCTTTACAGATCAAACCAATTACCTGAATTTTTTCTATCTTCCCAAGGTTATAAACAATACTAAATATGTGACATCTATAATAAATTTATTTTATACTAGAATAGAAATGAGATAAGAAAAAGATGAGAATTTAACTGATAAATAAATAATATGCAATAAAAATGAGGATCTTAATTAATGATTATTTTTCATTATTTTCTTTTTCTATAATATGATACATTTCTCGGTAATCTTCTAAACCAAAGTCAAAATTAGCATATTTTGTTCCATCTTTATTATTGGTTTCAAAATCAATTGCTTTTTTACAAACTCGTCCATATATCGGTCTCCTTCAAAATATAACTGGGTTACCAATGTAGGATTACCAGGGTTCTCAGGAATCCATGTTTTTACATGTATATGAGCAGGTCTATGAATATTTTCTCCAAGTTCATTTCCTTGAATTATAGTTCAAGAGTATTTTCCATTTTTGTCAGATATAATTTTGTCTCTCAGATTGAAATCTACAGTATCATATTTTCCATTAGAATCTGCCTGCCAAAAATCTAGAATTGCACTACTAATAGGTTTACATGTAAAAAAGTTTAAAACTTGAACAGTTATTACTATCTTTTTTCCTTCTATTCCTTTAGCAAATACTTCTTTTTGGGGGAGCCTTCTTTATAAAAGGGGCCTTGGATTGTCGGAACCGTGAGTTCGCAAGAGGATTTTATTTGACCTGATTTAGTAACGGCTATAGAACTATCTGTAGTAGTAGTGTTTTGTGCTAAAGATTCAGAAGATGCTGCAAAGATGGATATGAAAATAATACTTATAATAAAAGTTATTACTGTATATTTTATAGTAATAGTTTCAATATTCACATATCATTAACAAAACCTATAACTATTTCTCAAGGAAAAACAATATCTTTTCGGAAGTAAAACATAAAATTAATACACTATAGTCAATATCAATTGAAGATTATTTTCGAGTTCTTAAGATAGATAGATTATTATGCTTTCGCTGGTTTGACATGGATAGATGGTGTGTAAGGGAATATGTTCACGCCATAAAGCAATTAGGCCTTCAACTGGTCAACGTTATTTGATCGGCCAAAAACGTTGTCAAGTTTGTCAAATTTTCATTAATTGGAGAGGTACGTACTGTCCTTGTTGTGGTTATAAATTAAGGGTTACCCCAAGGAATAGAAAATTCAAACAAACATTAAGAAGTATTAAAAATTAAGGTATGAAACCAATATACGGTATTTTATTTTATAAATTATAATGAAACATCAGATAACTTTGACATCTTTTTTGCAGCAAGTATAGCAAGAGCCAAATATTTACCAATCTACCTTTAAATCTCGACAACAATAGTGGAAATTCTAAAATCACAAATTGCAGCAGCAACAACTTTAGGTAACGTCTACAAGTAATTATAATATTATCAATACATTTTGTCAAATGATATATCAGATTGATTTGATTGAAAAATAAAATATTATGAATCCATTCATTTGAAATTATTATAAAATGATAAAAGTCTATTGGAGATTAGTATAGTACATATACATTAAGAGTCATACGACAATTATATTGAATCTTTTTTTTGAGTGTTAATTAAATATAGTTGAACAAAATATACAAGTAAACAATTGTCAGAAGTTGAAACTGCGTTTATAATTCTTTCAAAAGATTATGATCAACTATTTAATGTAATAGATGAATTGATCTCTCGTAAAGGATATAGAACTAAAAAGAATGGAATTCAAATAATATATGATACATACTTTGATACAAAAGATGAAATTTTACAAAAAAATGAAATTGCATTACGTATTAGGATTATTGATGAACAAGTTTCTAAAATTACTTTGAAAATATTACAAAATACTACAGAAAATTATTCTGAAAGAATAGAGATAGAAGATATTTATTCAACAGAAATGCTCAATCAAATTATTTTAAAAATAAATTCATACCTCAATTTAAATATCTTTAATTTCCCTTTAAAATATTATAATAATGATCCTAAACTAAATTTAATAAATTTAGGTTTTAAAAAAATTCTAAATAAACAAACTCAGAGAAAAATTTTCAATGCAGTCAACAAAAGTTCTAATCAAACAGAATTTGAATTTGTGTTTGATACCATTACATATATCTTTGATAATAATAATATAACGAATTTAGAATTGGAAATAGAATCAAAATTATCCAAAAATAACAAGACAATACTCAAAGATTTTGTTAGGGAATTAAGACTTAATCAAGATTTATTCAAATATTGGCCTTATAATAAATTGCTAACAGGAAAAATTATAGAGATATTATTAGATAACAATGAATTAATAAAGAATAAAGATTATGATGATAAAAAGATTTGACATTATCAGGACTAGACAAGATTGAATTATTTATAGAATCAAGAAATCACCTTACTACAAAAACATGACAATGAGCATACGTCACTACTCCCGATGCAGTACTACCCAATAATATTCTTTTAAATCCAGTGCTTCCATGCTTTCCTAATATAATAATATCAACATCTTCTTTTTCAGCATAATCAACTATTGCTCCAACTATAGACATGGGAGTTGTTATAACATCAGTAGTAATTTTTTGGATATTATAACCTTGATTTTTACTGTCATCAATTATTTGGTTAAACCATTTTTGTGCTTCTTTTTTATACTGATCAAGGTGATGGGGAGTAACCATTCCAAAGACTCCTGATGAATCTCCGTGTTTTATTTGTGATGGAACTACAGATAAAAGGATTATTTCAGCCTCATAAGTGGTTGCAAAATCAATTGCATATGTGGCAGCAGTCAATGAAGATGGGGATCCATCAATTGGAATTAAGATTTTTGAAAATTTTATTTTGTGTGTATTGAAACTTGACAATTAAGTGATCAAAATAATAAAAAACCTTTCAACTATTAATATTTTCATATTCTTTATTTATGATTTAAGTTAATACTAATCTAGTCATTATAATATAATTTCATAATATATTTTATTAACTATTTTAACAATATTTTATATATTTTAATTTAAATAACAATAAAAAACCAATAGATTAGTAACAAGTTAGGTATTGACAATAGTAAATAGATTTTTGATTTTAGATGTTTATTATTGTTCTTAACTATATATTTCTGTCAAAATCAGTTGATGATACTCTTTAGAACCTTATCAATAAAATATTTAAATATGTCATATTAGTATTGTTTTGTTAAAAGTTATCTGAAAAAATACTAATTCACCTTAGAAGATGAATATTTATATTCTCAAACTTTTCTTTATCTTCTTTATTATAAAATAAATATATATCTGTTTTTAAATTATGTTTAAAATTTGTTGAACATTTAAGATCGATAAATTTACCAAAATTAATATTTTTCATATTCTTGTAGACATCTGAACTACACAATATATAACCTCCTTTAGCAAATTCAACAATTCTATGAGCTAATATAACATCTGATCCCCAATAAGCTATTTGTCCATCTATTTGTTTAATGGGTTTACTAATTCCACAAGAAATCCCGGTATTAACTGTAATTGTTTTTGAGTCAATTTCTTTTGCGTTATAAATTTTATTATTTCTAATCTTTGTATTGTGTAGATTTAAGTATTTGTGAAGATCAATTGAAAATTTTAAAGCATCTTCTCCTATATCAAAAATAATAAAATAACCATCCCCTGTTGAGTTTATATATCTTACTTTCTTTTGCTGAAATCTCTCCGAGTTAGAGTTTATAATTTTATTAACACAAAGCCTCAATTTTTCTAGTTTCTCAATTTGAATATCTAATGGAATATGTTGAGATGAAGAACCTTCTAAATCAATAACAAGATAATAATAATAGTATAATTTCTTTTTAGAAACCATATAGAAATACAAATACAAAGTAAGAGTATATATTTTTCTTATTATCTTGTTAAGATTTATATTATTCCTACTAATACTTTGAGAATACCTTAGTCAATAAAATTCAATTATAACGCAATTTGTTATATGTTTAGTATGTTTTGAATTGAATCATTATTTCACTAATTATCACATATTATTTTATAATAAATGGTAAATTGATATCTTGACAAATAGCTCATTTATTATAGTATTATCGTACTAGTACAATATATTCAGTATATTTCTTTTATATATTTAAGAAAAACTATGAGTTCTGAGTTTATTTCTATTTAAGATTAATTTCTTCTTCCTATCCTATTCTTTAACCTGTTATTAATAGTTCATCTTCATAGCTACATTTTATCGAGACTTTATGTCCAGTACAAAGCTGTTACGCTATCACTTTTCACGAGATGTTCTTAAGCCTCATTTACCTTTTGAATTAAGTTCAACATCACATATAATATTGTGTATGCTACAAAAATCGAGCATTTGTTGAGTCTAATGACTTCCCTGTATTAAAGAACCAATAAGATTGTGGAGTCCACTTATCAAGGCAAGTGCTTAATTAAACTAGCATATAGCTTTTGGAAATAAATAGTAAATAAAATTGGTTTGTTGATAGTAATACCCTAGCCTTCTTATGAGACAACCTCATCTAGAAGGCTTCGCTTATGATGTTATTGATGAATACAGTGTAGCACTTCATAGATTTTAGAATAGTTCAAAATTAGTAAACCAAGGTAATTAAAAAATAATAATAATAATAATATACTTTTACTAATTGTCATAGCCCGAATAGATATGATTGGGCTTGTAGGTGGAATGTCCAGGCTATGACAACAATGACAATGCCAACTACAGGATTTGCGGTGTGTTGTTATTTTTAACTCCTACTCGGTATTATATAATAAGATAATTTTGTATTTATCAATGCTTGTAAATTTATGTTTAGATTTTAATCAATAATCTATTGTTATTATACAAAATAATTTTTTGTTATTAAAATTAAAAATAAAAAATGATGAAGGTTTAAGGTCTCAGTGGGGATTGTCTAAGCAAAATGATTTGGCATGGTCGATTCCTAATTTTATTAATTTAATTCAATAACTTGTTTATCATATTCCTTTTATTTGGAAAATCTCAATAAGCTGAATTTTATCTATATTTCCAATTCATAAGCAGTTGAGATATTTAATATAGTTGTCCAAAGTAGATTGTTTCTCATTAAGTAAATATCCGTATGGTTATTCTAGAACAAATAAAATACTCTTACTAATCTCATTATAGTGAGAATTCTCTATCAATATTAAAATTATTTTAACCAAATTTATTTAGGATATTGATTTTCTCTTCAACATATATTTCAAATAAATCTAAAAATGAACCTTTTTGAATTTCATTTTTGATAAATATTGAGATAGCATCATCATACTTTCTTATACTTGCTTTATTAGAATTTTTAGAATTGGAAGATATATTGTTTAAATGTGGTTGATAATCTTTTAAAGGAAAGTCTGGATCTATTTCACCTTTATTATCTAATACTTCTACGAATCTATTATTTGTTTCTGGAATGACACAATATTCTTGAGAATCATTAAGATTGAATGAACCAATTGCTCCTATAACGTTCTTATCAAGAGGTCTATTTTCCATAGTGAAAGGAACAGTAAAATATATCTCTCCTTGATTATTAATATTGATTCCAGAGAACCAACCCTTTTCAAGATTCTCTTCATTAAATAAACTTAGGCCCTTTTTTACTAGCTTGCTAACAAATACAGAATATTCTGTAAGACTCCATTTAACGGTCTTCTTAATTGCTGTTTCATCTAACTTGTTGTTTCCTCTACTCCTGCCATCAAATTCAGATTTTTTATTCAACCTTGTAATTATTACTAATTCATTTTATATATTCTAAGAGGTTTTACTTTATCAACAAAATATGAATAATTAAATAAACCCCTAAATATTTATTGATGGATAATGCAACTTATCAATTTTATGGTTTCCTTCTGAGGCCACATTTAATTTATATGATAGTTATATATGCTTATTTTATCTTAATTATTCAACTTAATTATGCAGAAGATAAACTCTTCATTAAGACATTTAATATTAAGCTTATAAGCGATACCTGAGTAGAATTACATATGTCAAGCAATATATCAGGAAATGAGAATACGTTGGAGAAAAAAGCAGATCTTGTAAATTCACCTGAAGTTCAAGTAATGAAAGAAAAAGAAAAGGACTTCATTGATATTGATCTTAAAAATCTAGACGAGGGAAAATTCTATCGAGTAGAATATGAAGGAGACGTTTATGCTGTAGAGAAATTAACTGATGGAAAAATAGCCTTTTATGAGGTGGTAGAATAGAGATGGCTAATTCAGAACCAAAACCAGTAGGAGATCTTTCTAATAGAACTTTGAAGAAGATAGGTGAACTCGATCCAAAAATATTTGAGCCAAACAAGGTAAAGGAAATAGAAATAAAGAGTTGGAAAAAACAAAAGCCCGAACAATGGCATGTCTATCTTGACATCAATACAGGTCATTTGAGAAAATGGAAGCTCCCTAATTAGAGTTCCGAGAGTATATTTTTTCCTAAAAAATTCTTTATTAGTTATCCTATGGTTTTTTTTTAAATAAACCAGTAAAATATGCCATAGAGTCCGCAACAACAAGGTATCCTATTATACTGATAAAACTTGCAATGGTCGAAGCAATAAAGGGTTGATAATCCAGAGTAAGAAGCCAAAAGTGAATAGCAGGTTTTATAATATTGTATTCTATCTCTGCAATTGAAAGGGTGGATGCTAGTTTTAATATAACCCACCTCACTTTTGCAAATTCTCTTCTATTCCCTTGTTCGTCAACAAACTTCTCTTTGTTGTCAAAATAAAACAGAATACCAAACATTGCGAAGAATACACTCGTTTCAACAGCTAATGAGATTAAAGTATTAACAAGTGGTGATGTAATTTTTGCTATCACTTGACTAGTTACAGCGCTAGCAAGAAATGCACCAGCAAAGCCAATAAGGATATTTCTGTTAAATAAAAAATAGTCTCGAAATCGACTCCTATTCAATTAATTCACCTAGCTACTTGAAAAAATATGCGTACTTGCAACTCAATCCTCTTCTCAACATTCACTATTTCTTAGAGATGATTTTTTAAGAAATTATAATATTAAGTTTACCATTCTTATAAGATAAAAACTCTGCTTTGTAATAATATATACAAAATCTTTTTTAATTTCTAAATCAATAAAAAATTTAAATGTACATTTCAAGGTACAACTACGTTTCCTACTAGAACCTCAAGATGAATGCTAGTTAATAAGTTTGCTATAGAAGCTAAAAATCCAGTTAGACTACAAGTTTATAATTAATTAATAAATAAATAAATAAATAAATATCTTATTTTTCAAGAAAATTTTATGATGTAAATATAGAATTCTCATGAAAAAAATTATTGCGATATACAACCAGCAATTATAGAAAGTAATAACGAACGTGTTATAGCAAGATGGAAAAAACGAAACATCTTTCAAGGTCAATCATTTAGACTTGAATGGAAGTAAAATTAACGATTTTCTTCATACTACAACCCATTAGACAAAACTAGTTTTGAATGCAATAACATTTTTTAGCATTGATATTACTAATAATAAAAATTAGCACTTTATTAATACAATAACCAATCTTCTAATATCTTATATAGAATATTTTATTTAGTATTTTTATTTCTTTTAATTGAATTTGAAAATTTTTATTTATAATAATATAATATATCTTATGCAAATTCTTTTTGCAGGTGATGTTATGCTTGGTAGACTTGTAAACCAAGTTCTGGCAAATGCTCAATTTACTTATGTCTGGGGAGATACAATAGATATTATAAAGAGAGCTGATTTTTCTCTTATAAATTTAGAATGTCCAGTCTCTTCAAAGGGAAAAGAATGGAATAAAACATTCAAGGTCTTCCATTTTCGAGCTAATCTTGATGCTATTCAAGTTTTAAATTCTGCCTCTATTGACTATGTCTCTCTAGCTAATAATCACATACTGGATTATGATATTGAAGCGTTACTAGATACACTGAACATATTGGATAAGAATAATATCTCTCATTCTGGAGCAGGCAGAAATTTGAAAGAAGCAATGAAACCAGCTATTATAGAAAAAAAATTAAAAGCAAAGCCAAGTAATAATCATGACTCTTATTATAATGTTGACAATGAAGAAGTCAATAATAATGATAGCAAAAATACTATTAGAATTGGATTAATTTCTTTAACTGATAATGAGCCAGAATGGGAAGCAAAATATGACCAAGCTGGAATAAATTATATTCCAACAGCATTAGATCCTGATAGATATTATTATAGACTTCAAAATTATATTGAAAATGCTAAAAAACAATCCGATTTAGTTATTGTTTCTTCTCACGTTGGACCACATTTCAGAGAAACACCTTCTATGAAATATGTAAATTTTGCACATAAAATAATAGATTTTGGTGCTGATATATATTGGGGACATAGCAACCATATGCCACAAGGAATCGAGCTTTATAAACACAATGATAATAATAAAATAATCCTATATGATTGCGGAGATTTTATAGATGACTATGCGATAGATTCCAATTATAGAAATGACTTATCTTTTATTTTTCTATTGCATTTTCTCATGGATAAGAATCATAAATTATCAAATAATAATAGCAATAATGGTAATATATTGTTACAAAACAGTATGATTGAACTTATTCCTACAAAAATAAGCAATTTTATGGTTAATACTATTCCAGTAGATGATAATGATGCTGATCTAATAATAAAGAGAATGGCTAAAAAATGTTCATTTTTAGGAACAAAATGTTTTATAGACGAGAAGAAAAAGAGAATAAAAATCTTTCTAAAATAAGAAAGTTAGTTAATCAATGTTAAACTCTATATTTAGAAAAAATCAAAACATAAAGTATGATTTTACCCAGCCCAATTACATATTAAAGTCAAAGCACAGGTTTCAATTATCAAGATATTCCAAATAAAGATTATTATTGATGGTTTAAATCTTAAGCAAAAGCAGAAGAAGGATTTATTATTAGAAATTGTAACATATGATCGATGATTTAAAAATTAATCAAGAAAAAATAATACTATGAGTAATAATATTACAATCTACATATCAATGAATTTACTGTAGATCCAATTTTGAAAAGTATGGTATTACAATATGACATTAAGGACCTATATCTCTCTTAATATTATTTGCATTTGAAATAGTAATACAGGATCATATTATGTATTGAACAATTAAGCAAAACGAAGATCATGAGATAGAATTGTTTTCTAATTTTTAACCATCTATCATAATACTTGTAGATTGAGAAGGAAAAGAGAATAAGAAAAAAATAAAGAATGTCTTAATAATAAGATCTCATAATTTTAATTTAAATAAAAAGAGGAATGAAGCCAGGATTTAAAAAAGATAATATTCCAAGATTAGTCAAGCGGTTCATTAAGGTATATCCTGAAGATGAGCCTCCTTTTTGTTACCTTCTATGTGATATTGAAACTGGCTTGGTATATGAATCAAGTGGTGAGAAGCAGATGTGTAAGGAGCACAAGACACAGATAAAATATAATATGGACACTCATCGCTTTTATTGTCTTGATACCATAAGAGAATAAGTCTGTTTTATTCATTCAGAAAACGGTTTTTCCAGAATTTAAATTATCGTTAAATGAAAAATTTTTAGAACTAGAACATTGTGTTAAAATGGTTGATTCATCTCCAAGAATACTGATGGATAAGATTATCTTCTTATTTTAATGACAATTCATTTTTCAAATTTATTTGAGTGTATTATTTTAGTATGAGAACTAATAGTGAAATATTTTCTTACTATTTATAAATAGATGAATCAACCAATAATATTTTTTAGAATCCAGACATTTTATCTATTTTTTGTCTACTTGGACACATCTAAAAGTCTATAAACTGAAAATACCTTTTCCTTTTATTTGTACTATTATTTAATGATTCGACAGGCTTTCCTTTTATTGGAATAGCGTATTTACATTGATTGCAACAATTATCACTATCAAGATTCCAAGACAATATATTAAATCCATAACGTTTTACAACAATATTATTGCATTCTGGACAATATGTATTCTCTAAGAAATGGCCAGGAACATTGCCTAAATAGGCAAATCTTAAACCTTCTTCTTTTGCAACTACATAGTGTTTTTCTAATATATCAATAGAAGTAGATTCAAACTCCATCATTTTATAATCTGGATGAAATCTTAGAAAATGTATTGGAGTGTCTGGACCCAATTCATTATATATAAATTTACATAGTTTTCTAGCTGCTTCTAGGTTATCTCCTACTTGAGGAACGATGAGATCTGTTATTTCAATATGAATATTTGTAGTTTCTTTTATTTGTTTAATTGATTCAAAAACAGGCTTGGAATTTGGAATTCCAATGTATTGTCGAACAAATTTCTCTTCACCGCTTCCTTTAAAATCTACTGTAATGCAATCAAGAAATTTGCTCATCATATCAATAGATTGTGGTGTATCATATCCATTCGAGACAAATATATTGAATAAACCTTTTTTATGAGCTTCAATGCCGCAGTCTTTTGCAAATTCAATAAAGATTGAAGGCTCGTTATATGTATATGCAATACCGTGTACCCCATGATTTATGGCAGTCTTAACAATCAGTTTAGGAGTCATTTCTGTTCCTTCTATTTTTCTTCTTTGAGAAATATCATAATTTTGACAGTATTTACATAGCCAATTGCATCCAGTAGTAGCAATTGAATAAATACTACTTCCAGGCATATAATGTGTAACTGGCTTCTTTTCTATGGGATCGATATTTCCTGCAATTATTCTACCATATGCATATAGTTGCAGCTTTCCATTTGCTACACCTCTAATACCACAAAGACCATCTTTTCCTTCCGGTATCTCACAGTATCGTGCACAAGCTGTACATTTTATTCTACCGTTTGGTAGTTTTAGGAATAATTCTGCCTCTTTTCCTAAGCAATGATTATTTAATTGCAATATACTACATGTACTTTCAACATTATAAAAATGTCATCTGTAAGAGAGTAGAGTTTTACAATACAATACCTATATGTTATAATGTTTTTGCAATTCTGTTTTAAATTTTGTACTTATTTCAAAAGTAGAATTTTAAAGTTAGAGTATCTTACAGCAGTTGACACCATAATAGAAAGTTAGCCTCTAGTATATATTGCGAAATGGTATATTATAATATGAATATAATAAAAAATGTGATTTTGGTCTTATAGGTGGTACATATGAAGCAACTGGTTTAGGTATTATAGATGGAGGACAAATATTGGAAATTGCAAGTGTGGTATTTGGTATTGCCGCAATGGCTGCAGCTTTGATAGTTAAAAATCAATTACAAAAAAAGAAAATAGGAAATCCAATATCAATAGAGATGAGATAATAGATAAGATAGCCTAGAATAACCAAATTTGATACTATTTTTATTAGGATGAAAGGCATTGATAATAAAAATTTCTTTTATATAATTAGTATTATAAAAACTTCAATTTGAACGCTATTTTTTTATTTAACAGAAGTCTTAACAAACTACAATCATAAATTTAAGATGAAAAGAATAAATTTAACTTTTAAATTTTATTATTTTTCCATTTATGTTCTAATTCATAATGTTGTTCTAATCCCTCCGTAGTATCAAATGATATTCCACATTCTTTGCATTTTGTTTGGTCTGCAGGTATATCCGACATCAATAAATAATAATTAGTCTTTGTATTTTATTTATTATGTTTTTATGGTTTTTTACTTAGCTTACTGTCATAGTTGGATCTATTAATTGTATTTCCAATAATAGCAGAAAATTGAGAACCACTAGAGTGATATAGATGATTTTACCGAATTGTTTTACATTGTAATCTAAATGTATATAAAGAGCAGAATAATCATGTAAAATCGTTTGTTTATATTGGGCTCTGAATATTTTTGAATTTATATCAATACTACTAGAAAATATAATAGGCAATAAAAATAACTCTAATTAACTATTATTACTCCTTTGTTTGGAGTAATTTTATAAATTATTTTTCTACAATCTTAATTAAATATATTGACCTATAGATAATATGCCACGAGGTGTCAAGAAAGGAGTAAATACAAAGAAATTTGATAGGTGTGTGGAAAAAGTGAAAGGAAAATCAGGAAAGCACGTCAATCCATATGCTGTATGCAATGCTAGTATGAGTGGAAAAACAAAAAAGAAAAAAGAGTAATTATAATTATTTATTTATGTTATAGAATTTATTTTTCAATAATATTATTTTCAATAATATTTATTAGTTCAGCTATTGGAGAAAGACTCAAGATATAATTTTAATTATGTCTTAAATTTTATTTATGTTAGATTAAAATGATGATGAGATTTCTAAAGTATACTCCATAACTATTATATAATATATTACCTATGTTTAGTAACACAATGGTTAATAATAGTATTCTTTATTACAACGAAATAGTAAATACTATAATATTAGATTCAATACGATTTGGTTTTCAGCCTTTTTTGATTTCACGATTTGTATATAATAACACATTTGCAAAATCGAAATTAATGGAGCCATCGTATTAAAAGAGGTAAATAACCATGTCAATCAATCATCAAGACGATACATCGCAAAATAATATTTCAATTCGGGAATTGCCAGCAGATGAACCTTTAGGCGTGTTAGAACCTGTAGCGTACTTTAATGAAGCTATGCCGACTGGCGTGAGTGTGTCACAAAAAGGACGTATTTTCGTCAACTTTCCAAAGTGGGGTGATGATGTACAATTTACTGTAGCCGAGATCAAGAATGGCAAGGCTGTTGCCTATCCTGACAAGTCTTTTAATCAAACAGATCCACATGATCTTGCCAAGGCGCTGGTATCCGTACAATCAGTAGTTGTCGATCCTGTGGATCGTCTATGGATTCTCGATACCGGTAGCCCTCTTTTTCAACAGACGGAATATGGGGGGCCTAAGTTAGTCTGTGTAGATTTGACCAACGATCAGGTTATCAAGAAGATTCTCTTCCCTCAAGACGTAGCTTTGCCCACTACTTATCTTAATGATGTCCGTTTTGACTTACGACGAGGTAAAGAAGGTATGGCATTCATCACCGACTCATCCCAAAAAGGACCAAATGGAATCATTATTGTGGACTTGGCATCCGGTGAGAGCTGGCGTCACCTACATGACCATCCCTCGACTAAAGCAGAGGAGTTGCAAAACTTTGTTCCGATTGTAGAAGGGAGACCTTTTCTTGAACATCAGCAGGATGGATCAGTAAAGCAAGGTGCTAGCATGGGCTCTGACGGCATCGCAATAAGCGCGGATGGTTCTCGTCTCTATTATTGCCCGCTTGGCAGTCGTAAGCTTTACAGAGTGGACACCGACGCACTAGCCGATCGAGCCCTTGACAAGAGAAAAGTCGCCGATACTGTGGCTGATGAGGGAGATAAGGGAGGAGCAGCTGACGGGCTAGAATCGGATACAACAGGTTATATTTACTCGACAAACTATGAGCACAATTCTATTCTACGTCGTCATCCTAATAATAGAAATTGGGAAACTGTAGTACATGACCCGCGTCTCTTATGGCCGGACACACTCTCTATAGCCTTGGATGGATATCTATATGTTACAGCCAACCAGTTACATCGCCAAGCACGTTACCAAAAGGGACAGGATCTTCGTCGTAAACCCTACACTTTGTTTAGAATCCATATTGACACTTCACCGGTCCTGTTGCGGTAAGATGCAATAGGTAATGTTACTAGTATTAATATAATAAGAAAATCATAATTAAGTCATAATTCTTAATATTCATTAAATTTAGTAACTAAAAAAATATAATTAATTAATCTAGAATATATTGAACCATTTCCTAATAGGTCTTTATATTTTATTTAAAATAGATGAACCAAAAGAAGAGACAGTGACAAACTATAATAAATAAAATTGAATGATATTTGGATGAGCTTACATCTACACTATTTTGTGAATGCTAGGCAAGGTGTTAATACCATTCTTCGTTAGATATTAAATTTTTATGTTAAAGTATTGATTTCAGTTCTGAACAATCATGCTAACAAATAATAATTCAAGATGTCAAAGCATCTGTCTAATTTCTAAATTAAAAAGTTAACTTTTAGTAGAAATTAAATTTGACTTTTTGAGCTAAGTATAAGATTCAAGTTCAAATAACGAAAACAAAAAAGATATTTTTAGAAAATGTTTTATACTCTGAATCATGTTTGATTGATTATATTTAATGACAAATAACCATATCCTCTTGATCCTACAATTAATGCCACATATCTATACAGTGAAACTGCTCTTTTTAATTTTGGTCACATTAAAATAGAAAAAGAAAAAGATGGTAAATACCATTTTATCTACAATGTTATTGATTCTAATAATAGAATAAGACCAAATTCGACTATAAATCTTATTCCAAAATAAAACATAATACTTTTTATTTCAAAGTTTCATTTATCATAAATGTCTAGAATATAGTATTAGCACCTTCTTCAAAATGAATGAACAATTGAAGATAACGTAAATTATCTTTTTAAATTCTTTCTTTTATTAATATAATATTTTCTGTTATTGGAATTTAGTAGTTTTTTTATATTATTTTCTTATTTTCTTAATAAAATACAATGATAGTATAAAGGAATTTAATGTAAATATAAGACGAAATTGTTGCCATACGCCATATCCTTGAATTTGTTATTATATAATTTTTTTAGTTATTATTTTAAAGATACCCGAAAATTACCTG
>Ga0126306_10000103_pt1 | contig 27798 bp, 32 predicted proteins | sample Plot27_FD_92592 | JGI IMG/M metagenome (GOLD analysis project Ga0126306, IMG submission 92592) | Serpentine soil microbial communities from UC McLaughlin Reserve, CA, USA - Plot27 | ecosystem: Environmental > Terrestrial > Soil > Grasslands | place: USA: UC McLaughlin Reserve, Lake County... | reverse complement strand
GGCCCTGCCGCGCTGCGACAGTGCCGGTCACCGCTGCACGTCGGCCAGCAGAGCCGCGATCAGGCCATCCGGCGTGTGCGGGTCCGCCTCGACGTCGGGCTCAAATCCGGCCTCGCGCAGCGCAGCGCTCGTGGCCGGTCCGATCGAGGCGATCCGTGGGCCGTCGAGGGAGCCCACCGCCGCAACGAAGAAGCGGACGGTGGACGCGGACGTGAACGTGACGTAGTCCGCCCTCGCCGCGGCCCGCGCGGTCTCCTCGCCGAGCGGCTCCGCGACGGTCTCGTACAGCGCCAGCAGGTCGACCTCGGCTCCGCGGGCACGCAGCGCGTCCGGCAGCACGTCGCGGCCTTCGAGCGCGCGCACCACGAGCGCGCGGTGGAAATCCAGGTCGGCGAGCGCTTCCACGAGACCCTCCGCGACGGCGTGCGCGGGCACGAGATCGGCGCGGATGCCGTGCTCGCCCAGGGCGCCCGCGGTGCCGGGCCCGATCGCGGCAACCGTGCAGCCCGCGAGCGCACGCGCGTCCAGCCCGGCGGCTTCCAGCCGCGCGAACAGCGCGTGCGCACCGTTCGGCGAGGTCACGCAGACGAGGTCGTACGCGGCGAGCTCCGGCAGCTGCGCCTGGAGCGATCGGGTGCGGATCGCGGGCGCCTCGACGACCGCGGCGCCGAGCTCGCGCAGCCGAGCCGCCAGCGCGCTCGCCTGCGGACGCGCGCGCGTCACGGCGATCGTGCGCCCGTGCAGCGGCCGCCGCTCCAGCCAGGCGAGCTGGTCGCGCAGCGCCGCGACGGGACCGACCAGGGTGATCGCCGGCGCCCGCACGTGCGCCGCGGCGGCACGCTCGCCGACGTCGGCCAGCGTCGCCAGCAGCGTGCGCTGCCCGGGCAGCGTGCCGCGCTCCACGACCGCGACGGGCTCGTCCGCCGCGCGCCCTCCCGCCACGAGCTGCTCGGCGATCCGCGGCAGCGCCCGGACGCCCATATAGAAGACGAGCGTGCCGGGGAAGGCGGCCAGCGCCGGCCAGTCGAGCGCGGATCGGGGCTTCTCCGGATCCTCGTGGCCGGTGATGAACGCGACGCCGGAGGCGAGCTCGCGATGCGTCACCGGGATGCCGGCGTACGCCGGCGCGGCGACGCCGGCCGTGATGCCCGGCACGACCTCGAAGGGGATGTCCGCCTCCAGGCAGGCCAGCGCCTCCTCGCCGCCGCGGCCGAACACGAACGGGTCGCCGCCCTTCAGCCGCACCACGGTCCGCCCCGCGCGCGCGTGCTCCAGCAGCAGCCGCCGCGTCTCCTCCTGCGGGACCTGCCGGCCGCCGGCCTGCTTGCCGACGTAGAGGAGCTGCGCGTCCGGGCGCGCGCCGGCGAGCGCCTCCGCCGGGATCAACCGGTCGTGGAGGATCACGTCGGCGCGCGCGATCAGCTCCGCGGCGCGCACGGTCAGCAGTCCGGGATCGCCGGGGCCGGCGCCGACCAGGTAAACGGTGCCGCGCGTCACGTCATCGCCTCGGCGCGCGCCAGCAGGTCGGCGGCGCCGGCCGACAGCATCCGCTCGGCGAGCGCGCCGCCCAAGTCCGCGACGTCGACGGCCATCTCGTCCGCGGCCACCTCGTCGACGAGCCACTCGGAGCCGTCGGGCAGCCCGATGAAGCCGCGCAGGACGACGCCGTCGAAGAACTGCGCGTGCAAGCCGACGGCGGTGTGGCAGGAGGCGCCGAGCCGCGCGGCGACGGCCCGCTCGGTGTCGAGCGCGATATGCGCGAAGACATCGGCGACGCGACGGTCATCGGGCCGGTTGCGGGTCGCCTCGATCGCCGCTTCGACGGCATCGTCCCCGGCCCTGGCCTGTACGAGCAGGCAACCCTGACCGGGCGCGGGGACGAACACGTCGCCGTCGAGTGGCGCGGCCACGACGTCGTCGCGTCCCAGGCGCGCGAGCCCGGCCGCGGCGAGCACGAGCGCGTCGACCTCGCCGTCCGCCAGCCTGCGCAGCCGCGTGTCGACGTTGCCGCGCAGCTCGACGACCTCGAGGTCCGGGCGCACGGCGCGCAGCTGCGCGCGGCGTCGCAGCGCGCTCGTGCCGACGCGTGCGCCGCGCGGCAGCGCGTCGAGCGACGGCGCGCCGACGAGCACGTCGCGCGCGTCCGCGCGCTCCGGCACGGCCGCGATCTCGGTGCCGGGGGCCAGCTCGCCCGGGACGTCCTTCGCGCTGTGGACCGCGAGGTCGATCTCGCCGGCGAGCAGCGCCCGCTCCAGCGCGCCGGTCCAGCGCGACTTGTCCCCGGCAGCGCGGTTCATGTCGCCCGCGGTCGTGATCTCCACGAGAACGACCTCCGCGGGCAGGCGCTCCGCGACCCAGCGCGCCTGCGCGAGCGCCAGCGCGCTGCCGCGCGTCCCCAGGCGCAGCGCTCGGCCGACCTCGTCGGCAACCACTGGCGGGCTCAAGGGCGACGGAGCTCGCGCACCTCGGCCGCGGACCGCTCCGCGGCGGCCGCAGGCTCGTCGAGCCCGAACAGCTCGCGCAACAGCGAGAGGCGCGCGTGCCGGCGCTCGCTGTCGAGCGCCTTCACGCGCTGCGTCGGCTCGTGCAGCAGCCGCTTGACGGCGGCGCGCAGCATCGCCTCGACGCGCTCGCGGTCGCGCTCGCCGAGGCTCTCCCAGCGCTGCTCGTTCTCCGCGAGCAGCTCGGCGACGAGCCGGTCGGCCTGCTCGCGCAGCGCGGCGATCGTCGGCAGCACCTCGAGCGTCCCGAGCCAGCCGGCGAACGCCTGGATCTCCTCCTCGACGATGCCCTCGGCGCGGCGCGCCTCGATCCGGCGCTCGGAGTGCGTGCGCGCGACCTGCGCCTGCAGCCCGTCGATGTCGACGAGCGTGACGCCCGGCAGAGCCGCGCAGTCGGGATCGATGTCGCGCGGAACCGCGAGGTCGAGCAGCAGCAACGGCCGCCCACCGCGGGCACCGGTCACGAGCGCCAGCTCTTCCGCACCGACGATCGCGTGCGGGGAGGCGGTCGACGCGACGACGATGTCGGCGCGCTCGAGCTCTCGCGGCAGCGCGTCGAACGCGATCGTCGACCCGCCGAACCGCTGCGCCAGCGCGATCGCACGGTCGCGCCGCCGGTTGGCGACGAACATCGTCGAGACGCCCTGCTCGGACAGCGCCCGCGCGGTCATCTCGGCGGTCTCGCCGGCGCCGATGATCACCACGTGCCGGCTGCCCAGCTCGCCGAGCGCGCCGCGCGCCGCTTCGACGGCCACGGAGGCCACGCTCACGCCGCCGGCGCCGATCGCGGTGTCGGTGCGCACCCGCTTCCCCGTCGCCAGCGCGGCGCGGAACAGCTTGTTCGTCAACGGCCCGGTCGTGCGCGCGGCGAGCGCCGCCTCGTAGGCGCGCTTGACCTGCCCCTGCACCTCGGCCTCGCCGACGATCATCGACTCCAGCCCGCCGGTCACGCGGTACAGATGGCGCGCGGCGTCGCAGTTGCGGTGCGAGTAGATGCCGTCGATCAGCTCGGTCGGGCGCATGCCCGCCTGGCGGGCGAGCGTGCCGAGGACGGTGGTCTCGGCCTCGACCGGATCGCTCACGACGACGTACAGCTCGGTGCGGTTGCAGGTCGAGAGGACGACGGCCTCACGGATCTCCGGGTGCTCGACGAGCTCGCGCAGGAACCGCTCCGCGCGCCCCTCGGGCAGCGCCACGCGCTCGCGCAGCGCCAGCGGCGCCGTCTTGTGCGAGGTGCCGAGCAGCAGCAGCTCGCTCATACGCGCTGCTCCTCGGAGGCGCGCTCGCGCCGTTCCACCAGCTCCGACAGCTCGCCGATCTCGCGCTCGATCCGCGCCAGCTTCGACGCCATGATCGACACGTAGGTCAGGATCAGCGCGAGGAAGACGAGGTACGCGGCGGCGACGTACGGTCCGGCATCGTCGAGCGGGAGCGCGGGCATCAGAGTCGTTGCGGCGAAGCGCTGCGGGCCAGCGGCGCCAGGCCGGCGTCACCGGCGAGGCGGCGCTTGAGCGAGCGCAGCTGGATCGAGGCCGACTTGGACGCGAGCTCGTACTTCCACAGGGTCGCGAACAGGCACGCCATCCCCACGAGCGCTACGAGGAACGTGAGCCGCATCTCGCCCGGCATCGCGCCGCCGGTCGTGCTCAGCACGCGCGGGTGCGTCAGCGACTCGGCCATCCGCACCGCCATGAAGTTCAGCGGCACGAACGCGCCGGCGACGATCGCGAAGACCGACGCGTAGCGCGCCTGGCGCTCCGGGTCCTCGATCGAGAAGCGCAGCGGCTGGTAGCACGCGTAGAGCAGGAAGACGATCAGGAACGACACCAGCGTCGGCTCGTCCCAGACCCACCAGTGACCCCAGGCGGCGCGCGCCCAGATGCTGCCCGTGACCAGCACGCCGACGGCGAGGACGAGCGAGATGTGGATCGCGACGTAGGAGCGCAGGTCGTCCGCGCGGTCGCCCGAGCGCAGGTGCTTGATGCCGTAGATCCCGCCGGCGACGAACCCGCACAGCGCCACGATCGCCATCGGCACGTGGACGTAGAAGATCTTCTGGATGAACCCCTGGTCGGCGTCGTTGGGGGCGTAGAAGAAGACGAGCGCGAAGGCGCCCGTGATCAGTGCGGCTGAGGCGATGGAAAGGGCGCGGAGCCCGCGGCCGAAGGTCATGTCTGTCGGCGCTACTCCTCCAGCAGGAAGTCGAATACGGCGTAGGCGAGGAGCCCGAACACCGCATCATAGAGGGCCAGGACCACCAGCCAGCGGCCCGGGAACGGCTCCGCTCCGCCTGCCGCGAACAGCGGCGCGCTCGCCTCTGCGGCGGCGATCACGACCGGCACGAGCAGCGGCAGCGCGATCAGCGGGACGATCAGGTCGCGCGCCCGCGTCTGTACCGCGAGCGCGCCGACCAGCGTGCCGACGACCGCGATCCCGGCGTCGGCGAGCAGCAGCACAGCGAGCAGCTCCGGCAGCGCCTGGCCGGGGCCGGGCTGGAGCAGCAGGATCACGAACGCCGGCAGCGCGACCAGCTCGACCGCCACGAGGAAGCAGAACAGCACGAGCGCCTTCGCCACGAACAGCGCGGTGCGGTCCACCGGCGCCATCAGGAAGCCGTCGAAGCCGCCCTGCTCGCGCTCGGCGAGGAACAGCCGGTTCATGCCCAGCACCGCGGCCAGCAGCAGCGTCACCCACAGCACGCCTGCGGCGAGATCGCCGGCGAGCGCGCCGCGGTCGAGGCCGAAGTGGAACAGCACGAACGTCGAGACGCTGAACATCAGCATCGCCGGGACCGACTCGAACGCGCGCAGCTCCAGCCGCGCGTCCTTGCGAACGAGCGCCGCGACGGTCGCCCTCACGCGTACAGTCCCCGCACGTCGCCCAGCTCCACCTGCTCCGCCGGCGCCCAGATCGCCTGGTGCCCGCCGCGCAGCCCGAGCACGTGGTCGGCCTCGGCGAGGCCCTGCTCGGCGTCGTGCGAGATCAGGACGCGAGCCGGTCCGGCGGCCCGTCCGATCAGCGGCGCCACGGCGGCCGCGCCGCCCGGGTCGAGGTTCGCCAGCGGCTCGTCGAGCAGCAGCAGCTCGGGGGCGTGCAGCACCGCGCGGCAGATCGCGGCGCGCTGCGTCATCCCGCGCGAGAGCGTCCGGACCGGGTCGTCGGCGCGCGCCGCCAGCCCGACCCGTGCGACCAGCTCCGCCGCGCGCGCCTCCTCAACACCGTGCAGGCGCGCGTGGAAGCGCAGGTTCTCGCGCACCGTCAGGTCGCGGTAGAGCATCGGCTCGTGCCCGAGCAGCCCGATCCGACCGCGCGCGCGGTACCCCTCGCGCGGCAGCTCGGCACCGAGCACGACGACGCGGCCGGCGTGCGCGCGCAGCAGCCCGGCAAGGATCCTCAGCAGCGTCGTCTTGCCGGCGCCGTTGGCGCCGAAGACGGCGACCGTCGCGCCCGGCTCCAGCGCGAACGAGATCTCGCGCAGCGCGACCCGTTCGCCGTAGGCACGCCCGACTCCCTCCAGCACGACCGCCGGAAGGCTATCCCCCGCGGCGGTGGTAGCCATGGCTGGAGTCGCCGCGCAGCGTCTGCACCGCGTGTCCGAGCACCGGCGCGATCACGGGGAAGAGCTGCTCGACCGCCTTCGGGCTCCCGGGGAAGTTGACGATCAGCGTCGCCTCCGCGATGCCCGCGATGCCGCGCGTGAGGATGCCGAGCGGCGTGTGGCGGGCTCCCTCCGCGCGCATCGCCTCGGCCAGGCCTGGCGCCTCGCGGTGGATCACCACGCGCGTCGCCTCCGGCGTGATGTCGTCCGGCGTCATGCCCGTCCCGCCGGTCGTGAATATCAGGTCACAGCTCTGATCGACGAAGTGGTGCAGGCGGTCCTCGATCAACGCGAAGTCGTCGGGCACGACCTCCATCCCGACGATCTCGCAGCCGGCCTCCTCGGCCAGCGCTGCGAGCATGGGACCCGAGCGGTCCTCGCTGGCGCGGTTGGCGACCGAGGTGGAGACGGTGAGGATCGCGGTGCGGATGGCGCGCAGCCTAGGCGGTCAGCTCGCGGAAGCGCGCGACGTCGACGTTACCGCCGGAGAGGATCACGCCCGTGCGCTGCCCCCGCGCGACAAGCCCGCCGCTGAGCAGTGCCGCGAGCGCCGAGGCGCCGCTCGGCTCCAGCACCAGCTTGAGGCGCTCGAACGCAAACCGCATCGCATCCACGATCTCGGCGTCCGAGACCGTCACGACGGCGTCGACGCGCTCGCGCATCACGGCGAACGTGCGCGCGCCCGGCGTGTCGATCTGCTGGCCGTCGGCGATCGTCCTGCCGACCGGCACCACGACGCGCTCGCCCGCGGCGAGCGAGCGCGCCGTGTCGTCGCCCGCCTCGGGCTCGACGCCGACGACCCGGCAGCCGGGGCAGAGCGCCGTCGCCGCCGTCGCGGCGCCGGCGATCAGGCCGCCGCCGCCGACCGGCACGAGCAGCAGGTCGAGCTCACCGCCGTCTTCGATCAGCTCCAGCGTCGCAGTGCCTTGACCGGCCATGATGCGCTCGTCGTCGTAGGGGTGCACGACCGTCAGCCCTTCGCGCTCCGCCAGGTCGGCGAGCAGCGTCTCGCGGTCGGCGGAGTAGCGGTCGAAGCGCTCGATCCGCGCGCCGTAGCCCTCCGTCGCCGCGGCCTTGGACGCAGGCGCGTCCTCCGGCATCAGGATCGTCGCGCGGATCTCGTGCAGCGCGGCCGCGAGCGCGAGCGCCTGTGCGTGGTTGCCGGAGGAGGCGGTGACGACTCCGCGGGCGCGCTCCTCGGCCGAGAGCGAGGCGACCGTGTTGTACGCGCCGCGGAACTTGAACGCTCCGGCGCGCTGGAGGCTCTCCGGCTTGCACCGCACCAGCGCGCCGGTGCGCTCGTCGAGCGTGCGTGACGTGACGACGGGGGTGCGGTGCGCGATGCCGTCCAGCCGTGCGGCGGCCCGGCGGACGTCGTCGAGGTCGATCACGCAGCGGCGGGCGTGAACGAGCGCTGGGCGGCGCGGATCAGATCGAGCACCGCGTCCTCGTCGCCGGCGCGCAGCAGATCGACCGGGTCGGGCTCGCCGTTGACGATCCCCTCGAAGAACGCCTTGCGGTCCTGATAGGTGGGCAAAGTGCCCTTGGCCCAGCCGCGCACCTCGTTGAGCATGATCGCGAGGCGGGCGTACTCCTCGCCGAACTCCTCCGCGACCTGGCGCTTGATCCGCTTCGCCAGCGCCGGCGACGCGCCGGCCGTCGAGATCGCGATCGCCAGCGGGCCGGTGCGCACGATCGCGGGAAGGATGAAGTTGCACAGCGGCGGGACGTCGACCACGTTGACGAGCATCGCCCGCCGCTCGGCATCCTCGTAGACGCGGACGTTGGTGTCCGTGTCGTCGGTCGCCGCGATCGCGATGAACGTGCGTTCCAGGTCACCCGGCTCGTACGCGCGCCGGATCCACTCGATCGAGCCCTCGGCCGCGAGCTGCTCCAGCTCGGGCACGGCGTCGGGCGCCACGAGCACCACCCGGCCGTCGCAGGCGAGCAGGCCCTCGACCTTCTCCAGCCCGATCTCCCCACCGCCGACGACGAGGCAGCGGCGCCCGGTCAGCTTCAGGCAGGCGATGTAGAACGGGGTCTCGAGCATCCCCTGCACGCAGGTCTGGTCGCAGATCCCGCGCCGGAACTGGCAGACGCACTCCCTGCCCTGATAGGCGGCGGCCGGCATGACGTTCTCCACGGTACTACGGCGATTTGGCTCACACCTGTGGGGGATGGACGGTGCCGCGGGGGTCCGAGAGGCTCGCGCACGTACCACCCCTCCCCCCAGAAGGAGCGCATCCATGCGCAATCTCAAGCTCGTGCTGCTGCGCGAGCCGGCGGCGATCGGCTCGCTCATGGCGTCCGTCCTCCCCGCGCTCGTGCTGCTCGGCGTGATCCGCATCGACGAAGCCGGGATCGCCGCCCTCGTCGTCGCTGTCAACGCGGTCGTCGGCTTCGGCACGCGCCTGCTCGTCTCCCCGGCGGCAGTCGCGAGCGCGCCCGTGGCGAACGAGCCGGCGACGCTGGCGACCTCGGGCTAGTGAGCTACCGGCTCAAGGCCTCGCGCCCGAGCCGTGCGGCGGTGCGCGCGAGCGGGAGCGCGCCGCTGCGCAGCACCGCCCAGCGCTCGGACTCGCGCCCGTGCCGCAGCCGCGCGGACGCGGTCGCGGCGCGCAGCAGCGACGCGTCGTAGGGCAGCCAGCGCGCCGAGCGCAGGCGCGTGGGCTGCGACGCCAGCTGGCGCGAGGCGACGTGCTTGGCGAGTCTCACGGGCGCAGCCGGCGAGGCCACGCCGTGCTCGTTGATCCAGGCGATGTCGGCCCCCAGCACGCGAGCGATCAGCTCGCCGCGGGCGGGGTCGCCGGTCCAGATCGAGAGCGTCCCGCCGGTGTCGCGGGCGAGCGCGATCGCATCCTCCTCCGACGCGGCCTCCACCAGCGCGAGCACCGGCCCGGGGACGAGCTCGCGCAGCAGTGCGGCGGCCGGCGGCACGCCGCGCAGGACCGCCGGCGCGTAGAACGCCCCTGCGACGCCGGACACGTCGACGGGCCCGCCGCACAGGCGACTTGCTCCAGCGGCTTCGGCCTGCGCGACGAGCGCCTCGACGCGGTCGCGCTCGGCGACGCCGGGAAGCGGGCCGACCTCGGTGTCCGGGCGCGCGGGGTCGCCGACGCGCAGCCTGCGCGCGGCGCCCTCGATGCCGGCTGCGAGCGCCTGCGCGTGCGTGCGCAGCGCGATCACCCGCCCGAGGCTCGCGTGACGGCGGCCGGCCCCGGCGAACGCGGCCCAGACGGCGCCGGTGATCGCGCGGTCCAGCGGGGCGCCGTCGAGCACCAGCATCGTGCCCTTGGCGGGCGGCGGCTCGAGCGCGACGGTGTGCTCGGCGCCGGCGAGGTCCTCGTCGGCTACGAGCTGGAACAGCTCCTCGGGGAGGCCGGCTCGGATGAACGCGTCGCGCATCAGCGCGGCGGCCCGCGGTGCGGCGGGGACCAGGAGCACCGCATTGCCGGCCAGCAGCGAGGCTGCGACCTCGAGCAGCGGCCCGGCCCACGGCGAGCCGTCGCGGACCTGGACCCCGACGACGCCGAGCGGCGCCTGCACGAGCGTCGAGCGCCGGCCGGCGCGCAGCGCCGGGACAGGTCCCAGGCGCCGGTCGGCGAGCGCTTCCGGTCCGTCGCCCGCCAGCCCGTGGAGGCCGCCGATGGACGGCAGCAGCTCGGCGAGCATCGCCTCGCTGCGCGGCTGCCCCGCCTCGTCGGCGAGCAGGTCGGCGAGCGCATCGAGCTCGTCGAGCACCGCCTTCGCGGCGCGGCGCAGGTAGCGCGCGCGATCTCGGGGCGGGACGAGCGCCCACAATGGCTGCGCCGCGGCGGCGCGATCGCTCGCGGTCATGGCGTGACGGTATCGGTCGTTCGCGCGGCAGGCGTCGGGGCTGGCGCGTGTGCGCGGCGGCGACGCCTGGGCGTCGGCGTGCGACTTTGCGTCGAATGGCGACGTCAACTCGCACCGCAGCGGTTCCGAGCAGTGTCCGCGCTCACGTCCTCTCGAAGCGCTCGATCGCCGCCGCCTCGCGATCAAGCGCCGCGGCGACCCGCGCGGGCAGCGGCGCGAACGGCTTCGTCACCACGTCGCCGCGGCGGCGTGACCACGTTCCCACCACGTGCCCGTCCGCCACCGCCGTCGCACGGATGATTCCGCCACCGGGGTGCACCCGTCGCGCGCTCTCCGGCGCCACCGCGAACGAGCGGTCGCGCCAGCCGAGCAGGTACGGGTCGAACGCCGGCAGCAGCCGGGCCGGCAGCCGGCGCGGCGCTGCTGCCCGCACTGCGAGCTCGACGAGCTCGCCGTCCTGCACGAGCTCTCCTGCGATCGCTCCGAGTCCCGCACGGGCGTCGCGGAGCGGCAGGCCGGACCACGCTGCCAGGTCGGCGTCCTTCGCCGGCCCGTGGCCGCGCAGATAGCGGCGCGCGAGCTCCGCCAGCGCGGTCGCGCGCTCGGGCGCCGCGACCGGCGGTCCGAGCCAGTCACGCGCGAGCGCGAAGCACATCTCACCATCACGCACGGGCCCGAGCACGACGCTCCCCCCGGCGGCTGCGAGCGCGAGCAGGTGCGGCATCACCTGCCCTTGGGCGCGCAGCCCCGACGCGAGGATCCGCTCGGCGAGCGCCGCACGCGGGAGCGGACCCTCGTCGGCGAGCGCGCGCAGGATGACCGGCCGGGCATCCTCGAAGCCGACGCCGAACTGCCCGAGCCGCCGGCGGCTGGTCGCCGCGCTCAGCGGCGACGTCAGCGCGTGCAGCCAGGCATGGTCGTCGCGTGCGACGAGGTGCAGCGTTCCGCGCAGGAGCCAGCCGACGACGAGCGAGCGATCGTCGCTGAGCGCCGCGTCGACATCCGCCGCTGCGGGCGCCGCCCCACGCGCGCGCAATGCGAGCCGGGCGGCCCGCAGGTCCTGCGCCTGGACGGCCAGCAGATGCGCGACTGCGGCGGCCGTATCACCCGCCTCTTCCCGTCCCGCGAGCAGCTGCGCAGCCGCGCGCCGGCGGCGTAGCTGCGCCGCCGTCATTCTGCGTGCGGTCATAGAGCGCGCTCACGGCTCGCGGCCGCGCGCCCGGCGCAGCTCCGCAAGCCGCTCGCGCATCGCCGGCTCGCCGTCGTCCGGGGCGTAGAAGCGGAGCCCTTCGCGCCCCACGGGCAGGTGCTCCTGGTCGTTGACGTGGCCGGGCTCGTCGTGTGGGCTCTGATAGCCGACACCGCGGCCCGTGCGGCGCGCGGCCGGGAACGCCGCCGAGCGCAGCGGGTTGGGCGCGGGCTCCGAGCCCTCCTCGGCGATGTGCGCGCGGGCGGAGAGGATCGCCCGCTTCGCGGCGTTCGACTTCGGCGCGAGCGAGAGGTAGATCGCGGCCTGCGCGAGCGCGAACTGGCATTCCGGGAGGCCGACGTGCTCGACGGCCTGCGACGCCGCGACCGCGATCGTCAGAGCCTGCGGATCGGCGTTGCCGATGTCCTCCGAGGCGAGCACGATCATCCGGCGGGCGATGTAGCGCGGATCCTCGCCGCCCTCGAGCATCGCGGCGAGGTAGTACAGCGACGCATCGGGATCCGAGCCGCGCGTCGACTTGATCCACGCCGAGATGAAGTCGTAGTGCTGGTCGCCCTCCTTGTCGTACAGGACGGCCTTGCGCTGCATCGCGTCCTCGGCGTCGGCGACGGTCACTCGCCCGCCGCCCTCGCCGACGCGCGCGGCCGTCTCGCAGGCGAGCTCGAGCGCGTTGAGCGCCGCCCGGGCGTCGCCGCCCGAGCGCGCCGCGAGGAACGCGACCGCGTCGTCGTCGACGGGGACGTCCCCGCACTCGCCGCCCTCGAGCGCGCGCCGCACCAGGCCCTCGACGTCGGCGGCGCTGAGCGCGGCCAGCTCGTACACCTGCGTGCGGCTGAGCAGTGCCGAGTTGACCTCGAAGTACGGGTTCTCGGTCGTGGCCCCGACGAGCGTCACGAGCCCCTCCTCGACCGCCGGCAGCAGCGCGTCCTGCTGGGCCTTGTTGAAGCGGTGGATCTCGTCGAGGAAGAAGATCGTCGCACGGCCGGCGCGCCTGCGCTCGCGCGCCCGGGCGATCACCTCGCGCACCTCGGGGCGCCCGGCGTTGACGGCCGAGAGCTCCTCGAAGGCCGCGTCGGCATGCTCGGCCGTCATGCGTGCGAGCGTCGTCTTGCCCGTCCCGGGGGGCCCGTACAGGACCATCGAGTGCGGCCGCCCCGACTCGATCGCGGTCCGCAGCGCCGACCCCTCGCCGAGCAGGTGCTCCTGGCCGACGAAGTCATCGAGCGCACGCGGGCGCATGCAGGCGGCGAGTGGGCCGTCCAGCGGCGCCGCCTCGGGCGGCGCCTCCTCGGGCTCGAACAACTGGTCCATCACCGCAAGGTAGCCCCTCACCGCGTCGTGTCCGCCGGAGGCCGCTTCGCTCTATTGTCCGCGCCGTACCGTGCGCGTCCCCCTTCGCACCACGCTTCGTGAGTGGGGCCGCCTCGGGCTGATCGGATTCGGCGGTCCACCCGCACATGTCGCGCTGCTGCGCGAGCTCGTGGTCGAGCGGCGCCGGTGGATCGACGCGCGCGAGTTCGAGGATGCCAACGCGGCCTGCCAGCTGCTGCCGGGTCCGGCCTCCACGCAGCTGGCGATCTACTGCGCGCAGCGCGTCGGCGGGCTGCCCGGCGCGCTCGCCGGCGGGCTCGCGTTCATCTTGCCCGGCCTCGCGATGGTGCTCGCGATCGCCGCGCTCGCGCTCGGCGACGCGCCGCCGGAGTGGATCCTCGGAATCGGCGGCGGCGCCGGCGCCGCCGTGGTCGCGGTCGTGGTGCAGGCCGGGATCGCGCTTGGCCGCAGCTCGCTGGCCGGGCGGCGCGACCGGCGCGCGCCCGCCTACATCGCCGCCGGGTTCGCCGCGACGGTGCTCGCCGGTCCCTACGTCGTGCTGGTGCTGCTCGCCGCCGGCTTCCTGGAGCTGGCCTGGCGCCGCCGCGCGCGGGTCGGGCTGCATGCGTGGCCGCTCGTGATCGCGGCCGCGGCGGCGCTGCCGGGCCTGGCGTGGACGGCGTTCAAGGTCGGCGCGCTGTCCTACGGCGGCGGCTTCGTGATCATCCCGCTGATGCAGGGAGACGCGGTCGAGCGCCACGGCTGGATGACCGACACGGAGTTCGTCAACGCCGTCGCGTTCGGGCAGCTGACGCCCGGGCCGGTGACGCACACCGTGGCGCTCGTCGGCTGGGCTGCGGCCGGCGTGGGCGGCGCGCTGCTCGCCGCGGCCGTCGCGTTCGCGCCCTCGTTCCTGGCGATCCTGCTCGGCGGGAAGCGCTTCGGGCGGCTACGCGAGAACGTGGCGGCGCGCGCGTTCCTCGACGGCGCCGGTCCCGCCGCCGTCGGCGCGATCCTCGGCGCGGCGGTGCCGCTCGCGATGGGCCTGGGCGAGTGGTGGCAGGCCGCCGTGCTGGCCGCCGCGACCGCGCTGCTGGCGGTCGGCCGCGCGCCGTTGTGGGCGCTGGCGTCCGGCGCGCTGGCGGGGCTCGCGGTCGCGGTCGCCGGCGGACCGCTGCCGTGAGCGCCGACGGGCGGACGCCGTCAGGGGCTACCTTCTTCCGATGGACCTGCAGGCAGAGGCGACGGACGTACTCGCGACGCTGATCCGCTTCGACACCGTCAACCCGCCCGGCAACGAGCGCGCGTGCCAGGAGTGGCTGAAGCGCTACCTCGAGGACGCCGGGCTCGAGTGCGAGCTGCTGTGCGCCGAGGATCCCGAGCGTCCGAATCTCGTCGCCCGCCTGCGCGGCGAGGCCGACGGCCCGGCGCTGGGCTACCTCTCGCACGTCGACACCGTGCTCGCCGACCCGGCCGACTGGCAGTACGACCCGTGGTCCGGCGAGGTGCACGACGGTGCGCTGTGGGGCCGCGGCGCGGTCGACATGAAGTCCCAGACCGCCGCTGAGGCGGTCGCGGCGGCGCAGCTCGCGCGCCGGGGCTGGCGCCCGGCGCGCGGCGAGCTGAAGGTCATCGCCGTCGTCGACGAGGAGGCCGGCGGCCGCCTCGGCGCTCACTGGCTCACCGAGGAGCGCCCGGAGTCGGTGCGCGTGGACTGGCTGGTCAACGAGGGCGCCGGGGCGGTGATGCCCTACGGCGATCGCCGGCTGTACGGCGTCTGCTGTGCCGAGAAGGGCACGTTCCGCTTCCACGTGCGCGCCCGCGGCCGCGCCGGCCACGCCTCGGTTCCGGCGCTCGCCGACAACGCGCTGCTGAAGCTGGTGCCCGCGCTCGAGCGGCTCGGGCGCGGACGCGCGGGCTACGACGTCGTCGACGAGCCGCGCGCGTTCCTGGAGGCGATCGGCGAGGACCCGGCCGACCCGGAGGGCGCCGTCGAGCGCATGCGCGTGACCGAGCCGCGGCTCGCCGCGCTGCTCGAGCCGGCGCTGGGAGCAACGTTCGCCCCCACACTGATCTCGGCCGGCGAGACGATCAACGTGATCCCCGCACACGCGGAGTTCGCGGTCGACTGCCGGCTGCCACCGGGGCTGGAGCGCCACGTCGCCGAGCGCCGCGCGCACGAGCTGATCGGCGACACCGACGGGCTCGAGATCGAGTTCACCGACGAGGTCGTGGGCAACCGCTCGCCGATCCGCTCGCCGCTGATGGACGCGATCGCCGCCTGGGTGGGCGAGGCCGACCCGGCCGGCGAGGCGGTGCCGGTGGTGCTACCCGCGTTCACCGACTCGCGCTGGTTCCGGGCGGCGTTCCCGGACTGCGTCGCCTACGGCTTCTTCCCCCAGCGTCACCAGGACCTGTACGCGTCCTGGCCGCTGATGCATTCCGCCGACGAGCGCCTGGACGTGCGCGACATCGGCTTCGCCACCGAGTTCTTCGCCGAGCTGCCGAGGAGGCTGTTGTAAGTGACCACCCCTGAAGGGAAGCTCCGCCTCGGCGGGATGGCCCTGCGCAACGGACTGCTCGTGCACGGGCCGACACACTGGGCGGCTGCGGTCCGGACCGACGCGGGCGACGTCGAGGTCGCCTCCGGACGCAAGCCGCGGCTGCGTGCGGCCGACCCGATACCCGGCGTGCGCGGCGTCGTCCGGCTCGCCGAGGCGTTCGTCGTGATCCCGCTCGTCAAGCGGGCACTGCCCGCCGCGCGGCTGCCGTTCCAGGATCCGGGCGTGCTCGCGGTGGCGGCCGGCGCGTCGATCGGCGGCACGCTGCTCCGGCGCCGCCTGCGCGGCGCGGGCGGCGAGGCGGCCGCTGCGCTCGTCGGCATCATGCCTGCCGTCTTCGCCCTGCGCGGCGGGGAGCTGGCCGCCTACCACGGAGTCGAGCACAAGGCGATCGGCGCCTACGAGGCCGACGACGCGGACGCGGCCGAGGCGACGAAGGAGCACGAGCGCTGCGGCTCGCACCTCGTCGCGCCGATGCTGGCCTCCAACCTCGCCGGCACGCTGCTGCTGCGGCGTGCCGTCGAGCGCCCCGGGCCGCTCGCCGGCGGTGCGGTCGCGCTCGCGTCGTCGGCGGTCGCGGTCGAGGTCTTCGCCTGGTGCGAGCGCCACGCCGAGACGCGTGCCGCGCGCGCGCTGAAGCGCCCGGGCTTCGAGATCCAGCGGCTCGTCGGCACGCGCGAGCCCGACGAGCGCCAGCTGCAGGTCGGCCGCGCAGCGCTCGCGGAGATCCTGCGGGCGGAGGGCGCGCCGGAAATCCGCTGAATAGGGTCCAGACCCTACGTTGCGGCCGCGCCCAGCGGGCATACTTCGCTAATGCCCAGCATGGATGCTATTGCGGTACCGCCGTGGTACCAGGTGGAGAGCTGGATCGTCACCTGGGCGCCGATCATCTTCATGGGCCTGCTGGTGTTCTTCATCTGGCGGACGATGAAGCTGATGCCGCGCACGAAGCCGCAGCAGATCGAGCCCGAGTCGTCGTCCGCGATCGGCTGGTCCGAGGTCGCCGGCGCCGAGGAGGCGAAGGCGGAGCTGACCGAGGTCGTCGAGTTCCTGCGCGACCCCGCGCGCTTCGCGGAGCTCGGCGCGAAGGTCCCGAAGGGCATCCTGCTGCACGGTCCCCCGGGCACGGGCAAGACGCTGCTGGCGAAGGCGGTCGCCGGCGAGTCCGGCGCGCAGTTCTTCTCCCAGTCGGCCGCCTCGTTCGTCGAGATGTTCGCCGGCCTCGGCGCCGCGCGGATCCGGCGGCTCTTCGCGGAGGCGCGCAAGCAGCGCCCGGCGATCATCTTCATCGACGAGCTCGACGCCGTCGGCGGCGTGCGTGGCGCCGACAACAACTCCGAGCGCGAGCAGACGCTCAACCAGCTGCTCGTCGAGATGGACGGGTTCAACTCGAGCGGCGACCTCGTCGTGATCGCCGCCTCGAACCTGCTCGAGAAGCTCGACCCCGCGCTGCTGCGGCCGGGGCGCTTCGACCGCCAGATCTTCGTCTCCCCGCCCGACGTCGCCGGACGCGAGGCGATCCTCAAGGTGCACTCGCGCAACAAGCCGGTGAGCGGGTCGTGTGACCTCGAGACGCTCGCGCGCCAGACGTCGGGCTTGACCGGCGCCGACCTGGCCAACATCTGCAACGAGGCGGCGATCGCGGCGGCGCGCTCGCGCCGGTCGGAGATCCTGCAGGCCGACTTCGACGCCGCGCTGGAGCGCGTGATCGCCGGCATGCAGTCGCGCCGTGCGCTCAACGAGCACGAGCGCCGCGTCGTGGCCTGGCACGAGGCCGGCCACGCGCTCTGCGCCGAGCTGCTGCCAGGCGTCGACCGCGTGCACAAGATCTCGATCGTCCCGCGCGGCCGGGCTCTGGGCTACACGCTCAACCTGCCCGAGGAGGACCGCTACCTGAAGACGCGCGAGGAGCTGATCGACTTCATGACGATGCTGCTGGGCGGGCGCGTCGCGGAGGAGGTCGTGTTCGGCGCGGTCACGACGGGGGCATCGGACGACCTCAGCCGCGTGACCGAGATCTCGCGCTCGATGATCCACGAGTACGCGATGGGCACGTCGATCACCTCGCGCAAGGTGTCGGCGCACGGGGGCGAGGTCTCCGACCGCACGCGCGAGCTGCGCGACGAGGAGCAGCAGCACCTGACCGACGAGGCCAAGCGCGCGGCTGCGCGGCTGATCGTCGAGCATCGGGACAAGCTGGACGAGATGGCGGCGGCGCTGCTGCGCAACGAGGTGCTCGAGCGCGCCGACATCGACCGCATCATGGCCGGCACACCGCGCCTCAGGCCCGCGAGCAGTGGGCTCAGGGTGGTCGCCGCCGAGGCGCCGGTGGCGGAGGCGTGAGCTGTCCCAAGAGCGGTCAGGCCCCGTTCGGGACGACCAACGCGTAGGCGGAGCGCTCAACGGTCATCCGCTCCATGCCACGCTCGTGGACCTCGCCGTCGGCGTTGAGCTCGCTGCCCGGCGGGAGACCCACCTCGATCACCGTGCCGCGGTGGTGCTCGACGCCGCGCTGCTCGGCGATCGTGTGGCGCTTCAGGCCCCACGCGCGGCGGGCGAGCCCGACCCGCGAGCCCGCCGGCAGCACGGCGACGTCGAGCACGCCGTCCTCCGGATCGGCCGCGCCGACGCCGGCGCCGCCGCCGAAGGCGCCGGTGACGGCGACGATCACCTGCCACGCCTCGCCGTCGAACACCGTCCGTGAGTCCGCCCGCACCGAGCAGCGCAGCGGGCCTGCGGTCGCAGCCGCGCGCAGCGCGCCGACGGCGTAGGCGAGCACGCCGAGCCGCGGCTTGAGCGGCGCCGCCCGGCGCGCGGCGACCGATGCCAGGCCGGCGCTCGCGACGTTGACAAACGGGCGCCCGTCGGCGAGCCGGCCGAGCTCGAGCCGCCGCAGCTCCGTGCCCGTGGCCGCGAGCGTGGCGGCCTAGACCGGGTCCGAAGGCAGCCCGGCCGCGCGGACGAAGTCGTTGGCGGTGCCGCCCGGGATCACGCCGAGCGGCACGTCGAGGCGCCCGGCTAGGTCGGCGACGGTGGCGACGCTGCCGTCTCCGCCGGCCACGACCAGCCGCTCGGGCGCGTCTGCGGTGACACGCTCCAGGTCGACCGCCTCGCATCCGAACACGTCAACCTCGGCTCCGTGCTCCCGCATGACCCGGACGAGTGGCTCGGGTTCGAGCCCCGAGCCGGACGCCCGGTTGGCGATCAGCGCGACCCGCATCGGGGGAGCCTACGGATCTCTCGTGGCGCACCTGGCGGCACGGCTTGACCGAACAGTTCCTTCGTGGAATGAAACTTGTTCCGTAACTCACTGTCCCCCCCGCAGTGAGGCGATTGAACGATGAGCTGGTGGCGGCCCCGGCGATGGCGCGCACGCGCGCTGTTGGCACTCGCGACGGTGGGCGCGCTCGGAGCGGGCACCGCCGCGTTCGCAACGCATGTGGACAACATGTTCAAGACCGCGAACTACAACCCCGACTGCCGGGACGGGTCGCTGGGCGATCCCTTCTGCCAGACGGACAACGCGACGCTCACGGTCTTCCGCCAGTCGTCGCTGTCGTCGACAGGTAGGTCCAACATCGCCGCGGCGTTGAACAACGAGTACGCGCCGACGGACCTCAGCGTGAGCTTCCCGAGCACCCCGAGCTACTCGGGTAGCGCCGAGACCGACATCATCTACCAGCAGGGCACGGTGTCGGGGACCGCCGACGGGATCGCCTGGTGCAACGACGCGGTGAGCTCGACGAAGTGCGACCAGCACTACAACCGCTTCGACAGCACCAGCCCGAGCAGGGCGCTCGGGTGTCACGAGACGGGGCACGCCGTCGGGCTCACCCACGGCCAGCAGGCCTCGCCGCAGCTGTCGAACGGGGACAACTCCTCGGCTGCATGACGACGCCGGTCGAGACGAGCGATCTCGGCAGCCACAACACGAACATGATCAACGCCACGTACCCGAACTGAGGACTGAGCTCGATGCCGACGAACAAGCGCATGGTCCTCGCGCTCCTGTGCATCCTCCCGGTGGTCGCGTTCGCCGCCGGGTGCGGAGCGGAGCGCTCCGTCGTGGTCGGAGAAGGCAGCGACCGCTTCCTCGACGAGACCTTCGCCGACTGGGTGTCGTTCGCCGACCAGCTCTCGATCGTGTCCGTGGTCGCCGAGGAGGCGGAACCGCCCTCCGCCGATGTCCTCGAGCACGGCGAGGGCTACATCTCGAGGACGGTCACGCTGCAGGTCGAGAAGACCTTGTGGAGGCGCGACGGCGCTCCTTCCGCCCAGGGCGGCATCCGCGTGGTAACCGACGGCTGGGTCCTGGAGGGAGGCGAGCTCCACCGGTTCGCGATCTGGGGCGGGCCTCGCCTCGAGGTCGGAGGGCGCTATCTCGCTCCGCTGGTCCGGGCGCCCCGGGATGGCGCCGAGTGGACTCCGCTCTCCGCGGCCTCGACCCTCCCGCTCGAGGGCGACACGATCACGACGGCGGGGATAGTCGGACACCCGTCGGCGATCGCGGACGCGATGCGGGGCAAGGCCTCCGAGAGGCTTGCGGAGGTCCTCGCGCGCACGCCACCGGATGCGATCGCCGCGAAGCACTTCGGGCTCGATCCAGACGCGCGCGTTCAGGCCGTGCTGCGCGCGGATTAGCTCCCGGTCGGTGGCAGGTCGCTCGTCGGCGCCGAGGCCGGCTGCGGCGGTTGCGCTGCGATCCGGGAGTGGAAACGCCGGCTCGCTCGTAGAGTGGATGAATGACCCATCGGAGCGACGAAGACGTCATCGGGAAGGCCCTTGCGGGCTCGTCTGACGCCGGCGCCGAGCGCTTCCGCCGTTACTGGTCGTCCTCCTGGCAGGCCGCCTTCGCTGTCGTCGGTCGTAGCGCCGCCGCGGACGACATCGCTCAGGACGCCCTTCAGCGGGCGTTTCGCGCGCTTTCGAGCTTCGATCTGCGGCGTCCCTTCGGGCCGTGGCTGCACCGCATCGTCGTCAACTGCGCGCTCGACTTCCTCCGCAGCGAGCGGCGGCTCGTCGGGCTCGATCAGGCCGACCCCGGCACGGTCGAGTGGCAGGACGAGCGGCTCCCGGACCAGGAGCTCCTCGCGGCGCTCGCGCGACTCGATGCCGAGCGGCGGACCGTCATCGCGCTGCGGTACTGGCTCGACTACTCGCCGGCGGAGATCGCCGAGCTGCTCGGGCTTCCCGTCGGAACCGTCTCTTCCCGCCTCTCGAGGGGGCTGGCCGAGCTTCGGAGAGAGCTGGAGGCAAACCGTGTCTGAGGAGATCGAGGATCGGCTGCGGCTCGCGGGCGCCGGACTGAGGCCGACGCCGGAAGCCGAGGAACGGGCCCTCCGAGCCGCTCTCGCCCAGCTTCGGGAGCGGACTTCTCCGGTACGGAAGCGTGGCCGCCCGGCCCGGTGGAAGCTCGCCGCGGCCGCAGCGCTGTCGGCGGTCGCCGTCGGCCTCGGCGTCGTAGCGCTCCTGCCGGGCGGCTCCTCGTCCCCGCCCGTGGTCGCGGTCGACGGAGGAAGCGATCGCTTCCCATCCGAGAGCCTCACGGACTGGGCCTCGTACGCGGACCAGGTGTCGATCGTCACCGTGGTCGGCGAAAGGGCGCTCCCGGCCGAGGTGATCGAGGCGGGCGACCGCTACGTACCGCGCGCGGTCACGCTTCGGGTCGAGGACACGATCTGGCGGCGAGAGGGCGCTCCCCGTGCCGGCGACGCCGTCCGGGTGAACACGTTCGGATGGTCGCTGCAGGATGGCGAGCGCCGTCCCGTCACCGCGTGGGGCGGCCCGCGGCTGGAGCTCGGGTCACGCTACGTGGCGCCGCTCGTCCGGGCGCCGCGAGACGGCGCCGAGTGGACGCCCCTCGCGCTCGGCGCGACCCTCCCGCTCGAGGGCGACGTGATGGCCACCTCGGGCATAGTCGGCGCCCCGTCCCCGCTCGCGAAGTCGATGAGCGGGAAGGCTCCGACCACGCTCGCGGACGCCCTCGCACGCACGGCGCCCGACCCGATCGCGGCGAAGCACTTCGACCTCCCCCCGGACGAGCGCTGGCGAGCGGTGCTGCGTGAGCGGGAATCGAGATAGCGGTGGCGACGGCCCGGCGATTACAGTGCGCCCCGGTGTTCGAGCGGATCGACCACATCGGCGTCGCGGTCGCGGACCTCGACGCGGCGGTCGCGCTGCACGAGCAGACGTACGGAATGCCGGTCGTGCACCGCGAGACCGTGATCGACCAGGGCGTCGAGGCGGTGCTGCTCGACGTCGGCGAGAACCACGTCGAGCTGTTGCGGCCGCTCGCGGACGACACGCCGGTCGGCAGGTTCCTCGCGCGGCGCGGCCCGGGCCTGCATCACGTCGCTTTCCAGGTGGCCGAGATCGAGGCGACGCTGGCGCAGCTGCGCGAGCGGGGCGTCCGGCTGATCGACGAGGCCCCGCGCATCGGGATCCGCGGCTCGCGCGTCGCGTTCCTGCACCCGTCGGCGAGCGGTGGCGTGCTCACCGAGCTGGTCGAACCCGCTACTTTGCACGCATGACGGCGAGACGCGCGGCGATCGGCTTCCAGGGCGGGCAGGTGCTCTCCCTGCGCATCACCGAGGAGAAGCTGGCCGAGCTGCGCAACGCGCTCGCCCAGAGCCGCGACGGCGGCTGGCGCGAGGTCGAGGCGACCGACGGCGCCGTCGTGCTGGATCTCGCGCAGGTCGTCTACCTGCGCGTCGAATCCGACGAGCACCGCGTCGGCTTCTAGTACCTAGGTGCGCAGCCTCCGCATCCGCGTCAACGCGCTCGACCTCGCGCTGTACCGGGGCGTGCGCCGCTTCGCGCGCACGCCCCACAGGGTGCGCTGGGTGCGGTCGTACTCGCGCCTGGGCGAGCACGGCGCGGTCTGGCTCGCGACCGGCGCGGCGGGGGTGGCGTTCGACGCGGGCCACCGGCGCCGCTGGGCGCGCGCCACGTCGTGCATCGGCGCCGCGTACATGCTGTCGAGCTCGATCAAGCTCGCGGTCGGCAGGCGGCGGCCGGTGGTCGAGGACCTGCCTCACCTGATGGCCACCCCGACGGGACTCTCGTTCCCGTCCTCGCACGCGACCTCGAGCTTCGCCGCCGCGCGCGCGTTCGGTCACCTGCTGCCGTCGCCGCTGCTCTACGCGGCCGCGTTCGGCATGGGCCTCTCGCGCCTCTACCTCGGCGTGCACTATCCGTCCGACGTCGCGGCCGGTGCGGCGCTCGGCACGGTGCTGGGGAGCCTCGGGCGATGAAGGTCGGGATCGTCGGCATGCCCAACGCGGGCAAGTCGTCGCTGTTCAACGCGCTGACGCGCGCCGGGGCCGACGCCGCCAACTACCCGTTCACGACGATCGAGCCGAACGTCGCCGTCGTGCCGGTGCGCGACGCGCGGCTCGACGCGGTCGCGGCGACGATCGGCGCGTCCAGCATCGTGCCGGACACGATCGACTTCCACGACATCGCCGGCCTGGTCGCCGGCGCGCACCGCGGCGAAGGCCTGGGCAACCAGTTCCTGTCGAACATCCGCGAGACCGACGCCCTGCTGCACGTCGTGCGCTGCCACCGCGACGAGAACGTGATCCACCCGGAGGGACGGGTCGACCCGGCCGCGGACATGGAGACGATCGAGACCGAGCTCGTCTTCGCCGATCTCGAGCAGGCCGAGCGCCGCCATGCCCGCGTCGTGCGCGAGGCGCGCGGCGGCGACAGGGCCGCGGTCGCCGAGGAGGCGTGGCTGCGCGACGTGATCGCCGCCCTGCAGCGCGGTGAGCCGGCCCGCACGGTGCGCGTGCCCGACGCCGCGCCCGGCGCGCTGCGCAACCTCTCGCCCTTGACGGGCAAGCCGGTGCTCTACGTCGCGAACGTCGACGAGGGCGACGACGCGGTGCCGTCCGGGGTCGCCGACCACGCGGTCGCGGTCGGCGCCGCCGCCATCGCGATCTCGTCGCGCATCGAGGCCGAGCTGTCCGAGCTCGACGACGAGGAGGCTGCGGCGATGCGCGAGGAGCTCGGCATCGGGGAGACGGGCCTCGACCGGGTCGTGCGAGGGGCGTTCGGACTGTTGGACCTGATCGCGTTCTTCACCGCCGGCGAGGACAAGCCCGCGCAGAGCTGGCACCTGCGCCGTGGCCTGACCGCCTGGCACGCCGCCGGCGCGATCCACTCGGACATCCAGCGCGGCTTCGTGCGCGCCGAGGTGATCGGCTGGGAGGCGCTCGTCGACGCCGGCGGCTACGCGGCCGCGCGCGAGCGCGGTGTGCTGCGGCTCGAGGGACGCGACTACCGGATGTCCGACGGGGACGTGATCACGGTCAAGTTCACGCCGTAGATGCCGTTAGGAGTGGGATGGTCGAGCAATCGCCAGCCCTCGTGCTCGTCGCCGAGAGCTCCGAGACGTTGCGTGCCGAGCTGCAGCGGCGGCTCGGCGAGCGCGGCCATCGCGTGGCCGCCGCCGCCGACGGCGAGCAGACGCTCGCGCTGGTGGAGCGCGAGCTGCCCGACCTCGTGCTGCTCGACCACGAGCTGCCGGGCGTGGACGGCGTGTCGGTGCTCGACCGCATCCGCGCCCACGACCAGCTTGCGGCGGTACCGGTGATCATGCTCACGCGATCGAGCGACCCCGAGCTGCTGGTCGAGGCGCTCCGGCGCGGCGCCCACGACTGCCTGCGCAAGCCGTTCGACCCGGCCGAGCTGGATGCGCGCGTGATGGCGGCTTTGCGGGTCAAGCGCCTGCACGACACGCTGCTCGTGGCCAACCGGCGGCTCGCGCGCCAGGCGCTGACCGACGAGCTGACGGGGTTGGCGAACCGCCGCCACGGCGCGCATCAGCTCGAACGCGAGATCGCGCTCGGCGTCCGCCACGGCCGGCCGCTCGCGCTCGTGCGGATCGATGTCGACCACTTCAAGGCGATCGCCGACACCCACGGCCGGCAGGCGGGCGACCAGGTGCTCGCCGAGGTCGCGCGCCGGCTCGCCGAGGCGGTGCGCGGCGGCGACGAGCTGGCCCACTGGGGCGGCGACGAGTTCGTCGCGATCCTGCCGATCACCGACAGGGTGGGCGCGCTGCGCGCGGCCGAGCGCCTGCGCGACGCCGTCGCCGCGGCGCCGGTGCAGGCCGTGGGGATCGCGCTGGCCGTGACCGTCTCGGTCGGCTGGGCGCACTGGGCCGGCGACACGCCGGACGACCTGCTGGCGCGCGCGGACCGAGCGCTCCATCAGGCCAGGGACGTCGGACGGGACACGGTCTTCCCGGCAACCTGACCGCTCGCGTCTGCACATAAGCGCCTATTTGACGCTTATGTGCAGACACGTCGCCTACGACGCCCCCTCGAGCCGCGCGGCCAGCCGCCCCATCCCGAGCGCGCTCGCGGCGGCCGCGCCGCCGGCGCGGTCGGTCGGGCGGTCCGGCGGGCGCTCGACATCGGCGTCGCGCAGCGTCGCGATCTCCTTGAAGGCGCGCAGCTCGTCCGCCTGCTCGAGCAGCGCCCGCCGGATCGCGGGGCGCTCGCGGATCGCGCCGGCGATCGCGGCCTCGAGGCTGCCGTGGCGGCGCAGCAGGTCCGCGGCCGTCTTCTCGCCGATCCCCTTCGCGCCCGGCAGCCCGTCGGAGGGGTCTCCGCGCAGAGCGATGAAGTCGGGCACGATCGCCGGCGGGATCCCGTAGCGCTGCTCGACCTCCTCGGCGCCCATCTCGTCGGGGCCCTCCTGGCGCGCGCGCTGGAGCAGGATCGTGATGCCGTCGCGCGCGCACTGGAACATGTCGCGATCGCCGGTGAGGATCTGCGCGCGGCCGCCGGCGGCGACCTCCCGCGTCGCGTACGCGTGCATCAGGTCGTCGGCCTCGAGCTCGTCGTGCGCTGTGACCGTCCAGCCGAGCGCCTCGTAGAGCGCCGGCGCCTGCTCCCACTGGTGCGCGAGGTCGTCCGGCATCTGCGGGCGGTGCGCGTGATAGGGCGGGTAGAGCTCGGTGCGGTAGGTCGCCGACTCCTGTCCGAAGCAGCACACGACGGCGCGCGGCTCGTAACGCTCGACGCACCAGAGCAGCTGGTTGACCGATCCCAGCAGCGCGTTGACCGGCCGGCCGTCGCTGTCGGTGATCGAATCCGGCAGCGCGAAGAAGGCGCGGTAGAGCAGGTGGGGGGTGTCGGCGAGCAAGAGGGGCTGTGGCATCGCCCCAGAGGTTATGGTCCGCGGCCATGCGCACGATCTCCGGACTCGCAGAGCTCAAGCAGGCCGAGGGTGACGACCTCGGCACCTCCGGCTGGCACGAGGTCACGCAGGAGGCGATCGACGCCTTCGCGGACGTGACCGGCGACCACCAGTGGATCCACGTCGACCGCGAGCGAGCGAAGCAGACGCCGTTCGGCGGGACGATCGCCCACGGCTATTACACGCTCTCGCTGGCGCCGATGTTCAACGAGCAGATCTTCGGCCTCGAGGGCTTCGCATTCGCAGTCAACTACGGCCTCAACAAGGTCCGCTTCCCGGCGCCGCTGCCGGTCGGCGGCCGCGTCCGCATGCACGCGAAGCTCAAGGCCCTAGAGGAGGTGCCCGGCGGCGCCCAGATCACGATCGAGTGCACGTTCGAGCGCGAGGGCACCGACAAGCCGGTCTGCGTCGCCGAGACACTGGCGCGCGTGTACGAGGGGTAGCTCACCGGTCGAGCTCGAACCCCCACTGGTGCGGCGCGGGGACTACCCCGGCTTGCGAGCCACGTACGCATGGCGCCCGCGCCCCGGCGAGACCTCGCCGTAGCGCCGGCGGGTGCGCGCACGGAAACCGGCGGCGCGCAGCAGCGCGAGGATCTCGCCCGGCCGGTGCAGGCGCTGGCGGTGGACCTCCTCGCCGCGGCGGTAGCCGGCGCCGCGTTCGCGGAAGCTCGTGATGTGGCGGGTGAGGAGCCCACCCTGCTCGTGGTTCTCGACGAGCACGGCCCAATCGGGGCCGGTCGTCCAGGTGCGGCTGCGGCCTCCGGGCACGAGGCCGGGAGCGGCCATGTCGAAGACCAGCAGCCCGCCGGGGCGCAGCGCGGCGTGGATGCGCGCGAAGAGGGACGGCAGCGCCGAGCGCGTGTTGCCCTCGTCGAACAGGTAGTTGAAGACCTCGCTGATGGCCAGCACGGCGTCGCACTCCGGAATCGGCTCGCTGACGAACGAGCCGACGCGGAAGCCGGCCCGCGGCGCGCGGCGGCGGGCGAGCGCGATCAGCGCCGCCGATTGGTCGATGCCGAGCACCTCGTGGCCGGCGTCGGTGAGGCGGCGGGCCGTCACGCCGCTGCCGCAGCCGAGCTCGACGATCGACGCGTGCGGGGCCAGCAGCTCGAGGACGCTCGCCGCGGCGGCCTCCGCCACCTCCGAGTAGCCCCGGTCGTGGATGTAGGCGAGGTCCTCGTCGTAGGCCGCCATGGCGGTGGTGCGGCGAGAGCGCTCAGCGGGCGACGCGCACCGCGGGCCCCGCCGCGCCCTTGTAGCGCACGCGGTAGAGGCCCGTCGCCGGCACGCCGGCGCGGTAGCGGCCGCCGCGGTCGGTCTTGGTGGAGTCGACCGTCACCCAGCGGCCGCCCGTGCGGCGCTGGATCCCGACGCGCGCTCCCCTGCGCGCAGGTACCACGTGCCCCGCGAGACCGGCGATATCCGGGACGCGCGCCACGATCGGGACGGCGCCGCCGCTCTCCGGTGCGGGCTCGGCCGGCGGAGGCACCGGGCGCGTCTTGATCGACGTGAAGTAGGCCCAGGAGTCGTACAGCCCGAAGCGCGCGCGCAGCGTCGCGCCGTCCACGCGCGTGATCCCGCGGGAGCCGATCACGTCCGCGGCGACGACGCGCGGCGACGAGCCGCGCTGGACCACCTTGATGCCCTTGAAGCGTCCGCTGACGAGCCCGCGCAGCTTGCTCCTCGCCGCGCCGTAGCTCATCCGGATCGGTCCCCAGCGGTGCTTCGGCGAGACGCTGTCGTACTCGTCCTCGACCGACCTCAGCCACGGCTTCGGCTCGGTTCCGAGCGTCGTGTTCTCGACGTCCTCGGTGCGCCCGCCGGAGGTCGAGAAGAAGTACGTCGGAACGGGCGTCCCGTCATACGTGACGAGTTGCCTGGCGGTGGCGTCGGCGGCAGCGTTGGTCGACGGCTGCTCGGCGCCCGCGCCGCCATAGACCTGCGAGCGCGTGTCGGGGTAGTGCTCGAAGCCGGCGCCCCCCTTGGACGTCGTCAGCGCGTACGTGCGCGCCGCGACGGCCTGCGCCTTGAGCGCCTCGATCGGCCACGAGGCGGGCGACTCGAGCGGGATCACGCCCTTCACGTACTCGTCGACCGCCAGCGCGTTGATCGCGTTGACGCCACCGAACGTCCCGCCGCGGAACTCGAGCGCGCCGCGGTAGGCGCCGTCCGTGCGCCCGTTGCCGGCCCGGCCCTTGAGCGTCAGCAGCCCCGGCCCGGTCACGCGCAGCGGGGCGACGACGGTGGCGAGCGAGCGCCCACGCGCGCTCAGCAGCTCCACCTGCCCGCCGGCCCGACCGCGCGCGCGGTATGCCTTGGTCGGCGACAGCGTGCGACCACCGGCGCGCGAAGCGCCGGAGAACGCCGCCGAGCCGCTCGTCGACTGCAGCAGCACGCGGACCTCGCGCGGCTCCTTCAGCACGCCCAGCCGGGTGCCCGTGTAGTAGTGGCCCAGAATCGCCTTGTAGTCCCAGCCGTGCGACGCGTAGCCCATCGCGCCGTACTGGCTCATCCCCACGCCGTGGCCGAAGCCCGCGCCGCGGATCGTGAAGCGCTTGGCGGCGTCGGC
>Ga0126306_10000102_pt1 | contig 27895 bp, 26 predicted proteins | sample Plot27_FD_92592 | JGI IMG/M metagenome (GOLD analysis project Ga0126306, IMG submission 92592) | Serpentine soil microbial communities from UC McLaughlin Reserve, CA, USA - Plot27 | ecosystem: Environmental > Terrestrial > Soil > Grasslands | place: USA: UC McLaughlin Reserve, Lake County... | reverse complement strand
GGGCTGGACGTCGAGCGCGGTGACCGCCAGCTCGGCGAACATCGCCGCGCGCTCCATGTCGCTCGATCCGTAGTGGCCGCCGTCGCGGCGGTCGAGCAGGGACAGCGCGCCGATCGGCGACCCACCTCGAAGCAGCGGGACGACCAGCATCGTGTGGGGCACGTAGCCCGTCCCGGCCGCGATTTGGGCGGCGAAGCGGGGGTCGCTGCGAAGGTCCGGGACCGCCTGGCCCTGGCCGGACGCCACGACGGCGCCGGAGATCCCGATCCCCGGCGGCAGGCGAACCCCCACGATCTCGCGAGCGCCGGCACCCCAGGCGGACTGGTAGACCAGCTCGCCGGTGGTGGCGTCGGTGAGCGCGATCGACGAGGCCGCGGCCTCGAACACGCCGGCGGCGGTGCGCACGACGGCCTCCATCATGCTGCGCGGGGCGTCCGGCTTGTCCACGGACAGCGCGAGCGAGCGGCCGCGCGCGGGCTTGAGCGGGGCACCGAGCGCCCTCGCGAAGGCGCCGATCGACGCCACACGGCGCTCGGGGATCATCTCGAGACCGGCTCGAATCGTGCGCTCGAGGCCGGACGGCACGTCGGGGCAAATGTCGGTGAGCTTGGTGGGCTCGGCGTAGACGGGCGGCTTGCCGGCGATCAGCGTCCAGAGCGTCGCGGCGATGCCGAAGACGTCGCTGCGCGGCGAGACCGTCCCGCCGGCGAACACCTCGGGCGCCATGAAGCGCGGCGTGCCGATCCCGACCGTGCCCGACTCTTCCTCCTCGAGCTCGCGGGCCACGCCGAAGTCCACGAGGACGACCCCGTGCCTGCTGTCGATCAGGTTCTGGGGCTTCACGTCACGGTGGACGATCTGCTGCTCGTGCACGTACTGGAGCGCCTCGCACGCCTCGCGCGCGTAGTCGAGCGCCTCGCTCAGCGGAAGCCCCGGATTGCCGCGCTTCTTGATCACGACGCCGAGGTCGGTGCCCTCGATCAGCTCCATCACGATGTAGCGGCCGGATTCCTCGCCGAAGTGGTCGAGCACGCGGACCACCCGCGGATGGCGCAGCTGCGAAAGCAGCCGCGACTCGATGTCGAAGCGCGCCGTGTGGCGCGTGTCCGTGAGGTGCTTGAGCGCGACGTCCTTGCCCAGCTCGGAGTCATGGGCGCGGTAGACGGCGCCCATCGCGCCGGCCGAGATCGGCTCGAGAACCGTGTAGCGGCCGGCCAGGGTGAGACCTGGCGAGATCTGAGAGTCCGAACGCACTGTTGCAACCCAGGGTAACCCGGAGTGTAGGCTCGCGCCATGCCTTGGGTCGAGGCTTTCGCGGCCTTCGTCGTGTGTCACCTGGTCGGCGACTACCTTCTTCAGACCGACTGGGAGGCGCGGAACAAGCGTGGCGGCCTGGGCCCTGACCCCGAGGCTCGCCGCGCGCTGCTCTCACACATAGCCAGCTACACGCTCGCGTTCGTGCCCGCGCTGATCTGGCTGGCGGACGACATCGGCGCGTGGGCTGTGGGGATCGGGGCGCTGATCGCGGTACCGCACATGATCCAGGACGACGGCCGGCTGCTCGCGGTCTACCTGCGGCGCGTGAAGCACGCCGACGGCCAGGCCAACCCCTCGGTGGCCGCGGCGGCCGACCAGTCCTTCCATTTCCTCGCGCTGTTCCTCACCGCGCTGCTCGCCACGAGTTGATGAGGCGCTCCCGGCGGCACCTGCGAGCGGGGCTCTTCCTCGGCCTGGGGGTCGTGCTGACCGCCATCTGGATCACCGCCTATCTGGCCGACGCGTTCCGCGACCTGGAGCTCGACACCGTGGACACGCGCTTCTCGATCCGTGGCGAGCGCGAGCCGTCGCGGGACCTGATCGTGGTCGAGATCGACGACGACACCTTCCAGGACCTGGACCGGCGCTGGCCGTTCCCGCGCAGGATCCACGCCCGCGCCGTGAAACGGATCGCGGCCGACGGCCCGCGCGTGATCGCCTACGACGTCCAGTTCACCGAGCGGACCGCATTCGAGGACGAGTTCGCTCTGATCGACGCGATCGACAAGGCGGACGGCACGGTGGTGCTCGCCACCACCGAGGTGAACCGGCGCGGCGAGACGAAGATCCTCGGCGGCGACGCCATCCTCAAGGAGATCGACGCCCGCCCGGGCAACGGCGTCCTGCTCCCCGACCCGGGTGGGGTCGAGCGGCGCGTCCCGTACCGCGTGGACAAGCTGAAGACGCTCGCCGTCGTCTCGGCCGAGGTGGCCACCGGGCGCCCCGCGGACCTGGACGACTTCGACGCCCGGAACGACACCGCCTGGATCGACTACAACGGCCCGCCAGGGACGATCAAGGCGGTGCCGTTCTCGCACGTCGTGCAGGGCCGGACGCCGCGGGGGATGTTCAAGGACAAGCTCGTGGTGATCGGCCCGTCCGCCCCGTCGCTCCAGGACGTGCACCCCACCTCCACCACCGGCGACGACGAGCTGATGGCCGGCGCCGAAATACAGGCGAACGCGCTCGACACGGTGCTGCGCCGCCTGCCGCTCCAGCCGGCCCCGCGTGGGCTGGACGTGCTGCTGATCGTGCTGCTCGGGATGGTCGCGCCGGTGGCCAGCCTGCGCATGTCGCCGCTGCGCGCCCTGGCGCTGGCGCTCGGGCTGGCGGCCATCTTCGTGGTGGCGGTTCAGCTCGCGTTCAACCGCGGCATGATCCTGGCCTTCGTCTATCCGCTCGGCGCGCTCGTGCTCACGACCGTGGGCGCGCTCGCCGTTCACTACGTGACGACCGCGTTCGAGCGCGAGCGGGTGAGGGACCTGTTCGCCCGCTTCGTGCCCGAGAACGTGGTGGATGACGTGCTAGCCCGCGCCGACGAGGGGCTACGGCTCAGCGGGGTGCAGCGCGACGGCACGGTGATGTTCAGCGACCTGCGCGGCTTCACGAGCTTCGCGGAGGCGCTGCCTCCGGAGCGCGTGATCGAGGTGCTGAACCACTACCTCGGCGGGATGAGCGACAGCATCCTCAACCACGGCGGCACGCTGGTGGCCTACATGGGCGACGGCATCATGGCGGTCTTCGGGGCCCCGATCGAGCAGGACGATCACGCCGACCGCGCCCTCTCGGCCGCGCGCGAGATGCTCTGGGAGAAGCTGCCGGCGTTCAACGACTGGATCCGCGCGGAGGGGCTCGGCGACGGCTTCCGGATCGGGATCGGGCTGAACAGCGGGCACGTGATGTCGGGCAACGTCGGCTCGGAGCGGCGGATGGAGTACACGGCGGTCGGCGACACCACGAACACCGCGTCCCGGATCGAGGCGATGACCAAGGGCACGCCTCACCAGCTGTTCGTCGCGGACGCCACGCGTTCGCGCCTCAATAACGCCGCTCCGGACCTCGTGTTCGTGGACGAGTTCGAGGTGCGCGGTCGCGCGGCGAAGATCAAGCTCTGGTCGCTGCCGGATCAGGCGCGGGCGGAGCAGCCGGATCAGGGCACGGAGTAGCCGAGCCGCTCCAGCCGGGCGAGGGCGCGACCGAGTGCCCTCTCCCCCGCGCTGACGCTCTTTCCGGCCGCGGCGTACGCGTCGGCGTCCCCCGCCCGTGCCGCTTCCGCGGCCCGCGCGTAGCCCAGCCGCGTGCGCTCGAGCCCGGCTACGAGCGCCAGGTTGGCCGTGCGGTCGGCGGGGCTGACCTCTGTGCTCGCCAGCGAGCTCGCTGCGCGGCGATAGGCGCCGGAGAGGGCGCTGAGCGCGTCCGCTTGGGCGTCCGGCGTGTCGGCACCCCGGAGCCGCTGGGTACCGGTGCGCCGGGCCGCGGTGAGCCTGCTCATCACGCCATTCAGCGTTTGGGCGTACTCCGCGCTGGGACCGAGCGGGTAGGCGTCGACGCCGGCGAGCTCGAGCGTGGCGGCCACGCTCTCGCAGTCACGGCGGAAGTCGGCGGACTGCGCGCCGGCCGGAGCGGTGCAGGCCACGGTGGCCACGCCGCGGGTGGTGGGCACGGCATAGAGCTGGAGCTCTCCGGTGAGCCCGCGCGGCTCCAGTCCGCGGTAGCGCAGCGCCTCGAGGTCGTTCAGGCCCACCGGCTCCCCCTCGGGCGCGCCGCCCGGCAGGCGGGCGAGCAGTCCGGGGGTGAGCAGGGCCGGCCCGCTCGCGGCCGTGCTTCCGGCAACGAGGCGCGCCTGTGCCGGGGCGCCCGGGGCGAGCACCATCGGGTCGCGGAACCTCAAGCCGGGAACGGCCGGCTCTTCGGACACCCGCTTCCAGCCGGCGGGGAACGAGAGGCCGATGGAGCCGGCGGAAGCGGTGTTCGTGAAGGTCTCGCCCGCCTGATCACCCTCGCCGCCCCCACGACCGATCAGAAAGCCCGCCACGGCCGCCCCGACGGCGAGAGCGACCAGCAGCGGAACGAGCGCGGTGCGGCGGCGAGCGGCGGGTGGCGCGGCAGCCGGAGCCGCGGCGGCGGGAGCGGTCGCGGCAGCTGCGGGGGCGGGGGCGGTGGCGGCGGCTGCGGGTGCGGTGGCCGCGGCAGCGCCGGCCGGCCCGGTGGCCGCCGCGCCGCGCATCACGGTCCGCTCGCCCGTCGGGGCCGTCGGAGACGCCACTCGTGTGCGTCCGGCGGTCGGCTCGGCCGCGGCCGGCGGCGTCGGCGCGCCCGCCCCGCCGAACGCCTCCCGTGCGTCGGCAACGAGGTCGCCTGCCGAGGCGTAGCGGTCGGCCGGGAGCTTTGCCATTCCGCGGGCGATCACGTCGTCGAGCCGCGGCGGCAGGTCGCTCTTGCGCTCGGTCACGCGCGGTGGAGGCTCCGAGATGTGCGCGTACAGCACCGCGGCCTCGTTCGGCTTCGCGTAGGGCACATCGCCCGTGAGCGCCTCGTACATCACCGCCGTGAGCGAGTACACGTCGCTCCTGGCGGTGGCCTCCCCGCCCTGGATCTGCTCCGGCGCCACGTAGTCGATCGTGCCGATGAACTGCCCGGTCTCGGTCAGGCTCGCCTCGTCGGACGCCTGGGTTAGCCCGAAGTCCGCCAGGTAGGCGTGATCGTTCGCGCCGATGAGGATGTTCTGCGGCTTGATGTCGCGGTGGGTCAGGCCCACGTCGTGGGCCGAGTCCAGCGCTCCCGCCACCTGGGCCAGGATCCCCAGGCCGCGGCCGGGATCCAGCTCGTGCGAGATGATCATGTCCTTCAGCGTCGGCCCGCGGATGAGCCGCATGGCCAGGAACAGGCCGTGGTCGCTGTCGCCGGCCTCGTAGACCGTGACGATGTGCTCGTGGTCGATCGCGGCCTGCACCAGGCCCTCGCGGCGAAAGCGCTCGCGGAAGGCCGTGTCCTGGCTCAGCTCGGCAGCGAGGATCTTGAGGGCCACCGTGCGGTTGAGCGACAGCTGCGTGGCCCGATAGACCGTGCCCATGCCGCCCTCGCCGAGCGGGCCGTCCACCCGATACCCAGAGATGGTTGTGCCCTTGGCGAGCAAGCGTTTCTCCGAGCCGAGCCCGGGGCTTCAGCCCTCGATGATGGTTCCGCCGCCGCCACCGCCGGGGGCCGGGGCGGGCGCAGGTGCGGGGGCGGGCGCCGGAGTGCTGGATGGCGGCGCGGGGGCTCCGCCACCACCCCCCTCCGGAGCGGGCGCTTCCTTCAGCGGCGGCAGCGCCGCGGCGGGGGGCGCCGCGGGCAGCTCCGGCTTGGCCGACGGCTGCTCGATCGGGGTCACCTGGGAGGCCGGTGCGGCCTCGGTGTCCTCACCCGTGAGCTTTCCGGCGGCGAAGGCCGCGGCGAACGCGACCGCGATCAGGACCACTCCGAGCAGCACCCGGGGAGCAACGCTCGACCCGCCGGCCCGGGTGGCGACGCCGGCGCTCATCCGCACCTCTGGCGCACGCGCCGGGATCCGGGATTCATGCAGCCCTCCGTTTTCTTGAAGTTGCCGGCCACGATCCTGTAGCGGACGAACGCGCCGAACGAGCCCGGGCGGGTCACGCGGATCTCGAGGCTCGTCCCGGCGCGGAGCTGGCGGCCGGCCAGGGCCGGGAAGGCGACCGTGCTGCGGGCGCGCTTCACCTGCGGCGGGCAGCCGGCGCCGCAGCGCACCGCGATCCGCGAGCCCTTTGCCGCGCGCACGCTCAGGCCCACGAGCTCGATCCCCGTGGCGGTCGGCATGGCCCGCAGCGTGGTGACCACCTTGGGCCGCCGCGGGCAGCCGTTGTTGCGTGCGGTGCCCTCGAGGCGGTCGCAGCGATCGACGGTGTCGAGCACGCCGTCCCCATCGGTGTCGGCCAGGAAGTCGAACAGGAACTCGAGCCCGCCTCCGGCCCCGTTCACGCCGCCCACCTGGACGGAGTAGTTATCGCCGCGCTGCACCTGCACGAGGAACTCCTCGGTCGTGCTGCTCGAGGCGTTGCTGCACAGCGCGCGAGCGAAGTTCGGCCGTCCGGTGCTGAGGCTGAACGGGACGATGAGGAAGGAGGTGTCGTAGCCCGAGGCCCGCAGCCGGACGAGGCCGCTCACGTCCGGGTAGAAGTCGTACCAGACGGTTTTTCCGATGCTCGCGCCCTCGCAGGTGGTGAGCTCGGGCGGCCCTCCGCTCTGCGGGGGGCTGAAGACGTCGCTCTGAACGGTCGCGTTCGTGGTGTTCTGGGTGTCGCGAAGAGTGTCCCTGCGCTCGAGGCGGGTGTTCGGATCGTTCATCCGCAGCGAGTCGAGGTAGTTGTCGTTCACCGGCGCCGCTTGGGCGTAACTGGTCGCAGGCAGCGCTAGCAGCGCCGCGAAGACCCAACCTGCTGTCCGCGAGCCCATCTGGGATAGTTGAACACGACTCGCGTGAGCTTGCAAGGACCCTCCTCAGACGACGTCATCGGCGATCAGGTCGGCGCGTGGCAGATCGAGTCCCTAATCGCCGAGGGCGGGATGGGTCGGGTGTACCGCGCGCGGTCGGCTGACGGGGAGCATGTGGCACTCAAGCTGGTGAAGCCGGAGCTCGCCCGCGACAGGGTTTTCCGCAGGCGCTTCGAGCGCGAGGCGAGCATCGCCCAGCGGATCGCCCACCCGCATGTGGTGCCGGTTCTGGACACGGGCGAGCACCAGGGTGTGCCCTACCTCGCGCAGCGCCTGATGAGCGGCGGCTCGCTCGACGAGAAGCTCGCGCAGGAGGGTCAGCTCGAGATCGACGTGGCGCTCAGGATCTGCCGCGAGGTGGCGAGCGGCCTCGACGCGCTGCACGCCGCCCAGCTCTTCCACCGCGACGTGAAGCCGGCGAACATCCTGCTCGACGAGATGGAAACCGCCTACATCACCGACTTCGGGCTCGCCAAGGACAGCCAGGGCAGCCTCCTCACCCGCCCCGGCCAGACGCTCGGCTCGGTCGACTACATGGCGCCGGAGCAGATTCGCTCGGACGAGATCAGCGGCGCGACCGACGTGTACGCGCTCGGCTGCGTGCTGTTCGAATGCCTCTCAGGCAGCCCGCCCTTCGCCGATCGCCAGGGCATGCGGGTGCTCTGGGCCCACCTGCAGGACGCGCCCCCGGACCCAGCGGAGGCCCGGCCGGGGCTCCCGCCCGCGATGGCCGCCGCACTCCTGCGTGCGCTCGAGAAGGAGCCCTCGGCCCGCCCGGCCGGCGCGTCCGAGTTCGTGGACAGCGTGGCGCGCGCCGGGAACGCCTAGACCCTGAGATGAGCGCGATCACCAGCCTCTTCGCCGGTGTCCCGGTATCCGATCTCGACGCCAGCATCGAGTGGTACACACGATTCTTCGGGCGAGCCCCAGACATGCGCGCCGGCGACGAGATCCTCTGGGACATCCACGAGCAAGCCACGCTCTTCATCGAGCCGAACGCGGCGCAGGCGGGCGCTGGCCGGATCACCCTCGCCGTCAGCGGGCTCGACGCACTCCTGGAGGGCCTCGCTGCTCAGCGCATCGAGCACGAACCGATCGAGACCTACTCGAACGGCGTCCGCCACGTGAAAGTCCCCGATCCGGATGGGAACGCGATCGCGCTCGCCGAGCCGCCCGAGTGAGCTAGGCCAGCGGAGCGCCGGGGGTGAAGCCCTCGCCGGCCCCGGCTCCGGACCAGCTGAAGCGCGTGACGTCCTCGCGCGGCGCCAGGGCGCCCGGCCGCGTGCCGCGGCGCACGAACAGCACGGGAGCGGGCGCCGCGCGGGCGATCTCAGAGCGCGTCGGCCCGAGGCCCTCCTCGCGCCAGCGGTCGGATAGGCCGACCACGAGCAGGCCGGCCCCGGCGGCCGCCTCGATCACGCCCTCCCGGCCCCCCTCGGCCACGACGGGCTGGGCCGAGATGCCGCCGTACTGCTGAACGAGCAGCCCGGCGTCCGCCAATAGGCGCGAGACCCGCGCGCGCTCGTCGGTCTGGCCGGCGGCGCCGAGGAGAGTCAACGGCGCGCCCGTGGCGGAGGCGATCCACGCCCCCAGCTCGAGCGCGGCCCAGTCGTGCTCCACGCCCCCGAATGGCACCACGATGCCCGCGTCGGGGCTCGGGAGCACCTCCTGGCGCTCCTTGGCGACCAGGACCGCGACGTCGCCGGGGGCCTCGCGGAGCAGGGTGCCCACGTCGCCACGCGGCACACCCTCGCCGAGCAGCGGGCGCCGGCCGTCCGTGAGCACGAGGGCGATCTCGTCGGACTTCGCCAGGCGCGCGAGGTCGGCACCCACGTCGGTGGAGACGAACGCCACCGCCCGGGCCGCGATTCCCCGCTCGATCAGCTCGAGGCGAACCCGGTTCATCTCGTCCGACGCCCCCGCCAGCAGGCGGTTCTCGGTCTGTAGGCCGCCGCGCGCCGCCGCTCCCCGCGGCGGGCGGACCAGCTTGGAGAGGATCAGCTCCCTTGGAGGTTGCGAGCGCGCCAACGGCTCGGCGAGCGATCTCAGCTGCGCGAGCGCGCCGTCCGACTGCGGCGCCACGAGGATCGCCTGCTCTGGCTGCGGCAGCGCCGGGAACTCGCTCACCGACTGCTCCCGCGCCTCCTCCAGCTCCTCCTCGACCGGGGAGCCGAGCTTGTTCTTGGGGTCGAGCAGCCTGAGCGCCGGGCCAGCCATGAATGTGGTCACGAGCGCCATCAGCACGAGCATCGCGAACAGGGCCTCGGAGATGACACCGAGCTCGAGCGCCAGGTTCAACACGATCAGCTCGGTGAGCCCGCGCGTGTTCATCAGCGTCCCGATCACGGTGGCCGAGCGCCAGTCGAAGCCGGTGAGGCGGGCGGCGATCGTCGCGCCGAACAGCTTGCCGGTGACCGCCTCGACGAACAGGACGCCCGTGATGAGCCACAACTCGGGGCGGTCGAGCAGGCCGATGTTGGTCCGCAGCCCGGTGTAGGCGAAGAACAGCGGGAGGAGCAGCGTGACCACGAAGTCCTCGATCCGGCGGGTCACGTCCTCGGTGAGCTCGGCGCGCCGCGGCATGATCAGGCCCATCACGAAGGCGCCGAAGATCAGCGCGATCCCGATCTGCTCCGTCACGTAGGCGGACAGCAGAACGCCCGCGAAGATCAGCGCCACCCAGCCGCCGGGCACCCGGCCGGCCTCGTCGTAGGCGGTCGAGACGCGGCCCAGGAGCGGCCGGATCGCGAACGCCATGACGAGCGCGAACAGGATGGCGAGGGCGATCGTCTCGGCCACGTCCGAGCCGGAGCCGGCAGCCGCGACCGCCGTGGCAAGGGCGATCAGGAACCAGGCCGTCACGTCGTCCACCGCCGCGCATGCGAGCGCCAGCACCCCGACCGGGCGCTTCAGCATGCGCCGCTCCACGAGGATGCGGGCGAGCACAGGGAACGCGGTGATCGACATCGAGACGCCCATGAAGAGGGCGAACGCGACGAACTTCTTGTCCGGGCCGACCAGCTCGTAGACCGGCAGCGCCACCGCGATCCCGAGCATCATGGGAAGCGCGACGCTCACGTTCGAGATGGCGGCCACCTGGCCGACGCGTCCCTTGATCTGGCTGAGGTCCACCTCGAGCCCGACGAGGAACATGTAGAAGATCAGCCCGAGCTGGGCGACGACGCCCAGGAACGGGATCAGGTCGCTCGGGAAGAGGGCCGTCTCGAGGGCGGGGAACAGCGCGCCCACAACCGTCGGCCCGAGCACGATGCCGGCCACCACCTCGCCCATCACCCGCGGCTGGCCGATCCTCGCGGCAGCCATGCCGAACAGGCGGGCGAGCAGCATCACGACCGTCAGCGCGATGAAGAACGCGGCGAACAGGCTGCCCGACTCGCGCTGCTTCTCGAGGGTCAGCTTCTCCTCGCCGGCGGTGAGGGCGATGGTCCGGTCGGCTGCCGTGCCCTCGATCGGAGTGGGCCCGACCTCCGGGCACTCGAGCTCGCCGGTGAGCTTCCCGTCCTCGTAGGTGCCCTCGCCGAGCACCTCCTCTCCCCGGAGCAACTCGACATCCGAACGCGACCCCTCGATCGAGATCCTGGCGCCTAGGCAGGCCGAGCGGGGCTTCACCTTGTACTCGCCGACGATCTTCCGGGGGGCGCTTGGACGCGGACCGGGCGGCGGCGGGTCGCGTACAAGCTCCCCCTCGAAGCTGCGCCCGGCGAGGGTGCCGGTGATGGCGCGGTCGGCGACCTTCGCCTCCAGCGCGGTGCTCTCGCCATCGACGCAGCTCACGTCACCCGTCAGGCTGCCCTGCTCGGTGCGCAGGCTTCCGCCGAGGCTGCCGTCGGCGTTCTCGATGTTCACGAACTCGCCGGACTGCCTCAGGTCGAAGGTGGTGCCGAGGCATGGATCTGGCTGGACGAGGTCGTAGCCGCCCGCGATCGAGGGCTCGGGGTCGAGGTCCTGACCGGCGCTGATAACGACGATTGCGACCGCGGTCACGGCGATCGCCATCACCACGTAGATGGCGATCAGCGTGCGCCGGTTTGCGGTGCCGCCCATCGGCGCTATCTGACCACGAACAGCCGGGTTGCCGCAAGCGGTGGTACAAACCGAGCGTGACGGAGCAGATCGAAGTCGGCAGCGAGGTCGGGGGCTACCGCGTCACCCGCCGCATCGGAGCGGGCGGGATGGGTGCGGTGTTCCTGGCGGAGCAGGGCGACACGGGCGGTCAGGTGGCGCTCAAGGTCCTGCTCTCCGAGCTCGCCCAGAACGAGGATTTCAGGAGCCGGTTCGAGCGCGAGTCGCGCTACGCGAGCGCGCTCGACCACCCGAACATCGTGCGAGTGCACGAGTTCGGCGAGGCGAACGACGTGGCCTTCATGGTCATGGACTACGTGCCGGGGACCGACCTCTCCGCGGAGCTGGCCGGAGGCCCGCTCACCCCCGAGCGGACGATCGCGATCCTGGAGCAGGTGGCGAGCGCCCTGGACGCGGTCCACGCCACCGGCCTCTATCACCGCGACGTCAAGCCGGCGAACGTGCTGGTGGGGGTGGACGAGGAATCGGGCGAGCTGCGCTGCCGCCTGACCGACTTCGGGCTGAGCAAGCGCCCTTCCCAGGACAGCAAGCCCCTCACGAGCGCCGGCTTCTTCGTCGGCACGAGCCAGTACGTGGCCCCCGAGCAGATCCTCGCGCAGGATCTCGACCATCGGGTGGACGTGTACTCGCTCGGGTGCCTGCTCTACGAGTGCCTGACAGGCGAGCCGCCGTTCCGCCGCCCGCGTGAGGAGCAGACGCTCTATGCGCACATCCGGGACCCGCCTCCGAAGGTGACCGCGGTCAGGCCGGACTTCCCCGCCGCGATCGACGACGTGGTCGCGAAGGCGCTTGCGAAGAAGCCCGAGGAGCGTCACGAGAGCTGTGGCGAGCTCGTGGAGGCCGCCCGCGAAGCGCTGGCGGAAGTCGCTCCGACGGAGCCGGCCGGGCAACGGCTGCGCCTCCGCGTGACCGCCGGCAATGCCCAGGGGACAGAGATCCAGGTGGCGGACGAGTTCCTGATCGGCCGTGAGGCTCCCGGCGAGGGGAAGCTCGGTCAGGACGCCGAGATCTCGCGCCAGCACGCACGCATCACGCACACGGGCGACGAATACGTGATCGAGGATCTCGGCTCCACGAACGGCACCTTCCTGAACGGGCGGAAGATCAGCCGACCGGAGGTCCTGTCCGCCGGCGACCGGATTCAGGTGGGCGCCACGACCCTGGTCGTGCAGGTGAGCGTGGCGGCGGCGTCGGAGGCGGCCTCGGCGCCCGAGGCCGCTGCGGCGCCCGACGCGGACACCCGCTCCTCGGAGCACATACCCACGCCGGCCCTTGCGCCGCCCCTCTCTCTGCGCCTCGAGTTCGATCCGGCGACGGGCGAGGTCAGGCTCGATCTGGGCGATGACTCGGAGCCCCTGAGGCTGATTTACGAAGAAGGTCGCTGGCGGCTTGCCCCAGAGTGAGGTCAAGGGTAGGTTGGCGAGGTAATGGCGTCGCGCAACGGGCACCCCGAGGATGTCGTCATCGGCATCATCGGCGACGGCTTCGGCTCGCTGCTCACCTATACGACGGCGATCTACATGGGCTTCCGGCCCGACCAGATCGGGATCTTCGGTGAGAACACCAACCCGGTGCAGACCTACCAGCAGTTCGCATGGAACCTCGGCCAGACGGTGCTGCGCTCCGAGTCGGAATCCCACTTCCTGCCCGCCGACTGGCCGACGTTCGCCCAGATGGACGCCGCAGCCCGCTTCAGCCCGGCGCCGCTGCTCCGCTCGGCAGGACGCAAGTTCAATCCGGGCGTTCCGGAGATCCTCAGCGAGGCGTGGGTGGTCACCCAGCAGCTCGGCTTTCCGGAGCGGGTGCTGGGCGGCGTCAAGGTCGGCTGGCTGGTCCGCGAGCCTGGTCCGCCGGCGCACTTCACGCTCTACGACGACGACGCCAACCTGCTCGGGCGCTGCAAGCACGCTCTCATAGCGATCGGTCACGGGCCGCTTGGCTTCCCCGGGGTCTACGGCGCGGCGCGCGAGAACCCAGAGACCGCCGACCGCGTGGTGCAGGCGTACGAGCCGAAGCAGTATCACGAGGGCGGCCGCTATCTCGTGGTGGGCTCGGGGATCGCCGCCGTGAACGAGTGGGTGAACTGCATCGACGCCGGGGCTCAGTGCGTCGCGGTTCGCCGCAATCCGCATCCCGACGAGCAGGACCTGAACGTGCCGCGCTGCCTGTTCGACGGCTCTGGCATCGACGCCTTCCAGGGACTCAGCTTCGACCAGCGCCTCGACTTCCTGGGCGACGTGCTCAAGGGCACCGCTCCGCAGCGCCGCAACTGGGGCGGCAAGGTCCGCAAGGCCACCCAGGAGGGGCGCTTCGAAGAGGCGATCGGGAACATCAAGGCCATCAGCCCGGGTCCGGCTGGGCTGAGCGTCGACTTCCAGCCCTACAAGTCCGATGAGAACCTGACCTTCGACGCCACGGGCATCGTCTGCTCGACCGGGTTCGTCAAGTCGGCATTCTCGCTGCCGCTGCTGCGGCGGCTGGCGCAGACCTACGGCGTGCCCGTCCACCGCGAGCGGATCGTGCTGAAGACGAACTGCGGAGTGCCGCCGCTCGACCGCGAGGACTCGCGCCTCTGCATGATTGGCCTGAACGCGAACACCGTCGTGCCGAACGGCGACACGATCGCCGGCCTGAAGTACATCTCGCGCCGCTTCGTGGGCGACGTGGCCCGCGCGGAGAACCTGAAGATGCGCCGCTTCCCGTCCCGCCTGGGCATGCAGCTCGGGCTCGCCCGCCGCACTGTCAAGGCGCTGAAGCGCGTGCGCAAGACCGAGCAGCTCGCGTAGGAGAGATCGAGAATGTGCCCCACTCCAATCGGAAGGCTTCACACCCGCGTCTCGTCGATCGCGCTCGGGCCGGCCGTCCTGGGCCTGATCCTCACCCTGGTAACCGGGCACTTGGACTGGATCGTGCTCGTAGGGGTCTACCTGCTGCTCGCCGTGTTCCTCGACTCGGTGATCTACCCGTTCGTCCTGAGCTGGCAGCCGCCCTGGATGACGTTCGTGCTCGCCGTGGTGGAGTACGGCCTGCTGCTCGCGGTCACGCAGCTGCTCGAGGGCTTCCCCAACATCTCGGTGCTCGAGGCCACGATCTTCTACTGGTGTTGTTGGGTGCTAGCGGTTTGGGTGAAGGTCGTCGTCCTGCCGATCCTCTCGCTCACCTACATCGAGTCCGCCGGCGAGTTCCGGCGCGCCCAGTGGTCGCAGCCGGCGGAGCAGGTGGCCCTGCCCGTGCTGGCGTCAGTCGAGGACGCCCGCCGCGGCCCCGGCAAGCTGCTCGCCGAGGCCTCGGGGGTCCACGCAACCCCGTTGCAGGCGCTGCCGGCGCCGTCGGGCGTGCATGCGGTGCCTGGGAGTCGCGGATGAGCGGGCCCGTCTTCGTCGAGCAGGAGCCCAACCAGGGCACCGAGCAGCCGCTCGAGCCCGGGGCCACCATCGGCCGCGAGGGCTGCGACATCACCCTGAGCGACCCCGACGTCTCGCGCCGCCACGCCGCGATCCAGATCGTGCGCGACGAGGTGTCGATCGAGGACCTCGGCTCGACCAACGGCACCCTGGTGAACGGCCAGCGCATCGAGGAGCGACGCCGCCTCAGCGACGGCGACGAGATCCAGATCGGCTCCACCGTCTGGCGCCTGCGAGCACCCGCCTCGGCCACCAGGCTCGTGGACAGGCCGACCGGCGCCACCCGACTGACCCAGACGACATCGCTGCGACCGTCGGCGGAGCCGCCCCCAGAGCCGCCCGCCGCCGCGCCCGAGCCGCCCGCCGCCGCGGAGCCGCCCGCCGCCGGGCCCGAGCCGCCCACACCCGAGCCGCCTGAAGCCGCGCCGCCGCCCCGGGCAGAGCCGCCCGCGACTGAGCCGCCCGCTCCGCCGCCGCGCGCGCCTGATCCGGTCGCCGCGGAGCCGCCCGCGCCTGAGCCACCCGCCACCAAGCCGCCCGCTCCGGAGCCGGTGGCGGCGCGCGCCCCCGCGCCGCCCGGTGCCGGGCGCCGTGGCGACGTTCCAGTGCCGGACTTCCAGCCGTCGGCCATCCGGCGGGTGGTTCCCGGCCCGGATGTGGTGACTCCGTTCGCGCCCACCGCGGCATCCCGGCGCAAGGGCTCCGCCGCCACGCGAATGGGCGCGACGATCATCGCCCTGCTCGTGGTCGCGCTGACCACGGCCGGCGTGCTCATCTACTACATAGCCGAGCCGTTCAAGTAGCGCCGACCGGCGCGGCCGCCTACTTCAGCCCGAAGACAAGAACCACGGCAAGCCCCGCCACCGCGAGCAGGGCGAACACGGCGAGATGGGTCTGGTGCTTCACGCGCGTGTCCACGAGCCGTGCGACCGCGTTGTAGTCCGAGCGGGCCTGCGGATCGTCGGACACCTCGGGCGGGACGAAGCCCGGCGTCGTCTCCTCGATGGCAAAGCTCGGGGCCGTGGGCTCCGGCTCCAGATCCTGATCGTGCACCGCGCTCGGCTCCTGCACCGCGGTCGGCTCCTGCACCAGCTCCCGCTCAGGCGCGGGCTCGAGGACCTCTCGGCTCAGGCGCGTGAGCTGCGGCAGCGGCTGGACGGCCGACGGCTGGCGCTGGACGTCCTGGGCGGTGCGCAGCTCGATGACGGTCAGCCCGACCCGAATCCGGTCGCCGGACTGCAGTGCGCGCGGGCCCTCGATCGGCTGCTCGTTCACGTAGGTCCCATTGGTGGAGCCGAGGTCCTCCACGATCGCGAGGTCGCCCTGAGCCGAGACGCGCGCGTGGCGACGAGACATCTGCTCGTCCTGAAGCGACAGCGTGGTCGACGCATCACGTCCGATCTCGATCGGGCCCGTGAGCGCCTCCTGGCGCCCGGCCTCGTCCCCTTCAACGATCTCCAGGATCAGCTCCGGCATCACTCATCTCCTCGTCGTGCTGGTGCGGTGTCGAGCCTACCTCGGAGTTGGCCTCGGCGGGGGAGAATTGTCGCTAGGACTTGTCGAGCACGCTGTGATCACCGATCCGCCGCCAGCGGATGGCAGCGTCGCCGTCGACTTCCGTCCATTCCCACGTCGCTCGACCGTCCGGGTCCCTCATGCTCCAGGTCAACTCCCAGAGCCCCTCCGCGCTCTTGATGGGTTTGACGCGCATGCTCCTCGGCCACGGATCGCTCTCGCCCGCCGCGGCGCGCTCGGCAGCGGCGTTGAAGGCCGGAACCAGCTCGCGGAACTTCTTCTGATGCCGTCCGGGGAGGCGTTTGAAGTCCCGGTCGAATGCGGGGATCGTCTGGAACTTCACTCCTCCTCGACGGTGTCGAGGTGCTTGAGGAAGTCGTCCGCCGACTCGTGGGTTGTCACCTCGCCTGCGGCGACCTGCGAGTCGGCCTCGTGCTCGCGAGCCTGCCAGCGGTCGGTCCAGAACCATGCTTGGTCGGCAGGAACGGGCACGTGCGGATGAAGCTCGATGACGCCGTCGTCACGTTCGACGACTTCCACCTGAGCACCGGGTTCATCGAGCTGATGGCGCCGGCGTACGTCCGCCGGCAGCGCCAGCGTTCCACGGCCCTGCAATGTCACGTAGGTGCGCGCCATATTCCTTGTCGAGCTTATCACTTGAGCTGTATTGCAGCAAAGCTGCTCTACCGCAATTGTCGGCCAGATGCGCTCCGGTCTTGAGCTCGTGCCTCAGCCGGTGGTTCAGCCCGTGGCGGCGGTTTCCAGCGTGCGCGGGAGCTCCGGGGCCAGCGCATGCTCCGCCGCGGCCAGCTGCTCGCGGCTCGCGCGGTAGGTGGATGACAGCTCGAGGTCGCTCTGAGGGGCGTCGAGGACGCGGCAGGCTCTGGCGTCGGTGTCGAGCTCGATCAGGCCGAGCTCGGTGAGCACGCCGGCCAGGCGGGCGCAGGCGCGCGTGCTGCGGGGATAGCGGCCGTTCCCGCGCAGAGCGGCCTCGAGCTCGCCGGCGGGCGCGTCCGGCGGCAGCTCGCGTAGGGCGCGGTAGGTCTCGATCAGCTGCGGGCGCAGGTCGAGCTCGGCACGCGAGGCGCCGATTGCGAACTCGGCCTCAGCCGGTCCCCACGCGAGGTGGGCCCGCGGCGTGGTTCGCAGGAGCGGGTCGGAGATGCCGCCGGGCGGCGGGTCGAGCGCGACGAGATGGTCGAAGCCCTCCGCGAGCCTGGGGTGCGCCGCCAGCGCTCCCCAGGAGGTGACCGGCATCGACCTATCCGAGAGACCGGCCACCACGGCCTCCAGCCCGGCGCGGCGCCGGGGAACGTCAGCCACAGCCACAAGCACGCGCTCGCCGCTCGAGAATAGGTCGCCGGCGACGCCGGCAAGGCCCTCGCCCCGGCGATCCTCGACGATGCCGGCGGCGAAAGCGGGCGCCGTCGCCTCGGGCTCGCCGAGCAGCGCGCTCAGCTCGTCCCAGAAGGACTCGTCCTCGCGGAGCACCTCCAGCTCGCCCGGCTCCGTCGGGCAGAGGGCGCGCAGGATCACCCGGGGCTCCACCATTCCGTTCCAGCGATTCTTCTCCAGGCGAAGGGCGATGTCGTGGGCCTGCTCGAGCGCCGGTGCCAGCGCGCTCGGGGGCGAGCGGAACGCGACTCCGCGGGACTTCGCGCCGCCTGCTGCCACCAGCGTGAAGCGCGAGTGCTCCTTGTCCTCCCCCATGCCGGTCACGCGCTCGAACCGCGCGGAGGGCACGAGCAGCGTGGGCTGCGGGTTACCCATCCCGAACGGGCGCAGCCGCTCGAGGTCCTCGGCCAGCTCCAGACCGAGGTCGCCGCCCGGCACGATGGCGTCCACCCGCTCGACCGAGATCAGGTCCTTCGGCGACAGCGCGGCACCGGCGTGAGCAGCCAGAGCGCGGCGGAACGGCTCCACGGCATCGGCTTCGAGCTCCACGCCGGCCGCCATCCGATGGCCGCCGAAGCGCACGAGCTGCTCGGAGCATGCCGCGAGCCCGGCGTGGAGGTCGTAGGCGGAGACGCTGCGGCCCGAGCCGCGGCCACCGCCCTGGCCGTCGAGCGCGATCACCACGCACGGCCGCCGCCAGCGCTCCACGAGCCGCGAGGCCACGATCCCGACCACACCGGGATGCCAGCCCTCCCCCGCCACCACGATCGCGCCCTGGTGAGCCTGCGGAGCGCAGGCTGCCTCCGCGGCGAACAGGATGCGCGTCTCCGCCTCCTGGCGGTCGCGGTTCAGGAGGTCGAGCTCGCGTGCGACCTCGCCGGCGCGCGCGCTGTCATCCGTGAGGAGCAGCTCGAGCGCGGCGTCGGCTCGCTGCATCCGGCCCGCAGCGTTGATGCGCGGGCCGAGCCGGAAACCGAGCGAGTGCTCGGACAGGTCGCCCGGGGCGACGCCCCCGATCTCCATCAGCGCGCGCAGCCCGGCCTTGCGAGTGCGCCCGAGACCCACGACGCCCTGGCGCACGATGCGCCGGTTCTCGCCGCGCAGCGGCACGAGGTCGCAGACCGTGGCGAGCGCGGCCAGATCGATGTCCTCTGCGGCCTCGGCCGGGTCGTGACCCGCCGCGCAGAAGAGCGCCTCGCTCAGCTTCAGCACCACACCTGAGGCGCACAGCTCCGGGCAGCCGTAGTCGCCGAGCGCCGGGTGCACGACCGTGCAGTCGGGCAGTTCGTCGCCCGGCCGGTGGTGGTCCGTGATCACCACGTCCAGCCCCGCTCCCCGCGCGGTAGCCGCCTGCTCGACCGCCGTGATCCCGCAGTCCACCGTCACCAGCAGCTCCACCCCGCGCCCGCGCAGCCGCTCCACCGCGGAACCTGACAGCCCGTAGCCCTCGTCGAAGCGGCTCGGCAGCTCCCAGACCGGGTCGGCACCGAGGGCGCGCAGGGTTCGCAGCAGCATCGCGGTGGAGCAGACGCCATCCACGTCGTAGTCGCCGAACACGGCGATCACCGAGCCCCGCTCGACGTGGCTGAGAATCAGCTCACAGGCCGCCGGCACGCCCGGCAGGGTGAGCGGGTCGTGCGACTCCTCGGCCGCGAGAAAGCGCCGCGCCTCATCGACATCACCGAAGCCACGGCGCGCGAGGATCGAGCCGACGACCGGCGAGACGCCCAGCCCCTCGGCCAGCCGCCGTCCAGCGGCGACCTCGTAGGGGTCGCTCCGCCAGCGAGACGGCTTGGGCTGCATCCCATGGATACTGGGATGCGAGCCGGACGGAACGGGCGGCTAGTGCGCGCCGGCGCGGGTCTGCCCGTGGTCGACGCCGTGCGCGCGGTCCATGCGGGCGCCGTACCAGTAGGAGATCGCCAGGCCGATCATTGCGCCCGGGATGGCGATCAGCGCCTGTGTGATTTCGGTGTCGCTCTGGCCGGGGACCGTGAGCCCGTTCACGAGGAAGCCGACGATCACCGAGGAGATGAAGGCGGCCCCGAACGCGCCCACGATTCCGCCCCAGAAGCGGTCGGGCAGGAACACCGTGAAGTGCCAGACGGCGATTCCCATCATGGCCCACACGACCATCCCCATCGTCTAGCGCCTCCCGTGCTTTCTGCGCTTCTGGCGCTTTGACCTGGACTTTGGCTTCGGCTTAGCGCCGGCCCCGTCGCCATCACCCGTGGGAGCCGCAGGAGCCGCTGGAGACGCCGGCGTCTCCGGGGAGGGCTCGGGCGGCGGTGGCGTCGGGGTCGGCCGCTGCGTCGGAGTGGCGCGCGTGGACGAGGTCGCGGAGGCGCGCCGCTCACGGCGCGCCTGGCGCTCGCTGCGCTCGGCCGCTGGGGCCGCGGCCGGCTCCGCCGGCGGGGCCGCGGGCGCCTGAGCCTGCGTGCGAGTGGCCGCCGGGGCCGCCGCGGCTGCGCCCGCCCCGGCGCCCGCCACAGCGGGCTCACCGAGCGTGCCCGGCGCGAACGCCGGGATGTGCCCGCCGTGCTCCTGGAGCATCAGGCGGCGCCTGCGCATGTAGGTCTGCTCGCGCTCCTTCCACTCCACCAGCACCGGCGTGGCGATGAAGATCGACGAGTAGGCGCCCGAGAGCACGCCGACCAGCAGAGCGAACGCGAAGTCCTTCAGCGTCTCGCCGCCGAACAGGAGCAGCGAGCCGACCGGCATCAGCACCACGAAGCTCGTGGCCAGCGATCGCGTGAACACCTCGGACATCGAGCGGTTCGCGATCTGGGAGAAGGTGGCGCGCGGCATGCGCGGCACGTTCTCGCGTATTCGGTCGAACACGATCACGGTGTCGTAGAGCGAGTAACCGAGAATCGTGAGCAGGGCGGCGACCGTGGCGGTCGTGACCTCCCGCTCGAAGATGGCGTAGGCGCCCGCGGTGATGAGCAGGTCGTGCGCCAGCGCGATAAGCACCGGCACCGCGAACTTCCACTCGAAGCGGAAGCCGATGTAGAGCGAGATCAGGAGCAGCGACGCGATCACCGCGAGCACCGCGGTCCGCGCGATCTGCTCGCCGAACGTCGGCCCCACCGAGTTGGTGGAGAAGTCGGCTCTCGCCACCCCGTAATCCCTGTCGAGCGCGTTCTCGACCTTGACGACCTCGGCGGGGTCGAGCTCCGCCACCTCGATCTGCACGACGTTCTTGCCGAGCTCCGGGTCGTCCACGCTCTGCACCTCCGCGTCCGAGTAGCCGAGCGGGTCGAGCGTGGAGCGCACGTCGTCGACACTCGCCGGCTGCTGGAGCGGCGCCGTGATCCGCGTGCCGGACTCGAAGTCGATGCCGAAGTTGATCCCGAGCGTGGAGATCGCGATGGCGCCCGCGGCGAGGATCACGCCCGACAAGGAGAAGAACCAACGCGAGTTCCCCATGAAGTCGAACTTCCAGCCCTTGCTCTCCTTCGTGGCCACGCCCAGCGCGCTCGGGCGGCGCAGCAGGCGCGTGCGCGCGAGCGTGCCGAGGATCGCCGAGGTGGCGAGCACGGCCGTGAACAGCGACACGAGCGTGCCGACTCCCAGCGTGAACGCGAATCCCTTCACTCCCGCCGTGGCGAGCGTGAACAGGATGAAGGCCACGCCGATCGTCACGACGTTCGCGTCGATGATCGTCCGGAGTGCCTTCGCGTAACCCGCCGAGATGGCGGCCGGCACCGATCTGCCGGTCCGCACCTCCTCCTTTATTCGCTCGTACATGACGATGTTGGCGTCGGCCGCCACCGCCAGGGTGAGCACCATTCCCGCGATGCCCGGGAGCGTGAGCGTGATCGGGATCAGCTTGATGAGCGCGAACAGCAGCGTCGCGTAGACCAGCAGCGCCACGGTCGCCACCAGGCCGAGCACGCGATAGAAGACCAGCAGGAACAGGATCGTGAGCGCGAGGCCGGCCGCCGCCGCGGTGAGCCCCTGGTCGAGCGCCTGCTGTCCGAGCGTGGCGGACACCTGCGTCTGCGAGATCAGCTTGAGGCTGATCGGCAGGGCACCGATGCGCAGGCTCTCGGCGAGGTCCTGCGCCTCGCTGATCGTGCCGATGTTCTCGATCGAGGCGCCGTTGCGGCCGTCGATCCCCTCGGGGTTGTCCTGGTAGTCGATCGTCGCGAGCGAGACGATCGTGTTGTCGAGCGTGATCGCGAAGCGCTGGAAGAACTCCTCGGGCGGCGCCCCCTGCTGGACGGGCGGGCAGTCCTCGGAGACCCCGGCGAGCGTCTCGCAGTCGCGCCCGCGGTCGGCGATCTGCTTCGTGACCCGGGCGAAGGCCTCGCGGCCCCTGTCCGTGAACTCCATGGTCACGAGCGGCTGCTTCGTGTTCGGGTCGAAGTTCTGCTCGGGGTTCTTGATCTCCTTACCGGAGAGCTCCGAGTCGTCCTCGATCACGAAGAAGCGATGTACGCGCGCGGACTGATTCGGCGCGGGCTCGCCCTCCACGACCACGATCCCCTGGGGGACCTTGAACACGCGCGAGCCGTCAGGCGGGCCGGCGGGACCGAGCGCCTCGAGCTGGTCCAGGCACTCGGTGCCCTTCGCGTACTTGTTCGGCGCGCCGCTCTCGCGCTCGTAGTCGGAGAGCAGGTCCTTGCAGTTCGTTGACGGCTTGTAATCGCCCTCGCGCAGCGGCTCCTTGTCGGGGCCGATCGGGAAGCGGTCCGGGCCGAACAGGTAGTACTGGTCGCCGATCGTGTCGTTCTCCTCGTCCGCCTCCGCCGGGCTGAGGTCCGAGCCGGGCGGAACGTCGGCCTTCTCGGCCTTCGGCTTCTGCTTCGTGGCCACCTCGACGGCGTCGTAGAGGGCCTTCGAGCCCGCGTAGGGCACGTCCGGGCCGCGGTCGCCGAGCACGTTCGGCTCCCAGTCGTAGAACTGGAGCTGCGCCGTCGAGCCCACTTGGTCGATGGCGCGCTGCGCGTTCTGTACGTCCGGCAGCCCGATCGAGATCTGGTCCCGGCCCGAGCGCTGGATCTCGGGCTCTGAGACGCCCAGGGCGTCGGTGCGCTTGCGGATCGTCTCGAGGGCGTCGTCGAGCGCCTGTGGCGTGACCGTGGGCACCTGCGGGGTCGGCTGGCCCTGGTAGACGAGCTCGGTGCCGCCCTGGAGGTCCAGGCCGAGGCGGGTGGACTTCGTGGCGATGATGAACCCCGCCGCCGCCAGGAGGAGCAGCACCACCCCGAGGATCGAGAGATTCCTGGTGCGGTTGGTCATCGGGGGGTCAGCACCAGCAGCAGGCCGCCGTCGTCGTCATATGCGGGAAAGATGTCAGCCCTTGCGGCCTCGGGACGGTCCCCCTCGGCGTGCACCACGACCGGCTTGTCCAGCACACGCACTCCCCACTCGAGCGCGGTCGCGATGTGGTCGCCACCCTCGTCGAACTCTAGGTTGAGCACGTCGTTCACCGGGCGGCCGATCACGTCGAGGTCACCCAGCCCGGTTAGCTCGCGGGCGCCGCGGCCGGTGCCGATGAGGCGAGCCTGCTGGTCGAGGATGAAGAACGCGGCGTTCGGGGCCGGGTAGTAGTCGTCCAGCAGCTCGAAGAGGAAGCCGAATCCGCAGCGCTTGCATGCCTTCGCGCGAGTCTGGAAGCCGGCGGTGCGCTCGGAGGATTCGCTGCGGTTGCCGCAGTTCGGACAGATGAAGATCGGCATGAGGGGTCAAGGGTAGGGGCTTGCCTAAACCGCAGGTTAGAAGAGGCGCTGTGAGCCGCCGCGGGGCGGCTCGAGCCCGAGATGCGCGAACGCGGCGTCCATTGCCACGCGCCCACGCGGCGTCCGCATGAGGAACCCCTGCTGGAGCAGGTACGGCTCGTAGACGTCCTCGATCGTGTCCTGCTCCTCGCCCACCGCCACCGCCAGCGTGCTGAGCCCCACGGGTCCGCCGCCGAACTTCTCGCAGATGGCGCGCAGGATCTCCCTGTCGAGGCGGTCGAGCCCGGCGGCGTCCACCTCGAGCAGGTCGAGGGCCTCCCTGGCGACGTTGTCGTCGATGTGGCCGGTGCCGCGCACCTCGGCGAAGTCGCGCACGCGCTTGAGCAGCCGGTTGGCCACCCGCGGGGTCCCACGCGAGCGCCGGGCGATCGCCTCGGCGCCGGCGGCGTCGATCTCCACGTCGAGGATGCCGGCGGAGCGCAGCACGATGCGGGCGAGGTCGGCGGGCTCGTAGAGCTCGAGACGATGGGTCACGCCGAAGCGGTCGCGCAGCGGCGTGGTGAGCAGTCCGGTGCGCGTGGTGGCGCCGATCAGCGTGAACGCGGGGAGGTCGAGCGAGACGACACGGGCGCCCGCCCCCTGACCCACCGTGATCGGCAGCTTGCGGTCCTCCATCGCGGGATAGAAGGTCTCCTCGAGCGCGCGCGGGAGGCGGTGGATCTCGTCGACGAAGAAGACGCTGCGCTGGTCGAGGGCGGTGAGATAGCTCGCCACGTCGCCCTTGCGCTCGAGCGCCGGGCCGGCCGTGGGCACGAAGCCGGCACCGAGCTCGTTGGCCACGATCTGCGCGAGCGAGGTCTTGCCGAGCCCGGGCGGGCCCGCCAGCAGCACGTGGTCGAGCGCCTCCCCGCGGGCCTGTGCCGCCTCGATGAAGATCGCGAGCTGCGCCTTCACGCGCTCCTGTCCGACGAAGTCCGCGAGCCGCTTGGGGCGCAGCGAGCGGTCGAGCTCGTCCTCCGCGGGGAGCGGCGCGGGGTCCTGGATCCGCTCGGCGCCGGGGGTGCGAATGCCGGTCATCGCGCCGCCCTCAGCGCACCCGCGATCAGGTCCTCCGGCGTCTCGCCCGCGGCCTGGTCAAGCAGCTTGTCGGCCTCGAGCGGCGTGAAGCCGAGCCCGAGCAAGCCCTCGCGCGCGAGCGTGCGCGGGTCGTCGGAGGCGGTGCGGCGCACCACGATGTCGTCGGTGGCCTTGCCGGCCACCTTCTCGCGCAGCTCGACGATGATGCGCTCCGCGGTGCGCTTCCCGATGCCGGGCACGGCCTGGAAGCGCGCGGTGTCGCCGGACGCGATCGCGTTCAGCAGCTCGCGGGGCGCGCCGCCGGACAGCACGGCGAGCGCAACCTTCGGCCCCACGCTCTGCACGCCGATCAGCATCAGGAACAGCGCACGCTCGGCCTCGGAGGAGAAGCCGTACAGGTGCATGCCGTCGTCGCGCAGCACCAGGTGGGTGAAGAGGGTGCCCTCCTGCCCCACGTTCGGCACGGCGCTGAGGGTCTCGGACGAGACCGCGAGGCGGTAGCCCACGCCGGCGGCCTCGATCACGACGTCGCCGGGAAGCCGCGAGAGCACGCGGCCGCGCACCGAAGCGATCATGTTGCGCCCCCCGCGTGGGGCGCTGCGAGTGGGGCGAGGCGCAGCCCGCGCGGCGCGCGGCGGCGGCGTAGGGGCAGCGCCAAGCGGCGCCTCATCCGGCGGCGGCGCCACTTCATGCCAGTGCCGCCTTCAGGGGCGCGCCGTTCGCGTGGCAGATGGCCACGGCGAGGGCGTCGGCCGCGTGGTCGGGACGCGGCGGCTCCGGCAGCGAGAGCAGCGTGCCGACCATGCGCTGCACCTGGTCCTTCGGGGCCGAGCCGGTGCCGCAGACCGCCTGCTTCACGGCCTGGGGCGTGTACGAGAAGCACGGTATGCCGGCCATGCCGGCGGAGAGAAGCACGATCCCGCGGGCCTGTCCCACCGCGAACGCGCTGTGGGCGTTGCGCCCGAAGTAGAGATCCTCCACCGCCAGCGCGGCGGGCTCGTGCTCGCGGATCAGGTCGCACACGCGCGCGTGGATGTCCGCAAGGCGGCGCTCCAGGGGCACGCCCGCGCGCGTCTCGATAACGCCGCCGTCGAGCGCCGCGAGCTGGGTCCCGTGTGAGAGCACCACGCCATAACCGGTGTGCGCGGTACCGGGATCGATGCCGAGGATGATCACCAATGAATGGGATTCTGCGTCCAGCGGCGGACGCCTCCCCAGGCGGCCCGGGCGCGCGCGGGCCCGCGCGCCCCGCGCGGAGCCCTTGTTTCGTTTCGCACTAACCGGTAGGGCCTGCTTCGCGCGGCAGAAGTCGTGGGGGCTTGGGGCCGTGGTGCTGCAGGGCAGCGTGATCGACAGCACGACGCTCCAGCCGGTGAATCCGCTGGACGCGCCGCTGACAGTCACGACCACCCGCTACGCGGGCTACACGCCGTTCGGCCTGCTCGCCTTCGAGGCGACCCCGAGCGACTGCGTGACCGGCGTGAGCACCGCCGGGATCGAGGGCGTGGTCGGCCTCGGCACGCAGTAGGCGCTCAGGCCTGCGCGGCGGCGACCGGGCAGCGCCTGCAGACATCTCGTTCGCATAGGCGGCAGAGGCGCTCCAGATCGCCTCTGTCGCCCTTGCGGGCTGCCAGCAGCTTCTCCAGCAGGCTCTCGAGCTGCGCGCGTTCGCGCCTGCTCAACGGCTCGAGCACCGGCGTGAGCGCCGCCCGCCGCCGCGCCAGCAGCTCATCCACCACGGAGCGGCCGGCCGCCGTCAGGTGGAGCTCGAAGCCGCGGCGGCCGCGTGAGCCTCGGCGGTCCACCCAGCCCGCGCCCACGAGCCGCTCGACGAGCCGGACCGCACCGGGCTGTGACAGGCCGAGCGGCTTCCGCAGCTGCTCGATGGTCCGGCCCGGGTAGGCCGCGATCGTGTCGAGGGCGCTCGCCGCTGCGCCCGTTTGGCCCACCGATTCGTGGACGACCTCCTGGAGGCGGCTGACCTCCAGCGCCATGGCGCCGAGCAGGTTAGAGACGCGCGCATCCTCGGAATACATTACTCATGCATGTTAATGCCCGTACCTGGGGCGCGCTAATCACCGTCTATCTCGCCTGGGGCGGCACCTACCCCGCGATTCGCGTGATGGTGGAGACGGTCCCACCGCTTCTCGGCACGGGTGCCCGCTTCCTGCTGGCGGGCGCGGTGATGGGCGGCACGCTCGCCGCCCGCGGCCGGCTGCGCTCGAGCCGGAGGGACATGGTCGGCGCGGCTCTCGTCGGGATCGTGATCCTCGGCGACATCGGCGTGCTCGCGGTGGCGGAGCAGGAGGTGCCGGCAGGGCTCGCGGCGCTCGTGATCGCGTCCGTCCCGCTGTGGGTCGTCTGCCTTCAGGTGGCCAACCGGGAGCGCGTGACGCGGCGCACGGGGCTGGCCGTGATCGTCGGTCTTGGCGGCATGACGCTGCTCGTCTCCCCCGGCGGCGATGCGCCGCTCCTGTGGCTCCTGGTGCTCGTGGCCGCGGCGGCCGTCGAGGCGGCCGGCCAGTTCTACTCGCAGCGGGCACCGCTACCCGACGACCCGCTTGTCTCGACCACGATCCAGCTCGTCGCGGCGGGCGTGGCACTCGCGCTCGCGGGTGCGATCCTCGGTGAGATCGGGGACGTTCGCACCGCCGCGTTCTCGAGCGACTCCCTGCTGGCCTTTGCGTATCTGGTGGTGCCTGGCTCCCTGGTCGCCTACACCGCGTTCGTCTGGCTGCTTCGCAACGCGCCGATCGGAACGGTGTCCACGTACGCGTACGTGAACCCGGTCGTGGCCGTGGCGGTGGGCGCCGTGCTGCTCGGAGAGCGCATCACGGTCACGATGGCTACGGGCGGAGCGCTGATCCTCACGTCGGTCGCGCTCGTCGTCGCTCAGCGCGTGCCGCGCCAGGTGAGCAGCGCGAACAGTCCTTGAACCGGCAGGCGCGCCCAGAGCGCGGGGGCCGGGATGTTCGAGAAGTCCTTCGAGTTCACGGCCATGGATGTTGGCCGGGTAGACGGCAAGCAGCGTTGCGAGCAGCCACCAGCGGGCGCCACGGCGGGTGGCGTCGGGCAGGATGGCCACCCCGCCGGCGATCTCGGCGATTCCGCTGGCTACCACCAGCTCCCTCTTCCAGCGCGCGAGGTACGGAGGCACTATGGCCTCGTACTGGCGCGGGATCACGAAATGCATAGTGCCCGCGAACACCCAGAAGGCCGCGGCGCCGATCCGGGCGTTCAGGCGGCGGCCACCCGCTCGAGCACCTCGGCGTCCACGTCGAAGTTGGCGTGGACGCCCTGCACGTCGTCGTTCTCCTCGAGGGCGTCGATCAGGCGCATCAGCGTCCCCACCCGGTCCTCCTCCACCGGGGTGCGCGTCGTGGGGCGCTGGACCAGCTCGGCCGAGTCGATCTCCACGCCGGCGTCCTCGAGGGCCTTGCGCACCGCCGTGAGCTCGGCGGGGCCGGTCACGACCTCCCACACGTCGCCGTCGAGGGCAACGTCCTCGGCGCCCGCGTCGATCGCTGCCAGCAGGTCGTCCTCGGAGTAGCGGGAGCCGTCCACCACGATCTCGCCCTTCTTCTCGAAGGTCCACGCCACCGAGCCGGGCTCGCCGAGGTTGCCACCATGCTTGGTGAAGGCGTTCCGCACCTCGGAGCCCGTGCGGTTGCGGTTGTCCGTGAGGGCCTCGACCAGGATCGCCACTCCGCCGGGGCCGTAGCCCTCGTAGAGGACGGCCTCGTAGGCGTCTGCATCGGAGTCCGCGCCGGTGCCCTTGGCCACCGCGCGCTCGATGTTGTCCTTGGGCATGGAGGCATCACGGGCCTTCTGAATCGCGAGCGCCAGGGCCGGGTTCCCGTCGGGGTCTCCCCCTCCCTCACGGGCGGCAACGGTGATCGCGCG
>Ga0126306_10000101_pt1 | contig 27941 bp, 29 predicted proteins | sample Plot27_FD_92592 | JGI IMG/M metagenome (GOLD analysis project Ga0126306, IMG submission 92592) | Serpentine soil microbial communities from UC McLaughlin Reserve, CA, USA - Plot27 | ecosystem: Environmental > Terrestrial > Soil > Grasslands | place: USA: UC McLaughlin Reserve, Lake County... | reverse complement strand
GGCCGTCGAGGGCAAGTGGGTGTCGTCAGTGCGGTCGACGGCCTGGGCGCTCAGCGCAGCTCCCCGGGCCACGACTCGGGGGCCTCGCCGGCGACCTGGCGGGCGAGCTCCCCGATGTACCAGCGCCGGAAGGCGACGACGTCCGAGGACGGCTCGAGGGTGAGGAGGGTGCCATCACGGCAGAAGGCGTCGGCCTCTTCGAGCAGCTGCTCGACCCGCTGGGCGACCTCGACGACGTCGGGCGGCACAAGAAGCTCGATGTCCAGGCTGTCCTCACCGCGGGCCAGGGCCTCGTCTCGCACCTGCTCGCTGGCGTTGTTGCGCGCGGACCGGCGGTCCATCTCCTCGAGCAGCTCGAGCAGCGTCCCCGGCACCGGCGACCCCTGCTCCGAGGAGGCGAGCAGCGCGAGCTCGCGGTAGACCGACTCGTAGTGCTCGCTGGCCCTGACCCCGAGCCGCAGGGGGTAGCGCCGGAGCCACACTCCGTGCAGCTCGGACTGGGCCAGGTCGGACGTCCCCGCACCGCTGAACTCAGAGGTCACGCGGCACACCCTCCGCGAGCAGGTCGTCGGCGAGGAAGGACCACGCCTGCTCGTCCGGCCGGCCGACCTCGAACCAGACGACCTTGCCGCCGCGAGCGGGGTCGGGCTCGACCCCCCAGCGGCGGGCCAGCTGCTCGAGCATCCGAAGTCCGCGGCCGGTGCCGGAAGTGAGCCGGAAGTGGTGGACCCGCGGTTCGACGGGGGAGGCGTCGTGGACCTCGACCCGCACCGTGTCGGCGCCGGCCTGGACGTCCAGCCTGATGTCGCTGCGCGCGTGCAGCACCGCGTTGGTCACGACCTCCGACACCAGGAGCACGACCGTGTCGATGTCGGCCGCGGAGCTGCCGGCCGCCCGACGCGCGAACCGGCGGGCCACCGGGACGCTGTCCGTCGATGGCGGCAGCTCGAGCGCGCTCACGCGCCCGAGGGTATCGCGCCGGGGTCTTGCGGCCCGGTCGTCAGGCGGTGTCGCCGCGCCGCCGGTCTGCGGCCCGGTCGCGCGCCTCCTTCGCCTGCGCGATGCGGGCTCGCCGCTCGTCGCGGTCGAGCTGCGCCGCCTCGTCCGGCGTCGGGGCCGACCCGCCGAGCCGAGAGGGCAGCCACCAGTCGTCCTCGCCGCGGGCGGGTCGGTCCGGATAGGTCTCCTGCGCCTCGTGCAGCATCCGCTCCATCAGGGCCCGCAGGTCTGCCGTGACCGCCACCGGGTCGGCGCCGGGGTCGACGGGCACCCGAGGGTCGACCATCACCGTGATCGGCACCCGGGTGCGGCCGAGCCGCTTCGACCGGCCCTTGGTCCACACCCGCTGCGATCCCCAGATCACCGTCGGCAGCACCGGGACGCCCGCCTCCGCAGCCATCCGCACCGCGCCGGCCTTGAACTCCTTCAGCTCGAAGGAGCGGCTGATCGTGGCCTCGGGGAAGACCCCGACGATCTCGCCGCCGCGCAGCGCGTCGACGGCCCGACGGTAGGAGCCGGCACCCGCCTCACGATCGACCGGGATGTGGTGCATGCCGCGCATCAGCGGCCCGCTCACCCGGTGCTCGAAGACCTCCTGCTTGGCCATGAACCGCACCAACCGCCGCGCCGGGTGGGCGGCCATACCGGCGTAGGTGAAGTCAAGGTAGCCGACGTGGTTGATGGCCATCACCGCGCCACCCGTGCGCGGGACGTGCTCGGTGCCGCGCAGGTCGAACCGCAGCCCCTGCAGGGCGAAGACCGCCCGCGCGAGGGTGATGACTGGCGGGTAGACCAGCTCGGCCACGGCGGGAACCTACCTGTCGGCGATGTCGTCGGCGAGAGGGGAGAGGAACGGTCGTACGTGCGACAGGTACTCCCCCGGCGCCGTCGTGTGCACATGGTGCCCGACGTCGACGGTCACCAGCCGGCCGTCCCGCACCAGCTCGGCGAGCTCGGCCAGCTCGCCCTGGTCGTTGGCGCTGGTCGGGCCGCCACCCACCACCAGGACCGGTGACGTGATGCGCGGCAGATCGGCCCAGGCCCGCGGGTCCGGGTCGTTGAGCTCGGCGATCACCGCCTCGAGCATCGCCCAGTCGAACGGCACCTCCTCGGGCGCCTCGGGCGGCGGGACCGGGAACTCGCGGGCGCCGGTCGCCGGGGCGGTGTCCTCGAGGACCAGCCGGGTCAGCCGGTCCGGCGCGGCCTCCGCGATGAGGACGGCCACGCTGCCGCCCATGGAGTGGCCGACCAGGTCCAACCGCTCCAGGCCGAGGGCGTCGGCGAGGGCCAGCACGTCGTCGCGCATCAGCGCGAGCGAGTAGCCCGTCGTACGCCCCGAAGCGCCGTGGCCGCGCAGGTCCGGGGCGACCACCCACCGCCCCTCGGCCGCCAGCGCCTCGGCCACGACCGCCCAGTCGTCGGCGTCGCCGGCGAGGCAGTGCAGCAGGACGACGGGGCGGCCGGCCGGGTCCCCCCAGGTCCGGACGGAGAGCGTGACCTCGCCGAGGTCAACCAGCCGGCGCTCACCGGCGGCTCCGCTCAGTGGGTGACCTCCAGCGCGTCGAGGAGCTGGTTGACGGCGTCGTCCAGCTCGCCGGACCCCTGGACCACGAGGTCCGGCTTCTCCGGCGGCTCGTAGCCCTGCCCGACGCCGGTCATGTTGGGCAGGGTGCCGGCCTTGGCCTTGGCGTAGAGGCCCTTCGGGTCGCGCTCGACGACCACGTCGGACGGGGTGTCCACCCAGACCTCGAGGAAGTCGCCCTCCTGGAACAGCCCCTTGGCCGCCCGCCGGTCACCGCGGAAGGGCGAGACCAGAGACACGATGACGATGAGTCCGGCGTCCACCATCAGCTTTGCCGTCTCGGCGACCCGCCGGACGTTCTCGGCGCGGTCCTCGGGGGTGAAGCCGAGGTCCTTGTTGAGGCCGGTGCGCACGCCGTCGCCGTCGAGGACGTAGGTGTGCAGGCCCATGCCGTGCAGCTTGCGCTCGAGTGCGTCGGCGATCGTCGACTTGCCGGCGCCCGGCACACCGGTCAGCCAGAGCACCCGGGGGCGCTGGCCCTTGAGCAGGGCCCTTGCGTCCTGGTCGACGGTGAAGGCGTGCGGGGTGACGTTGTGGGCGCGCCGCAGCGAGTGGCGGACCAGCCCGGCCGCGACCGTGTCGCGGCTCACCCGCTCCACGAGCAGGAAGCCGCCGGTGTCGCGCGAGACGGCGTAGGGGTCGAGCGGCACCGCGGTGTCGGTGGCGATCTCGACATGGCCGATGTCGTTCATCTTCAGCGTGCGGCCGGCCATCTCCTCGCCGGACACCACGTCGCGCCGGCCACGGATGGCGGTGACGACCGCCGGCACCGCGAGCCCGCCCGCGAGCAGCAGGTAGGAACGGCCGTGGCGCAGCTCCTCCTCGCCGGTCCACACCAGGTCGGCCGCGAAGGCCGAGGCGGGGCGCGGGTAGTGGTCGGCCGCCAGCCCCTCGGCCGGTGCGACAAGCAGGTCGCCACGGGTCACGTCGGTCTCGGTCTCGACGGTGACGACCACGGCGGTCCCTGCGTGGGCCTCGTCGACTTCCTCGCCGCCCACCAGCACGCGCTCGACGATCGTCGACCCGCCCTTGGCGTTGACGACGACCTTGTCGCCGGGCCTGACGGTCCCGCCGACGACGGTGCCCGCGTAGCCGCGGAAGTCGTCGGCCCGCACGACGTACTGCACCGGCAGGCGGAACGGCACCACGTTGGTGTCCTCGGACGCCGCCGGCTGCCACGAGGTGAGCGCCTCGAGGACAGTCGGGCCGTGGTACCACGGCATCTGCGTCGACCTGTCGATGACGTTGTCGCCGGTGAGCGCGCTCACCGGGATGACGTCCACCTCCTCGAGGTCGAACCGGGCGGCCGCCGACCGAACGCCGCCGGCCAGCTCCTCGAACGCCACGTGCTCGAAGCCGACCGCGTCGAGCTTGTTGATCGCGACGATGACGGTCCGCACACCCATGAGCGCGCAGACGGTCAGGTGCCGGTGGGTCTGCGGCCTGATGCCGCGCGTCGCGTCGACGAGCAGGATCGCGATGTCGGCCGTCGACGCCGCCACGGCCATGTTGCGTGTGTACTGCTCGTGCCCGGGGGCGTCGGCGATGATCGCGCGCCGGCCGGACGGCAGGTAGAGGTGCCGGTAGGCGACGTCGATGGTGATGCCCTGCTCGTGCTCGGCCTCGAGGCCGTCGGTGAGCATCGAGAAGTCGACCTCGCCCTTGGGGATGGTGGAGCCGCTCCGGCGGGTGTTGCGCGCGTAGTCGAGGATGTCGTCCGGCACGCTCTCGGTCTCGGCGAGGAGACGGCCGATCAGGGTCGACTTGCCGTCGTCGACCGAGCCGCACGCGACGACCCGGACGATCGGGTGCTCGGCCAGAGCCCTGTCCTCGTCGGCCGTGCGCCGGGGAGCCACACCGGTCGGGGTGGTGGTGGTCGTCATCTCAGAAGTACCCCTCGGTCTTCTTGCTCTCCATCGATCCGCCGCCCTCGCCGTCGATCAGCCGCCCGGAGCGCTCCGAGCGGCGATCGACGAGCATCTCGGCCAGCAGGTCGTCGAGGTCGGCGGCGTCGGACTCCACCGCGGCGGTCAGCGGGTAGCAGCCGAGGGTGCGGAAGCGGACCTTGCGCTGCTGCGGCTGCTCGCCGTCCTCGAGCGGGTAGCGGTCGTCGTCGACCATGATCAGCTGGCCGTCGCGCTCGACGACCGGACGCTCCTCCGAGAAGTAGAGCGGGACGACCTCGATGTTCTCCCGCTGGATGTAGCGCCACACGTCGAGCTCGGTCCAGTTGGACATCGGGAACACCCGCATCGTCTGACCCTCGGCGAGCTGGGTGTTGGCCGTCCGCCAGAACTCGGGTCGCTGCTTGCGGGGCTCCCAGCGGTGGCCCGGCTCGCGAAGCGAGAACACCCGCTCCTTGGCCCGCGACCGCTCCTCGTCCCGCCGGGCACCACCGAAGGCTGCGTCGTATCCGCCCTCGTCGAGGGCCTCGCGCAGCGCCACGGTCTTCATGATCCGGGTGTACTCGTGGGTGCCGTGGGTGAAGGGCGTCACGCCCTCGGCGACGCCCTCCTGGTTGGTGTGGACCAGCAGCTGCACACTCTTCTCCCGGGCCATCCGGTCGCGGAACTCGATCATCTCCCGGAACTTCCACGTGGTGTCGATGTGCAGCATGGGGAAGGGCACCTTGCCGGGTGCGAAGGCCTTCACGGCCAGGTGCAGCAGGACCGAGGAGTCCTTGCCGATGCTGTAGAGCATCACCGGCCGGCGGAAGGCACCGGCGGCCTCGCGGAAGACGTGGATGGCCTCCGCCTCGAGGGCGTCGAGGACCGCGTCGGGGGCGATGGCCGTCTCAGCGGCTGTGGACATGAAGGACTGACCTCGCTGGCTCAGGGGCCGCGCCGGGCGCGACGGGGGGCAGCCGCCATTGTGCCCAGGGAACGTGTCGTCCACCCAATCGGCGTCCCCGGGGCCCGCGTTCGCTGTGAGCGGACAGCCGGCATGCGTCCGGGGAGCGGGAATGCCGTTGCCGGTGTCGGTGCTGCCGTCTAACGTCCAGGTGCGGCGAAACGAAACCGTTTCGTTTCGCGCTGGTGAACGTTTATCGACGGAGGACGGCATGCCACCCCAGGCGAGCGCCCCGGGTGCGGTGCAGGGGCGCGACAGCGCGATCTGCGACGCGACCCTCGCGCTGCTCGTCGAGGTCGGCTACGACCGGATGAGCATGGACGCGGTCGCCGCCCGCGCCCGGGCCAGCAAGGCCACGATCTACCGGCGCTGGCCGGGCAAGGCCGAGCTGGTGCTCGACGCGGTGCGCTCCCGGGCCCCTGGCCTGGTGGTTCCGGCCGACACCGGCAGCCTGCGTGGCGACCTGGTCGCCACCTACAGCGCCGCCGCGCACGGGGCGGGCGCCGAGGAGGCGGAGCTGGTGGCGGGCGTGCTGCGCGCGATGCGCAGCGCCCCCGAGCTGGGTGACTGCGTGCGCGCCCAGGTCTTCGAGAGCAAGTGCGACGTCAGCCGCACCCTGGTATCTCGTGCGGTCACCCGCGGCGAGCTCCCCGTCGGCGCCGACCCGCTGCTGCTGCACGAGGTGGCCGGCGCCCTCTGGTTCCACCGGGTCCTCGTTGTCGGTGGGCCGGTGGACGATCAGTTCATCACGCACGTCGTCGACGACGTCCTGATCCCCCTCCTCACCAGCACGCGACCCACAGTCCTGTCCGCAGCACGTTCCGAAGCAGACTCCGAAGCAGACATGGAGACGAAGTGACTGACCAGACCCGACCGTCCGACGAGGCTCTGGGCGAGCTCGTCGAGGACCCGCACACCAAGACTTCGGCATCCTCCGAGGCGCCCGACCCCCGCCGCTGGTGGGCACTCGCCGTGCTCGCGGCGGCGCAGCTGATGATCGTGCTCGACGCGTCGATCGTGAACATCGCGCTGCCCTCCGCCCAGGAGGACCTCGGCATCAGCAACGCCAACCGGCAGTGGATGGTGACGGCCTACACGCTGGCCTTCGGCAGCCTGCTGCTGCTCGGCGGCCGGATCGCCGACTACACCGGCCGCAAGCGCACCTTCGTCATCGGCCTGCTCGGGTTCGCCGGAGCGTCCGCGCTCGGCGGCATCGCGCCCAACCAGGAGCTGCTGTTCGCTGCGCGCGGGCTCCAGGGTGCGTTCGCCGCGCTGATGGCTCCGGCCGCGCTGTCCATCGTCACGGTGACCTTCACCGACCCGAGGGAGCGGGCGAAGGCCTTCGGCGTCTTCGGTGCCCTCGCCGGCGGCGGAGCCGCCATCGGCCTGATCGTCGGTGGCGTGCTCACCGAGTACGCCTCCTGGCGCTGGTGCCTGGGCGTCAACGTCCCGGTGGCCTTGATCGTGGCCGGCCTGGCGCTCCCGCTGGTGCACGAGAGCAAGGCGCACGGCGACACCCGCTATGACGTGCCCGGCGTGCTTCTCGCCACGCTCGGCCTGTTCTCGCTGGTCTACGGCTTCACCGAGGCCGCGCGCGCCAAGCACCCGGAGATCCAGGGCGACACCTCGGTCCTGGGCTGGACCGCTCCCACGACCCTCGCTTTCCTGGCGGCTGCCGTCGTGCTGCTCGTCGGGTTCGTGTGGTGGGAGACCCGGGCCAAGAACCCGATGCTGCCGCTGCGCGTCGTCCTCGACCGCAACCGCGGCGGGTCGTACCTCACGTTCCTGCTGGTGGGCGCGGGACTCTTCGCGATGTTCCTGTTCCTCACCTACTACTTCCAGATCAACCTGGGCTACACCCCGCTGAAGGCCGGCTTCGCCTTCCTTCCGTTCAGCGTCGGCATCATCCTCACCGCCGGCGCGGTGGCCCAGCTGCTGCCCAGGTTCGGCCCCCGGCCGATCATGGTGCCCGGGCTGGTGATGGCGGTCGCCGGCATGCTGCTGCTGACGCAGATCGGCCCGGACACGTCCTACTGGACGCACGTGTTCCCGGCCGAGGTGCTGATGAGCGTGGGCCTGGCCGGGGTGTTCATCCCGGCGTCGAGCACGGCACTGATCGGCGTGGGTCACCACGACGCCGGGGTCGCGAGCGCGGTGCTCAACACCTCGCAGCAGATCGGCGGCTCGCTGGGCACGGCGCTGCTCAACACGCTGTTCGCCGGCGCGGTGACGGCCTACCTCACCGACAACCCGATCACCGATCCGGCCAAGGCCGAGGCGATCGGCAACTCGGCGCTGATCCACGGCTACCACGTCGCGTTCTTCTGGGGCGCGGTGCTGCTCGCCACGGCCCTGGTGACGACGCTGGTGTTCATCAACGCCCGCAAGGAGGACGTGCCGCAGGACGCCGGCATGGTCGCCGCCTGACGACGCTCCACCACCGGCAGGACCCGCACGACCCGCAGGGCACCGGCCGCCGGCCGGTGCCCTGCGGCACGATGTCCCGGTGACGACCCGGGTCGCGGTGGCCGCGCCGAACGGCCATGCCACCGGCGCCGCCCTGCGGGTGGTCGCCGAGGGAGGGGGCGCCGTCGACGCCGCCGTCGCGGCGATGCTCGTCACGATGGTGACCGAGCCCGGCATCGTCTCGCTGGCCGGCGGCGCTTTCACCACGGTCTGGCCGGCGGGTGAGCCGGCCGCCGTCACGGTGGACGGCTACGTCGCGATGCCCGGGCTGGGGGGGCGGCGTGAGCCCGCCGTGCACGACGTGGTCACGGACTACGGCGCCGGCGTCACGATGACCGCGGGCCTCGGGTCGGTCGCGGTGCCCGGAGCCGTCGCCGGGCTGGCCCTGGTGCAGGAGCGGTGGGGCCATCTGCCCTGGCGCGAGGTCGTCGGGCCCGCGACCGAGGTGGCGCGGACCGGGTTCACGCTCGGTGCGGCGTCGGGCTACTACCTGCCGTACGTCCGCGACTCGCTCTTCGGGTGGGACCCGCAGACCCGGGCCGCGTTGGAGGGCCCGGACGGGCGGTGGCTCGAGACCGGCGACCTCGTGGTCGTCACCGACCTGGCCGACACCCTGGCCATGCTGGCCGCCGTCGGACCGGACGCCTTCTACACCGGCGACGTCGCTGCGATCATGGCCGAGGACATGGCCGACCGTGGCGGCCTGGTCTCGGCCGAGGACCTCGCGGCGTACCGCCCGGTGGTCCGGCCCGCACTGGACGTCGACGTAGGCGCCTGGCGGCTGCGGACGAACCCGCCGCCCGCCATCGGCGGGGCGGTGCTCGCGGCGATGCTGACCCTGCTGGGCGACCGGCCGCGCGGCGAGTGGACGCGCGACGACGTGGCCCACCTGGTGGAGGTGCAGCGACAGGTGCTCGAGGTGCGCCGCGAACGGATCGACCTCGCCGACGACCGGGGGGCCGCCGCGTGGGAGCTGCTGCGCGGGGTCGGGCACGCCGGTGCGACGTCACCGAGCACCGCGCACGTGTCGGTGGTCGACAGCGACGGCGGGGCGTGCGCCGTCACCTCGTCCTACGGCTACGGCTCCGGTGCCACGGTGCCCGGCACCGGCCTGTGGCTCAACAACTGCCTGGGCGAGCGCGAGCTCAACCGGGGTGCGCAGCCGCCGCCGGGCACCCACCTGGCGAGCAACATGGCGCCGACCGTCGGGCGCCGGGCCGATGGAGCGGCGCTGGCGATCGGCAGCCCCGGCGCCGACCGCATCACGACCGCGCTGCTGCAGGTGCTGGCGTCGTACGCCAACGGTGGGACGACCCTGCAGGCGGCCGTCGACCGGCCGCGGCTGCACGTCCACCACGTCGAGGGCGGCGGCGTGCGGGTCGACGCCGAGGAGGACCTGCCGCTTCCCGTGCTGGAGCTCGAGGTACGGCGGCACCACCCGCACTCGATGTACTTCGGCGGCGTGGCGGCGACCGGCGTGACGCCGGACGGGGGGCTTCAGGCGGCGGGCGACCCACGACGTGCGGGAGCCGTGGCCATCGGCTGAGCGCCGGCGGCCGGCGGTGCCAGAGCCGCGAGGAGCAGCACGACCGCGAAGAGCACCACGGTGGACACGTGGACCACGGTGCACCACAGGCAGATCGCGTCGATCCGGAACAGCTCGGCCCACACCAGGTAGAAGACGAACCCGACACCGGCGGCGAGCGCCGCGATCCGCAGCCGCGACACCAAGGGGCTCGCCGTGCGCCACGCGACGGGCAGGCACAGGGCGACGATCCCCACGTAGTAGACGAGCCCGAGCAGGGCCACCGGCACACCGGCCAGCTCGGAGTACGAGCTGCTGGTGACCTTCACGCAGTTGATGGCACCGGTGTCGGGGCAGGCCAGCGTCGCCGACGTGGAGTAGTGCTCGTAGGCGAGGTAGATCGACACCCCGAGCCCCAGCAGGGCCAGGGGCAGCGTGAGCAGGACCGCCCGCCGGGTCGGGGTCACGAGCCCGCGTCGAGCTTCTTCGCCGCCGTCATCACGCCCGTCGACATGCAGACGTTGTGCGGCTGTCCGTCGGTCAGCTCGCACAGGGCGGCCGTCAGCACGTTCGCCGACCCGTTGACGGCCTGCGCGGTGTCGCTCTGCGGGTCGTCGAGCGCGGACGCGATGTCCGTCCGAGACTTGCCCACCAGGACGTCGGGGACGTACTGCGACCCACCGAGGACGAACTCGCCGCCGAGGGAAAGGAACGGGATGGAGCCGGCTGGCCCGGAGATGAACGGTGGCCGGGCGTAGGTCACGAACGTCCGGGCGTCTTCACCCTTCAGCTCGTCCAGCTTCTCGTACGCGCCGTTCACCTTCTGGTTCGTGGACGTCTCGACACCGGTGAACGAGAGGTAGTCGCTGGTGTAGCTCGCGCCGTGGAAGGTCAGCGTCCTGGTGCGGGGGTAGACGTCGTCACTGGCCGACTCCGAGCCACCGAGGCCCTTCCAGGTGCCGAAGCGGGAGAGCGCGACGACCACCGGCCAGCGCTGGGCGGCGCAGAAGGGGCAGTACTCCGCCCCGACGTAGAGGACCTGGGGCTTGCCGTCCTGGGTGATCGCCCTGGCGTCCGGCACCCGGGTCGGCGGCGTCTCGCTGGTGCCGGCGCCGACCGCGTCCAACGCGGACGGGGGGACGCTGGTCGCCGCCTTGACCGCCGCATCGGCCGAGCTGGTGGACGCCGCGGCCGGGTCGTCGGCGCCGTCACCGAACCCGGCGACGCTGGCCACCACCAGCCCGGTCAGGACGAGGGCGACCGCAGCGATGGACGCCACGGCGATCCGCAGCCGGCGGCGGCGCTCGGCGTGCGCCCGCTCGGCGGCGAGCTCGCCAGCGCGGCGCTGGCGATCGGCCGCCTTCCTCGAGTTCGAAGTCGGCGTACGGCTGCTCATGGGCGCGCTTCAGCGGTCACCCGACCAGTAGAGCGCGCCGCGATCCCTCGTGCCGAGGGCCGGACGGTCCGTGTCGCGGGGGACGTTGGTCCCGACCGGTCTAGCGCTTGCGCGTGACGCGCAGGATCATCCCGTCGTTGCCCGTGGTGACCGTCAGCCCGTCGCGGTGCAGCCGGGTGCGGGTGGGCTGGCTGGGGTCGGGCTGGACGTCCTGCGGGTCCTCGAGGACGGCCCGGATCTGGTCATCGGAGATCTTCATGCCGGCGGCCGCGGCTCGGGCGCCCTTGAGCATCCGCAGCGAGCCGGCGGCCGGCTGGCCGTTGACCGGGCCGCCAGACCGGACAGGTCCGCCCGTTCCGCCGGAGCGACCGGACGGGCCGCGACCGGCGGAGCGGACGTCGTGCGCCGGCTCGTCGACCTCGTACGGGTCGACCCCGTCCGGGACGGGCGGAGCCTGGAACACCAGCGCGGTGGTCCCGCTGCCGGTGCCGTTGGTGGGTGTGGTCATGTGTTCCTCCGTGGACCGGTGAGACCGCCGTTTACTTGTGGCGGTAGACCAGCCGGCCGCGGGTGAGGTCGTAGGTGGAGAGCTCGACGACGACTCGGTCCTCGAGCATGACGCGGATGTAGTTGCGCCGCATCCGGCCGGACAGGTGCGCCAGCACCTTGTGCCCGTTGGTCAGCTCGACGCGGAACATGCCGTTCGGCAGCGCCTCGGTGACGCGGCCCTCGACCTCGACAGCATCGGTCTTCTGCATGCAGGTCCTCTCGTACCGCCTCCCGGAGCGGGAGGCCAGGGCAACCGTTGCCCTGTGGATCACATCTCGTGGCGACCGGCTCGGCCCGGCGGGCTCGAGGTGCGTCGCCTGGGGGTGCCCGCGTGGCCACGGTCTCCCGTGGCCGGCAACTCGCAGGCCGGGGCTCCCGTCCAGGACGGGAGCGACAATCGGGTCAAACACGCCCGCGGGAACCGGTGTTCCCGCGTGTCCAACCCGGCCACTCTACCGCGCCGGCCCGCGTGCCGGTGCGCCGGGCAAGGACCGGTCCTTGCCCGGCGCACTCCCCTCCGCCGGCTCAGCGCCTCACAGCGGCCGCGGGGCGACCCGGCTCACCGTGTCCCCGCCGACCGCCCACAGCACCCCGCCGGCCGAGGTGAGGGCGGCGACGTCGTGCCCGACGTCCAGCGAGCCGAGCACGTCGCCGGTCGACGGCTCGATCCGCGTCAGGTGGCCGCGGAAGCCCACGACCCGGGCCACCCAGCCCGAGCCCGCCAGCTCGGCCACACCCAGGGTCAACCCGGGCAGCTCGGTCTCCGTGAGCACCTCTCCGGTGACCGGGTCGATCTGGGACACGCTGCTGCCGCAGATCCGCGACGACACCCAGACGCTGCGCCCGACGGCGACCCCGCCGCAGGCGCCGTCGACCGGGACGGTCGCCACCACCTGGTCGGTGCGCGGGTCGATCCGGACCACAGCGTCGTCGCTGTCGACGTTGACCCAGACCGATCCGGGCCCGACCGCCACATGGCCCGGTCCCTGCGGTGGGGTGCCCATGGGCACGGTCGCGACGACCTCGCGGGTCGCCGGGTCGATCCGGCTGACCGACGCGGTCGCAGAGCCGTGGTGGTTGGTGACCCAGACGGCGTCGGTGCCGGCAGCGAGCTGCCACGGGTCGTCGCCGACCGCGATCCGGTCCGTGACGGTGTCGTCCGACGGATCGATCCGTACGACGGTGTCCTCGGTCGGGCTGGTGGCCCAGACGGCGCCCGCACCGAACGCGACGAAGGTCGGCTCGCCGGCCGCGTTGTCCGCGCCGCGGCCGCCGATGTCGATCCTGGCGCGGACCTTGCCGGTCCGCCGGTCGAGCCGGACCACCTCGAGGCGCCGTGGCACGGTGACCCACACCGACCCCGAGCCGACTGCCAGGTGGAACGCCCCACGGACCTTGGTGCGGTCCACGACCTCGGCGACGACCGCCGTGCCGTCGGTCACCACCGCAGCCGGCGTCGTCGACGGGGTCGTGGTCGTCGTCGTGGTTGCAGACGTCGTCGTGGTCGCGCCGGCGGCTGTCGGCTCGTCCCCCGCGCAGGCCGCCAGCAGGCAGGCGACCAGGATGCCCACGGCTGCCCCCGTGAGCCGTTGTCCGGTGGTCCTTCCCATCTCGGTCCTCCCCCTCGCGTGTCGGATGTACGGGCCCTGAGACGTGCACCACCCGGATCGGTTTACCTGTCAACCGAAGCCGCGCTGGTGCGTCACTCAGGGCGTCGGAAGGCGGATACTGCGGCCAAGGGGCTGACACGTGGACGAGAGCCAGGTGTGTGCGGGCGCCGTGGTGGCCGACCCGCCCACCGGCGACCTCGTCGGCTCCCTGTTCGCCGCCCACTACCCGCGGCTGGTCCGGCTCGCCGTGCTCCTCGTCGACGACCAGGAGACCGCGGAGGACGTGGTGATGGACGCCTTCACCGGTCTGCACCGCCGGCGGCTCTGGCTGCGGGACCCCGACGACGGCTTCCGCTACCTGCGCTCGGCGGTGCTCAACGGGTCGCGCAGCAAGCTGCGGCGCCGCCGCACCGTGCGCAACACCGACCTGCCGGCGCCACCGACGACGACCGGCTCCGCCGAGGAGGAAGCCCTCCAGCGCTCGCGCGAGCGCGAGCTGGTCGCCTACGTGCGTGGCCTGCCCCAGCGTCAGCGCGAGGTCGTCGTGCTGCGCTACTACGGCGGCCTCAGCGAGGCCGAGATCGCCGCCGAGCTGCGGATCAGCCGAGGGACGGTGAAGGCCCACGCGTCCCGGGCCCTCGACGCACTCGCGCGGGCGATGGAAGGGGGTCGGTGATGACGACGCCGACGACGCAGCCGTGGGACCTGGAGCGCGCGCTGGAGTCCGCCCTCGCCGCCGAGGCCGACGTGGCGGAGATCGACGTCCACGCGGCGGCCAGCCGGCTGGAGGAGCGTCTCGACCGATCACGCCGGACGGCGCGGGTCGCCCTGGCCGGCGCGGCTGCCGCCGCCGTCGTGCTCGTGGTGCTGCTCGTCCAGGGCGGTCCGGACGATCGGCGCAGCGCCCCCCCGGCGGAGGACGACCGCCAGGGCGGGCAGGTGACCGCGGTGGTACCGCAGGGCGCCGGGCTCACCGACATCGGCCAGCCGGTCTACCGGGTCGGCAGCGACGGGCGCACCGCCTGGGTGACCGACCAGACCCAGCGGCTGACCGGCGTCGCGCTCGACGGCGGTGACATCACCACCCGGATCGAGCTGCCCGGCGAGGACGGCAGCGCGTTCGACGTCGAACCGGTCGGTGACCTGGTCTGGGTCAGCCTGCGACTGTCCAACGTGGTGGTCGCGGTGGACCCGCGCACCGGTGAGGTCGTGCACCAGGTCCGCACGACCGGCGACCGCGGGCCGTTCGGCATGGCCGTCGACGGCGGTGATCTCTGGTCGACCGCCGGCGCCACCCTGCTGCGGATCGACGCCGCCACCGGGGACCTGCTCGACACCATCCAGCTGCCGCCGACCACCCGCGCCTACGACGTGGCCGTGGCCGGCGGCTCGGTGTGGGTCACCGACGTGGGTCCGCCGTTCCGCGTCCTGCGCTACCAGCCCGGGCGGGACCGGCTGGTGCCGACGCTGCTGCCCGCCTCCCCCGCCGGCATCGCCGCGACCGCCGACGCCGTCTGGGTCGCGATGGTGGCCCGCCCCGAGCTGCTGCGCGTCGACGCGGAGTCCGGGCTCGTCACGGACCGCGTCGAGCTGCCCGGCAACGGCCTCGCCGTCACGGCCACCGGCCCCTCGGTGTGGGTGGGGCTGCCGGAGATCGACCAGGTGGCCGAGGTCGACGCCAGGTCCCGACGGCTCGTGCGGCTGCTGCAGGTGGGGAGCTACCCGCCGTTCGCCCGGCAGTACGGCGACATGCTGCTCGTCACGAGCAACCTGGGGGGCGAGCTGGTCCGGGTGCCGCTCGGCGACTGACCGCCGGTTCGGTCAGACGGTGACGCCGAAGGCCTCGGTGAAGGCCTTCTTCGCGTAGGCGTTGCTGGCGTAGGCGAACCCGTTGTCGCCCCAGCCGGTGCCCCAGCTGTTGCGGATGATGAAGCCGGTCGAGGTGTAGCCCACCATCGCGACGGCGTGCCCACCCCGGGCGGTGGCCGGCTTGTACGTCGTCAGCTTGCCCTTGCTCGCCGTTGCGTTGTCCCAGGTGCTGTCGACGTCGAGCCGGGTCAGGATCGGCCCGTTCTGGGCCAGCCAGGTGCGCCAGTCGGTCGGGTCGGTGCCGAGGTTGAAGTACGCGGCGATCTTGAGCTGGGTCGACAGGGCGTAGAACGTGGCCACCTCCCCGGCGTAGAGCTTGCCGGACGCGAACGGCAGCACCGAGTCCTGCACGGCACCCCACTTGCGCGACACGTCCAACGCCGCCTTGAGCCAGGTGCCGTCGGACTCGATGAAGGTCGTGGGCTGGGCCACGAACTGGTCGGTCTCCTTCGCGGCCATCCAGATGAAGCGCGGTGAGAGACGCGGCGTCTTGGGCAGCCGGCCGGCCTGCACGAAGTGCCAGCGCAGCACGCCCTCGGCCGTGGCCCACCCGACGCACGAGCCGGTGTCCTTCTGGTCGCCGACCGTCCACCAGTCCTCGCGCAGGTCGCGGGACGCCGGGATCGCGCGGGCGGGCGCCCGCATCACCCCCGCGTCGGCGGCGTTGTGCATCCGCCAGTCGGTCTCGGTCCCGGGCGACGGCTGGCAGTTGAGCACCCGGCGCACCCCGCCGACCTCGGTGCTCGCAACGCCCGGCACGGGCTTCTCCTTGATCGCCACGGCGACCTCCTCCCCCATGCGGCGCGACCCGGCGCCGCTATGGTCGTGACGGTAGACGCAGGTCCGCCCCGCATGGGAAAGGGCGGGCAAAGCCGCGGCGGCGGCCGAGCACCGGGACGGGTCGTGGACGAGTCCGAACGAGCGGTCGAGCGGGAGTCCCGGCGTGAGGTCACCGTCGGCGATGTCGTCGAGCTGACGGTGTCCGACCTGCCCGGTGCGGGGTACCGCTGGGAGGTGCCTGCGCTCCCTCCCGGGCTGGCCGTCGTCGAGGACGACTGGGTGCAGCCCGACCCGCCGCCCGGCGTCGGGGCCGGCCGGGCGCGCGTGCTGCGGATCCGCGCCGACCGGACCGGCGAGTACGTCGTCCGGCTCGAGCTGCGCCGGCCCTGGGAGGCCGCCCCGGCCCGGGTGAGCGAGGTGCCGGTGTCCGTCACGGCTCCCGCTGGACCCTGATCCCGACGGGCCCGGTCCGGCAGCGGCTAGCGTGCCGCCATGACCGCCGAGCTCACCGTCCTGCACGCCGGCTATGCGACCGGTGAGGGCGTGGCCTCGAGCGTGGTGCTGGTCCGCGACGGCGCCTCTACGGTCGTCGTGGACCCTGGAATGGTCCGCAGCCCCTCGCTGATCCTGGACCCGATGACCGCTCTCGAGGTGTCGGCCGGCGACGTCACGGACGTCGTCCTGAGCCACCACCACCCCGACCACACGTGGCACATAGCGCTGTTCCCGAACGCGCGGGTCCACGACGCGTGGGCGGTCTACCAGGGCGACCAGTGGGACGACCAGCCGGCCGAGGGACGGGAGGTGTCGCCGTCGGTGCGGCTGATGGAGACGCCCGGCCACACCGCCCAGGACATCAGCACGCTGGTCGAGACCGCCGAGGGGCTGGTCGCCTGCACGCACCTCTGGTGGTTCGCCGAAGGTCCGGCCGAGGACCCGCGGGCGACCGACCTGCCGGCCCTGCACGCCAGCCGCGAACGGCTGCTCGCACTCGAGCCGGTCCGGGTGGTGCCCGGGCACGGGCCGGCGTTCGTCCCCGACTCCTCGACCGCTCGCTGAGCGGGCGGCCGGCATGACCCGGGTCCAGGCCGCCACCCTGGTGGCCCCGCGTCGTATCGAGGTCCTCGACTACCCGGTGCCCACCGAGCTCGAGCCGGGCGCCGTCCTGCTGCGGATGACCGCGTCGGGCATCTGCGGCACCGACAAGCACACGTTCCGCGGCGAGACCGTGCAGTACGCCGGCACCGACAAGGAGCGCTCGACGCCGTTCCCGATCATCCAGGGCCACGAGAACCTCGGCGTCGTCCAGGCCACCGGCGCCGGTGGAGCGCGGGCCCACGACGGCACACCGCTGCAGGTCGGCGACCGGGTGGTGCCGGCTCCCAACCGCGCGTGCGGGGTGTGCCGGAGCTGCCGGCGCGGCTTCCCCTACTACCTGTGCCGCGACCTCGAGAACTACGGCAACTCGCTGAGCTCCGCGCAGCCGCCGCACCTCTTCGGCGGCTGGGCCGACCTGCAGTACCTCCTGCCTGGCACCGCGGTGTTCCGGGTGCCCGAGACCCTCGCCGACGAGGTCGCGGTGCTGACCGAGATCTTCGCAGTGACCCACAGCCTCGAGCGGCTCGCTGCCGTCCGCTCCCCCGGCGGGTTCCGCCCTGGCGACACCGTCGCCGTGGTCGGCGTCGGCTCACTCGGGATGGCACACCTGGTCAAGGCCGCGCTCATGGGCGCCGGGCGGGTCGTCGCCGTCGACCGGTCGGCCCGGCGGCTCGACCTGGCCGAGCGGCTGGTGGCGGCCGACCACGTGCGCGCCGGAGGCGGCGAGAGCGAGCTCGACGACGTACGGTCGCAGGTCCTCGACCTGACCGACGGCGAGGGGGCGGACGTGGTCGTGAACGCCACGGGCTTCCCGGGGTCGTTCGCCCTGGCGACGGCACTCGTCCGGGACGCCGGCACCGTCCTGGAGGTCGGCGCCTTCGTCGACATGGGGCCCGAGACGTTCAACCCGGCCGCGATCTGCGGCCGCAGCCTGACGGTCATGGGCACCGGCGGCGAGGACCTGCTCGCCTACACCGGCACCTTGGCGCTGCTCGACCGGCACAGCGAGATCCCCTTCGCCGAGATGGTGTCGCACGTGTTCCCCGTCGCCGAGGCGGCCCGCGCCGTGGAGACCTCCCTCGACGCCGACACCGCCACCAAGGTCCTTGTGTCCAACGTCCTCGAGCCTCGACGACAGGAGCATTCATGACGACCGGAGAGCCGTTGCGGGTCGGTGTGCTGGGTGCCGCGCGCATCAGCACCGAGGCGATCGTGCGGCCGGCCCACGAGCTCGGCGCCCGGCTGGTCGCGGTGGCAGCCCGTCACCGCTCCCGCGCCGAGCAGTTCGCCGCCGAGCACGGGGTGGAGCGCGTGGTCGACGACTACCAGGCGCTGCTCGACGACCCCGAGGTCGAGGTCGTCTACAACCCGCTGGCCAACAGCCTGCACGGCCCCTGGAACCTGCGCGCGGTCGAGGCGGGCAAGCACGTCCTGACGGAGAAGCCGTCCGCCGGCAACGCCGCCGAGGCCGGGCTGGTGCGCGACGCGGCCGCGGCCGCGGGTGTGCAGGTGGTCGAGGCGTTCCACCACGTCTACCACCCGCTGATGGCCCGGATGCTCGAGCTGGCCGGCGGCGGGGAGATCGGCGACCTGCAGTACGTCGAGGCGCGGATGCTGATGCCGCCACCACGGGCCGAGGACCTGCGCTGGGACGCGGCGCTGGCCGGGGGCGGGCTGATGGACGTGGGCTGCTACGCGGTGCGCGCCGTGCGCGACCTGGCCCCGCTGTGCGGCGGCGAGCCGCGGGTGGTGGCAGCGCGGGGCGGCGAGCACCCGGCGCACCCGGGTGTCGACGCCTGGCTCTCCGCCGAGCTGGAGCTGCCCTCAGGTGTCCAGGCGCGCGTGGAGTCGAGCATGACCCACCAGGACGTGGACTTCTCGCTGCGCCTCGTCGGCAACCTCGGCGAGGCCTACGCCCCCCAGTTCGTCAAGCCGCACCTCGACGACCGGGTGGTGGTCACCCTGCCGACCGACCGCCGGGTCGAGCACCTCGGCACCCGGCCGACCTACACGTACCAGCTCGAGGCCATGGCCGCGCTGGTCCGGGACGGCGCGGCGATGCGCACCTCGGCCGTCGACTCGGTCGTGACGATGGAGCTGATCGACGACCTCTACCGGGCAGCCGGGATGCAGCCGAGGAGCGGGGCGGCATGACGGTGCGGGTCGGCGTCGTGGGCGTCGGCAACATCGGCACGTCGCACGCGCTGAACCTGGCCCGGGTGGTGTCCGGCTCGGCGGTCAGCGTCCTGTTCGACGCCGACGCGGACCGGGCCGCTGCGCTGGCGGCCGATCTCGGCGCGCGCATTGTGCCCACGGTGCCCGCGGTGTTCCAGGCCGACGACGTCGACGCCGTCCTGCTCGCGTCGCCCGACGGCGTCCACGCCGAGCAGCTCCTGCTCGGGCTGCCCGCCGGCAAGCCGGTGCTCTGCGAGAAGCCGCTGGCCACGACCGAGGCGGACGCCCGCGCCGTGCTCGACGCCGAGGTGGCGCGCGGGCAGCGGCTCGTCCAGCTGGGCTTCATGCGCCGCTTCGACCCCGGCTACGTCCAGCTCAAGCAGGAGCTCACCGCGGAGGGCATCGGCGAGCCGCTGGTCGTGCACAACGTGCACCGCAACACCAGCGCGCCCTACGGCCTGGAGACCGAGCGGACGTTGACCAACATGGTCGTGCACGAGCTCGACATCTGCCGCTGGCTGCTCGACGAGGAGTACGCCTCCGTGATGGTGGTGGCCGGGCGCCCCGGTCCGCTCACCCCCGGCGGGCAGCACGACCCGATCCTGGTGGTGCTGCGCTCCGCCAGCGGCGTCGTTGTGGAGGTCGAGGCCTTCGCCAACGCGCAGTACGGCTACGAGGTCGTCTGCCGGGTGACCGGCTCGCACGGGCAGGCGGTGCTGGGGGACGGGGCGTTCATCACCCGCTCCAAGGGCTTCGCGCGCGGCGTCGACCTGCCGGAGCTGTGGCTCGGCCGCTTCGCCGAGGCCTACCGCCTGCAGCTGCAGGGCTGGGTGGACGCGCTGCACGGTGGTCACGCCTTCCCCGGCGCGACCGCGTGGGACGGCTTCGCGGCGACCGTCGTCGCCTCCTGCGCGGTGGAGGCCTACCGCACCGGGGGCTGGGTCGACGTGGTGCTGCCCCCGCGGCCGGAGCTCTACTCCGGGGCGGCTGTCGGAGCCTCTTCCTAGGCTGGTCCCATGACGACCCTCGACGACCGCCCCGGCACCGCGCTGCTCGTCATCGACGTGCAGCAAGGCAACACCTCGGGCGCCTACGAGCGCGACCTGGTGATCGGCAACATCCAGGCCTTGCTCGCGAAGGCCCGCGCCGAGGACGTGTCCGTGGTGTGGGTGCAGCACAACGACCCGGAGAACATGCCGAAGGGCTCACCCCAGTGGGAGTACGCGCCCGAGCTGGTCCGGCTGGACGACGAGCCGCTGGTCCACAAGCAGTACGCCGACTCCTTCGAGGACACCGACCTCGAGGAGCGGCTCGCCGAGCGCGGCGTCGGCCGGCTGGTTGTCACCGGTGCCCAGACCGAGGAGTGCATCCGCGGCACCCTGCACGGTGCCCTGGTGCGCGGGTACGACGCCACGCTGGTCGCCGACGCGCACACCACCGAGGACATGCGCGAGTGGGGCTTCCCGGTCGGACCCGCCGAGTCGATCGCCTACACCAACACGTACTGGAGCTGGGCGTCGGCGCCCGGGCGCAAGGGCGAGGTGACCCCGACCTCCGAGGTCGACTTCACCCGGTAGGTCAGGCGGCGCGGAGCCGGAGACGCGTGTCCACGACATGGCCGCTGCAGTAGAAGCCGCCGTCGGTGCAGCCCATGGCGAACCACGAGCTGGCAGCCGTCGCCTCCTTGTACGCGCCCTCGTCCGGCACGACTGGGCGTCCTCCGCCTCCGTGCACCGGTGACCGCGCCGCGGGACGACCTTGATCGCCACAGGGATCAGGCTCTGCCATGCTCGCCGGGTGGACCGCTTCGCCGCCCGTCGTCTCCTGCTCGCCGCCGCCGTCCTCTGCCTCGGCCTGGCGCTTGCCGGTGGTCCGCCAGGTGCGGCCTCCGCCGCCAGGAGCAGCCGCGCGCCGGACGTCGTCATCGACCCTGCCGCGCTGCCGCCGGGGCCAGGCACGACGCTGGTGCACACCGACGGCCGCGACATCGTGGTCCGGACCGGGGACCAGGACGGCTACAAGGTCATCAGGCCGGACCTTCCCCCCCGTCCCCGGCTGGTCGGCACTACGGATCGCGGGTACGTCGTCACGACGACCCGGGCCTCGGACGGCGCATCGACCCTGTGGCTCGTGCGTCTCGACGGCACCGTCAGGACGATCCGCCGGCTGCCGTCGGCGGCGACGGCGCCGCGGCTCTCGCCGGACGGCACCATGCTGGCCTGGACCGTCCACGGCCGGGAGCGCACCAGGCTGGTGGCTGCCCACGTCCGCGACGGTTCGCTGATCGGCAGCGTCTGGCGGAAGGGCTACCTCGACGTCGCGGACGTCGGGCGCCGGATCCTGGTGACCGGCTTCCAGCCCTCCCGCACCTTGTGGTTCCGGCCGGGAGCCGCGTCGACCGACCTCCTGTTCCGCAAGCGCATGCTGCAGGCGGACATCCGTGCCGACCGGGCGGTGGTGGCGGTGAAGGACCAGGACGACGGATTCGACGGGATGTGCCTCTCCTACCGCGAGCTGCGCGATCCTTCGACGCGGTTCTGGCGCAGCTGCACCGACGTGCCGCTGACCTTCTCCACCGACCGCGCCCACATGGTCACCACGGACATCCGGTCCGACGGCATAGGGCCCAGCTACCTGGAGATCCGCGACGCCGTCACCAGCACCGCCCTGGCGCGCTACACGACTCCGGGCGGCTACTTCGGCGACCCGGTCTGGGAGGACGCGGACTCGTTCGTCGTCCGGGTCTGGGCCGGCGGCCACGCCGCCATGGTCCGGATCACCACCGCCGGCATCGTCGAGCGGGTCTCGCGGGTGGCCGAGGTGGAGGCCGACAACTTCCGCGCGCTCTGGTGGACCTTCGCCGAGCAGTGAGCCGCGCGGTGGTCGGCCTGGATTGGTGGAGGTGGCGGGAATCGAACCCGCGTCCTTCGGTGCGGAGCCAGGGCTTCTCCGGGCGCAGCCTGCAGCTGATTTTCTCGGCCCCAGCAGTCACGCAGGCGAGCTGCTGACGGGCCCAGTCGCTGTGAGGTTTTCCGCTCGGTCCCGCGACCGGACCGAGCGGTGGAGCCTTCTAGCTGATGCCAGACACCGGGCCGAAGGCACTCCCGGGCTGACAGCCTGCTCTGGCGCTACTTAGGCAGCGAGAGCGTAGGCGCGCTGATTGGAATCGGCGCTTGTTGGTTTGCCGGGCATGGTTTCCGAGATCATCCCGGCCATCCTCGGCCCGCTTCCCCTGGCACGACATCCGAAGTCGAGACCATTCACCCCCATGTTCAGTTGTGCCCCCATCCTAACGCGAGCCGTCCACACCTCCTTCCCGGTTTCCCGTCGGCCCTCCGCCGATGGCCTTGCCAGGCCGGGTGCATGACTTCCACCCGCTGGGTAAGGGGCGGCGGATGAGTGCCTCAGACGCCCCGACCCGCACGATCGGCGGCCGCTACCGGCTGGACAAGTCCATCGGCAGCGGCGGGATGGGCACCGTGTGGGCCGGCACCGACGAGCTGCTCGGTCGTGCGGTCGCCGTGAAGGAGGTCCGCTTCCCGCCGGAGGTCGGCGAGAAGGAGCAGGCCGAGCTGCGCGAGCGGACGATGCGCGAGGCCCGGGCGACTGCGCGGCTCAGCCACCCCAACGTGGTCACCACCTACGACGTCGTCGAGGAGGACGGCCGGCCCTACATCGTCATGGAGCTGCTGCCCACCCGCAGCCTGAGCACCGTGCTGCGCGAGGACGGGCCGCTCCCGCCGCACCGGGTGGCCCAGATCGGCCTCGAGATGCTCGGCGCGCTCGAGATCTCGCACCAAGAAGGCGTGGTCCACCGTGACGTGAAGCCGGGCAACGTCCTGCTGACGGCCGAGGGCCGCGCGGTGCTGACCGACTTCGGCATCGCGACGATGGCTGGCGACCCCGCGCTCACGTCGACCGGCGTCGTGCTGGGCTCCCCGTCGTACATGTCGCCGGAGCAGGCGCGCGGCAAGCGGCCCGGCGCCGTCGCCGACCTGTGGTCGCTCGGCGCGACGCTCTACGCCGCGGTCGAGGGGCGGCCGCCCTTCGACGCGGACAACGCACTGGCCACGCTGACCGCCGTGATCTCCGACCCGGTCCCGACGCCTCGTGTAGAGGGCCCGCTGCGCGAGGCGATCCTTGGTCTGCTCACCAAGGACCCGGACGAGCGCATCGACATCCCGACCGCGCGTGCGCTGCTCACCAAGGCCGCTGCCGACCGCTCGACCGCTGCGACGGCGGTGCCCGCCGCTGCGGCGATCGCTCTCGACCGGGCCGGACGTACGGAGGCGCTCCCCGTCGCCGGTGCCCCCACCGCAGCTCCGCCCCCGCCGAGGGACGGGCCGCGCACGACCTACGAGAGCGAGTACGCTCCCCAGCGCAGGCGATCGGCTGGCCTGCTGGCCGCCCTCTTGGTCGCGATGCTGCTGATCGGTGGCCTGGTCGGCTTCGCCCTGCTCGACGACGACGGCGGCGGCGAGGACCCGCGGGCCGAGCCGAAGCAGACGCCGTCGTCGGCCTCGGCACCCCAGACCACCGCGCAGGAGTCGACCAGCTCGGCGCCGGAGACAACCCCGGAGGAGCAGCCGGCCGGTGTCCCGGACGGCTACCAGGTCTACGAGGACGCCTCAGGCTTCTCGCTGGCCGTCCCGCAGGGCTGGCAGGCCGAGCAGTCCAGCGCCACCGCCGTCGACATCAAGGAGCCGGGCACCTCGCGGTTCATCCGGATCGACCAGACCGACCAGCCCAAGGGTGACCCCAAGAAGGACTGGGAGCGGCAGGAGGAGTCGGTCAGCGCCCGGCTGCCCAACTACCAGCGGATCAGCATCGAGACGGTCGACTACAACGACTGGAAGGCCGCCGACTGGGAGTTCACCTTCGGCAGTGGCACGCACGTGCGCAACCGCGGTGTCGTCACCGACAAGGACCACGGCTACGCCATCTACCTATCGACCCCCGAGGCCGACTGGTCGGCGAGCCAAGACGTCTGGCAGGTCGCGGTCGACAGCTTCCAGCCGGCCACTGGATAGGGCCGCCCGCGAGGCACCAGGTGAGGCGTACGTCGCGCCGAGCCGGTCACCACGACCCGCCGCCGCCACCGCCGCCACCACCGCCGGACGAGCCGCCGCTGAAGCCGGACCCGCCCGACGACGACGGCGTGGAGGCCGCGATGGTGCCCGACGCGGACGAGGTGAAGCCGTCGAGCGAGTCGGAGAAGTGGTCGGAGCTCCAGCCGTTCGGGCCGGTGTACCAGGCCGGTGAGGTGGCCGCGGTGCCCCCCGCTGCCGCCGCGAGGGGCCCGAACACCTTGACCCACCGGTCCGCCTCGCCGAAGACGACCGCGAAGGGCAGGTAGCGGCTGAAGATGTCGGCCCGCTCCTCGAAGCGCAGCTGCTCGGCCTCGGCGGTGGCGATGTACTCGCGGAAGCCGCGGGCCTGGGCGAGCATCGCCGATCCCTTGGCGGTGCGCGCCGGCATCCGGCGGGCGAGGACGAACAGCAGCACGCCGATCAGCGTCAGCGCGATGCCGACCGGTGCCCAGTGCAGCCGGCGACCGAGGAGGAAGGTCAGCCAGCCGCCCGCGATCGCGACGACGACCCCGGCGACCTGCCACCGGCCGCGCACCTTGTCGGGGCGGCCGCGGAACCATCCCTGGCTGGTGACGTTCGTGTACAGCGCCGACTGCACCCGGGCCAGCCGGGCCGCGAACTTCTGCTTCAGCGACGACAGCAGCACCCTGCCCTCAGCGTCACTGCTCTCGAACAGCCCGCTGTAGAGCAGCCGCTCGTACTCCACCAGGTCTCCCTTGCCGTCCGGCAGCTTCACGAGCAGCCAGTCGCGGGACCGGAAGAGCCCCTTGCGCGGCTGCTCCTCGATCCGCAGGTGCCCGCGGACCGCCAGGTCGACGATCGTCGCCGTGACGTCGAGGACGTTGGCCCGCTCGTCGAGCAGCGTCCCGAGCTGACCCGGCCGCAGCCCGTCGGGCGGCGAGAACTGCACGGCCACCGGGCCGGCCCCGACGATCGGCACCGGCTCCTGCTCGGCGCCGCCCTGGCCGACCAGGCCGGGCGTGACGCCGGCGAACCGGCGGTCGCGGCCCTTCGTGGCGACCAGCCAGGTGAGCAGCGCCAGGCCGGGCAGCAGGATCAGGCCGGCCAGGGTGCCGGTGAGCGGCGTCGGGGTGAGGGCACCCTGCACCGTCCACCGCTCCTCGAGGATCGGCCCTGTCGCGTCGACCGCGTCCTTGGGCAGCCCGGCCACCACGGTGAAGGCGCTGAACGGCCCGAGCCCGTCGGGCTGGCCCAGGTGCACCGTCGTCCCCCGGGTCTCGACCGCGCCGCAGGGCAGGCTGCTGCCGGTGTAGCCCGCGAAGCAGGCCACCCGGGTCGGCTCGGCGGGCAGCTCGACGACGACGGTCGCCGCGAGGATCGGCACGTCCCACTTGTCGCCGATGGCGTTCCAGTAGAGCTCGTCGTGGTCGTCGAAGGCGTTGAGCGCACCATGGACGGTGTAGTCGATGTCGTAGACCTGCCGCCCGGTGACCGTCTCGTCGGGGTCGCCGATCCGCAGAGAGGTGACGCCGGCGCTCTCGCTGCGGTCCACGCCGGCCGGCGCGCCGGTCGGGCTGGCCACCCGCACGTCGCCGAGCTCGTAGACCCGGTCGTCCGTCTGGTCGTAGGGCACCCGGGTCGGGATGTCGCGGAAGATGCCGTGCCGGTCGGTGGAAGCACCGAAGTGGTACTCGATGGTCTCGCTGACCTGCAGGTCGCCGTTGCGCAGCACGGTCAGCGTGACGTCGTACGACCGGATGGTCTCGCCGAACGCCGCCTGCGCGGGCGACGCCGAGAGCACGGCCAGCCCTGCGACCAGCACCACGCCCACCCGCGCGGCCAGCGACCGCGGGCTGCCCCCCACCCGGGTCACCGCTCGGACTTGCCGCTGGTGCGGCGCGACAACGCGCGCTGCATCTCCCGTTTGGACTGCTTCTCGGCCAGCGCCTGCCGCTTGTCGTAGGACCGCTTGCCGCGGGCCAGCCCGATCTCGACCTTCGCCTTGCCGTCCTTGAAGTAGAGGGCGAGCGGCACCAGGGTCGACCCGCCCTCCTTGGTCTTGCCGATCAGCCGCTCGATCTCCTGCCTGTGCAGCAGGAGCTTCCTCTCGCGGCGCGGCGTGTGGTTGGTCCAGGTGCCCTCGGTGTACTCCGGGATGTGGACGCCGGCCAACCAGGCCTCGCCGTCGCGGATGTGCGCGTAGCCGTCGACCAGGTTGGCGTGCCCGGCACGCAGCGACTTGACCTCGGTGCCGGTCAGCACCAGGCCGGCCTCGTAGGTGTCGTCGATGTGGTAGTCGTGGCGCGCCTTGCGGTTCTGAGCGACCACCTTGCGGCCCTGCTCCTTCGGCATCTCTAACCGTGTCCCGTCCCGTCCAGCGCGGCGACCAGTCCGGTCAGCACGTCGATCGCTCTCTCCTCGGCCACCTCGGGCGCCTCCCCGGGTGGCACCACGACATCCGGCTCGACACCGACGTCGTCCAGGCTGCGCCCGGCAGGAGTGAGGTAGCGGCCGACCGTGAGCTCCAGGGCCGACCCGTCGGACAGCGTAGACGGCTCCTGCACCGAGCCCTTGCCATAGGTGCGGGTGCCGACCACCACAGCCCGGTTGCGGTCCTGCAGCGCCGCCGCGACCACCTCGGCGGCGCTGGCTGTCGACGGGTTGACCAGCACGACCAGTGGTGTCGACAGGTCGCCGCCCGCGTAGGCGTCCAGCGTCTGGGCCGGCTTACCCCGGCGCTCGTAGCTCACGACCGGTCCCCCGTCCAGGAACACCGACGCGACCGCGACCGCCTCGTCGAGCAGCCCGCCCGGGTTGTCGCGCAAGTCGAGGACGACGCCGGCCGTGGCGCCGCCGTCAGCGGTGGTCTCGAGCGCCCGCGAGACGTCGCGACCGACGCCCCGGGTGAAGGCGGTCACCGCGACCCGGGAGACGCCGCCGGACAGCCGCTCCACCGTGACGTCCTGGGTGGTGAAGGTGGCGCGGGCCAGCGCCGCCGTGGCGGTGGAGGACCCCCGCCGGTACGTCACGCGGACCGTCGAGGAGGCGGGGCCCCGTAGCAGGTCGGCCACCGCCGGGACGTCGGCCCGCGAGACGTCGGTGCGGTCGATGGCCACCAGGACGTCGCCCGGGCGCATCCCGGCCCGCTCGGCCGGCGACCCGGGTTGCACGCTGCCGACCTCGATCGAGCCGCCGCTGCGGCTGCTCCCGGACACGCCGCGCAGCCACAGGCCGACACCGGAGTAGCGCCCTTCGAGAGCCTCCTGGAAGGACGAGAACTCCGACCGGCCGTAGTAGGCGGACCAGCGGTCGCCGAGCGCCCGCAGCATGCCCTCGACGGCCGCGCGCTCCAGCGCGTCCCGGTCGACCGGCCGGGCCGCCTTGTCGACGATGCGGTCGGCGGCCTCGTCGATGACCCCGGGATCCCCCGCAGGGGCGTCGTCCTCACCGACGACCCCGGTGACGACACCGCCGACGTAGGCGACGCCGACCACCGCGACCATCGCGGTGACCCGCAGCGCACGCCGCACGGAGAGCACCGGACGAGTCTAGGACCGGGGCGGCGGCGCGGCCTCGGTTTCCTCCAGCGGTCTAGAGCCAGCCCATCGGGTCGGTTGTGGCGCCGTTGACGTAGACCATGAAGTGCAGGTGGCACCCGGTGGAGTACCCGGCGCCGTACATCCCGGCGCCACCACCGCTGTAGCCGATGACCTCTCCCGGCGAGACGTGCGAGCCTGGCCCGGCGCTGAAGCTCATCAGGTGGTTGTAGCTGGTGGCGAGGCCGACGCCGCGCATGATGCCGTGGTCGATGACCAGCTGGTTGCCGTAGCCCGCGACGTTGGCCGCCTGGATGACGGTGCCGGACGCGGCGGCGTGCACCGGCGTGCCGCAGCCGACGCCGAAGTCGGTGCCGTCGTGCAGCTTGTAGATGCCGGTGACCGGGTGCACGCGCATGCCGTAGGGCGAGGTGATCGGCCCGTAGGCGGTATAG
>Ga0126306_10000100_pt1 | contig 28166 bp, 26 predicted proteins | sample Plot27_FD_92592 | JGI IMG/M metagenome (GOLD analysis project Ga0126306, IMG submission 92592) | Serpentine soil microbial communities from UC McLaughlin Reserve, CA, USA - Plot27 | ecosystem: Environmental > Terrestrial > Soil > Grasslands | place: USA: UC McLaughlin Reserve, Lake County... | reverse complement strand
TCGGCCACGCCCGGCGGCTTCTGCACATCGCTCGAGCGCATGCGCGAGACCGCGTTCGCGACCTGCACGGCCATCGTCTCCGACGAGCCCTTGACGCGGCGGCGAACGATCTCGACCTCGCGCTCCGGCGTCGGGTAGGCGATCCAGTGGTACAGGCAGCGCCGCTTGACGGCGTCGTGCAGGTCGCGCGTCCGGTTGGACGTCAGGACGATGACCGGCGGGTGCGTGGCCCGGATCGTGCCGATCTCCGGAATGGTCACGCTGGCGTCCGCGAGCAGCTCGAGTAGGAACGCCTCGAAGTCGTCGTCGGCCCGGTCGATCTCGTCGATCAAGAGCACCGCCGGCCGCGGACCGGGATGCTCGAGGGCTCGGAGGAGCGGTCGGCGGATCAGGTAGTCGGAGCCGAACAGCTCCTCCTCGCCGATCGGCGAGGCGCTGGAGTCGGCCAGTCGGATGCTCAGCAGCTGCCGCGGGTAGTTCCACTCGTACAGCGCCTCCGCGACGTCGATGCCCTCGTAGCACTGCAGGCGGTGGAGTGGCGTGTCGAGCACGGTCGCCAGGGACTTCGCCGCCTCCGTCTTGCCAACACCCGCCTCGCCCTCGAGCAGCAAAGGCTGCGGCAGGCGCAGGCTCAGAAACATCGACGTCGCAAGACCCTCGTCGGTGAGGTAGTCGATGTCGGCGAGACGCCGGGCGAGCGTCTCGATGTCGGGCACGAGCTGGCGGATCTCGCCTGCCGCCTCGCCCGTGACCTTGGTCACTGCGGCGGCTCGGGACGCCCCTGCATCGCCGCCCAGACACGAGCCGGAGTGCAGGGCATGTCGACGTGGTCGACGCCGTGCGTCTCGTGCAGCGCGTCGATCACCGCGTTGACGATCGCCGGCGGGGACCCGACGTTTGGCGACTCGCCGACCCCCTTGGCCCCGAGCGGGTGATGGGGGCACGGCGTGACCGTCTCGCCGAGCTCGAAGTCGGGCGTCTCGAGGGCCGTCGGGATCAGGTAGTCCATGAACGACGAGTTCAGGCAGTTGCCCTCCTCATCGAACGTGAGGACCTCCATCAGCGCGATGCCGATGCCTTCCGCGAGGCCGCCATGGATCTGGCCGTCGACGACCATCGGGTTGATCCGCACTCCGCAGTCGTCGACCGCGATGAAGCGCCTGACGGAGACGTGAGCCGTGTCTGGATCGATGTCCACGACGGCGATGTAGGCCCCGTAGGGGTAGGTGAGGTTGGGCGGGTCGTAGATCACCTGGGCGTCGAGCCCGCCCTCCATGCCCTCGGGCATCTCCTCGCCGCTGTACGACCTGGCCGCGATCTCCTCGATCGACGCACCCTTCTCCGGGTCGCCCTTGACGTACCAGCGGCCCTTCTCCCACGCGAGATCGTCCGGGCTCGCCTCGAGCATTGTCCCTGCGATCTGGCGCGCCTTGTCGCGCACCTTGCGGGAGACGACCGCGACCGCGCCGCCGGAGACAGGGGTCGAGCGGCTCCCGTAGGTGCCGAGCCCGTACGGCGAGCGGTCCGTGTCACCGTGACGGACCTCGACATCCTCCGGTGGGATGCCGAGCTCCTCGGCGACGATCTGCGAGAACGTTGTCTCGTGGCCCTGGCCCTGGGTCTGCGCGCTGATGCTGACCACGGCCTTGCCGGAGGGGTGTACCCGGAGGTCGGCGCCGTCGTTCATGGCGAGCCCGAGGATGTCCATGTGCTTGCGCGGCCCGGCGCCGACGCCCTCGGTAAAGAACGACACGCCGATGCCCATCAGCTCGCCCCGGGCGCGCTTCTCCGCCTGCTCGCGGCGGAGCTCCTCGTATCCGGCCATCTCCATCGCCACGCGCATCGTCTCGGCGTAGTTCCCGGAGTCGTACGTCCAGCCGGTGGTCGTCTCGTAGGGGAACTGCTCGGGTGCGATGAAGCTGCGCATCCGGAGGTCGATCGGATCGACCTTCATCTCGAGCGCGAGGGCGTCCACCATCCGCTCGACGAGGTAGACGGCCTCGGTGACCCGGAACGAGCACCGGTACGCGACGCCTCCGGGCGCCTTGTTCGAATAGACCGCCTTGACCTTGACGTGCGACGCCTCGAGGTCGTACGAGCCGCAGACGATGTGGAAGAACCCGGCCGGGAACTTCGTCGGCTGGGCAGTCGAGTCGAAGGCGCCGTGATCGGCGATCACGTCGGCCCGCAGGCCGGTGATCTTGCCGTCCTTCGAGCACATCTCGGCGTGCATGACGTAGTCGCGGGCGAACCCCGTGGACACGAGGTTCTCCGTCCGGTTCTCGACCCACTTGACCGGTACACCGGCAACGATCGAGCCGGCGATCGCGCACACGTAGCCGGGATAGACGGGGACCTTGTTGCCGAAGCCGCCACCGATGTCCTGGCACTGGATCCGGATCATGTGCTCTGCGAGCCCCGCGACGTGGGCGTAGACCGTGCGGTGGGCGTGCGGCGCCTGGTTGCCGTTGTAGATGTCGAGCTGGCCGGTCTCCGGGTTGAAGTCGGCGATCATGCCGCAGGTTTCGAGCGGCGCCGGGTGGCAGCGCGGATAGATGATGTCGCGCGTCACGACGGTGTCGGCTTCGGCGAAAGCGCGATCCGTCGCCTCCTCGTCGCCCGCCTCCCAGGTCGGGCTCGCGAGGTTGTCGCGCTGCCCGGTCTTGTCGTCGCGGATCAGCGGCGCGTCGGGGTCGAGCGCTTTGCGGGCGTTGACGACCGCGGGCAGGGGCTCGTACTCGACGTCGATCAGCTGGAGCGCGTCGTTCGCCGAGTACTCGTCGGTCGCGATCACGAACGCGACCTCCTGCCCCTGGAAGCGAACCTTGTCTCCGGCGAGCACGGCCTGCGTGTCGTAGGAGATCGTCGGCATCCACGCGAGGCCGAGCGTCTCGAGGTCCTTGGCGGTGATGACAGCGGCGACGTTGGGGTGCGCGAGCGCCCGCGAGGTGTCGATCGAGACGATGCGCGCATGCGCGTACGGGCTGCGGAGCATGGCGCCGTGGACCATCCCCGGAAGCCGGATGTCGTCGAGGTAGGTGCCCTTGCCGCGGATGAAGCGCGCGTCCTCCTTCCGCTTCAGCCGGCCGAAGCCGATCGGGCGCTCGGTCGTCGCGCTGGGGAGGTTCTCGACGGTTGCCATGCTCAGACCCCCTGTTTCGCGGTTGCTTCGTGCTCGGCAGCCCACTGGACGGCCGCGACGATGTTCTTGTAGCCCGTGCAGCGGCAGATTCCGCCCGAGATCGCGGTGCGGATCTCCTGCTCGGTCGGATTCGGGATCTCGTCCAGCAAGGCGCGCGCCGTCATCAGCATGCCCGGCGTGCAGAAGCCGCACTGGAGAGCGTGCGTCTCGTGGAAGCCCATCTGGATCGGGTCGAGCTGTCCGTCGACCTCCAGCGACTCGACCGTGCGGATCTCATGCCCTACACACATCGCCGCCAGGATCGTGCAGGACTTCACCAGCTCGCCGTCCATCTGGACGACGCAGGCGCCGCAGTTGGAGGTGTCGCAGCCCCAGTGGGTGCCGGTCAGGCCGGGCGTCTCGCGGATGAAGTGGACGAGAAGCTGGCGGGGCTCGATCTCGCGCGAGATCCGCTCGCCGTTGACCGTGATCGAGACATTCATCGTTCAGACCTCCTGATGCAGGGCGCGTGCCGTCGCGCGACGCAGGGCGCGTGTCGTCAGGACGCCGGCGAGGTGGCGCTTGTAGTCGACCGGCCCCCGGCCGTCTGCAGTCGGCGAACAATCCTCCGACGCGATCTGGCCCGCCTGCGCGAACAGGTCCTCTGACGGGCCCTTGCCTCGGAGCAGCTCCTCCGCCCGCGAGAGGTGGATCGTCGTCAGGCCGACCGCACTGAGCGCGATTCCGGCCTGGACGATCGTGCCGCCGTCGATCCAGACGGCTGCCGACGCCGCGGCGATCGCCCAGTCGCCGGCGCGCCTCTCGACTTTCTCGTGCGCGCTGCTGCCTCCCTGGCGGAGCGGGATTCGGACCTCGGTCAGCAGCTCGCCGTCGCCCACGGCGGTCATGAACGGGCCCACGTGGAAGTCCTCCATCCCGACGACCCGCTCAGCGTCGGCGCCGCGGATCACGGTCTTCGCCTTGACCGCGATGCAGACCGCCGAAAGGTCCTCGGCCGCGTCCGCCTGGCACAGCGAGCCGCCGATCGTCCCGCGGTTGCGCACGACCGGGTCGGCGATCACCTTCTCGGCGTCGCGGAACACCGGCAGGTGCTCGGCGAGCAGGTCCGAGGTCAACAGGTCCTTGTGGCGCGTCAGCGACCCGATCCGGATCTCGCCGCCTTCCTCGCGGATGTACGAGAGCTCCGCGAGGTCGTTGATGTCGATCAGGTGCTCGGGGCTCGCGAGGCGCAGCTTCATCATCGGGAGCAGGCTGTGGCCGCCGGCGATGATCCGCGCGCCGGAGCCGTGCCGCCGGAGCGATGCAATCGCACCCTCGACGCTGGTGGCGCGCTCGTACTCGAATGCCGCGGGTGTCTGCACGAGATCTCTCCTGACGTTACGTGTCGGAGCCCTCTTTGGAGTCGGCCGACTCGACATCGACCTGGCGACGCGCCGCTGCGGCGTCCTTCAGGTCGGGCTCGGCTCCCTCTGGCAGCTCGGGCCCCCCGTCGGACACTGCGTCGGCTTCGTCGCCGCTGCTCGGGTCGATGCCGCTCTCGGTCGCAGGCTGGTCGGATGCGGTCGTCGCGCCCAGGACGGTGCTCTCGAGCTGCGGATCCTCCGCCAGCAGCTCGCGCGGCGCGTCCGATCCTCCGGCCTCGGCCGGCACGATGCCCTCGGCGGCAACTTCGGACCACGGGCCCTTCTCGCGGATCTCTGCCTCGTCTGGCGTGGTGCCCCCGCGCTGCTCGCTCGGCGGGTACTGGACGGGCGCATCGGTGCCGATCACCGGCGACCTGGCCAGCGACTCCGGCCTCGACTGTCGGATCTCGGGATACAGAAGCCGAGCCGCAAGGCTTCCCCGCTCGACGTCCCTGAGCGCGGGGCCGGCCGGATTCCCGACGGCAATCGGCGCCTCGCGGCCGAGCCGCGCCAGGGTAAGCGTGCCGTGGGTGTAGACCTCGCCGATGCGCGGCGCCTTGACCGTGGTGCTCTCCGGGAAGCTCCTGAACCCGGCGGCGGCGGATCCGGCATAGAGGCCCTCGACGAGGCCGACGGCGTCTACCATCCCGGCCTTCTTCACAAGCAGGCCCTCGAGCAGGTCGACACCGGCGTCGAGCTGCTCGTTGATCGCTGTCACGACGCCGTTGACCGGAGCGCTCTTCTCGACGATCTCGCCGACGTGGCTGATGACCTGGTCGAGCCCGGCGGTGATCTTCCGCAGCTGGAGGATCACCCCGACGAGGTAGACGACGAGGGCGGCGACGATCAGTGCGACGGCGACGATGGTGACTACGGCTGCCGACTCCATAGCTCTCCTACTCCGCGTCGTCGAGGATCACGTCGAGGGAGCCGCCGTAGTTCGCAACCCCCGCGACCGTCTTGGTCACCTGATCCTGCGTGGTCAGGAGCAGTGCGGCGGCGTCGAGGTCCTTCGAGCCCGCAGCCGCCGTCTTCGCGATCGCCTCGGCGCTGGGGACGATGCTCCGCGCCGCGCTGAGCACGCCGTGCAGCAGATACACGACGACCAGGAACACGGCGAAGAGCGCGATGTTCCCGATCCACCAAAGGGTCATCGCTGCCTCCGCTCGGCGACGATCGCCGCCTTCCCAGCGATCCCTGGCAGCGCGCCGAGGATGATCTCGAACTGCGCGTTGATCGCCTTGACGGCGGGCTCGAGCGGTCGCAGGTGCTCCGCCTCGACGGTCTGCAGCGCGGACGACAGGGTCGCCAACCCCTGGGAGATCCTTTCCAGGCGGCTGCGCACGATGATCAGCGCCGCGGCCAGCACGAGGACGACGACCACGGACAACATGACCGTGAGGAGGATCAGGAGATCCTGGTCGCTCATGTGCCGGTGTACCCGTCCGTGAGCGCGTTCATGTAGCCGTCCTGGATCACCGCTTCGTCCACGATCTCCGCCAGCACCGGCGCCGTCGCCTCGAGCTGCGGGATGTTCGCGGTGTTCGAGGCGACCTTGCCCGCGACCTCGAGGAGACCCCCGACCGACTTCTCGATGCTTCCCACCGTCTTGATCAGCGCCGCCAGCAGCACGGCGACGACGATCGCGGCGGCTGCGCCGAGGATCAGGGCGAGGACCCAGTACCCGTTCGAGGTCAGTGCGAGAGTCACTTCCCGACCGCGACCTTTCGCAGGGACCGCGCGGCGTGCAGGATCCTCACACCCGAGTCGTTGATGCGGGCGATGCCACCGAGCTCTGCGGTCTGCTGCCGCACGATCTCGACCGCCTGCTCGGCAACCTTGGCCTGCTTCGCGATCTTCATCGCCAGCCAGACGATCGTGATCACGATCACCGCGGCTACCGCAACGACGGCGATGCCGATCGCGAGCCCAACCTGCCAACCGGTGGACGCAATCACGCCCGCAACTTTATCGCTGTGGCACGGCGAACAAGCGCCCACCGTTCTCCCTCGGCATAGGATTTCGGCATGCGCGAGATCCGAGACGACCTGCAGCGCTGGCTCGCGCGCGGCGACCGCGTCGCGCTCGCGACCGTCGTTGCGACGAGGCGTTCGGCGCCTCGACCCGTTGGCGCCAAGCTCGCGATCTCGGCGCAAGGCGAGCTCGCCGGCTCAGTGTCCGGCGGGTGCGTCGAGAACGAGGTTTACGAGTACGCGCAGGAAGTGCTTGCCGGTGCGCCTCCGCGGCTCCTCACGTATGGGATCTCGGACGACCTGGCACTGAGCGTCGGCCTCCCCTGCGGCGGCGAGATCGACGTCTTCGTGGAGGAAGCGCGGCGTCCGCTCGCCGACCGGCTGCTGCAGATCGTCGAGAACAGTGAGCGCGCAGTGGTGATGACTGTCCTCTCGGGTGCCGACCTGGGGGCCGAGCTGCTCGTCACGGAAGGAGGCGAGCGCATCGGCGAGGCGCCGGACGAGCTCGCTGAGTTGGCGCCGGAGCTCATCCGCAGAGGGCGCAGCGGCGTCGTCGAGGCCGCGGGACGTGAGGTCTTCGCCGATGTGTACGGGCCGCCCCCGCGGTTGCTGATCTACGGCGCCGTGGACACCGCCGAGGCGCTCTCCCGCGCTGCGCAGGAGATCGGCTGGCGGCCGATCGTCGCCGACGCGCGTGCCCGCTTCGCAACCTCGGAACGGCTCCCGAGCGCCGCGGAAATCGTGGTCGCATGGCCGGAGGAGACCCTCGCCCAGGTGCAGCCGGACGACGCCACCGCGATCGTCATCCTCACCCACGACGACAAGTTCGACGTCCCGATGATCATCGGCGCGCTCGCCACCGACGCGTTCTACATCGGCGCGCTCGGCTCACGGAGGAACCAGGAGCGGCGCCGCGAGCGGCTGCTCGAAGAGGGAGTCGGCGAAGCGGCGCTCGAACGGGTTTCCGGCCCATGCGGGCTCGACGTCGGCGCTCAGACGCCGGCGGAGACGGCGATCTCGATCCTGGCCGAGATCATGGCCGTCCGGGCCGGGCGCGAGGGCGGGAGACTCCGCGACGCGACGACCCGCATCCACGCCGAGGTCTGACCAAGAGGGGTTGGCGCAAGAGCAGCTGAGCCGCCGGGCCGCGCTGCTCGCCCCCACGACGGCGTCCTCAGTCGCGCCCGTATCTCGCCCTTACGCCCCTCCCGCTAGACCGTCGCGGCTTCGAACTGCTTGCGGCAATGCGCGCTGCAGAAGTAGTACGTGACGCCGTCGCGAACCGAAGTCTCCTTCGCCGCGGCGACGGCGACGGTCATGCCGCAGACCGGGTCGATGGCTTCCTCGACGAGCTCAGCCGGCGAAGGCCCGCGCGTATGGCGCCAGGCGACGAGCTCGGCGAGGATTGCGACGGCGATCTCCTCTTGGGAGGAGGGCCCGAGGTCGAGGCCTGCCGGACTGCGCATTCGCGCGAGGGACTCCTCGTCCACGCCGCGCTCGCGAAGCTCGGCCGCCAGCGCCGCGGCGCGCTTCGCGCTCGCGACGAGCCCGACGTAACCCGCCCCGCACGCCAGCGCCGCCTCCAGCGCCTCTTCGTCGCCGCGGCCCATCGAGGCGATGACGATCGCGTCGGCCTTCTCGATCGACGACGTCACGTTCCAACCCATCACGCCTGCCAGCTCTCGCAGCGTCCGCGCGGCCGGAGCGTCGCCGACGACCGCAAGCAGGAGTGCCGGGCGGTGAGGCTCGATCATCACGTCGACCGCGCCTTCCGAGGCGCATCTGCTTTCGATCCGCTCACGGCGCGGCTCGCCGTCGGCGAGCGCCAGGAGCGAGAGCCGGACGACCTCGGGCTCCGTGCAGGCACCGCCGACCCAGCCGTGCAGCTCGCCGTCCTCGGTCACGAGTGCCCGGTCGCCAACGCGCGCCGACGACGGCCGCTCCACCCCGACCACGGTGGCGAGAGCGAAGGTCGTTCCCTCCTCCACGAGGCGACCGGCTTCGACGAGGACCTTCACTCTCCGAGGGCGCCCTCCACGGAGAAAGGGTAGTCGCCGCGGCCCGCCGGACGCCAGAGCGCCGGCGGGCCGCACGACCGCGTTCCGTGCTCAGTCGAATGCGTACTGCTCGTACTCTTCCACGTTGTCCTTCGTCACGACTGCCGCGGGAACGACGACCTGCCGCGGCACCTCCGGCGGGACGAGCTCGGAGAAGCCCTCGTCCAGGCCGATGAGGCGAGCCATGTTCACCGCGCTCGCCGCCATGTTCGGGTTGTAGAGGAAGGTGGCACGGTAGAGGCCGCCCTCCTTGATCTGCTGCATCGCGTCCTGCGACCCGCCGACGCCGGTGAGGAACATCTCGTCGTCCCGGCCGGCGTTACGGATCGCCTGCACGACACCCTGGGCCATGTCGTCGTCGTGCGTGTACACGGCGTCGATGTCGCTCTGGGCCTGGAGGATGTTCTCCATCACGGTCAGGCCCTTGTCGGGATTGAAGTCACCCGGCTGCGAGGCGACGATCTTGAGGCCACCGCCCGGGCACTTCTGCCTGATCGTGTCGGTGAAGCCCTTCGTCCGGTCGGTCGTGACCGAGATGCCGGCCAGGCCCTGGATCTCGACGACGTTGCCCTGACACTTCAGCTCGTCGGCGATGTAGTTCGCCGCGAGGACGCCGATCTGGTAGTTGTCGCCGAGGATCGTCGCGGTCGCCGCATCGGGCGCCGTGAAGAGTCGGTCGACGTTCACGACTCGGATGCCCGCTCGCTCGGCCTTCTGAGCGACCGGCGTCAAAGCCGCGCCGTCCTGGGGCAGGACGACGAGGACATCCGGCTTCTGCGAGATCGCCTGCTCGATCTGCTGCGCCTGCGAGTCCGCGTCCGCGGCCTGGAGCAGCTCGAACTCGACGTCGTCGTGCTTCTCCGCGGCAGCCTGCGCATCCTTCGAGATCGCGCCAAGCCAGCCGTGGTCTGTCGGCGGCACGCTCGCGATGATCGACACGCTCTCGCCGGAACCGCCTTCGGCAGCCGTGGTCTCGCCGACGGTGACGGTCGTGGTGGACGTCTCTTCGTCGCTCATACAGGCAGTCGCACCGATCGCGAGCACCAGGCCTGCGGCGACGGAGATCAAGAGTCGCTTTCGCGACATTGCATACCTCCTCGTCTGTTGACTGGTTCGCCCGGCCGTTCGGGCATCAGTACCGCGCCTCCGGGCGCTGCAGCAGGACGGCACCGAGGACGATCAAGCCCTTCGTCACCTGCTGGATCTCTGTGGACATGTTGAGCTGCGTCATCAGGCTGAAGATCAGCGCGAACGTGAGGACACCGAGGAACGTGCCGACGATTGACGCCCGCCCGCCGGCGAGGCTCGTCCCGCCGATCACCACTGCACCGATCGCGTCGAGCTCGTAGAGGTTTCCGCTCACCGGCGAGGCGCTCCCCAGTCGCGCGCAGAGCAGGACGGTGGAGATGCCGGCGAGGAACCCCGAGAGCACGTACACGCTGAAGATGATCCGCCGGACCGGGACGCCGGCAATCCGGGCGGCTTCCCGATTGCCGCCGACCGCGATCACGTAGCGGCCGTAGCGGGTTCGGTTGAGGACGACCCACCCGAGGATCGCGATCGCCAGGAACACGAAGACCGAGACCGGGATCCCGAAGATCCGTCCGACGCCGAACCACAGCAGCGAGAAGGGCCGCGGGTCCCCGAACGAGCCCCCGTTCAGGTCGAGCAGGCTGACCGGCAGCTTGTCGTTCAGTAACAGGGCCAGCCCCCTGGCGATGGAGAACATCGCGAGTGTCGCGATGAACGGCACGACCCGTCCGTACGCAATGGCGGTCGCGTTGCACGTGCCGAGAAAGGTGGCGAACAGGATCGCCGCGAGGATGAACACGAGGCTGCTCGTGCCGTCGGTCCCGACCATGATTCCGCCGAAGACCCCCGCCGCGGCGACCATCGACCCGACCGAGAGGTCGATCCCGGCCGTGGCGATCACGAACGTCATGCCGATCGCCAGCACGCCGACAACGCTCGACTGGGTCAGCATGTTGCGGATGTTGTCCCAGGTTGGAAACGTGTCCGGCTTCAGGATCGCGCCGGCGACGAACAGGAGCACGACGACGATCGCCAGGGCGTACTCCTGGAACTCGAGAGTCTTGGCGCGGCCGAGTGCGCCGCGCCAGGTCTGGGCAGTGTCCGTCATACGACCTCCTCGACGAGATCGGGGGCATCGGTGGGAGCGACCGCGTGGCGTAGGAGGGCTCGCTCGGTCGCGTCCTTGCCGTCGACCTCGGCGACGATCTCGCCTTCGCGCATGACGAGGACGCGTGTGCAGATGTGTGCGAGCTCTTCCAGCTCCGAGGAGACGACGAGCACACCCAGCCCCGAGGCGGCGAGCTCGCTGATGATCCGGTAGATCTCCGCCTTCGTCGCGACGTCGACCCCTCGCGTCGGCTCGTCCAGGAGCAGCACGCGACACTGGCGAAGGAGCCAGCGGGCGAGCACCACCTTCTGCTGGTTGCCACCGGAGAGCAGTCGGACCACGCGGTCCGGGTCGTCCGGCACGGTCTTCAGCGCTCGCAGCTCCTTTCGGGCGGTCTCGCGCTCCTTCTTGATGTCGAGCAGGACGCGGGAGAAGCGACCGAGGTCGGCGATCGTGACGTTCTTCGTCTCGCTCCAGTCGAGGACGAGTGCCTGCGACTTGCGATCCTCTGGAGCAAGACCGAGGCCGCGGCGAATGGCCGCCCGCGGGTGGCCGGCTTTCAGCGGCTTGCCCTCGAGGACGATCTCGCCGTCGTCCAGCGGGTCGAGGCCGTAGATCAGACGGAGGAGCTCCGTTCGGCCGGAGCCGACGAGGCCGCCGAGCCCGACGACCTCGCCGGCCCTGACCTGCAGGCTCACGCCGCGCACGGCAGGGAGCCGTCTCGCGTCGCGAACCTGGAGCAGCACCCGATCGGTTCCGACTGGGCGGTCCGGGTACAGCTGCTCGACCTTGCGTCCGACCATGAGCTCGACAAGCCGGTCGGTCGGCGTCGTCGCCGGGATCCCGGTCGCTGCCGTACGACCGTCCGCGAGCACCGTCACGCGGTCGCCGATACGGCGGATCTCGTCGAGCCGGTGGGAGATGTAGACAACGCCGACGCCCTCCGCGGTAAGCCGGCGAACAACCTCGAATAGCGTGCTGATCTCGCCTTCGTCGAGGATCGCTGACGGCTCGTCCATGATCAGGAGCCGCACGTCGCCGGAGAGCGCTCGTGCGATCGAGACGATCTGCTGTGCGGCAGGACGCAACTTCCCCACCTTGGCCCGGACCGGAATGGACTCGTGTCCGAGCCGGGCCAGCAGCGCCTCGGACGCCCGGTACATCTTGTCGAGGTCGAGCAGAGGCCAGTGGCGAGGCTCGTGGGCCAGGAAGATGCTCTCGGCAACGCTCAGGTCCGGCACCAGGTCGAGCTCCTGGTAGATCGTCGCGACTCCGCGTTTCAGGGACCCGGCCGGGTCGCCCTGCGGGAGCGGCTCGCCCATGAAGAGGATCTCGCCGGCGGTGGGCTCGATCGCACCCGAGACGCACTTGATCAGCGTCGACTTGCCGGCGCCGTTCGGGCCGAGCAGGCAGTGCACCTCGCCCTCGACGACGTCGAGGTCGACGCCTTGGAGCGCCTTGACTCCGGGGAACTCCTTGACGAGGTTCCGGACCTCGAGGATGGCGGTCACTGGACCACTAGCCCGCGGAGATTGTTGTGGGCGATCCGGAGACCGGCTTCGATCAATTCGGGCGAGCCGCCCCAGACCGGATCCTCGTGCTCGACGGAGAGGACGCCGTCGAACCCGCCCTCGTAGAGGGTGTCGACGTAGCGCGGAAAGTCCACCTCGCCGAGGCCGGGAATCCGGTACCGCCACCAGCCCATGTCCCACGGATCTTCCTCGCGCGTCGATGTCCGGCCGAAGAACCCGTAGCGGTTGCGCTGAGCCGGGAAGGTCTCGGCGTCCTTGGCATGCGCGTGGGCGACATGGTCGACGTAGGGCCGCAGCGCGTCGACCGGGTCGATTCCGAGCCAGAGGAGGTGCGACGGGTCGAAGTTCAGGTGGAGCCCGAGCGCGAACATCCATTCCCAGAGCTCGGGCGAGTACGCCAGGTTGCCCGGGTAGCCGTCCGGGTGCCAGCCCTCCATCACGCAGTTCTCGATCATCAGCCGCACTCCGCGCTCGCCCGCGTAGTCGACGAGCGGTGGAAAGGCGCGCTCGGCCTCGCTGAGGTTCTCCGAGACGCTGCGACCCGGATCACGGCCGATGAACGTCCCGACCGGAACCCTGCCCAGCGCGGCCGCCGCGTCGATGCACGCGCGCAGATGCGCGTGGTAGCCCTCGCGCTCCGCAGGGTCGGGCGCGAGGTTGTTGTCGTAGTACGCGAGCGCCGAGAGGACGAGCCCGTGCTCGTCGAGCGCTTGCCGAACGCGGTCGGCCTCGGCGTCGTCGAACGCGTCGGCCTTGACGTGGCTGGCCGTGAAGGGCCGGTCGCCCAGGTGAGGCCAGGCGGCGAGCTCCAGCGCCTCGTAGCCGTTGGCTGATGCCCACGCCGCGATGTCCTCGAGGCTGCGGTCCGGCATGCAGGAGGTCAGGAAGCCGAGCTTCATGTCGCGACCGCACGCGAGTCGAGCGTCGGTTGCCGGCTGGCCCCGACGTCGACCCACCGCTCTTCGCGGGAGGACGTCAAGACCGCATCCGTGATGAGGGCCGCGCGTAGCCCGTCCGAGAACGTCGGCATTCCCTCTACGGTCGAGCCGCTGCGGACGCCCTCGTAGAAGTCGGCCACGAAGGCATCGAAACAGTCCGCGTACCCCTGTGGGTGACCGCCGGGAAGGAAGGCGAAGCGGGAGGCGGCCGGCGACAGCGTGGCGGGATCGCGGCGAAGGATCGTCAGGGTCTCGCGCCGGCCATGCCAGAGCTCCTCCGGATGCTCTTGGTCGAACGCGAGGGCCTCCTCTGCCCCGTCGAGCTCCATCCAGAGGCGGTTCTTCCGACCCGCCGAGACCTGGCTCACGACGACGGACCCAACTGCGCCGCCGTCCGTCTCGAACTGGACGACGGCGGCGTCCTCGGTCGTGACCGGACGCGCCTCGCCGCCGTCTCCGCCGGACGAGAACGCGTGGCGCCCTGCCTCACTGATCCGCTCTGGCACGGCGGTGAGCAGCCGCGCGGAAAGGCGCGCGATGCGATGACCGGAGACGAACTCGGCCAGGTCGCACCAGTGCGAGCCGATGTCGGCGAACGCGCGCGACGCGCCGCCCAGCTGTTCGTCCACCCGCCAGTTGGAGTCGTCGGGCCGGAGAAGCCAGTCCTGGAGGTAGGTGCCGTGGAGAAGCCGCACCGAACCGGTCTGGCCGCTCGCGACCCGCTCACGGGCCTCGCGTACCGTCGGGTAGTAGCGGTAGACGAAGGGCACCGCTGCGTGACGTCCCGACTCGGCCGCGGCATCGACGAGGCGCTGCGCGCCGGAGAGGTCGAGCGCCAGCGGCTTCTCGCAGATCACGTGCTTTCCCGTCGCGAGCGCTGTCTCGGCGAGCGGCAGGTGGAGATGGTTCGGGGTGCAGACGTGCACGACGTCGACGTCTGGATCGCGCACGAGGTCCTCGGCCGAGTCGAACGCGCGATCCGCGCCGAGCGCGGTGGCAGCAGCCCGGGCAGACTCCGGCGACGAGGCAGCCACACCAACCAGGTGGGCCCCGGCGAGAAGGGCCGAACGAGCGTGGATTCGCCCGATGAACCCGGCCCCCGCGATCGCCGCCTGGACTGGCATCGGCGCTGAACCTAAACAGTACTTAGTCCAACTGTCAAGCAAAAGCTGCCTTACTTCGTCCAAACCGTGCTTTACTTTTCTCGGACGTCGTGACGAACTCGCTGCCGACCCAGGCCTCCCCGACGAGTGCGGGCGCGCTCTTACGCTTGATCCGCGAGGAGGTTGCAGTTACGCGAGCCGATCTGGCACGAGCGACAGGGCTCGCCCGCTCGACCGTGGCGCAACGGGTCGACGCGCTCCTGGAGCAAGGGCTCGTCTACGAGGCCGGAGGAAGCCCATCCACCGGAGGTCGTCCCGCGACCGTGCTCGCGTTCAACCGCGATGCCGGCGTCGTCCTCGTCGCCGACCTCGGCGCCACGCATGCGCGGGTGGCCGCGAGCGATCTCGTCGGCACGCCGCTGGCCGAGCGCGCATCCGACCTGGACATCGCCCTCGGGCCGGAGCCCGCGCTTACCTGGGTAGCCGAGCGCTTTGCCGAGCTGCTCGACGAGGTCGGGCGGTCGGGCAGCGACGTGCGCGGGATCGGAGTGGGCGTGCCGGGCCCCGTCGAGTTCGACAGCGGCCGGCCGGTCAATCCGCCGATCATGCCCGGCTGGGACGACTTCCCGATCCCTGAGTGGTTCGCCGGCCGCTACAGCGCCCCGGTCCTTGTCGACAACGACGTCAACATCATGGCCCGCGGCGAGCACCGGATGCACTGGCCCGACACCGAGCACCTGCTCCTGATCAAGGTGGGCACGGGCATCGGCTGCGGCATCGTGGCCGACGGCCACATCCATCGCGGTGCCCGGGGTGCCGCCGGCGACATCGGCCACATCCGGGCCACGAGCAGGGAAGACGTCATCTGCCGCTGCGGGAACATCGGCTGCCTGGAGGCGATCGCAGGCGGCCAGGCGCTCGCACAGAGGCTCGCCGAGGCGGGCGAGGACGCGTCTCAGAGCCGCGACGTTCTCCGCCTCGTCCAGAGCGGCCACGGGGGCGCGATCCGGATGGTGCGTGACGCCGGGCGAACCCTCGGCGAGGTGCTGGCCGGAACGGTGAACTTCTTCAACCCCGCAGTGATCGTCATCGGGGGAGACATCGCGGAGGCTCACGCCCAGCTCCTCGCAGGTGTTCGCGAGGGGATCTTCAGCCGCTCGCTGCCCCTGGCGACGCGCGACCTCCGGATCGTTCCGTGCCGCCTGGGCGACCGAGCGGGCGTGATCGGCGCTGCGATCATGGTGATCGAGCACGTCTTGTCGCCCGATGCCGTGGACCGCTCGCTCCAACCCGCCGCCTGAGGATCTTCAGGTCGAAGCCGCGGCGACCGGCAACTCTACGAAGAATGTCGAGCCCATGCCCTCGCCGGACTCGACCCAGATCCTTCCTCCCATACGACGAACCAGCTCGCGGCAGATGTAGAGACCGAGGCCGGTACCACCGACTGCGTTGATCATCTCCGGAACGCGGTAGAACTTCTCGAAGATTCGTTGCTGCTCGGACTGCGGAATACCGATCCCCTCGTCGCGAACGGCTATGCGAAGACCGTTTTCACGCGGCTCGAGGCGAACCTCTATCCGGCCGCTGCCCGGTGAGTACTTGATTGCGTTGCCCACGAGGTTCACGAGCACCTGCCGGAGCTTGTCGCGGTCCGTGGTCACGGGGGCAAGACTTCGTGGTGCTACGAGTTCGAGCGAGAGTTCCGCAGGGGCATGCGCGCGCCCCGCCTCGATCGCCCTGCGTGCGAGTTCCGGGACGTCGACTTGCTCGCTCGCGAGAACCAGCCGGCCGGACTCGACCTGGCTCGTGAGCAGAATGTCGTTGACGAGGTGCGCAAGCCGCTCGGATTGGTCCGAGATGACGGACAGGAGGCGGCGGCGCAAGTCGTCGGGGAAAACGACGTCCTCGCGCGCGAGGGTCTGGGCGGCGCCGTGGACCGCTGCGATCGGAGTTCGGAGCTCATGGGAGACAGTGGCAATGAAATCTGTCTTGAGCGTTTCCAACCGCCGCTCCTCCGTCCGATCGCGAAACGCGTAGACCGTTCCGTCGGCGAAGCTCACTCCGGCGACCGAGAGCCAGAGGTCCCGTTCTCCGATCTGGACATGAAGCGTTGTCGCAGGAACAGGGGACGCGGCCGGCGCACTCGCAATGGTGACGACCTCCGCAAGCGAATCCCAGCCGGGAAGCGCGTTCTCTACTGGACGGCCCAGCACTGCCTCGGCCGAGATACCGGTTATCGCCTCAGCGGCCGGGTTCCAGAGCTGAACTGTCCCGCTCGCGTCGACGAGAAACACGCCGTCGGCGACGTAGCCGAGCACCAGAGCAGCCCGCCCCCGCTCCTCGGCTTCGCGTCGCGCCGCATGCTCGCGGGCGAAGAGGGCATCCCGCTCCTCCCCGAGGCGAATGCGTTCCAGCGCATGGCTGATGCTTTCCACCACGGCCTCGAGCAAGGCGACTTCCCCCTCGTCGAAGCGTTCGTCGTAGAGGCGTGCGACGCCGACCACGCCGCAATCGACCTTTCCAGCAAACGGCGCCAGGACGAGCTGACGGACCCCGATTGCGAGGGGATCGTCGTGGTGCAGATGTATCTCCTCAGACCTCAGGGCTTGCGCACAGCTTTCGTCTTCGAGCAGTTCTGCGCGCTGGTCGGCCGTGAGACCGTAGGCGCCAACGAGCGTGCGAACGCCTCCGGCGTGCGGTTCCGTCAGGACAAACGCGATCTCGGCCTCGAAGGCCTCACAGAGCTCGGCGGTGAAAAGCTCGCCCAGCTCGGCTTCCGAAGCGGCGGTGTTGACAATCGTGACGATCTGCGCTCGCCGGGCCGCCTCGACGAAGCGCCGAAGCAGCTCGTCCCGGCCGTCAACCCGATGAACCGAATGCAACGACGACGAGGCTATAGTTGCGGTCTCCTTTCGCACCCCGGATCCGGCCGATCTCTCCGCGTGTGTAGGTACCTGCCATTGCGGGCGGAGGACGCCCGACTGACGAGATAATCGACTCGACCTCGCGCGCGGCGAGCGGATTGCCGAACCGCGCGCTCCTTGCAGCACAGTCGAAGACGAGGACGGCCTCGGCAGGGCCGGAAAGGTGCGCGAGTGCTTCGTCCACTGCGTCCACGGCGCTGCGAACGATGGCTTCCGGCGTCTGCTCGCACACATCGACCGCCGCATTCGCCTCGATGCTCGTTGCGCAGACCAGACCGCCCCCGGGCGTTCGACCGCGCACATATCGTGGACGGACATCACCGCGGAGCTCCGGTTGTGCAAGCGGATGCGCCATCGCGATCGCTTCGAAATCGTCGTCACTCAACGGGACGTCTCCCTTGCCAATCTTCTCGAGGTAGACAGCTTCGGCGGGCCGGCCGTCGAGTTGGAGCAAGATGCGGCCGTCCGAACGGGTGACGATCGACGGCGCGCCACGAGGCACACAGCCGTGGGAAATGCCGACACCGATCGGTTCCTGGCTGGCGATGGCGACGGCGACAACGCTTCCCGACAACGGCTGGCCGTCGGCGAACTGGGCTCTCGTTTCGCCGCCGGCGGCTCCGCCCGCGAGCGGGATGCGCCCACCTGCGATTTCGTATGCCCCGTCGACGATCTCGGCTTGGTCGCCCGACTCGGAGTCGACGAAGAGCAGGACCGCGACATGACTTCCTTCGCGATCGACGTCGACCAGCGCCTCGGCGGCGGCAGTGCGCCCGGCCGCGCGCGGGTCGGCGGAAGTGGCGGTGCCGATTCCGACCGGAACCGAGGCGTCGAACGCGACCGCAGAGCACCCGCTCTCGATGGCACCGCGGGGCGTAATGACGCCCGTCCCGGTCATTCCGGCGACGCGCGCTTCTCCCGCAGCCGCGTGAGCCTGCATCGCCGTCTCCTGAGGATCGAGGTCGCCGGTCGGGAAGATCAGGACGAGACCGGGGTCGCGCCCGAGACCTTCGACCGCTTCCTGAACGGCGTCGAATGTCGCGCGGACTCCGGTAGCGGCGCCTGCGCCGGCGAGACGGTCTCGCGTTCGGACGAGGTCGGGCGTGGCCACAGAAAACACTCCCCTCTCTCTACGAGGCCCAGCGGGAAGTTTCTCCTATCTCACTCCTTCACAAACCACCACCCCTAGCCCGGGTTAGTTTTCTCCACGATCGGGGACAGCATCGCCAGGAAGCAGATGCAGCTCCGATCAAGCCTGCGGCTTGCGCTTTTGGCGCTCGTACTCCTCGCGCTTGCGCGGCCGGTCACGGCCGTCGCCGAGGATGCGCCGTTCGTTGGCTGGAGCTCGCTCTTGCCCGGGCTCTCTCTTCCTTACGACGTCGACAGCCCGAACGACTGCATCGCCGGCCGGGTTCAGTGCGTCGACAAAGTCATCCGCGAGATGACCACGCGGTTCGAGCCGCTCGCATCATCCTGTGACCACGACGCGATCTTCGCCCTGACCTACCTGCGAGTGACCGAGGAGTACCGACGGACCGTCGAAACGCCCACGTTCTTCGACGACACATCCTTCGTGAATCACGAGGACGTCCTCTTCGCGCGCTACTACTTCGCTGCCTACGACGCCTGGGCGGCGGGAAGGACTGCGTCTGTCCCGCCTGCGTGGCGAGTCGCGTTCGACGCAGCGCGAGATCGTGCCGTTTCCGCGAACGGCAATCTGCTCCTCGGCATCAACGCACACGTCCAGCGCGACCTCCCGTTCGTCCTTTACAGCGTCGGGCTCGTCAAGCCGGACGGCACCAGCCGGAAGCCGGACCACGATCGGGTGAATCAGATCCTCAACCGCGTGACGGATGACGTCATTGCGGAGGTCGCCCGCCGCTTCGACCCGACCATCGATGACACCAATCTGCCGACGGGCCTCGACGATCTCGTGCTCTTCCAGAGCATCGTGAGCTGGCGCGAGACCGCGTGGAGGCACGCAGAGCTACTTGCGCTCGCCCCGACGCCCGAGGCGCGCGACGCGGTCGCTCACGAGATCGAGGATTACGCCGAATCGCAGGCGCGCGCGATCCGGATGGCCACGCAGTACGTGCCACTCACGGGCGGGCGCGCGGCGCGCGACGCCTACTGCGCGACCCACTGGGCAAGCTAGGCACAGCCGCGGCCTCAGCACCAAGCCAGGCATCAGTTCGCACCGAATCGTCAGCGGATCGCATCTCCTTCTCTGGCCATGAGCCCCGCGCTCACGAGCCAGGCGAAGCCGACGGCGATCAGCAGGAGGCCGGTGCGGTTCAGCGGCCCTCTGGTGCGCGCGATCAGGCTGGCGGTGATGAACGAGCCGCCCGTCAGCGCCGTGAGGACGGCCTGCAGACGTGGGACGTCCTGGTGATCGCTGAAGTACATGAGCGCCGAGGCCATCGCCCCGAGAACCACTGCTGCCGGCGCGACGAGAAGCCAGAGGCGCGTCGTCCGGCTCATTCCAGAAGGACCGCCAGGGCCTGCCCGGACAGGTCCGCCTTCGCGATGAAGCCGCGCGCCCCGCTTCGTTCGACGAGCGGGCCGAAATCCCGCGAGTCGCGGCTCGAGGTCAAGATGACTGCAGCCGGATTGCCGTTCCGGCCCCGAATGGTGGCACGTGAGAGCGCCTTCCGTGGTGGGCTGCCCACACCTTTTCGCAGCTATCGTGATGCGCTCTGTCAGAGCTCAGTCGTCAACTTGCCCAGTGGGACGGCAGTGCCCTCGAGTGGCTGCACGCACTTCACTGGAGCCCACTTACCGCGGTTCTCGTCGTCGCTTCAGCCTGGTGGGTGAAGTGGCCGCTCTTCGCGGTGGCGGGCGGCTGCTGCGACGCCGCCAAGCGACGTGCGCTGCCGACGGCCGCGCTCGCGGCCGCCGGGGCCGCGGCGGTCGCCGAGGGCATCACGGTCCTGGTGAAGCTCCTGACCGAGCGCGCCCGACCGCCGCTCGCCGATCCGGCGATCCAGGCGCTCGTCTCGCTTCCCGACTCGACCTCATTCCCATCAGGCCATGCTGCGACCGCGTTTGCGGCCGCGACTGCGGTCGGCATGCTTCATCCCCGGTTCAGGATTCCTCTCCTGGCCCTTGCAGGCACGGTCGCGCTGTCGCGCGTGTATCTCGGGGTTCACTTCTGGTCGGACGTGCTCGTCGGAAGCCTCCTCGGCGCTGCGATCGGCTTGGCGACTGCCCGCTTCTTCCGACGGGACCAAGCAGAGCCGCCACGACGCGGGCGGAATCCCGGATCGACCGGAATTCGCTTCGCTCGTCTCCGTAGATCGCCGGGATAGGCACCCAGGCGACATCGACGTCGCGCACCAGCAGCGACTTCAGGTGGCGGCTCTCGGCCTCGTAGCCGTTCCCAGGGATCGGCAGCGCGAGGGCGCGCCCGCGGAGGACCCGGAAGCCGGATTGCGTGTCGCGAACACGGCGTCCCGTCGTCAGCTCGAGGAGCCTGCGGCTCGTCTGGTTGGCAAGCCGGCGCTTCAGCGGCATCGCCCCCAGGTCGTCGAACCGGTCGCCGATGACGAGCTCGGCCGACGACGCAGCCTCGAGGAGGGCGGGAATCGCGTTCGCGGGGTGCTGGCCATCGGCGTCGATCAGGACCGCCGCTTCGGGCGGAGGCTGCCGCGCCAGCACGGCGTCGACGCCCGTCCGCAAAGCAGCTCCTTTTCCGCGGTGCTCCGGCAGCCGGAGGACCTCGACGCCGAGCTCCTCCGAGATCCGGTCGAGCTCGCGGGCTGTCTCGGGATCCGAGCCGTCGTCGACGATCGTGAGCCCGCCGACGTTGTCGAGCACCTCCTCGACGAGCCTGCGGTCGGGGATGTCGCCGTGGCTCGGCATCACCGCGCGCGTGTTGTCCGGCGTCAGCGTCACCGCCTCCGGCTTCTCCGCGCGCTCGCGAAGCGCCGCGGTCTGCGCGAACAGCGAACGGCCGGCGAGCGCGCTTCCGTATCCGAGCGCAGCGCCCGCCACGACGTCGGCCGGGAAGTGCGCGCCGAACGAGACTCGCGTGAACGCGTTCAGCACGATGTACGCGATCAGGATCCCCCGCAGCTGCGGGATCGCGAACCACGCCGAGGCGGCGAGCGCGGTCACGACGGCCATGTGACCGCTCGGGAAGGACTCGATCGACGCCCAGTTGTGGCCATACGCGAGTGCGATCTCGGCGCGCTCGAAGACCTCGGACGGTCGCGGACGATCGAAGACCGCATAAAGCGCCTGGAGAAGGACGAGTGCAAGGCCGACGGAGACGACTTCGAGGGCGAACAGCCGCCCGAGCTTGTGCGGGCGGATGAGCAGAGCCGACCCGAAGATCAAGGCGGCAAGGAGTGCGTAGTTGCGCGCCGGCTGCTCCAGGACCTCGAAGAGCAGTTCGGGACCCGGCCCAAGAGCATTGACCCAACGGAAGACCATCTCGTCGAGCACCTGCAGGCCCGTGCCCGCGACGAGGACCCCGGTTCCGAGCACGGCCGCGTAGAGCGCCGCGACGGAGATCGTCCAGCGACGGGCCCATGCAGCGCTCGGCCGCGTTTCCGGGACGTGGATCCCGGCAAGCGCGACGAGCCCGAGCAGCGTCACGGTCCCGCCCAGGACGAAGAGCGTGCGGTAGCTCTCGGTCAGGGCGATCAGAGCCCCGGCGAGCGGGAGAGCTACCGTGGACCCGATCGCGCGGACAGAGAAGAAGAGAGCCGTGTAGGCGCCCGCCTCGCCGTCCGGGATCATGGACGCGAGGAACGGGAATCCGACCGTCGAGACGATCCCGAATCCGGCCGCGGCGGCGATCAGCGCCGGTGTGGTGGCAAGAAGGTTCGTAGAGAGTGGAACGGCGAGGAGGCCTCCACCCATGAGCGCGATGCCTCCGAGGAGCAGCGGCCGGAGGAGCTCGGTCCTCTTCACGCGGCCTGCGACGAACATCGCGGCGGCGGTGACCAGGCCGAACGCCGCCAGGACTAGAGACGCCCGCGCCAGCGAGAGGTCGAGAACCTTCTCCGCGTAGAGGATGAAGAAGGCGGGAAGCGCCGCGTACCCCATGACCCAGAGCCACTCCGCAAGCAGCAGCCCGCGGACACCGGGGCGCGTGGCGACCGCGAGGTAGTAGCGAAGCGCGTGACGCTCCTGCGGCTCGTGGCCATCGACATGCGGCTCGTCGACACCGAGCAGGGTCGGGAGCGCGGTGAGCGGCAGGAGCAGGGCTGCGGCGGCGAACGGCGCCCACAGTGCGACATCCGCCAGGAGGCCGCCGGCTGCCAGGCCGAGCAGCCCGCCCGCCAGCAGCGCCAGCTCCTGTGCGCTCGTCGCCTGTGCCCGCTCGCCGCTCCCGAACAGCTCGGCAACGAGTGCGCGATGAGCCGTCGTGATCGCGTTCAGGCCGACGTAGACGGTTGCAGCGAAGGCGGCGAGCGCGAGATAGGTCGATGAGGCCCCGAGAGCGACGGCAGCGAGCCCACCGGCCGCGAGGAGGCTCCCGCCGAGGACGAACGGCAGGCGCGCGCCGAGGCCCCGCGCCCGCCGCTGGTCGCTCCAGTAGCCGATCACGAGTGGCACCGAGAAGCCGGCAGCGGCGTTGACGAGCATCACGAGCCCGATGAGCCCGGGCGCATCGTCGATCCGGTCGAGGAGAACGGGGAGGTACGTCGTCGTGACTGTGCGTCCGGTTCCGGCGCCAACGGCCGCCGCGGCGAATGCGATGACGTAAAGGCTGCCTCGTCCGACGCGGGACGAGGTGCGTGCGGGGAACGCGAACGTCGTCATCGTCCCGGCCCCACGATCTGCACGGCCCGGGGGCGGATGGCGAGCTCGACAGGCCCCGGGCTCAGCACTGTCGTGTCTGCGACGACCGGCGACCGACCGTCGGGCGCCAGTCGAACCTGCCGTGCTGGCCGAATCTTGACGCTGCCGTGGCCCACATGCGTTCCCCGCTTCAGCAGCACGAGGTCGCGGGCGAGCCTGGCCCGATTTCCTGCGTCGAGCTCGACGAACTCGAGCACTCCGTCACCCGGATCGGCGCCGGGAGCGACGGAGAGTCGGGGACCGAAGAGCGGAAAGTTGGCCACGAAAAGCTGGCCGACGCGCCGAAGCTCGCTCTCCCCGTCGACCTCGAGAGCGAGGGAGACGGGCACGAAGTGGGCAAACGCGCGAATCGCGGCGGCGACGCCGGCCGCCGTGTCCGCCGAGTTGACGCCGCGGTAGAGGGCACGCGCCTGCGCGTGAAAGCCCACGCTGACGCCTTCCAGCGCGGTCATGGTCAGCCCTGGGGCCTGCACCGCGATTCCGTCGATCGGGTGGGCGATGCCCTGGACCGCGAGCCGGGCGGCGGCTTTGAGGCCGAGCGGCACGCCGAGCGCGCGCGCCATGTTGTTCGCCCGCCCGCGCGGCAGCAGTGCAACCTCGGGCTTGTGGCCGCTGATGTTGGCGACCGCGTGGAGCGTCCCGTCACCACCGATCAGCACGATGCGCCGCTCCTCCTCGGAGACGAATGCGTCGAGCTCTCCGGCAGAGCCAGTCCAGCGGGTCTCGACGAACGCCCCGAACGAGCGCAGCAGCGAAGCCGCGCGATCGACGGTTTCCCTCCTGCCGTTGAGCCCGCTGGCATTCGTGTTTGCGACCAGCAGGAGGTTCGAGCCGGCCCCCGCCCTACGGCGCGGCGCTCGCTGGACCGCGCGGAGCGGCTGACCCGCGGTCCCCTCGCTTCTTGCGACGTCGAGCATGTTCCCCCCAGTTAGCGCTCACTAATTCGAACGGCGCGGGGGCGGAGATATTTCGTCAGCAAGACTTGAGCGAGATGAAGCTTCCGAAGAGCGCGCATACCTCTCGGCCGTGGCGGGTTCACGAGATCACCAAGGACTTCGAGCTCGAGGACGTGTGGGAACTGCCGACGCCAGGCGGCCCGGACGACCTCCCGCGATTAGTGCAGTGGTTCACCAGCCCGAGAGATCACGACCTGCCGATTGTCCTCCGCGCGCTCTTCGCCCTCCGTTGGAAACTCGGTGGGCTGTTCGGCTGGGACAGACCCGGCTCAGGCATCGGCGAACACGTGCACTCGCTGCATGCGCGGTTACCCGCGGATCTGCTCGATGCGCCGCGTGGTCCGGATCTGCGCGCGGTTCCGGGGCGCGCGGACGTGGGCGGGCCGGCGATGTTCAGCTCGGTCTACCAGACGCGTGACGAGTGGGCGGCCGAGTTGTCCAACAAGACCGTGCGCGCCGTGATGCACATCGGCTGGGTTCCGGACGACTCCGGCAATGGCTACCACGCACAGATGGCCGTGCTGGTGAAGCCGAACGGTCGGTTCGGCAGGGCGTACATGGCGGCGATCAGGCCGTTCCGGTACGTACTCGTATACCCGTTGCTGCTGCGAGCGATCGGGCGTGGCTGGTCGACACGAGCGGACGGAAACCCGCCGACGCGCTAGCGGGTGCTTCACGTATTGAGCAGCCGCTCTAGCGCAGCCCGCGGACCTCGTATGCGGCGACGGGGCGAGCGAAGCCTTTGAGCTCGAGGTTCCCTGCAGGCCTGGTCTCCACGCCCTCCTCCACGGCTGCGAACAGGCGCTGGCCGACGAGTGTCTGACCCGCCGACGCCCGGGTGCTGAGCCGGGAGGCGAGATTCGCCACCGGTCCGAGGACGCCGTAGTCGTAGCGACCCTCGAAACCGATGCGGCCGATGGTCGCGTAGCCGGCCTCGATGCCGATTCCCAGCCCGAGCTCTGTTCCGCGCTTACGCCAGGCCTCGGCCAACCGGGCGAACCGCTCTTGTGCGGCGAGCGCGAGCCGGACGGCCTGCAATTCGTGATCGGTGACCGCGAGCGGATCGTTGAAGAAGACCATCAGGCCGTCGCCTGCAAAGTGCTCGAGCGTGCCTTCGTACGCTGGAATGAGATCACCGACCACAGCGTGGTACTCGCGGAGGACATCGAACAGCTCTTCAGGGGCGGCCGTCTCGGCGAAAGCGGTGAAGCCGCGCAAGTCGCAGAAGAGACACGAGATGTAGGCCCGGTGCCCGGCCAGGAGTCGTTCACCTTCCTTGCTCGAGATCAGCTCTGCAACCTGCGGAGAGACGAAGCGAGCGAGCTCCGTCCGCTGCCGTTCGACCGCCTCCATCAAGCGCGCGTTTGCGACTGCGATCGCAGCCTGGTCGGCGAAGGTCTGGACGAGTTCGATGTGTTCGTCGGCGAAGGGCTGCGGTTCGCGGCGGACGAGAACGACGACGCCGATGAGGTCGTCCTCGACCATGATCGGTACCGCGATCAGCGAGCGGTAGTACTCCTTCGGCCCGCCGTACGAGTACTCGGGGTCCTCACGGATGTCAGGGATGTGCACGGGCTCACGTGCCACCGCCGCCCGGCCGGCGGCCGTCGTCCGGTCGAATGGATGCGGATGCTGTCTGTCGTACTCGGCACCCGCCGCCTGGGTGCGGTGCGCCGCCACGTGGAGGAGCCCGTGCTCGAGAAGGTAGAGCGCGCCGTAATCGGCTCTGCAAAGCCGCTCGCAGGCCTCGACCACCTCGTCGAGGACCGGTTGGATCCCTGCGCTGCGGGCGACGGCGCGCAAGACACCGCTGATCGCGCGCTGCTGTTCGCGGACGTCCTCGAGCTGGCGAGCGAGCTCGGCGTCGTGGGAGGCCACGCTGGCCATCCAGGCAGCTTAGGCGCCAGGCGCCGGGCCGTATTCGTACGCGCCGATGTCCGGAGCCCCGCGTCGGCGACGCCCCGTCATGTCACGGGTGGGGGCGTGCCTGGGGTTCGCCCTACCGATCAGCCGCCGCGACCGCGCCGTCGGGCGACCTCGCCGATCGAGGTGCGCGAAGCCGACCTGATCGGAGCGGGAGCACCTGTGGCCGCGGACGATCACGTTCGAGATCGATCCGCGCACGCCGAAGCAGACGCGGCCCCAGGTGCGCAGCAGGCCGATGACGTTGTTGACGATCAGGGGCCGCTGGCGACGTGAGTAGCCTCCGTACCGGTACGCGCGGCTGATTCGCAACGAGCCTGCATAGCCGTCGATTCGCTTGAAGCCGGTCAGGATCGTGTTGTTGACGACCTCGACGAAGCGCGGCAGGCGATCCGAGCCCTTCGCGCCGACGATGAGACCCATTCGCGCCCGATAGCCCGGGACCCGGGGGTCGGTCCCGACGAACACGTTGTTGGCGATCGAGACGTGGTCGATCGGCCCTGTGAGCGACAGCTGGGCGCCGCCGTACTTGTAGACGCCGAAATGGTTGCGCTCCACGCGCAGCCACGTGCCCTTGAACAGCTGGACGAGGTCCTGGTGGCCGCAGCGCACCCGGCCGAGGAGCCGGAGTCGGCAAGGGAGAGCCCGCTCGAAGCGGTTCCGCCTGATCGTCAGGTGCGAGCCGAACCGCCCGTGGATGAAGTCACAGCCGTAGCAATCGTGAAACCAGTTGTCCTCGACGGTCACGTGCTGCGTGCGCCGGAAGAGCATGAGGCAGTTCGACCACTCGACGGAGCGATCCCCGCAATGCGTGAACGTGCTGCGGCGGATCCTGACGTACCGCGAAGCCCACGCGGTCACCGACGCGGAGAGACGCGTTCCCCTCGCGGTGACGAAGAGGTCGTCCAAGTGGATGTGCTTGGACTCGTTGACCTCGACGATCGCATGCTGTCTTCGCGGCGAGATCCTGACTTGGGCGAGCGACACGCGCTTCGTGCGGTCGAACAGCACCCGCTCGATCCGCACGCCTGGCCTCCCGATGATCCGCAGCGGGCGCTCGGAGCGCGGACCTATACGAAGCGCGAGGTAGAAGTTCGGCAGTAGCCGGATCGTGCCGCCCGAGTTCGCGAGCTTCGCGACCGCGGCCTGGAACTGCTTGTCGTTCCGCACGCGGATCGTCTTGCTCGCCGCGGGCTCGGCCGCAGACGCTGCCAACAGCATCACGATGGCGAGCAATGCGGATGCCACTGGCCGCGCGGCGCTCATCCCACACCGCTGGGAGGGGCCCGCAGGGATGCGACGACGGCGAAGACCACGGCCGTGACCGGCACGGCCAGGTAGGCCCCGGCGATGCCGAAGAGCGAGGCGCCGGCGGCGACCGCGAGGAGGATCACGGCGGGGTGAAGGTCGACGGTGCGGCTCTGGATGATCGGCTGCAGGAAGTTGCCTTCGATCAGCTGGACGGCGACGACGAGGGCCAGTGTCGCGAGCCCGAGCTCCCAGCCACCGTCTGCGAAGGCAACGAGCGCCGCCACCAGCCCCGAGACGAACGCGCCGACGAAGGGGACGAAGGCGCCCATGAAGACGAGCACGGCCAGCGCGAACGCGAGCGGCACTCCCAAGATCCAGAGCCCGAGCCCGATCAGCGAGGCATCGATGGCGGCGATGAGCGCCGTTCCACGGACGAAGCCGCCGAGGACGTCCCATGCCCGCCGCCCTGCCAGGTCGAGCGCCGGGCGTGTCGCGGGCGAGAACAACGCCAGGATCCACGCCCACAACCGCGCGCCGTCGCGCAGCACGAAGTAGAGGATCGCGATCGCGAGCACCAGCCCAGTGATCAGGCCGATCCCCGCCTGGACGCCCGAAGCCGCATAGCCCGACGCCTCTTGCCACGAATCGCCCAATGACGACCGCAGATCTTCGGTCCTGTCGAAGGACAGGTTGAAGGGCTCGGCTTCGAGCCGAGTCGTGATGTCGTCCACCGCCTGGGAGACCGAGTCCCGGAGCTCCTCCCACTGGGCGAGAACCGATGCCGTCACGATCGCGATCAACCCGGCGACGAGCGCGAGCCCCGTCAACAGTGCAATTGCGGCGGCCGGGCGCTCGAGCCGCAGGCCCCGGAGTCGCTCGGCGAGCGGTGTGAGGGCCGGCGCGACCGTGAGCGCCACCATGATCGGGAGGACGATCACACGGAGGTACCAGAGCAGCGCGATCACGACGAACACCGCCGCCCCCACAGCGAGGAGCCGCCATGACCAGTCCGC
>Ga0126306_10000099_pt1 | contig 28188 bp, 29 predicted proteins | sample Plot27_FD_92592 | JGI IMG/M metagenome (GOLD analysis project Ga0126306, IMG submission 92592) | Serpentine soil microbial communities from UC McLaughlin Reserve, CA, USA - Plot27 | ecosystem: Environmental > Terrestrial > Soil > Grasslands | place: USA: UC McLaughlin Reserve, Lake County... | reverse complement strand
TTGGCAGGAAGCGTGAGACGGTTCTTGTCATCGAGGGTGTGTGCGTATTCGCCGAGGAGCATGCGGTGGGGCCTCGTGGCTGGTCTCCACTTTCCACCACTCTAACCCACAGCCCCCCACTTGGCAACCCCTCCGAAGGGTGAGGGGCTACATCGAGGTCAGCTGCCCCTCGTAGGGGCCCCGGCCGGTCATCGCGGCCGCCCCACACCGCGAGGCGAGGTCGAGGGCGTCCTCCCGGTCCAGGCCGTTCGCCAGTGCATAGGTCAGCCCGGCGGCGAAGGAGTCCCCCGCCCCATAAGCGTCGGAGACCGGGGCCGGGAGCGGCGCGGCCCGGTAGGGCCCGCCCGGCTGCGTCCAGCCGCCCAGGGGCCCCGCGGTGGACACGACGAGCCGCGGGGGCGGCTCGAGGTCGCCCGGGTGGTACTGCTCTCCGAGGTCCTCCCCGCTCCCCACGAGGGCGTCGAGCTCGACGCCCGCCCGGCGCAGCGTCGCAAGCTCCCGCGAGGTCGCGACGAGCACGCGCGCCCGGCGTGCCGCCTCGAGCGCGCTGACGTCGCCCGCGGTGTAGTAGACGCCGTCGGCGCGGGCGAGCTCCAGCCACGGGAGGTGGTTGCTCGTGCTCGGGTGGAGCTTGTCGCCGAGCACGGTGATCGTCCGCTCACCGTTGTCGTCGACGAACGTGAAGCCGCGCCGGGTCGGCCGTGGGACGAAGTCGGCCTCCACCTGGACGCCGTGTGCGATCAGCTCCGCGTGGGCGCGCCGTCCGAGCTCGTCGTCTCCGAGCAGGGTGTAAAAGGTGCAGCCGCCGTTCAGCTTCGAGAGCTGCACCGCCGCGACCGCCCCGCCGCCGCCGGCCTCCTCCCAGGTCTCGTAGGCCGCCACGATCTCACCGGGCTCCGGAACTCGCTCGACCCGGGCGAACTGGATCCACTCGACGTGGCCGATGACGGCGACGTTCATCGACTTGCAGTCTCACATTTGAGCGCGGCCGGCCGTTTCAAGACGATGATGGAAGCCGTGGCGACGATCCCCCCGTTCGAGCGCTTCTACGTCGAGCACCGAGACGGGGTGTTCGGCTTCCTCGTGCGGCGAGTGGGCCGCGACCGCGCTGAGGACGCTTTCCAGGAGACGTTCCTCCGGGCGCTGCGGAGCTACGAGTCGCTCGCGCACGCCGGCAACCTCCGCGCGTGGGTGTTCACGATCGCCGCACGGGTCGCCGTCGACGACTTCCGGAAACAGCGGCCGACGACGAACGCGCACGAGCCTGTGGTCGAGGACTCGAGGCCGGCGTACGCCGAGCTCGAGCATCTCGCCGACGGACTGCCGCCGAAGGAGCGGGCGGCCGTCGTGCTGCGCTACGGCTACGACCTCGAGTACTCGGACATCGCGCTCGCGCTCGGCTCGAGTGAGGAGGCGGCGCGCCAGGCGACGTCCTCCGGTGTCCGCAGGCTCCGACGAAAGGGTGTGACGCTATGAAGGTCTCCGACGATCTCGACCGCCGCTTCCGAGAGCGCGCCGCTTCCGATGGCTCGCTCGACGTTGCGTACGACCTCGTCGACTCGCCGATCGGCGCACTGCTTGTCGCCGTGACCGAGCGCGGCCTTTGCCGCATCGGGTTCGACGCCGAGCCCGAGCGCGACCTCGACCCGCTCGCGCGGCTGTTCGGTGCGAGGGTGCTGCGCGCGCCAAAGGCCGTCGACGAGCCTCGGCGCCAGCTGAGCGAGTACTTCGAGGGAGAGCGGACGGCGTTCGACGTACCGATCGACGTCCGCTTCGACGCGTTCCGGCTCCGCGTGATGGACGAGCTCGCGCGCGTGCCCTACGGCGAGGTGACAACGTACGGCGCGATCGCCGCCCGCGCCGGGAACCCGCGGGCCGCACGGGCGGTCGGGACGTTCATGAACCGCAACCCGATCCCGATCGTCCTCCCCTGCCACCGAGTCGTCGGCGCGAACGGAAGCCTCACCGGCTACGGCGGCGGGCTCGAGCGCAAGGAACGGCTCCTGCAACTCGAAGGCGCATCGCTTACGCTGCTGGGGTGAGCTGCGTCCAGTGCGGGCAGCAGGTCGAGCCGGCCTTCCGGTACTGCCCGTGGTGCGGCTCGGCTCAGCGCCGCAAGCTGGTCGAGTTCTTCCGCGGCCACGACGACCTCGACCGCGGCCGCTCGCTCCGCGCCTCGCGCTACTTCCGCACGCCCGAGCAGGAGCCGCATGTCCGCTTCAGCGTGTGGAACGAGGAGGGCGTCGCGCAGGCCGCGGTGTCGGTCGACGAGGAGGAGGCCGCGCGTCTCGGCGCGCTACTCGCTTTCCGCCCGGCGCGAAAGTCGCGTCGCAGTTTCCTCCGGCTTTGACGCTCGAACCGGTGTCGCCGCGGCGGAAGAGAACAAAGAGCTGATCCGTCGGTACACACGCGAGGTGTTCGACGAGGGCAACATTGACGCCGTCGATCGCTATCTCGCGCCGGACTTCCACAACCACGTCACGGGACAGTCCGGTACCGACGACTTCAAACAGCTCGCGGCCGATCTTCGCAACGCCCCTGGTTCAGCAAACGTGATCGACCTCCTCATCGCGGAGGGGGAGTTCGTCGTTGCGCTCATGACGATCACCCGGACGATGACCCAGGAGCTTCGTGCGTTCGGGTTCACATTCCCACCCAGCGGCCTGTCCTACACGATCACGCACGTGCACATTTATCGTGTCGTCGATGGCACCATCCGTGAGCACTGGGCGGTGCGCGACGATCTGAGCATGCTGCGGCAGCTTGGTGCGATCGGCTAACAACCGTTCACGGGCAGCCCCCTTCACCCGCGCAGGAGGCGGTACCCAACCCCCCACACGTTCAGCACGTACGGCCCGCCGCCCGCCGCGCCGAGCTTTCGCCGCAGGCGTGACGCGTGCGAGTCGAGCGTGCGGGTGCGCGCACTCGGGGAGCGGAAACCCCACACGTCTCGCAGCAGCTCTTGCTTCGGGAAGACACGCTGCGGGTCCTCCGCGAGCTTTGCGAGCAGCTCGAACTCCTTGCCCGACAGCGTGACCGGATGCCCTTGAACGCTCGCGCGGCGCGTGCGCCTGTCGACGACAACATCGCCGGCCTCGAGCACGTCGCTGTGCGGGCGCACCGCTCGGCGCAGCACCGCACGGATCCGCGCGAGCAGCTCGTCGTAGACGAACGGCTTCGGCACGTAGTCGTCGCAGCCGCGGTCGAACGCGCGCACGCGGTCGACGGCATCGGCGTCGGGCTGGCCCAGCAGGATCAGCGGGACGTCGCGGTTCCACAAGCGGCCGGGCTCGCCCTCGCGCAGGCGCCGGCAGAGCTCGAGGCCTGTGGCGTCAGGGAGAGGGGTGCCGACGAGGACGAGGTCCGGCCACGAACGTTCGGCGAGCTCGAGCGCCTCGCCGCACGCGCGTGCGCCCACGACCTCGAACCCGTCCTGCGCGAGATGACGCTCGAGAAACCCGCGCGTCGCGTGCTCAGACTCGGCAAGGAGGAGGGCCGCAGACATATGGGCGAAGCTAACATCGGCGTTCGAGGCGGTCGAGATGTCCTTTCTCGCAACTTTGAGACGGTTCTTCGACAGCCGTCCGCTGCGAACGGCGCTCGTCGCGGCGGTGGTCGTTCCGGCATACGCGCACGCGGCCGCGGCACCACGCTGGGAACGCGGCGAGCCGCTCCCGCTTCCGCGCACCGAGGTCGCCGCCGCGCGCAGCGGCAACGAGCTCGTCGTCGTCGGCGGCTACGTCCCGTGGGGTGACACCTCGGCGCAGGCCGACGCGTACACGCCCGCGACGCGACGCTGGCGCCGCCTCCCCGATCTCCCTGTCGCCGTCAACCACGCGATGGCCGCGACGTGGCGCGGCAAGGCGGTCATCGTCGGCGGTTACATTGCTCGGAACGCACCGAGCGACCGCGTGTTCGTGCTCGAGAATGCGCGGTGGCGAGAGCTCGCACGACTGCCCGCGGGCCGCGCTGCCGGAGGCGCTGCGGTGATCGGCGACACGCTCTACGTCGTCGCCGGCATCGGGCCTGCCGGCCTCACCCGCGTGTCGTACGCACTCGACCTGCGCCGCAACCGCTGGCGGCAGATCCCCGGACCGACGCCGAGGGAGCACCTCGCCGTCACCGAGACGGGCGGCCGCGTGTACGCGCTCGCCGGTCGGACCGCCGGACTCGACACGAACCTGCGCGTCCTCGAAAGCTGGAAGCCCGGCGCGAAACGCTGGACACGCCTCCCGCCCGTCCCGATCGCGCGCGGCGGCACCGGCGCAACGGCGGTCGGCCGAACGATCGTCTCGATCGGCGGCGAGGCGCCCGGCGGCACGATCGCGAGCGTGTACGCCTTCGAAACGGCGAGCAAGCGCTGGCGCAAGCTTCCGGACCTCCCCACTCCGCGCCATGGCCTCGGCGTCGTCGCGACCGGGCGCACCGTGTACGCGATCGCGGGCGGGCCGCAGCCCGGCCTCACCACGAGCGGCGCCGTCGAGCACCTCACGCTCCCGTGATCCTCCACGCGAACGGGATCCGCTTCGAGACGCTGACGGAGGGCCCGGAGGACGGCCCGCTCGTCCTGCTCATGCACGGGTTCCCGGAGCTCGCGCGCTCCTGGCGCCACCAGCTCCCCGCGCTCGCGCAGGCCGGCTATCTCGCCGTCGCACCGAACATGCGCGGGTATGACGGCACCGAAGCGCGCGGCCCGTACGACCTACGCACGCTCGGCAACGACGCGGCGGGGTTGATCGAGGCGCTCGGCCGCGAGCGTGCAATCGTCGTTGGGCACGACTGGGGCGGGGTCGCGGCGTGGGCCGCCGCGCACCTGCACCCGAACCGCGTCGAACGACTGGTAGTCATGAACGCGCCGCACCCACGCCTGCTGCGCGAGGAGATGCTCGCGAGCGGCGAGCAGCGCACTCGCTCGCGGTACATCTTCCAGTTCCAGATTCCGTGGCTCCCCGAGCGGCAGCTCTCGAAAGACCGTGGAGCCAGCATCGCGCGCGCTCTCCGCGGCGGTTCGCACGTTCGTACTGCGTGGACGAACGAAGAGCTCGAGCACTACCGCAGCGCGTTCGACGAGCCGCGCAAGCTTAAGGGCCCGCTCGCCTACTACCGGACGGCGTTCAGGAACGCGCTGCTCCGCCGTGGCGCGGGCCTCGGCGGACCGATTCAGGCGCCGACACTCGTCCTCTGGGGCATGCGAGACCGCTTCCTCGCCCCCGGGTTCGCCGATCGCGATCGGCTGCGCCCGCACGCGCCGAACGTCGAGGTCGTCTCGATCGAGGAGGCGGGCCATTACGTGCAGAACGAAGCGCCGGAGCGCGTGAACGCCGAGCTGCTGCGGTGGCTCGGCTAGAGCCGACCGCTGCGAACGACGCCCCAGAAGAGCCAGATCCCGAGCACCGCTGACAGGAAGAAGCCGAGCACCGAGAGCAAATGCAGCCCGAGAAACTTCGGCCCGCTCTCCGCGAAGATTCCGATCAGGCTCGAGCCGATCAGGCCGCCGCTGACGACGAGCGCGATCACGAGCCGGTTGAACACGACGTCCAGTCGATGCATGAACTCGTCGAGCCCCTTGTGCACGAAGCCAACCTCGAACTGCCCGTCCCGCATCTCCTCGAGCAGGTCGTGCACCTGGTACGGAAGCTCGAGCGCCATCTCGCCCATGCGCACCCCTTCGCGCCGTGCGCGGCTCGCGATCCGGTCCGGCGTGAAGCGGTCGACGAGCATCGCGCGCGCGTAGGGCTTCGCGACCTCGAAGACGTTGAAGTCCGGGTAGAGCTCGACGCCGACCGAGGCGAGCGTCGCGATCGCGCGGTCGAGCAGCAGGTAGCGCGACGGCAGGTGCAGGTTCATCGAGTAGATGAGGTCGAAGGTGTCCCGGATCACCTCGAGCGGATCGATCTCCGCGAGGCTCGCGCCGTAGTAGCGGTAGTACAGGTCGTTGAGCCGGGCGCGAAAGTCGTCCTCACGCTCGGGGGGATAGCGCACGCCCAGGTCGGCGAGTCGTTTCGGAAGCATGTCGACGCGCTCCTGCGCGGCATCGATGAACAGCCTCGTCAGTTTCGTCATGTCCTCGTCCGTGAGGCGCCCCACTGCGCCGAAGTCAACGAGCCCGATCGTGCTGTCCGCGAGCACGAGCACGTTCGCGGGGTGCGGATCGCCGTGGAAGAAGCCGTGGCGGAAGATCATCGCCATCCACGCGTCGGTCATCGTGTACGCGACTTCGCGTCGGCGCTCGAGCGGCGTCTCGATCGGCAGGTCGACGAGTTGCACGCCGTCGATGAACTCGAGCGTCAGGACTCGGATTCGCGAGTAGCTCCAGTACACCTTGGGCACGTGGACTCGCTCGTCGTTGCGGAAGTTCCGTCGGAACTTCTCCGCATTCCGCCCTTCGCGGGTGTAGTCCAGCTCGCTCCGGATCTGCTGCGCGAACTCATCGACGAGCTCGCGCGCGTCGATGAAGTCGAGCGCGCGGACCCGCTCCCTGATCGCGCGCGCGGCCTGGTAGAGGAGCGCGAGGTCGGCCTCGATTTGACGCGGTGCGTCAGGACGCTGCACCTTGACCGCAACGCGGTCACCGTTCGGGAGAACGGCGCGGTGCACCTGGCCGATCGACGCCGCCGCGATCGGTTGCTTCTCGAACTCGACGAACAGCTTCTCGAGCTCGAGCCCGAGCTCGCTCTCGATCACCTCACGCACCGCGGCGAACGACACCGGCCGCACGTCGTCCTGCAGCCCGCGGAGCTCGGCAATGATGTCCGGTGGCACGACGTCGGGGCGCGTCGAGAGGAGTTGCCCGAACTTGACGAAGGTCGGGCCGAGCTCGTCGAGCAGCTCGCGTAGCCGGACGCCGCGAGAAGAGCGGTCCTCGAGCTCGGGAGGGCGCTCCCCCCACGGGAGCAGGTCGGTCAGCTTGTGGCGCTCGAAGAAGTAGCCGAAGCCGTGTCGGACCGCGACCTGCGCGATCTCAGAGAGCCGACCGAGATTCCGAGTCGCCTGCGCCATCGCCGCCAAGTGTGACAGGAGGCGTGGCTGATTCCAGCAGTCGGATCCGGTGCTCGAGCTGAGCGACGCGCAGCTCCAAGTCCTCGTGCTCGCTCTGCTTCACGAAACCGAGCTCGCGGAGGAGCGCGCCCATGTTCTCGGAGGCGCGCTCGCTCACGCGGCCGGTTTCGTCTCTCGCCCAGCCGACGAGCGCCTCGACGACGTTCCGCGCGGCGCTAGCGGGCTCTGCCATGGGGCCGCGTCCGGCGTCGTTGGCGTCGGCGTTCGCGCTTCGCCGCGGCTCCGTCGCCCGACGGGCGCTCGGCCGGCGCGAGCAGCGGAATCTCGGGGACGGGCTCCTCGGCGGCCGCGTGGATCGCTTTCTCTGCGACGAGGAGGTCGTCCTCGGGAACGTCGGTCTCCTTGCGCTTCGCGTACTCCGGCTCGCGCTCCTTCAGCCACGAGAGCAACGGCACGGCGAGGAAGATCGACGAGTACGCACCCGACCCGATCCCGACGAGGAGCGCGAAGGCGAAGTCCTTGAGCGTGTCGCCGCCGAAGAAGTAGAGCGCGGCGATCGGCAGCAGCGTGATGAACGTCGTCGCCAACGAACGGCGGATCGTCTCCCACAACGACACGTTGCCGATCTCGCGGAACGACGCGCGGCGCATCAGCGGGATGTTCTCGCGCACGCGGTCGAGGATGATGATCGAGTCGTAGATCGAGTAGCCGAGGACCGTCAGGATCGCGGCCACGGTGGCCGTTGAGACCTCCAGCCCGAAGAGCGAGTAGATGCCGATCGCGATCAGGACGTCGTGCAGGAGCGCGACGATCGTCGCGACGGCGAACTTCCACTGGAACCGGGCCCAGATGTACCCGACGACGAGGAGCAGCGAGAACACGACCGCCCACATCGCGCTGCGCGCGATCTGGCTGCCGAAGCTTGCTGAGACCGTGTTCGAGCTCGTTTCGGCGTCGAACTTGTTCTTGATCGCCGCCGTCAGCGCCTGCTGCTCTGCCGGCTTCAGCGCGGGCGTACGCATCTGGAACTCGCGGTACTCGCGGTCGCCGATCTCGGCCCCCACGCCCTGGATGGTCGCGCCACCCTGCCCGATCTCCGCGGCCTCCGCGCGAACGTCCTCGAGCGCGACCGGTTGGCCGGTCTGGATCGTGAGCTCCGTCCCGCCACGGAAGTCGATCCCGAGGTTGAGCCCCTGGACCAGGAGCGACCCCACCGAGAGCGCCATGATCGTGCCGGACACCGCGAACCAGATCTTCCGCTTGCCGACGTAGTCGTGGCGGATCCAGTTCGGGATCTTGGCGCCCGTCGCGCCCATGAACGCCGGGCTGTCGAACCAGCGGAAACCCGCGAGCAGCCCGAGCATCGCGCGCGTCGCGAAGACCGCCGTCACGACGGACATCGCGGTACCGATCAGCAGCATCAGGGCGAAGCCCTTGACCCCCGCGGTTGCGAGCGAGAACAGAACGAGCGCTGTGATCGCGGTGACGACGTTCGCGTCGATGATCGTCGAAAGCCCCTTGCCGTAACCGGAGGCGATCGCCGCGCGCACGGACTTGCCTTCGCGCGACTCTTCCTTGATGCGTTCGAAGACGACGATGTTCGCGTCAGCCGCGACGCCGATCGTCAGGATCATTCCCGCGAAGCCCGGCAGCGTCAACGTCACGTCGAAGAGCAGGATCGCTCCGTAGAGCAGCGCCGCGTAGATTCCGAGGCCGAGCACCGCGATCAGACCGAGAAAGCGGTAGAAGACGAGCAGGAAGATCGCGACCAGGACGAGTCCCGCGATCGCGGCCTGCCACGCCTGGCGCAGCGAGTCCTCGCCGAGTGTCGCGGAGATCTGCGTCTCCTCGAGCGTCTGGAACTCGACCGGAAGTGCGCCTGTCTGGAGCACAATCGCGAGGTCCTTCGCCTCGTTCAGTCCCGCCATGCCGGTGATCTGTGCGCCGTTGGAGCCGGAGATGCCGTTCGGGTTCTCGTTGAAGTTGATCGTGGGCCACGAGCGGATCTCATCGTCGAGCACGATCGCGAAGCTCTGGAACTGTTCCTGCCCACCGAAGCTGACGCGCTTGCCACGAAGGGCGAGCTCACGCGTGATCTCTGCGAACTTCTCGGCCCCGTCCTTCGTGAACTGCATCAGCACGATCGGCTGGCCGTTCTGGGGGTCGAAGTCCTGGCGGGTGCCCGAGAGCTTGAGATCGTCGCCTTTCATCTCGGGAATCGGCTTCTCGGCGTTGTCCGGCTGGTACTTGAAGAGGTAGTAGTAGGTGACGCCCGGCGTCCCCACGCCCGGCGGACAGAACACCGCCGAGTTCGCGTTGCAGGTGATGACGATGCGATTCTTCGGCACACCGAGCGCGCGGACGTTCTTGCCACCGTCCTTGAACACCTCACTGGCCTCAGCAGCAGTTTTCGTGGGGAACGGACCGCCGACGACCTTCTTCGACTTCACGTCGAAGACGCGCCACTCCTTGCCGCCGCCCTCCTGGATCGAGGACTGCTGGGTCACGAGAAGGTCGTTGAGCCGCTCGTTCGGGATCGGGTTGCCCCGCGAGATCGACGGCGGCACGAGATCGCCCTGGAGGTCGTAGAACTCGAGCTGCGCAGTCTTGCCGATCAGGTCGCGCGCACGGTTGACGTCGGTGACGCCGGCGAGCTGCACCGAGATCTGGTCCTCCCCCTGCCGCGCGACGATCGGCTCGGAGACGCCGAGCTTGTCGATGCGGTTCCGGATGATCGTCTCGGAGCGCTTGAGGTCGTTCTCCGTGATCTTCCGGCCGGGCGGCGGATCCGCCCTCAGAATGACCTCGAGGCCGCCCTGGAGGTCCAGGCCGAGCACGGGCTTCTTGTACAAGGGTGACTGCGGCAGCGCGATCAGGCCCACGCCGACGAGGGCGAGGACGATCAGCGATACGAGGACGAGGTACGACCGGCGGGTGTTCAAGCCTGGTTCAGGTTACCCGCGATCGGCGGGTTCAGCGCTTCCCGGAGCGAGCTGCGAAACGGCTCGCTTGTCGACCCGAACGATCGTCTCCGGGGCGATCTCGAGCCGGATGTCGTCGTCGCCGACGTGGTCGATCCGGCCGTAGAGCCCGCCGGCGGTCACGACCTCCTGGCCGCGCTCGAGGCTCTTGACCAGCCGGCCCTGCCGCTGCGCGCGGTTGCGCTGTGGTCGGATGATCAGCACCCAGAAGAGGACGGCGAGAACGACGAGCGGGAGAAACTCCATTCAGCTGCCTTTCGTTGTGGGCGTCGCGGCGAGCCGGTCGAGTGCGTCCGCACGGTAGGCGGCGAACTCGCCCTGCTCGATCGCCGCTCGAGCGCCCGCGGTCAGGTCGATCAGGAACCGGAGATTATGAAGGCTGAGGAGCCGCAGGCCGAGGATCTCCTGCTGGTTGACGAGGTGGCGGATGTACGCGCGAGTGAAACGCTCGCACGCGGGGCAGGCGCAGGTCTCGTCCAACGGGCGGGGGTCGCGTGCGAACCGCGCGTTCCGCAGGTTCAACCGCCCCTCCCAGGTCAGCGCGCTCCCAGTGCGAGCGGTTCGCGTCGGTAGCACGCAGTCGAACATGTCGACGCCGCAGGCGATCACCTCGAGCACGCCTTCCGGGTCGCCGATGCCCATGAAGTAGCGCGGCTTGTCGGGTGGGAGCACGTCGGCTGCCCACGCCATCGTCTCGAACATCTGCTCGCGCGACTCGCCGATCGCGAGCCCGCCGATCGCGTTGCCGTCGAAGTCGAGCTCGGCGATGTCCTCGAGCGACCGCTGCCTGAGCTCCGGGTCGACCCCTCCCTGCGCGATGCCGAAGCGGAGCTGCCCCGGCGCACGCGGTGCGTTCCGCTGTCGTCGCGCCCACTCGGTGGTGCGGCGCACGGCTTCCTCGAGCTCAGCGCGCGACGCGTCGGGCGGCAAGACGACGTCAAGGCACATCGCGACGTCAGAGCCGAGCGCGCACTGGATCTCCGCTGCGCTCTTCGGTGTCAGCCGCGCAGCCTCGCCGTCGTAGACCGAGCGGAAGGTGACGGCGTCGTCGTCGACGCCGAGCAGCGTGTCGCGGAGCGAGAAGACCTGGAAGCCGCCGGAGTCCGTTAGCAGCGGCCCATCCCAGCCCATGAACGCGTGCAGGCCGCCGAGCTCCGCGATCACGTCCTCGCCCGGGCGGAAGTGCAGGTGGTAGGTGTTGGCGAGGACGATCGAGGCGCCGAGCTCGCGCAGCTCGTCGGGATGGAGACTCTTGACGGTCGCCTTCGTCCCGACGGGCATGAACGCGGGCGTCGGCACGTCGCCGTGTGTAGTTGTGAGAACGCCGGCGCGGGCCGAGCCGTCGGTAGCCATGACCCGAAACGTCACTGGTGCCTCCTCCGCTGAAAATGCGACAGCATTTTCAGCGGATAAGCATGGCATCGCCGAAGGAATAGAAGCGGTAGCGCTCCTCGACGGCGAGGCGGTAGAGCTCGCGCACCTGCTCCACGCCCGCAAACGCCATCACGAGCGCGAGGAGCGTCGAACGTGGTAGGTGGAAATTCGTCAGCAGGGCGTCGACGCGCCGGAAGTCGAAGCCCGGGCTGATGAAGAGCGACGTGCGTCCGGCGAGCGAGCCTTCCCGCGCGAGCGTCTCGAGTACGCGGACCGAGGTCGTGCCGACCGCCAACACCCGATCGGCGGCTCGGATTCGGGCCCACGCCTCGGGCCGAACGTCGTAGCGCTCGCCGTGCAGCTCGTGCTGCTCCAGGGCGTCGACCGTAATCGGGCGAAACGTGTCGAGCCCGACGTGGAGCGTCACCTGCTCAACGTCCAGTGCGGCGAGCAACTCCCGAGTGAAGTGCAGCCCCGCGGTCGGCGCGGCGGCCGACCCGGGGTCCCGCGCATAGACGGTCTGGTAGCGGTCGGGATCCTCGAGCGGGATGCCGATGTACGGCGGCAGCGGGACCTCGCCGGCGGGCTCGCCGTCGAGGCGCAGCCGCCAACGACCATCACCGAGGTGCTCGAGGAGCTCCACCGGCCCATACCGCCGTCCCGGGCGCAGCCGTCGCGTTGGCCGCGCGAGCCCCTCCCACAGGCCGTCCTCGACGCGCTCAAGCAGCAGCACCTCCCCCCTCGGATGTGAGATCGGGATGCGCGCCGGCACGACGCGTGTGTCGTTGACGACGACGAGCTCGCCGCGCAGCTCCTCCGCCAGTTCGCCGAAGCGCCGGTGCCGCACGTCGCCGCTCGCACGGTCGAACACGAGGAGCCTCGATGCGTCGCGCCGCTCGAGCGGACGCTGCGCGATCAGCTCCGGCGGGAGCTCGTAGTCCAGCTCGGACGTACGCATCCGACGGCCAGGTTAGTCTTGTGCCCGATGGATCTCGACGCGATCGAGCGCGCGCGCCAGCGTCTCGCCCAGGCTGCCGAGGGGCGCGCCGACGCTGCGGATGTGGAGGCAGCGCTCGATCGTGCACGGAAGGGTCTCGAGGACCTCGCGGCCGCGGCCGCGGAGCTCGAGGCGACGCTGCCGGAGAAGGTGGGCGAGGCCGTCAAGGAAGGCGTCGCATCCGAGGCGCGCCCGGTCGGCCGGCAGCTCGCCGAGGTGCGCGGACTGATGAACCAGCTGCTCCGCCGGCTCGAGCGCCTCGAGGGCGACGTGCTCGCGGAGCGGCATGCGCGCGTCGACGACCTCGGGCTCCTCGTCGACCTCCTCACCTCCGGTTGGAGGGGCGTCGACGAACGACTCGCACGGCTCGAGCAGCATCTCCAGACGGGCGCCGGCGCGGTCGTGTACCGGATCGAAGAGCGCCGCCCCGCCAGCGGCGAGTAAGCGGGAGGGCTTGACGAGGCCTGCTTCGTCAAGCCCTCCTAACTCGGCAGGACGAGCAGGAAGCGGCTGCCGCGACCCGGCTCGCTCTCGAGGTCGATCCTGCCCCCGAGCGCCGCGGCCAGCTCCCGCGCGATCGCGAGGCCTAGGCCCGTCCCGCCCGCGCCGTCTCGGGAGACAAAGGGTCGGAAGATGCGCTCGCGCTCATCCGCGGTGATGCCGGGCCCTGTGTCGTCCACGACGACGCGGACGTCGCCGTTCGCATGCTCGAGGCTGAGCCCGATCCGGCCGCCGTCGGGAGTCCAGCGGAATGCGTTCTGCAAGAGGTTCGAGATGATCTGCAGGACTCGGTCGCCGTCGGTGACGATCACCGGACGCGCCTCGACGTCGCTTCGGTAGTCGATCGCACGCCGCCTCGCCTCCTCGCTGAATGCGATGTATGCCTGCTCGCAGAGGGCCTGCATGTCGACCTCCTCCTGCAGGAGGGTGAAACGATGCGCGTCGAGCTTCGCGAGGTCGAGGATGTCGCCGACGAGCCGCGAGAGCCTGTCCGCCTCGAGCGCGATCACGTCAAGGGATTCGCTTCGGAGCTCGGGATCCTCGACGACGCCTTCGCGCAGAGCATCGACATGGCCGCGGATCGCCGTCAGCGGCGTGCGGAGCTCGTGTGAGACCGACATCAGGAAGCTGCGCTCGCGCTCGTCCGACTCGGAGAGGCGCGCAGCCATCTCGCGGAAGCGCTCGGCGAGGTGCCCGATCTCGTCGCCCGACGGAACGTCGGGGATGATGACTTCATAGCGGCCTTCCGCGATCTGGTCGGCCGCGCCGGCGAGCTCGCGCATCGGCACCGAGATCCGGCGGGACAGGTACCACGCGAGGCCCGCCGCGACGAGCAGGCCACCCACGATGCCGAGCGCGAGCCGCCGGAGGAGCGTCACCCACTGGGCCTGCAGCTCGGCGCGCGGCGTCGCGACCGCGAACGCTCCCCAGCGCACGTCGTTCACCTCGAACGGACGCGCGACGGCGATGTAGCGGCGATCGTCGTCGCTCGGCGTGAACTCGAACACGGTGCCACGGTCGGCTGGGAGCGCGTTCACGTCGACGATGTTCGCCGGGAGCGGGCGGAACCCGGAGTTCTCCCCCGGGAAGATCGCGATGCCGGCGTAGTAGATCCGATCGCCGGTCGCCTCCTCGAGCGCCCTCGGCCCGTAGGGTTGCGCCCCCCGTGCGATCTGCGGCCCGAACAGCTTCGTCAGCCCCGCCGCCTCGCGCTGCAGCTCGCGCACCGACTGCTCCCGCGCATAGTCCTGGAAGAGCCGAACCGCGAGCGCGGCCGCGATCAGCAGCGCAAGCGCGATCCCTGTGAGGAACAGAGCCGGGAGCCTGAAGCTGAGCGACCGGAACATGCCGGTGTAAGCGTAGGGCGCTAGGCGGCGTCGCGGGCGGGCGAGACCTTGTAGCCCACGCCCCAGACGGTCACGATCGGTGACGCCTCGCCCAGCTTCCGCCGTAGCTGACGCACGTGGACGTCGACGGTTCGCGTGTCCCCAGCGAAGGTGTAGCCCCAGACCCGCTCCAGCAGCTGGTCCCGGGTCAGCACGAGTCCTTTGTGGTCCAGGAGCTCCCAGAGCAGGTCGAACTCCTTCGGGGCGAGCTGGATCTCTTCCTCGCCCACGCGCACCTCGCGCCGGCCGGCGTCGATCTTCAGATCGCCGTGCTGGAGCTGCGCGCTCTCCTTCTCGCGGCGGTCCGGCGTCGCGCGACGAAGAATCGACTTCACCCGCGCCACGAGCTCGCGCGGGTTGAACGGCTTCGTCAGGTAGTCGTCCGCGCCGACCTCGAGCCCGATGATCTTGTCGACGTCCTCGTCGCGCGCAGTGAGCATCAGGATCGGCACGTCCGAGCTCTTGCGGATGCGTCGGCACACCTCGATGCCGTCGATGTCCGGGAGCATCAGGTCGAGGATGATCAGCGTCACGTCGCCCTTTGCGGCCTGTGTGAGCGCCTCGCTGCCATTGGCGGCCGTGCGCACGGTGTACCCGGCGTTCTTCAGGTACAGCGAGACGAACGACGCGATCGAGGACTCGTCCTCGACCACCAGGACGGTCTGCGTCTGCTGGGCCGCCACTACGGGTTGGGTGCGACCGGGTTCAGCTGGAAGCTGGGTGGTGAGGTCAGGAGTACGTATTGCGCATCACCGCCGTTCAGCACGTAGAAGCCGTTCGTTCCGCGGATCCAGCGGACGCTGCCTTTGCCGACCAGTGAGAGGTCGACGTCGACGCCGTTGCGGACGATCATGCTGAAGGACCCGCCCATCACCTTCCAGCGGAGGTTCTTGCCCGCGAACCGCTCTTTCGACTCGTCGTCGTCGAGGTCAATCCCCCTGGCGCCCTTCACGACAGGAAGGATCTCGTCGGCCTTCCACTCGTCGAGGACGAGGACGCACTGGCTGCAACGACCGATCACGCCGCCGTTCACCAAGACCTTGATCGACCCGTCCAGGTCGCGGACGGAAAGAGTGCCGTCACCCGGGGCTCGGACGGCCGCCGATGCCGCAGCGGGGAGCGCGAGGGCGAGCAGGGTCGTGAAGACGACGAGGCGCCGCATTGGACGGAGTATCGAGCGCGGAAATATGCGCAAGCTGATCGTAAGGTATGGAAATCGTTAGGGCCAGCCCCGGCGGAGCTACGGTACTGCGGGTCAATGCGACGGAGCCAGTTCCTGCAGGCGGTCGCGGCCGCGCTGGGCCTCCCGGCGGCCTCCCGAGCGACCCCGCCGGTCCCCCAGCTCCGTGGCCTGCGCGCTTCCAGCGGAGGACGCCCGTTCGCCGGAGACGGGCCGCTCCTGACCACGATCAGCCCGCGTGGGACCGAGCGCCGCTGGGCGCTGATCCGCTTCTCGCTCACAGGCCGGGCTCGGGTGCGCCTCGAGATCGTCCGTACGGACACGATCCGGGTGGGAAAGCCGCTCGGCGAGGTGGTCTGGGCAGCCGAGCGGTCCTTCGCGGCCGGCGCGCACGAGGTGACGTGGCGCCCGTCCCGTGACCTGCAGCCGCGGACGTACCAGCTGCGAGCCGTCGTGAGCGCCGGCGGCCGGCGGAGGACCTACGGCATGCACCGGCCCGGGAGCAAAGCGACCGGGCCGGTCGTCCGCGTGCTCGGGGTCGAGGTCGCGCTGGCGAAGACGAGCTACGCGCCCGGCGAGCCGACCGATCTGCGGATCGCCAGCGACGCGCCGTCCCTCGAGGTGCAGGTCTTCCACTATGCGGGGCCGGAGCGTTTCGTCGAGCGCGACCTGCGCACCAACGGCGTCGCTGTGACGCCGCCCGCCCACGTCGACTGGCGTGCGCACCAAAACAGGCCGGCGGGACTGCGCTTCCTGCGTGCCGGTGAGTGGCGCAGCGGCCTCTATTTCGTCCGCGCACGCTCCGATGACGGCAGTGTCGGCTATGCCCCGTTCATCGTGCGTCCTCGAACGCTGGGCCAACGTCGGGTCGCAGTCGTCCTCTCGACGCACACGTGGCAGGCGTACAACTTCCACGACGCGGACGGCGACGGATGGGGCGACAGCTGGTACGTCAGCTCGAACATCCGCAGCGTCGACGTCTCGCGTCCGTTCCTCGATTTCGGCGTGCCGTTTCGCTTCCGCGACTGGGACCTTGCGTTCGTCGCGTGGCTGAACCGCACCGGCAAGCAGGTCGACTTCCTGTCCGACGACGACGTCGAGGGTGCGGGCACCGGCGACCTCCTGCGGCAGGCGTACGACCTCGTCGTCTTCCCCGGGCACGCGGAATACGTGACCTCGGACGGACTCGACGTCGTCGCGCGCTACCGCGAGCTCGGCGGCAACCTCCTCTTCCTGTCGGCGAACAACTTCTTCTGCCGCGTCCGGCGCGACGGACCTCGGCTTGTGCGCGAGAAGCTCTGGCGGGACCTGGGGCGGCCGGAGTCCGCACTGGTCGGCGTTCAGTACGTCGCCTCCGACTATGGGCAGCGACAGGGAACGTTTGTCGTGCGGGGCGCCGACGCGGCGTCTTGGGCGTTCGAGGGGACCGGCCTCGAGAACGGCTCGTCGTTCGGGCGTTATGGCATCGAGCTCGACGCGCGCACGGCGGCCTCACCCGCAGGCACGACGCTGCTCGCGGAGATCAAGGACCTGATGGGGCCGGGCCGCTCCGCCGAGATGACCTACTACGAAACGCCGGCGGGGGCGAAGGTCTTCGCCGCCGGCGTGCTGAACTTCGCGGCGTCGATCGACGACCCCCAGGTCTCGCGGCTCGTCGACAACGTGTGGGCGCGCTTAGGCGGCCCGGCGTAACGAGAGCTCGGGATGGCGCTCGGCGGCGCCGCTCCAGATCTCGTTCGCCGCTTCCTCGCTGAGGAGGTTGAGCGCGATCGCGTTGATCGTCGCGACCGACGCCGACTCGAGCAAGCGACCGACCGACTCCGCCGGCGCTCCGGAGCGTTCCAGCACCAGCGCGAGCTCCTCGAGCCGCGCGACCAGAATTCGCTCAGTACGCTCGGTCCGGGCCCGCCGCGTCATCCCGGTCAAGTTCCGGTCGGGCTCGCCCTCTCCTGCCATGCCGGAACCGTAGCCCCGGCTTCGGACGCTACTCATAGCGGTAGAAGCCTTCGCCGCTCTTGCGGCCGAGCCTGCCCTCGGCCTGCATCGCGACGAGCCGCTGCGGGGCGCTCATCCGCGGCTCGCCGAGCTTTCCGTGCAGCGCCTCGGAGGCATGAACGTGGATGTCGATCCCGATCAGGTCGATCAGCGCGCAGGGCCCCATCGGCCAGCCGGCGCCGTTCGTCATCGCCTTGTCGAGATCCTGCGGGCTGACCCCCGCCTCGTCGAGCACACGCACGCAGTCGTTCAGGAGAGGAATCAGGATCCGGTTGACGATGAACCCCGGGGTGTCGTTGCAGCGGACCGGCTGCTTGCCCGCACGCTCGGCCCACGCGTACGCGGCGTCGACCGCAGACTCGACGCTCCGCTCGGTGCGGACGATCTCGACGAGCGGCAGGAGCGGGGCCGGGTTGAAGAAGTGCATCCCGATCACGCGCTCCGGACGCTCCGTTGCGTGGGCGATCTCGGTGACCGAGAGCGCGGATGTGTTCGTCGCGAGAATCGCATCGGGTCCGCACACGCGGTCGAGCTCGGCGAAGAGCTCGCGCTTCGCGTCGAGGTCTTCGACGATCGCCTCGATCACGAGGTCGCACGCGGCAAGCTCTCCGACCTCGGTGGTGGTGCGAAGCCGCGCGAGCGCCGCGTCGCGCTGCGCCGCCTCGAGCTTGCCCTTCTCGACGGCACGGCCGAGGAAGTGCTCGATCCGTGCGCGCGCGCTCTCGTTCAGGCCCTCGCTCACCTCGCGGCCGACGACCTCGTTTCCGGCCAGCAAGGCGATCTGCGCGATCCCTGCGCCCATCGTCCCGAGGCCGACGACCCCGACCGTCTCGGTCTTCCGCGCCAAGCTAGAAGCGCTCGATCACACCGGCGATCGCCATGCCGAACCCGATGCACATGCACGCGACGCCGTAACGTGCGTCGCGCCGCTCGAGCTCGTTGAGCAGCGTCGCCGTCACGCGGGCTCCGGTCGCGCCGAGCGGATGGCCGAGCGAGATCCCGCCGCCGTTCGGGTTCACGTCTCCCCAACGCTCGGTCAGGCCGGTGTCGCGCATGAACTGGACCGCGACCGACGCAAACGCCTCGTTCACCTCGACGACGGCGACGTCGTCCCAGGTGAGCCCTGCCTTCGTGAGCGCCTTTGTGCAGGCTTCGGGGTTGCCATGCAGCATCCGGTACGGGTCGACGCCGGAGAGACCGAAGGAGACGAAGCGCCCGCGCGGCTCGAGGTGCAGCCGTGACGCGGCGTCCTGGCTCACGATCAAGACCGCGGCCGCGCCGTCGCAGATCTGGCTCGAGTTCCCGGCGGTCACCTTCCCCTCCGGGAGGAAGGCAGGGTCGAGCGCGGCGAGCTTCTCGGCCGACGTGTCGCGCCGAGGCGTCTCGTCGACCGCGAACGTCGTCGCGGCGACCGCGGCGCCAGCCGGCCGCAGCTCGCCCGGAAGCTCGATCGGCACGATCTCGCGGTCGAACTTCCCCGCGTCGCTCGCGGCGATCGCGCGCCTGTGCGACTCGAGCGAGTACGCATCGAGCTCCCCGCGCGAGATTCCCCACTCCTCGGCGATCACCTCAGCCGAGATCCCCTGCGGCACGATCTGCCACCGCTCGAGCAAGCGGTCCGACAGGTCGCCGCCGTTCGAGCCCATCGGGACGCGCGACATCATCTCGAGCCCTGCTGAGACGACGACGTCGAGCTGGCCCGACCAGACCGCGGCGGCCGCGTTGAAGTTCGTCTGCATCGACGAGCCGCACTGCCGGTCGACGGTCGTCCCGCTGACGGTCTCGGGCCATCCCGCAACGAGCACCGCCATCCGGCTGACGTTCCAGCCCTGCTCGCCGATCTGCGTCACGCAGCCCATCTGGACGTCCTCGACCTCGGCCGGCTCGAGGCCGACGCGCTCAACGAGGCCGTTCAGCACCTGACCGGCGAGCTCGTCGCCCCTGATGCCAGAGAGCGTCCCGTTCCGCCGGCCGATCGGCGAGCGGGCGGCATCGACGATCAGCGCCTCGGACTTCCATTTGCCCATAGGACAAGTTTAGAGTCGGCGTATGGAGCTGCGAAAGAACGCGAAGCAGAAGCTCTTGAAGCAGATACCGCTCTTCTCGAGGTGCTCAGGCGCCGAGCTCGAGGCGATCGGGAAGATTGCCGACGAGCTCGACTTCAAAGAAGGCAAGGAGCTCGCGCGCGAGGGCGCGGCGGGCCGCGAGTTCTTCGTGATCATCACCGGCACGGCCGAGGTCACGCGCGGCAAGAAGAAGCTCCGGACGCTCTCCGACGGCGACTTCTTCGGGGAGATCTCGCTCGTCACGAAGCTCCCGCGCACGGCCACCGTGACGACCGTCTCACCCACGCGCGCGCTCGTGATCACCGATCGCGCGTTCCGGCGGATGCTCGATCAGTCGCCCGCGATCCAGCGCAAGGTGCTCGAGGCGCTCGGCGAGCGGCTCGAGCCGAGACCCTAGGCCCTCGGCCTAGACTTGCCGCATGGCCACGACCGCGACCGAACGGAAACTGTTGGTCGCCGGCGAGTGGGTCGAGACGGGAGACTGGATCGACGTGCGCTCGCCCTACTCGGGCGAGGTCGTCGGCCGCGTCGCGAAGGGTGGCGCGGACGAGACGCGCCGCGCGCTCGACGCCGCGGCGCGTGTGCTCGACGACCCGCTGCCCGCGCACAAGCGCGCGGAGATCCTCGTCAAGGTCGCGGGCGCGCTCGGCCGCCGCCACGAGGAGGTCGCCCGCACGATCTCCGAGGAGGCCGGCAAGCCGATGAAGGCCGCGCGCGTCGAGGCGGCGCGCGCGATGTCCACGTACACGTACGCCGCGGTCGTCGCACGCACGCTCGCCGGCGAGATGATTCCGATGGAGGGCTCCCAGGCCGGGGAGGGAAAGCTCGCGTTCACGCTCCGTATCCCGATCGGAGTCGTCGGCGCGATCTCGCCGTTCAACTTCCCGCTCAACCTCGTCGCGCACAAGATCGCGCCCGCGCTCGCGGCGGGCTGCCCGGTCGTGCTCAAGCCGGCCACGCAGACGCCACTCTCCGCGCTGCTCCTCGCCGAGCTCGAGGAGGAGGCCGGTCTGCCTCCGGGATGGCTGAGCGTGGTCGTCGGACCCGCCTCCGAGATCGGCGATGTGCTGGTCGAGGACGAGCGTGTCCGGCTGATCACGTTCACCGGCTCCGGCGACGTCGGCTGGGGAATCCGCGAGCGGGCCCCCCGCAAGAAGGTCAACCTCGAGCTCGGCAACGCGACGCCCGCGATCGTGTGCTGCGACGCACCGCCGTCGACTGCCGAGAAGCTCGCCGCGAACTCGTTCTCGTTCGCGGGACAGAGCTGCATCTCCGTTCAGCGCATCTACGTGATGGCGGACGCCTGGGACGACTTCGTTCGTGAGTTCGTGCCGAAGGTCGAAGCGCTGAAGGTCGGCGACCCCGCCGACGAAGAGACGGACGTCGGTCCGCTGATCGCGGAGAAGGAACGCGACCGTGTGCTCGAGTGGATCCACGCGAGCTCCGGCGAGGTGCTCACCGGAGGCGAGCTTACAACCGACGGACTGCTCCGTCCGACCGTGATCGCGAACCCTGTGCCGACCGACAAGGTGCAGAGGGAAGAGGTCTTCGGCCCCGTCGTGACCCTCACCCGCACCAGTTCGCTCGACGAGGCGATCGAGCTCGCGAACTCGACGCGCTACGGACTGCAGGCCGCGATCTTCAGCTTCGACCTCCGCCCCACGCTCGCCGCCGCGCAGCGGCTCGAGTTCGGCGGGGTGATCGTCAACGAGGCCCCGACGTTTCGTGCGGACCAGATGCCGTACGGCGGCGTGAAGGACTCGGGGAACACGCGCGAGGGCCCCGCCTGGGCCGTACGCGAGATGACCGAGGAGCGAGTCGTCGTTTTCCAGCTTCCCCAGCGGGAAGCTCACTAGCCCGGCGTTAGACTCGCGCCTATGAGCTCGTTCCTGTCCCGCGTGCTCCGCCCGACGCCGGATGCGCAACCTGCTCCGGCGGCGCCGGCGCGCAGGCCGCTCCCGCCCACCGGCCAGCTTCGACGCGAGCGACGCACGCTGCTTCGCCTGCGCGAGGAGCGAATCCGCGACCTCGGCGGGATCGTGCTCGAGATGGTCCGGCGCGACGAGTTCCGCGAGGACCTCGTCTACGAGCAGGCGGCAGACCTGATCGGACTCGAGGACCGGCTCCATGAGCTCGAGATGCTCCTGTCGGCCGCCACGAGCGTCCGGCGCTCGCCGCCGCCGGCGCGGTGCGTCTGCGGCGCCCCCCTCCTCTGGGGTCAGCACTTCTGCGCGAACTGCGGCCGGCCGGCAGGGGACGCCCTCGTCGCCTGCACGAGCTGCGGGCACGCCCTTCCGGCGGACGCCAAGTTCTGTGCGAGCTGCGGCGCGGTCGCGGCACACGACGCGTGACGGCCGGCAGCGGGGGCGGCTCCTGCCCACGGTGCGGCGCGCGCGTCGAGCCGGGACAGGAGTACTGCCTCGAGTGCGGCCTGCGCCAGCCGGGCGGCGGGCTCGCCTCCACGGTGGGCACGGCCTGGCAAGGCCGGGCGCGCGGACGGCTCGCCGGCTCGCTCTGGCCGATCCTGGCGGCGCTCCTCGTCGCAGCGGTGATGACGGGCGTCGCGATCCTGATCTCACGCGGGAGCGACGACGACGGCCCCGAGGTGATCGCCGCCACTGGGCCGAGCTCGATCTCGACGCCGTCGACCCAGACCCTCCCGACCGAGCCGACCACGACCGCGGAGACGGAGACCGAACCGGCGACGACAGCGACCGAGCCGCCTCCGGAGCCACAGCTGGTCGACTGGCCCCCGAGCCAGAACGGCTACACGATCGTCATCGCCTCCCTACCCGCGAGCGGCGGCCGGGCGCTGGCGATCGAGAAAGCCAGGGATGTGCTCGCCACGGGCCTGCGCGAGGTGGGGGTGATCGACGCCGGCGAGTTCTCGAGCCTCCACCCCGGCTACTACGTCGTCTTCAGCGGGATCTACGCCGACCAGCGGGACGCCCTGGCCGGGATCGGGCGAGTCCAGCGGCTCTACCCAGCCGCCTACATCCGTCAGATCAGCCGCTGACGTTCTCTTTCGAGGCAACGAGGGCCGCGACTTTGTAACACGGGCCCGATCTGTATAGACTCGCGGTTCCAAGGATCTGGTCGGGAGATTTAACCCGCGGTTAACAGCCATTTGACGACGCTCCCACGAGAAAACGACAGCATGATCGACGAGCAGACACTCCAGCTTCAGCACTGCATGTATCAGTACTCACGGGCGATTTATCGCTCGATCAAGGACCTCATCGACCCCTATGTGGACGGGGACACGCAGCTGGAGTTCCGCCGCGAGGTCCTCGACGCATGCCAGCAGACGATGGAGCGGCTCGCAGCCGACCCGCTCTACTTCGCGAAGCCCGAGCGCGCGCTCTTCCAGGACATTCGCCGGTACTTCCCGATCACCGTGCAGGCGGAGGTCGCCTGGGCGGTGCAGGAAGGCGTCAGCGCCGCCTGCGCATTCATCGAGGACCAGATCGAGCAAGGAGCGCTCGACGGCGGCGTTGCCCGCTGCCGCGCGACCACCCGCAAGGGAAAGCCGTGCCAGCGCACCCCTCTTCCCGAGCGCGACTACTGCCCCTCGCACCAGCATTTGGAAAGTCGTTCGAAAGTCGCCGCCTAGCGGCAGCTCAACTTTCGACCGCAATGCGACTACCCAAACGTTCGTGAGCTCACTGCCGGGCAAGGCCCGGCCTCGGCGGCATTTGTCCCGCGACGCCCACCGTCCGCTAGGCTCGTCGCAGGTGCGGGGAGGCCATTTTGAGGTTACGTCAGCGGAAAGTGCGGAGCACTTTCCGCTGTGAGTCACGACACTGACAAGTTAATCCGCCAGCTTTCCCTCGTGGCATTCCTCATGGCCGAGCGGCGGCCGCTGACTGCGCGCGACGTGAAACAGAACGTCGAGGGCTATCAGGAGATGTCGGATGAGGCGTTCGCGCGACGGTTCTATTCCGACCGCGCTGAGCTGCTCGCCCTCGGCGTTCCGCTCCAGTCGCAGCGCGACGAATTCACAGGTGAAGAGCTCTACACGCTCACGTCAGAGCAGTACTTCCTGCCGCCGCTCGAGCTCTCCGACGACGAGCTCGCGGCGCTCCAGACCTCGCTCTACATGCTCGAGGGGAAGTTCGCGTACGCAGAGCCGCTGCGCCTCGCGCTGCAGAACCTCGCGCTCGGCCGTCCCGGTTTCGCGTCGACGCCGACACCCACAGCGCTCCGGCTGGAGGTCGAAGTCGACGATCCCGACTACTCGGCCGACATGCCCGGCCGGCTCGGCAAGCTCGAGAGCGCGATCTCGAAGCAGCGGACCGCGAAGTTCAACTACTGGTCGATCTCGAGCGACCGCGAGCAAGAGCGCACCGTCAATCCGTACGGGCTCTTCCGCGACCGCGAGGGCTGGTACGTCGTCGGCCAGGACCTCGTACGGAAGGACATCCGCACGTTCAAGGTGTCGCGCATCCGCGGCGACATCCGCTTCGCGACCAGGCGCGAGCGCGACTTCCGCATCCCGCCCGAATTCGAGATCGACGACCATCGCGGACGGCCGAACTGGCAGATCGGAGATGCGTCCGGCGACGCGCGGATCGAGATGGCGCCCGACACGGCCTGGTGGGTGCGCCGCGAGTTCGGCGACCATGGACGCTTCGAGGACGACGTGTTCGTCACGTCCTACGCGTCGCTGCCCTTGCTCGCGTCGTGGGTGCTGCGCCAGGACGGACGGGCGCGTCCGCTCGAGCCCGATGACCTGCGGCGCGTGATCGGCTCGGCGCTTCGAAAGGTGCGCGAGGTGCACGAGGGCGCCGCGCCCGAGCCCGCCGCACCGAAGTCGCGCCGAGCACGCGAGGGCGATGGGGACCGGCCCGCCGGCCCTGTAGTGCCCGAGCGCTTCGGCCTGCTCCAGGCGCTGCTTGCGTACCTGCTCGCGCGCTGCGGCGACGAGCCGTCCGCCGTGATCCCGGTACGCGAGCTCGTCGAGAACTTCCACATCCCCGAAGACCAGCTGCAGGACCACCTCGCGCTCCTCTCGCTCGTGAACTTCGGGGGCGGCTGCTACGCGGTCTACGCGGAGCTGCAGGGCGACGTCGTCCGCGTGGACAAGGAGCTCTACGGCGATACGTTCCGATCGGCGCCGCGACTGACCCCGCTCGAGGCCCGCGCGATCACGCTCGCCCTCGAGTTCGTCGGCCCGATGATCGCCGCGGAGGCACACAACCCGCTCGAGAAGGTGCGGCGCAAGCTCGAGGAGACCTTTGGCCAGTTCGAGCTCTCTCAGCGCCCCGAAGCGCACGTCGGCGCCGAGGAGGACCTCGTCAAGACGCTGAGCCAGGCGATCCGCGAGCGGCGCCTCGTCGAGATCGAGTACCAGAAGGAAGGCGAGGAGACGTGGTCGCAGCGGGTCGTCGAGCCGTACGTCCTCGAGCGAGCACTGCCGAACTGGCTCGTGCACGCCTGGGATCGCTCGCGGGACGCGGAACGGAGCTTCCGGCTCGACCGGATGCGCGCAGCCAAGCTGACGAAGGAGCGTTTCGAGCCGCGGGAAGGCTTCGACCCGCACGAGTTCCGCGACGCGCGGCTCGCGCGAATCCTCTATGCGCCCGTGGTCGCACGCTGGCAGGTGGAGCGCGGTGCGGTGCTCCTCCGCGACGGCAGCGCGCTCCGCGAGGTCCGCATCGGGAGCGAGGAGTGGCTGATCGGCGAGGTGCTCGGGCAGCGCGGTGAAGCCGTCGTTCTCGACCCGGTCGAGCTGCGACCGGTGATCGCCCGCCGCGCCAAGGAGCTCGCGCAAGAGCTCGGTGTCGCGCGAATGCGCGTGACCGCTTAGAACCCCTTTCATAATGAGGCCTCGTCGCCGGGGTGCGATGGGTGGCGCGAGGCAAGGACGCAGGGAGCACTCGTATCGAGTAGATATGTGGGCGACCGAGGACGCCGCATCGTGCCGCCCAGCGCGGCCCGGCGGCACAGCGCTTCATTGTGAAAGGGGTTCTTAGCCCGAGCTCGGGATGACCAGCGTGAAGGTGGCGCCCTCCTCGGGCGCCGAGCGCACGTCGAGCGTGCCGCCGTGCGCCTCCGCGATCGAGCGCGCGATGAAGAGGCCGAGCCCCGTCCCGGGCAGGGTCTTGCCAGACCGCGCGCGCCCGAACTTCTCGAAGATCAGCGTCTGGTCCTCGGACGCGATGCCAGGCCCACGATCACGTACCTCCACGACGACGTTCCCGTTGAGCGCCGTCGCAGTGACCTCCACCGCCTCGCCCGAAGACGAGTACTTGACCGCGTTCTCGACGAGGTTCGCGAGCACCTGACGCAGCCGTTCGCGGTCGCCGCGGATCGGCGGGACCGCTTCGGCGAGCGAGGTCTCGAGCGGGACCTCGTCCTGTCCAACTTCGGCCGCGGCGACGACCTCGCGCAGCAATTCGGCGAGGTCGACGTCGGCGAACGTGTAACTGAATGTCCCGGCTTCGATTCGCGAGGTGTCGAGCACGTCGGCGATGAGTGTTGCGAGCCGATTCGTCTCGTCCGCGATCAGCGCGAGGAACGAGTCGCGCTGCTCCGGCTTGAGCTCGCGCCAGCGCTGCTGCAACGTCCGCGCAGAGCCGATCACCGTCGCCATCGGGCTGCGCAGCTCGTGCGACACGAGTGAGACGAAGTCCGCGCGCAGCGCCGACAGGCGGCGCAACTCCTCGACAGTCGTGCGCTCGGCGTCGTATGCGCGCATGTTCTCGACGGCTGTCGCGACGAAGCGACCGAGCAGCGAGAGCAGCTCGACTTCCTCTTGCGTGAACGAGTGCGGCTCCGTGCGGACGACCGAGATCATCCCGATCGCGCGCGCGCCCGCGAGCAGCGGCGCGACCACACGGCAGTGCAGGCCGAGCCGCACGAGCTCGTCCTCCTCGTAGAAGCGTGACTCGCGCATGTCCTCGCGGTAGATCGTCTCGCCGAGGAGCACCTCTTTCAGGAGCGAGCCCTCGATCGGCCGGTGGCTCCCGGGCAGGAATACCTCGGAGGACGCGATGCCGGAGGTCGCCATCACGTGCGCGACACCCCCCTCTGCGAGGACGATCGCGGTCGTGTCGAAGGGCACGAGCCCGCGGAGTTCGCGGATGAAGGCGCCGAAGGCCTCGTCGAGGTCGAGCGAGGAGCCGAGTGCCCTCGCACAACGACCGGCCGCCTCGAGCAGGTCGACACGCCGGCCCAGCCGATCGCGCAACTGCTCGGCCTCGGCCGCTTGAGCCTTGGCCGACGCCGCTTCTCGGCGCAGCCGTGCGACCAGCCACCCGACTATCACCCCGGTCAGCAGCAGGATCCCGAACGGGAAGCTCACCCGGTCCGAGCTGAACGGAGGCGGGCCGAAGCGATCGGCGCGCCACCACTCGAGGAACACGAGCGTCGGGAGGAGGAAGAGCGGCACGACGACGCCCCCGCGCAGCCCAAAACGCAGCGACGCCTCGACGATCGGGAAGATGAGCGCCCACCGGGTCGGGCTTCCGTACTCGTAGCTGAAGAGCAGCGCGTAGCCGCCGATCACCGCGGTGTCGAAGCCGAGCGCGATCGCACCGAGAAATGGCGAGGGTGTCCGTCCGGGCCGACTCGCGGCGAACAGCAGCACCGCGCCGAGGGCGAACACCGCGGTCAACGCCCACGCGAGGCGTTCGTAGCCCGACGGGAAGCGCTCGGTGAAGATGCCCACCTCGACGACGGCGAAGACGACGGCGCCGAGACGCACCCAGGCGATCCAGCGCTCGACGTCGAGCAGGCGCTCGTCGCTCATGCCCGAGCCTCGATTCGCTCGAGCGCCCACAGCGCATGCTCGCGGAGCAGCTCGTCGTCAGACGCGGCGTACGACGCGACCGCCGCTCGCTCGCGCGTTCCACCGACATTCCCCGCGGCGACGAGCGCGTTGCGGCGGAGGAAGCGCACGTCGTTGCGCGGGACGTAGAGGCGGTCGTAGCGTTCGCGCAGGTCCGCGTCGTCCGCCTCGAGCCAGTCGACGAGCGACACGAAAGCCTCGCCGTGCTGCTCGCCCACCCGCCGCTTCTCCACCCCGCGGTTCCACGGGCACACGTCCTGGCAGATGTCGCAACCGTAGACCCGGTCCTCGAGCGGCGGCCGGTACTCCGGGGGGATCGGCGCTCGCGACTGAGTCCAGTACGAAAGGCAGCGCGTCGAGTCGAGAACGCCCGGCTCGTCGAGCGCCCCGGTCGGGCATGCGTCGACGCACAGCCTGCATTCGCCGCAGTCGGCGCCGAGCGGTGGCGTTGACTCGAGCTCCGCCTCGGTGACGAGCGTTCCGAGGACAACCCAGGAGCCGTGGCGGCGCGTGATCAGGAGCGTGTTCTTGCCGTAGAAACCCACGCCGGAGCGGGCAGCAGCCTCCCGGTCGACGTGGTCGTTCTCGTCGACGAGCACGCGGTACTCGCCGCCGAGCGCACGGCCGAGCGCGTCGAGTTTCTCGCGAAGGCCGGCGTAGGCGTCGCGCCAGGTGTAGCGCGGCAACCGGCCTGCACCCGCGGGCTGCTCTGGCCCGGGCGCGTAGTAGCAGAGCGCGGCGGAGACGACGGTACGTGCTCCGGTGAGCAACGTCTCGGGGTGGCACGAGACCTCCGGTCTCGCCATCGTGAACTGCATGTCCGCGAACAGCCCGCGGTCGCGGCGCTCGCGGATGTGGCGTTCGGTCTCGGTATAGGCGGCGACGGGCGCGGCCCCGACCGCGTCGAGGCCGAGCTCG
>Ga0126306_10000098_pt1 | contig 28191 bp, 28 predicted proteins | sample Plot27_FD_92592 | JGI IMG/M metagenome (GOLD analysis project Ga0126306, IMG submission 92592) | Serpentine soil microbial communities from UC McLaughlin Reserve, CA, USA - Plot27 | ecosystem: Environmental > Terrestrial > Soil > Grasslands | place: USA: UC McLaughlin Reserve, Lake County... | reverse complement strand
TCGCGCGCGACTTCGCGCTCTAGCGCCGTCGTGATCAGCTCCTCCTCGTACTCACCGACGTGCGTGCGAATCGGGCGGCGTCCCTCGGGGGGCGTCTCGATGATCGAGATGTCGCGAAGTCCCGAGAGCGACATGTGCAGGGTGCGCGGGATCGGCGTCGCCGAGAGCGCGAGCACATCGACCTCGAGCCTCAGTTGGCGGAGCAGCTCCTTCTGCGCGACGCCGAAGCGCTGCTCTTCGTCGACGATCACGAGCCCGAGGTCCTTCGGGATCACATCGCGCGAGAGGACACGATGGGTTCCGATCAAGACGTCGACTTTGCCTGCGGCAAAGTCGCCGAGGATGCGTTTGGTCTCAGCGCTCGATCGAAAGCGGGAAACCATCTCCACCTCGACCGGAAAGTCACGGTACCGTTCGCGAAACGTGTTCCAGTGCTGCTCGGCGAGAATCGTCGTCGGCGCGAGCATCAGCGTCTGCTTGCCGTTGACTGCGACCGCGAACGCGGCGCGGATCGCGACCTCGGTTTTCCCGAAGCCGACGTCGCCGCAGACAAGCCTGTCCATCGGGTGCGGCGCCTCCAGATCCTCCTTGACCGCCTCGATCGCGCGCTGCTGGTCCTCGGTCTCGCGGTAGGGGAACTCGGCCTCGAGCCGCTCGAGCCACTCGTGGTCGAGCGCGTACGCGGAACCCGGCGCCTGCCGCCGCTCCGCGTAGAGGCGGATCAGATCGCCCGCGAGCTCGTGCACCCCTTCGCGCGCGCGGGACTTGAGCCTGTCCCACGCCTTCCCCCCGAGCTTCGAGAGCGTCGGCGCCTTCGCGTCGGCCCCGATGTAGCGCGAGACCTTGCCGATCTGCTCGTGGGGGACGTAGAGCCGGTCGTCGCCGCGGAATGCGAGAAAGAGATAGTCGCGCGTGACTCCCGCGATCGTCTTCGTCTCGAAACCGAGGAGGTTGCCGACACCGTGGTCCTCGTGGACGACGAAATCGCCGCTGCGGAGGTCGGCGAACGATTGCAGCGCTCGTCCCAGCCGCCCGGCGGCGCGCGGCGCGCGGCGGCGGAAGACCTGCGAGTCGGGCAGCAGCACGAGGCCGAGGTCGCGCCACACGAAGCCTCGGCGCGCGGGTGCGATCGCGAACACGAGGCCCGGCTCGGCGGGCAGCCCTTCTCCCTCCTCGAGCACTCGCGCATCGATCCGCCGCAGCATGTTCTGCGTGCGGAGCGCCTCGCCCCGGTGCGGGAACGAGACGACGACGCGGTTGCCCGCGCGGACGAGCCCGGAGAGCTCCTTCTCCGCCTCGGCGAGCCCGCGCGCCGAGATCGCGGGTTTTTGCGCCTCGAAGGCGAACGGCTGGCCGGACGGGAGCTGGTCGAGCCGGCTCGCGCCCTTCAGGTTGAAGTCGTCGCGTCCGAACTCCTCGAGCCAGACGCGTTTCACCTCGTCCAGCTCCCACACGAGGTCGGGGCCGCGATCGAGGACGGGTCCGAGATCGTCGGGAACCAAAGGGGCCTGGCCCTCGTCTGCAAGTAACAGACTGTTACTTGGGTCGAGCGCGTCGAGCCTTCGCTCGGCCGCCGGGTAGACCACGGCGTCGTCGACCGGGTGGAGCGCGCGCTGCGTGAACGGCGAGAACGCCCGCACTTGCTCGATCTCGTCGCCGAAGAGCTCGACGCGGATCGGCTCGCGGCCGGTCGTCGGGAAGACGTCGATCAGGCCGCCGCGCACCGCGAACTGCCCGCGGTCGTCGACGCGCTCGATGCGGTCATACCCAGCGAGCGCGAGCTCCTCCGCGAGGCCCTCGACGCCGGGCTCCGCGCCCACGACGATGCGGATCGGCTCGGGCCGCTGATCCTGCGGTGGGATCGGCTCGGCGAGCGCCGCAGCGGACGCCCAGACGAGACCGCCGGCCGCGAGAACGTCCAGCGCCCGCGCCCGCTCGCCCACGAGGTGCGGCGGCGGTGTGAGGCCTGACTCCCAGCGGACGCCTCGGCTCGGCAGGAACGCGACGCGCTCGGAGCCGAGGTACCAGCCGGCCGCCTCGGCGAGGTCGCGCGCGTCGGCGTCCTCGGGCGCGAGCGCGACGAGCCCTCGGCCGAGCTCTTCGTACAGCGCCGCGACGACGAGGGGCAGCGCGGATTCGGAGACGCGCGCACGGGCCGGAAGCGCCTGGGCGAACTTGCGCAGGCGCTCGCTCCCCTCGACCTCGCGGAGGAGAGGGTGCAGGACGGGAAGCTCGAGCGTCGGACGGTCCATGACGAACGACGGGACATGCGTCCCGCCGGGGTCATGGTAGCCCGAGACAACTAATGAAACCGCTGCTGGGCGGGCTCGAGGCCCTCGTGCGCGATCGTCTCGACCGCGTCGGCCGCGCGCGCCACGATCGTCTCAGCGTCGTCGTGCGGCTCGAAGTTCGAGAGCACGTAGTCGGCGAGGGGCCGTGGGTCACCGCGCTCGGGCCGACCCACTCCGACCCGCAGGCGGAGAAAGTCCTGCGTGCCGAGCTGCTGGGCGATCGACCGAAGCCCGTTGTGGCCGGCGAGCCCGCCGCCGGCGCGCGCTTGGAGACGACCGAGGTCGAGGTCGCCCTCATCGTGGACGACGAGCAGCTGCTCGAGCGGAACCTTGAAGAAGCGCGCGGCCGGCGCGACCGAGCGACCCGACTCGTTCATGAAGAGCTCGGGCTTCAAGAGCCCGAGTCGAAGGTCGCCGTCGCGAACCTCCGCGAGCTGACCGGAGAACTTGCCTCGAAACGACCCGCCGTGGCGGCGAGCGAGCTCGTCGACGACCATCCAGCCGACGTTGTGCCGGTTCTGCGCGTACTCACGGCCCGGGTTGCCGAGGCCGACGACGAGCAGGTCGAGCGACGACGAGGACTCCTCGCCGCGCTTGAAGAGCTTCATTACCCTTCGGTGGTGCCGGGCTCGCCCGCGGCCTCGCCGCCGGCCGACTCGTCCGCCGCGCCCTCGGCAGGCTCGCCCTCCTCGCCTTCGGGCACCTCGCCCTCGGCAAGCTCTTCCTCGACCGGCTCGGGCTCGACCTCGATCGTCGGCATCGACACCGTCGCGAGCACTGTTCCCTCGGGGTCGTCGAGGAGCTTGACACCCTCGGGTGCGCGCAGGTCGGACAGGCGAAGCGTGTCGTTCATCTCCATCCCGCTGACGTCGAGGTCGAGGTGCTCCGGGATCTCCATCGGCAGTGCCTCGACGTTCACGTCTCGCGAGATCTGAGAGAGCACGCCGCCCTCGCGGATCCCGGGCGAGTCCTCAGCGCCGACGAGGTGCACCGGCACGGTCGCGTGGATCGTTTGGTCGAGCCGGACCTCCTGGAGGTCGACGTGGATCACGCGACCCTTGATCGGGTCCTGCTGGTACTCCTTGAGGATCGATGGATGGGTCGTCTGCCCGCCCTCGAGGACGACGTCGAGGATGGCGTTCAGCCCGCCCTCGCTCGTCAACGCGCGGCGCAGCTCGCGCTCGGGAATCGAGATCGAGTGCGGCTCGGAGCGACCGTAGAGGACGCCTGGAATCAGCCCCTGCTTGCGCAGGCGCCTCGAGATGCGCGTGCCGACTTCCTCGCGCTCCTTGACTTCGAGACGGATTCGCTCTCCGGCCATGACCGGCGGATGAGTCTAGCGGCTAGCGAGAGATACGGACGTCGAAGCCCAGCAGGATGAGCGGCCAGAGCAGGATCGCGAGCAAGGCGGTCAGGATCCTCGAGATCGTTCCGAGGCTGTCGAGGTAGTCCTGCACGAACGCCACAACGAGGCCGATCACGAAGTAGAGAAGACTGGGGACCCTGAACGGCATCAGAAGAGTTGCGTGTCCCCGCCGAAGATGGCCGAAACCGAGTCGTCGGCGAACACGTTCATGATCGTCTCCGCGAGCAGCCCCGCGACCGGCAGCACGGTCATGTTGGCTGGGCGGGTTAGGGCGTCGATCGGCAGTGTGTCGGTGACGACGATCCCCGCGACGTCGGCGTTGCCGAGGCGCTCGAGGCCTTCCGCGTTCAGCTGCGCGTGCGTGACGAAGATCCAGACGTCTTTGGCACCGCGCTCCTTCAGCGCCTGCGCGCCGGCGATCAACGTGTTCCCCGTCGTCGTCACGTCGTCGCCGACGATCGCGATCTTGTCGCGGACACGACCGGTGATCTCCGTGACGGGCACCGCGTCGTGCGCCGGCCGCGTCTTGTGCATGACTGCGAACTCGGCTTCGAGCATCTCAGCGAACCGAACTGCATGCTTCGCACGTCCGGCGTCGGGCGCGACCGAGACGACGCCTTCCCCCGTGAAGCCGAGGTCGCGGAAGTGCCGGCCGAACAGCGTCAACGCGGTCATGTGGTCGACGGGCACCGTGAAGAAGCCCTGGATCTGCCCGGCGTGGAGGTCCATCGTGAGCACCCGATCGACGCCTGCGAGCTGCAACATGTCGGCGACGAGGCGACCGGAGATCGGCTCGCGCGGCTTCGCCTTCCGGTCCTGGCGCGAGTAGGGGAACCACGGGATGACCGCAGTGATCCGCTTCGCCGAGGCGAGCTTCGCCGCCTGGATCATCAGCAGCAGCTCCATCAGGTTGCGGTCGACGGGCTCCGCTCCGGTCTGAACGATGAACACGTCGGCGCCGCGGATCGACTCCGAGTAGCGGACGTACGTCTCGTCGTTCGCGAACGTCTCCAGCTCCACGTCGCCGAGCTCGACGCCCAAGTGCTCGGCAATCCGCAACGCAAGGTCGGGGTGCGAGCGGCCGGAGAAGACCATCAGCCGCTTCCGCGGCCCGCGCTCGATCCAGTGGTGTGGTTTCGACGCCGAGGCCGTCGGGGTTACCTCCAGCCCCGGGAGGGACAGCTCAGTCGTCGCGCTTTCGACCGGCACGACCCTCCTTGTTCTCCTGTCGCGCCCGCGCAACAGCGAGCGCGCCGGGCGGAACATCTTTGGTTATCACCGATCCGGCCGCGATCCATGCCTCGTCCCCGATCTCGACTGGTGCCACGAACGCATTCTGGACGCCGGTCCTGACGTTCTTGCCGATCGTCGTCCGGCCCTTGGGCAAACCCGGCTGGTGCGGGAAGTTCACCGTGATGTTCCCGGCCGCGATGTTCGTGTCCTCCCCCACTTCTGCATCCCCGAGATAGGAGAGGTGCGGGACCTTTGTCCTGGCACCGATCCGCGAGTTCTTGAGCTCCACGAAGGTCCCTGCCTTGGCGTCGGGGTCGAGGATCGTGCCCGGGCGAAGGTAACAGAACGGTCCGATCGACACTCGCTCGCCGATCACCGCGTCCACGGCGACTGCGTGGGGTCCGATCTCGGCGCCCGCCGCGACCTTCGTCGACCCGCGGAGGACGGTGAAGGGGTGCAGCACGACGTCGGGCTCAAGCTCGACCGACGCGTCGATCCACGTCGTGGCGGGGTCGACGATCGTCACGCCGTTGAGCATGTGCGCTTCGTTGATCCGGTCGCGGAGCGCCGCCGCTGCCTCCGCGAGCTCTGCACGGTTGTTGATCCCGATCGTCTCGGACGCGTCGTCCGCTCGCCATGCTTCTGCGTGGCCGCCCGCAGAGACGATGTGCGCGATCGTGTCGGTCAGGTAGAGCTCGCCTTGCGCATTCCGTTCGTCGACCTTGCCGAGCGCGTCACGGAGCGCGGCCGCGTCGAAGACGTAGATCGACGAGTTGAGCTCGCGGATCGCGCGCTGCTCGTCTGTCGCGTCGCGCTCCTCGACGATCTCGCTCACGCTCCCGTCCTCGGTGCGGACGATGCGACCGTACGGAAGCTGCTGTTCCGGTTCGATCGTGAGGATCGTGACCGCCGCAGCACGAGCCCGGTGCTGCGCGAGCAGCTGCTCGAGCAGGTCGGCGGTGAGCAGCGGCGCAGCCGCGTCGAGGACGAGCACCGAGCCGCCGAAGCCGTCGAGCGCCTGCTGGGCGGACGCGACCGCGTCGCCCGTTCCGCGGGGCTGGTCCTGCACCGCGACGACCACGTCGTCGTCGTATACGTCGCGCGTGTCGGGCGAGGCCACGACGACGATCGGGTCGGCACCGGTCGCGCGGGCGGTCTCGAGGACCCAGTCGACGACGCGTCGCCCGAGCAACGGGTGGAGGTGCTTCGGCACGGACGACTTCATCCGGGTGCCGAGCCCGCCGGCCATGACGACAGCTGCGAGGTCGGAGCTCATGGGTCAGATGGCTGGGGCGCCAGGATTCGAACCTGGGATCGCGGGACCAAAACCCGCTGCCTTACCGCTTGGCTACGCCCCATCGTGGGGAGTCGAGTCTAGCGGCGGTCCAGGAAGAGGTACACCAGTGCGATCGCGGCGAGGATCGCGACCGCGACGATCGCGGCGAACGTGATCAGGGCGAGCAGCGCCGGCAGCGCGACGATCAGGAGCTGTGAGACGGCACCGATCCAGGAGACGTTGCGAACCGTGTCGCTGCGGACCGTTCGGCCGACGAACACGTAGACGGCGAGCAGCAGCACGGCGACGACGAACGCCGGCCAGCGCGGGATCACGCCGAAGACGACGAGTGCGGCCTCGAAGACCGCGATCCAGAGCGCAAGGCGAGTGCGGTGCCGCCGTAGCCAACGGCCGCCGCGACTCGACTCGTGCTCAACCACGAGCACCATGCGTCAACCGTACCAGGAAGGAATGTGACGTCTTAATCAAATGCCCGTTGCCACCGAAAATCACGGGCGCGGGACATTCTCCAAGATTGGGCAATGAGCGTACTGACCAAGATCACCGAGCACGTCTACTGGATGCCGCCGGGCCCGCCGGACCGTCCGTCGGTGTGCGGGGTCGTCGGCGATCGGCGCACGCTCATGCTGGACGCTGGATCGTCGATGGCTCACACACGTTCGTTCCTGGACGCATTGCGGGCAGAGACAGCAGCGCGCCCGAGCGCTGTGGTCTATACGCATTCCCACTGGGATCACGTCTTCGGCGGGGCCGAGCTGGGCGGGCAGGTGATCGCCCATGCACTGACGGCTGAGCGGCTGATCGAGCTGGCGGCGATGGATTGGAGCGACGAAGGGCTCGACCAGCGCGCCGCCGCCGGCCATGCCTCCCCGCAACACGTTGCGAACGTCAAGGAAGAACTGCCCTCGCCGCGAGTCGTCGAGGTTGTTCCCGCCGACATCGTCTTCCAGGATGGGCTCGACATCGAGCTCGGCGGGGTGACTGTCCGCGTCCGACATGTCGGCGGCGACCACAGCGCCGAGTCCAGCGTGATGTACGTCGAGCCCGACCGCGTGCTCTTCCTCGGCGATTGCCTGTCCGACTCACCCGAGGGCGTCCTCACCGCCGAATTGGCGTTCCCGCTGCATGACGCGATTCTCAAGTTCGATTCCGAGCTCTATGTGGAGGGACACCATGCGTCGGTCTCCTCACGTGCGGACATCGAGGGCCTGATCGTGAAGATGCGATTGGCGGAGAAGGCCGTTCGAGAGGGATCAGCAATCGCAGTGCCCGACGAGGACACGGAGTACTTCGTGCAGGCCTTCAGGGAAGGAATGTGACGTCATGCCCGCCCGCCGCGATCGTCCCCTGTCGTCTGGAGCACCGTCACCCCATTCCCTCCTGTCACGCGTACCAGGCTGGTGCCGTGAGCCAGGTTCGCCCCCGCGACCGAAGGCGGTTCCGCGCGGCGACGGCGGCCAGCCGGTGCTGGAAGAGCCCGTACACCGTCGGCCCGGCTCCGCTCACGTCTGCGCGAAACGCGCCGAGCGCACGCAGTTCGTCCGCGAGCGGCGAGGAGACGAGATCGTTGGGGGGCAGTGCGGCGAGATCGCGTGGACGTGCGACGGTGGAGACCGTCTCGAGGAGCGCGGCGCGCCGGACGTCGTAGCCGCGGTCGCCGCCGCGACGGTCGAACTCGTCGTACACCGCGGCCGTCGCGGCCTTCACAGCGCCACGGGGCACGACGAGCAGGACGAAGTAGTCCTGGGGAAGGTCGAGCGGCGTCAGTGCTCCTCCCTCGTCTTCGCCGAGCTGCGGGCCATTGGCGAGAAAGAACGGAACGTCTGCGCCGAGTCCGCGGGCGACCTCCTGCAGGCGACCCTCCGGGAGAGGCTGGTCGAGAGTCGTATTCGCGAGCCGAAGCGCTGTCGCCGCGTCGGAGCTCCCTCCGCCGAGCCCGGCCGCGACGGGGATGCGCTTCGTGATGCGCGCGCGCCAGCGCGGCCGCACGCCGGCCTCGATTGCGAGTGAAGTCAGCGCCGCCCGGACGAGCGTGTCCTCGGCGAATCCCTCGACGATCAGCCCGTCACCTACGCTCACGTCGACGCGGTCGGCGAGCGTGAGACGTTGCAAGACAGTCGCGACGTCGTGCTTGCCATCCGCGCGAAGAGGGCCGACCACGAGCGCCAGGTTGAGCTTCGCGGTGGCCGAGACGCGGCTCACAGCGCGTGCGCGAGCTCGAGGAACTCCTCCGGCTCGAGTGCCTCGGCGCGGACGCCGGGATCTCGGCCGATTCGCCGAAGCGCGGCGACAGCGGCGTCACGCGAGGCGAGTCCCGAGAGCTCAAGCGAGTTCGGCAGCGTCTTGCGGCGGTGCGCGAACCCCGCCACGACGACACGCTTGACCTGTTCGAAGTCCGGGGGAAGGTCGGTGCGGCGAAACGCGACGAGCGCAGAGTCGACGTTCGGCTGGGGCCGAAAGACGGTGCGCGCGACCGGGTGGAAGCCGGTGCGCTCGGTCGCGAGTTGGACGAGCACCGACACCGCGCCGTACGCCTTCGTTCCCGGTGAGGCGAAAAAACGGTCTGCGACCTCGCGCTGGACCATCACCGTCCAATGGCTCACACGTGGCAGGCCGTCGAGGCTCTCCACGACGATCGGTGTCGCGACGTTGTAGGGCAGGTTGGCGACGAGCTTCGTCGGCGCGGGATCGAACGCCGCGGTGTCGAGTCGGAGGGCGTCGCCAAAATAGAGCTCGACGTTCGGGCTCTCGGCAAGCGCCTGGCGGAGCTTCGGCTCGAGCGAGCGGTCGAGCTCGATCGCGTGCACGTGCTCGACGCGGCCGGCGATATAGCGTGTCAGGACGCCGAGCCCGGGGCCGATCTCGAGCACGATGTCCTCGCCGCCGAGCTCTGCGAGCCGGCCGATCACGCCGAGGATGTTCTCGTCGACGAGGAAGTGCTGACCGAGCTCCTTCTTCGGCGCGACGCTCACGGCAGCTCGAACGCACGCTTGGCGTTCTCGTCGACCTGCGTCGCGAGCTCGTCCGCGTCCTCGCCTCGCGTGCGGGCAAGAGCCTCGAGGGTGTGCACGACGTGCGCGGGCTCGTTCGGCCGTCCGCGAAACGGCTCGGGCGAGAGATACGGCGCGTCGGTCTCGGTGAGGAGGCGATCCGTGGGGACCTGCGTTGCCGCGACACGCAGCTCTGACGCGTTCTTGTACGTCACGTTGCCGGCGAATGACACGTAATACCCACGCTCCAGTGCGGCGGGCAGCGCCGACGGATATGAGAAGCAGTGCAGCACGACGGTGCCCTCGAACGACGCGAGCTCCTCGAGCACGACCTCGTCGGCCGCGCGGTTGTGGATCACCACCGGTTTCCCGAGCTCGCCCGCGAGCTCGAGATGCTGCCGGAACAGCACACGCTGGCGGTCGTGCGGGGCGTAGTCGCGGAAGAAGTCGAGGCCGGTCTCCCCCACCGCGACCGCGCGCGAGTGCCCGAGGAGATTCCGCAGCTCGTCCACGTCGTGGTCGCCACTCGCCTCGTGCGGATGAATCCCGAGGATCGCGAACACCTCGGCATACCGTTCCGCGAGCTCGAGCGCGGTGCGGCAGCGCTCGATCGTCGTGCCCACGGTCAGGATCCGCCGCACACCGCTCTCGCGCGCACGACGAACGAGCTCGTCGGGCGGATCCGCGCACGCATCGAGGTGCGCATGGGTGTCGATCACACCGCCTGCGCCGCGGCCTCGAGGCGCGCGATCTCCTCTGCCACCACCGTCTCCGGGTCGAGCTTCGTGAAGAGCTGCTCGGGCTCCAGGAGCTTCTGGCCCGGTGAAAGCTCGCTCGGCTCCCACTGCCCGATCCACGATTCGTAGTCGCCCGTGAGCACCTTGTGCGTGCCCCCGCCCTCCTCGATCTCGCGGAACTCGAGCGGGCCGGCGATCCACCCTTCGTAGCCGAGGAGTTCATGGAGACGCTGCGACGAATGCGGCAGAAACGGCGTCATCAGGATCTTCAGCGAGTCGATCGCTCGCAGGGCCGTGTAGAGGATCGTCCCAGCGCGCTCGCGGTCGGCCTCGAGCTTCGCCCAGGGGGCCTCCTCTGAGAGGTACTGATTCACCTCCCGCGCAAGTGCGAGCGCGTCGTTCAAAGCCGCTTTGAAGCGGGACGACTCGATCAGCGCGCCGATTCGCGCGAACCCTGCGGCGACGCGCTCGAGCAGGCTCGAATCCTCGGCGGTCAGCTCGCCGGGCCGCGGGACCTCACCGAAGTTCTTGAAGGCGTTGGTGAGCGTCCGGTTGACGAGGTTCCCCCACGCTGCGACGAGCTCGTCGTTGTTGCGGCGAACGAACTCCGCCCACGTGAAGTCGCTGTCCTGCGTCTCCGGGCCTGCAGCTGTGATGTAGAAGCGCAGCGCGTCCGCGTCGTAGCGGCTCAGGAAGTCCCGCACGTAGATCGAGACACCGCGGCTCGTCGAGAATTGCTTGCCCTCCATCGTGAGGAACTCGCTCGCGACGACGTCATAGGGGAGCTGGAGGTCGCCCTTTCCGGCGCCGTACTCCCCGCCCGCGCCGTAGCCGAGCAGCATCGACGGCCAGATCACCGTGTGGAAGGTGATGTTGTCCTTGCCCATGAAGTAGTAGTGGCGGGCGTCGGCGTTCTGCCACCACTCACGCCACGCGTCTGGCGCGCCGCGCGTGTGCGCCCACTCGATCGCAGCGCTGAGATACCCGATCACGGCCTCGAACCAGACGTAGATCCGCTTCGTGTCGTCGGACGCGTATGGCTCGACCGGTATGCGGACGCCCCAGTCGAGGTCACGCGTGATCGGTCGCGGACGAAGATCCTGCACGTAGCGGAGCGAGAAGTTCCGCACGTTCGGACGCCAGTGCTTCTGCTGCTCGATCCACGTGGAGAGCCGCTCGGCGAACGCCGGGAGATCGAGGAACAGGTGGTTCGTTTCGCGAAATTCCGGCGTCTCGCCGTTGAGCTTCGAGCGGGGATTGATCAGCTCGACGGGGTCGAGCAGGTTCCCGCAGTTGTCGCATTGATCGCCGCGGGCCGCCTCGAACCCGCAGATCGGGCACGTCCCCTCGATGTAGCGATCGGGGAGCGTCTGACCGGTGGAGGGCGAGAACGCGACGAGCTGCGACTTCTCGATGATGTACCCACGCTCGTGCAGGGTCCTGAAGACGTCCTGGGTGACGTTCGCGTGGTTCTCGGTCGTCGTACGCGTGAACAGGTCGTAGGTGAGACCGAGATCGCGTAGGTCCTCGCGGATGAGCTCGTTGTAGGTGTCGGCGGTTTCACGCGGTGACATGCCCGCTTGGTCCGCGGTGACCATCACCGGCGTGCCGTGCTCGTCGGTCCCGCTGACCATCAGCACGTCGTGTCCGCGCAGGCGGTGGTATCGCGCGAACACATCCGACGGCACGCCGAACCCCGCCACGTGGCCGATGTGGCGCGGGCCCGACGCATACGGCCACGCCACCGCAACCAGGATCTTCTGCGGTTTCGGTGAGCTCATCCGTGGCCATGATACGAGCCTGCTTGCGCGGCACCGCGATCCGGGCCAGCGTGCCCACGACGAGGACGAGCAACGCAAGGACTGCGTGCCAGGCACGGAGTCGCGGCGCGGTGGTGCCGGATCCCACGCTCGCCACGAGATCTGGTTTCGGGAGCGTTCGAGCGGCGCCGGGAGGCTGCGCGTCCGAATCAGACGCTCCCGCACGGGGCGCCGCCAGCGGCGAAGCCTTCATGCCGGTTGCCCGATGCACCCCGGGCGCGGACGTTGCGACCGACTGGATCGACGCCCGGTCCGTCGCCTCGTCCACGCGCACGAGCGCTTGCCGTCGACCCGCGCGTATGCCGAGTCCATTCGTAGCGGAAGGCCTCGCAGACGACACGACCTCCAGCCCGCCTGCATCGGCGGTGGGTTCCGCGGCCGTGACGGCGGCGGGCTCTTCGCTCGACGTCGGCGCGGACGGACCCGGCTGCGCCGCGGCCGCGGGCTGTGGCGCAGCGGGAGCAGTCGCAGGCGGCTGCGCAGGTTGTTCGACCGGCTGGACGGGCGACGCGGGCTGCGGCTGCGACGGAGGCCCCGCCGCGGCCGGAGGCGTCGTCGGGACGACGACCCTGGCGCGCTCGGGCAGGAGCGCGAGCGGGTCGACGTAGCCCTCTTCCTCGGCGGTGCGTCGGACCCCCAGGTGCACGTGCGGCTCGCGGGTGACCGCGTCGGCACTCTCACCGACCGCGCCGACGCGCGCTCCCTCGACGACCTCGTCTCCTCGATCCACGACGACCGAAGCGAGTTGCAGCAGGGTCACGGAGTAGCCGTCGCCCGTTCTGATCGTCAGCGCACGACCGCCTCCGGGAACCGAGCCGGCGAACGACACGACCCCCGCAGCCGGCGCGCGCACCGATTCGCCGAGCGCGCCGCCGACGTCGATGCCGCGGTGTTGTCCGCCCGCATACGGATCCGAGCCGAAGACGAACGGGCGGAGCACGCTCCCGTCGAGCGGCCAGGTCCACGCGTGGGCCCCGCACGGAAACAGCAGCGCGACCAGCGCGCTCGAGACGACCGCGAGCCGACGCATCGGTGGACCTCCTTCGTTGTCAGCGGTGTGAACGACCGAACGTCGAACGTAGCAGCGGCCTAAGTCGTTGTCACGGGTGACGACGCGAATGTGGAAAGGTCGTTACGGTCTTGTCACAGAGAGCCGTCGTAGAGCCTGTTGCGCGACACGCCGGTCAGCCGCGACACGAGCTCGGCCGCCCGGCGACGGGGCAGTCCGGCGGCGACGAGCTCGGCCACCGCGGACGTCGCCTGCTCCTCCTCTTCGGTGGTCGCCTTCGTCACCGCAGGCCCGAGGACGAGCACGACCTCGCCCTTCGGCGGCTCGGCGAAACGCTCGGCGAGCTCGGCCGCCGTGCCGCGCACCACCTCCTCGTAGAACTTCGTCAGCTCGCGCGCGACCGCGACCTGCCGGTCGGGCATCGCTTCCGCGAGCGACCGGAGTGAGCGCGGGAGACGCTGCGCCGACTCGAACGCGACGACCGCGTGCGGCCAGCGCGCCAGCTCGGCCCAGAGCTCGCTCAGCCCATGTTCGAATCGAGGCAGGAACCCGAGAAACTGGAAGCGCTCCGCGCCGAGCCCGGACGCGACGAGGGCGGTGTCGACCGCCGACGGCCCCGGCAGCACCGTCACCGGTACGCCTGCGTCGAGGGCCGCCGCGACGAGCCGCGCGCCCGGGTCGCTCACTCCCGGCAACCCGGCGTCGGTGACGAGCGCCATCCGCTCGCCCGCTGCGAGCCGCGGGATGAGCTCGGCGGTCCGCTTGGCCTCGTTGTGCTCGTGGTAGCTCAGCAGCTTCGCCGCGATTCCGTGGCGATCGAGCAGCACGCGCGTCATGCGGGTGTCTTCGCACAGCACGAGATCGGCGGCTCGCAGCTCTTCGAGCACGCGGAGCGTGACGTCGTCGAGGTTGCCGATCGGGGTCGCGCAGACGGCGAGCGGCACGGCTACGAGGCGTCGAGCGCTTCGAACGCGACGAACCCAGCGCCGACGACGCCGGCGTCCGTGCCGAGCGTCGCGGACACGACCCGAACGAGCTCGCGGCCGGGTGACAGCGCCTCGCGGAGCATCACGTCGCGTGCGGGGGTGAGCAGGAGCTCCCCGGCGGCCTCGCCCCAGCCCCCGCCGACGACGATCACCTCCGGGTTGAAGATGTTGACCAGCGAACCGAGCGCAGAGCCCAGACGCCGGCCCATGCGGTGGAGGATCTCGAGCGCTTGCTCGTCGCCCTCGTGCGCACGCTCGAGCAGCATGTGCGCGTTCGCGTCCGGACCGAACACGGCCTGCGCGTCGGCAGCCGCCGCGAGCCCCGTCGCGTAGGCCTCGAGGTGTCCTCGCCCCGTGCACGTCCCCTGGCACGGACGCCCGTCGTGCTCGATCACCATGTGTCCGAGCTCGGCTGCGGCACCGAGCGCGCCACGGTAAGGACGTCCGTCGAGGATCAGCCCACCGCCGACGCCTGTGCCGAGCGTGAGCATGATCATGTCGCGCGTTCCACGCCCTGCGCCCGCCTGCCACTCGCCGATCGCGGCGGCATTCGCGTCGTTCTCGATCCCGCAGGGCAATCCGAAGCGCTCGCCGATCAGCTTGCGAAGGGGGACGTCGGTCAGCGGGATGTTCACCGAGGAGACCGCTGAGCCGGACGCCTGGTCGATCGTGGACGGCACCCCGAGACCGATTGCTGCGATGCCGTCGCCGACCAGCCCAGCGACGGCCTCCCCGATCGCGCCGACGACCTCGTCCTCGGACGCACTCGGCGTCTGAACTTCGCTGAGCGACTCGACCTTCCCCGCCCTGTCGACGATCCCGGCAGCGATCTTCGTGCCGCCCAGGTCGACGCCGATGACGCGGTTTGCCTCCACGAGCGCGCGGCTACGATAACCGCCCGCATGGCCCGAGGAGACAAGCCGTACCGCGTCTATCGCGGCGGCCGGGCGAAGGGCAGGGTTCCGTTGCAGCGGCGCGTCGAGCAGACGCCTCGGCGCGACGGTCGCCGCCAGGACCGCCCGGTCGCCCCCGCAGCGCCCACCTTGACGGCGGCGCCGCGGCGGCGTCGGTGGCCAAGGCGTATTGGGCTAGCGGTCGTCGTGCTCCTGCTGCTCTTGCTCGTCTCGGCCTTCGGGAGCTACTTCGCGCTCGCGCGCGCGCTCGACGGCGCGAACAAGCGTCTCGGGCCGGTCGCGCTCGACGAGCAGAACGGGCTGCTCCTCACGGACCCCTCGACGACTCTGCTCCTCGGAACCGACCACGGTCCCGGGGCCGGACGCGAAGAGGCGCGCCGGTCGGACTCGATCATGCTCGTCCGGACCGATCCGAGCAGGGGCCGCACCTCGTTCCTGTCGATCCCGCGGGACCTGCGCGTCGACGTGCCGGGACACGGGTTCTCGAAGATCAACGCCGCGTTCCAGGTCGGTGGCCCGAGCCTCAGCGTGAAGACGGTCAAGAGCTTCACGGGACTCCAGGTCAATCACATGGTCGTCGTCGACTTTCAGAGCTTCGAGCAGCTGATCGACGCACTCGGCGGCGTCACGATCGATGTGCCGGAGCCGATCGTCTCGAACCGTTTCGACTGCCCGTTCGCAACGAGGGAGCGCTGCCAGAGCTGGAGCGGGTGGCGCTTCAAAGCCGGCGAGCAGAAGATGAGCGGCCGCCGAGCGCTCGTCTACTCGCGCATTCGCGAGAACCAGCTCGACCCTGCTGAAAACGACCTGACGCGCGGCGAGCGACAGCAAACCGTCGTGCGCGCGATCGGGGACGACGTGACGAGCTTCTCGACGCTGGTGCGACTGCCCTTCCTCGCCGACGACCTGATCGCGCCACTCGCAACCGACCTCTCGGCCGGGCAGTTCGCGCAGCTCGCGCTGGTCAAGATCCGATCGGGCTCGACGCTCCGGTGCCGCCTGGGAGGCACGCCGACCTCGGTCGGTGGCGAGTCGTTCCTGATCGGAAGCGAGGAGAACCGGAACGTGATCCTGATGTTCCTGGGAGTCGCGGCACCCCAGCCGCCGCCTCCTGGCACCGGGCTGTTCGGACCGGGCTGCGTCGGCGGCTAGTCGCCGCTCGTCTTCTCCGACGTCGATTCGGACGCCTTCTTCTCGCCGCCGCCGTCCGAGCCGCCATCGCTCGACTCTTTCCCACCGCCTCGCTTCCGCGAGCGGCCGTAGTCCGTCGAGTAGAACCCCGAGCCCTTGAAGTGGACCGCGACCGGATAGAGGACGCGCTCGACCGGTGAGGCTCCGCAGACCTCACACTTCTCGGGCGGAGGGTCGTCCATCCGCTGCAAGATCTCGAACACGTGCCCGTTGGGGCAACGGTATTCGTAGATCGGCACACGGCGAGACTAGCAGCGTGTTCCGCGGGTACCGTCTCGTCGTGACACAGGTTGCGACGACTCGTGAGCGCGCATCGGAGACGACTCGGGTCGGGATCGCCGAAGGCTGGTTCGCGTGGGGCGTCGCCGGGTGCGTGCTCGCGGTCGCCACCTTTCTCTTTGCGCGTCTTACCGCGTGGCCGCCGCACGAGGACGAGACCCTCGCCCTCTTCGTCGGCCGACAGCCGCTCGGCCGACTGCTCGACATCGTGCTCGAAGAGCGCGGGGGCGCACCGCTGCACTACCTACTTGCAGCGCTCGCGGCGCACTCCGGAGGGGGGCTGACCGCGCTCCGACTCGGCTCCGCGCTATTCGCGCTGGGGAGCCTCCCGCTTGTTGCACTCCTCGTCTCACGGCTCGCCGGGCGGGCGATCGGGTTGATCACGACCGTGCTCGTCTCCGCGAGCTGGGTGCTCCTGTTCCACGGCGTCTACGGCCGGATGTACAGCCTGTTCCTCTTCACAAGCGCACTGTCGTACCTCACACTGCTGTGGGCGACCGACCACGGCCGCCCCTGGCGGTTCGGGCTCTGGGGACTCGCGGCGATCGCGTGCGTCGCGAGCCACCCGTACGGTGCGCTCGTTCTCGCGTCGCAGGGGCTCTATGTCCTGCTCGTCAGAAGACGTTTGCGCGCGGCCATCGTGGCCTTCGCCGTCGTTGGCGTCGTCGGCACGCCGTTCTGGCTCGCCGACCTCCGCCTCGCGAACCGCTTCGACGTGGGCGTCACGGGAACCGAGAGCGGGAAGCTCGGCTCGCCGCTGCCGGTGCTGCAGTACCTGAAAGACGTCGCCGGCGACTTCACAGCGGGCTGGTGGGTGCTGCTCGTCCCGATCCTGGCGCTCGCCGCGTACGGCGCGCGCGAGCTCTGGCGCCAGAACCGCCGTGCCGCGTACCTCGTGGCGTGCGCGGTGGCAACGCCCACGCTTGCGTTGCTCCTCGCACGGCTCGGGAGCTCGGCCTCGCCCGAGACCAGGCACCTGATCTTCGTGCTGCCGTTCTTCATGCTCGTGCTCGCGACCGCGGTCGTCTCACTCGGCAGGCGCTACGGCCGCATGGTCGCCGCGTGCGCGCTCGCAGCCCTCGTCGTGGCCGAGGTCGGGTGGGCGTACGAGAAGACGCCGCAGCTCTTCACGGGCGACCCGTCGGCCCGCGTCGCCGGGCGCGAGGCCGCGGCCCGGTGGCTCGCGGCGACCAGCCGTCCCGACGACGTGTTCTTCGGCTACGAGCCCGTCTACCTCGAAGCCTCGGAACTGGAGCCCGATGTCGCGAGCATCGTCATACCGCGCGCCGACCCGAAGCTCGCGGCGGCTCGGCTCGATGCGCTCCCACGCCCGCTCGGCCGGGGTGTCTGGGTGTTCGACGCCTACGACACGAACAACTGCACGTGCACCCGTGGGCTGACGATCGAGGAACGCCTACCGCGTCCGGCGCGCAACTATGAGGCGCGCGTGTTCGGCCCGTATCTCGTACTCCGCACGCGCGAGGCGACGGTCACGCCCGCCGAGTACCTCGACCGCGCCGCGCAGGTGATGGTCGTCGGCAAGTCACTGTTCATCGGGGACGCGGACATCAACTTCGTGACCGTGCGTCGCGCGGCGGACCGGCTGGGCCTCCTCGACTACTGAGCGCTCCGCTCTTCGAGCTCGACGATCTCCCGATAGCACGGCGCGCCCTCGAAGGCGGCGAGTCCCGCCGGAGTGACCCGGCGGCGCTGCTTCGGTCGCAGACGACGCGCTGCAGCGATCGCGGCGGAGGCTCCGACGACGCCGCCGATCAGGAACGAGCGCGTTCGGCTACGTCGGTCGTGGTCGTCCATGGGACGATTGTAGGCCGATGATCATCTGCGCCCTCGGAGATCTCCTCCTCGACGTCGTCGTGCGACTCGACACGCCGCTCAACCTGGGTGCCGACGCGACCGCTCGCACGCGCACCGGCGCAGGCGGCCAGGCAGCGAACGTCGCCGCCTGGGCGACCGAGCTCGGAACGAAGGGCCGCCTCGTCGCGAAGCGGGCGACCGACGCGGCCGGGCAGCTCGTCGCGCAGGAGCTCGCCGCCCACGGCGTCGAGGTGCTCGGCCCAGCCGTCGACGGCCACAACGGCGTCGTCGTGTCGATCGTCGCGCCCGGAGGGGAGCGGTCGATGGCGTCGGACCGCGGCGTCGCACCGCAGCTGCGCGCGGATGAGCTCGAGATGCGCTGGTTCGGCGGCTCGGACTGGTTGCACGTGACGGGCTACGCGCTCTTCCGCGCGCCGATCGACGAGGCGGCGGCGAAAGCCGCGGGCGCGGTGCGTGGGCAGGGCGGTCGAATCAGCGTGGATCTCTCGTCGTGGAGCCTGATCCGCGACTTCGGTGCTGCCAAGCTCGTGCGGCGGCTCGAGCTGCTCGCACCCGACGTGATCTTCGGCAACGCGGAGGAGCTCGAGGAGATCGGCGACACGTTTCCTGCGGACGAATGGGTGCTGAAGCTCGGGCCGGAGGGGGTCGAGCTCTCGGACGGGCGCAAGCTGCCCGCACCGTCGGCCGACGTCGTCGACACGACCGGCGCGGGCGACGCGCTCGCGGCCGGTTACCTCGTCGGCGGCGCGGAGCTCGGGCTCGAAGCGGCGGCCCGCTGCGTCGCGACGCTCGGGACCATGCCGTGGTGATAACCGCAGAAAATGCTCCGCATTTTTCTGCGGCAGAGTTTGGTGCCGTCGTGAGGGAGATCGTTCAGCTCCGTACCGAGGACGCGGCCGTCTTGGACGCCTGGCGTTACGACCCGCCGTACGAGTTCTACAACGGCGAGGATGACCGGTTCCGGCGAACCGGCGAGCACGTGCGAACGTTCGACCGCTGGGGCGAGGTTTCGTTCGTCGAGATGGAAGAACGGTGATCACGATCTCCGACGAGGTTCGGACGGCGCTCGACGAGGGCCGGCCGATCGTCGCGCTCGAGACGACGCTGATCGCCCATGGCTTTCCGCCCGGCGAGGGTATCGCGGTCGGGCTCGAGAGCGAGCGGCGAGTGCGGGAGGCCGGCGCGACGCCCGCGACGATCGGCGTGCTCGACGGAGACGTGCGCGTCGGCCTCGACGAGCAGGAGCTCGGACGCTTCGGAGCGAGCGCGCGCAAGCTCGGACCGCGCGACCTCGCCGCTGCGGTTGCTCAGCGCGCCGTCGGTGCGACGACCGTCGGCGGCACGCTTGCGGTGGCGCGCACGGTCGGGCTCCGGTTCATGGGCACAGGTGGGATCGGCGGTGTCCACCGCGGCTGGACGCAGCGGCCGGACGTCTCCTCCGATCTCGGCGAGCTCGCGCGAACGCAGGTCGCCGTCGTCGCCTCCGGTGCCAAGTCGATCCTCGACGTGCCGGCGACCGCAGAAGCGCTCGAGACGCTCGGCATCCCCACCCTCGGCTACTGCACCGACACGCTGCCGCTCTTCTACGCAGCGGACGGTGGGCCGCCGGTCTCCGCGCGCATCGAGTCCGCGCAGGAGGCAGCCGAGATCGCGAGCGCCCACTGGGACCTCGGCGGAGCGGGCATCCTCGTCGGAAACCCACCGGCACAGAGCCTCGACGACGTCGAGGGCCTGATCGAGCACGCGCTCGAGGCGGCCGCACGCGAGGGTGTCAGCGGCCAGGGCGTGACGCCGTTCGTGCTCTCGTGGCTCCACCGCGAGAGCGGCGGGCGAACGCTCGAGGCGAACCGAGCGCTCGTCGCGGACAACGCCGGGCTCGCCGCGGAGCTCGCCGTAAAGTTTGCCGCGCTCGTGCGACCATAGGGAACGTGCGCGCACTCCTCGCCCTGCCGCTCGTGGCCGCCCTTGCCGGGGCGTCACCCCTTCCGGGGCTCCCGCGCTACACGGCCGGCTACACGGGTTGGACGAAGCTGAACTCGAAGCCGATCCCCCCGCGGCCGGTCGACGCGCACAGGTCGTTCAAGAACGTCTACGCCTCGAAGGTGCCGCGAGCCGGTCGCTATCCGGTCGGGACGGTGATCGTCAAGGAAGGACGGCAGCGCACGGGTGCTCCGGTCACCCTGATCGCTGTGATGCGGAAGCTCCGTGCGACGGGGCCGCACAACGGCTGGCAGATGATCGAGTGGACTCGCTCGTCCGGAAACGCGCGCTTCAGCGAGCTCGCACGCGGGCAGGTCTGCACGTCCTGCCACGTCCAGGCGCGCAAGACCGACTACGTCTTCACGAAGCGGCGCTGACTACTCGAGCGCCGCGAGCAGCTCGTCGATCGTCAACGCCGGAAGCGTCTCGATCTTCGTCGAGCCGCGTGCGCCGAGCGAGACGCTGACGCGCGCCACCGTCGCGAGGTCAGGCGCTTCGACGACGCTGACGAAGTCCCACTCGCCGAGCGTCGCCCACTGGTGCAGGACCTTCGCGCCGAGCTCCTCGACGTCCTTGTTCACCTCGCGAAGCCGGTCGGGATTCGACTTGAGCGTCTGGACGCCTTGCGTGCTGAGCGTGGAAAGCAGGATGTAAGTGGCCATGGCGGGACCCTAACGCGGGATGACCTCGCGTGACGGGTCGTTCGCCGGGTCGTTCTCCGGAAGCGCGTCGTGGGCCCACTCGCTCCGCTTCCACGCGGGGACCGGCGTCTGGCAATCGGTCTTCGGCACGAAGCGCGAGCGCTGCACGAGCCGGTACCCGTGGATGTAGCGCGGGCAGTTCGGGAAGACCTCGGTCGCGTTCACCCGCACGACGAACTGCGCCTCGGGCCACTCTGCGCGGAGCGGGTCGTCGAGGTCGACGGACGCGACGCCGTTCAGCCGCAGGCGCTTGCGACCCTCGAAGTCTATGAAGAGGAGGCCGACGTTCGCGTTCACGAGCGCGTTCCCCATCGAGAGATACATCCCGTTCCCGTCGTAGCTCGGGAACGCGATCGTCCCCTCGTCCAGGACGCGCACGAACCCGGGCTCGCCGCCTTTGTACGAGCACTGCGGCTTGCCGTCGGCGTCGGCGGTCGCGAGGAAGAACATGTCCCGCGCCTCGATGAACGTGCGATCGTCGTCGTCGATCGTCTCGTGGACGATCCGCTCCTCGATCCGATCCGCGAGCCGGCGCGTGTCGAACCGGTCCTGCAGTTCTCGGCTACCGCCGTGGTACACGCTTCCCATTCTCGCGTGCTTCCTGGTCGAAGTAAAGGAGTGCGGCGCCGAGGAAGAGGAGCGGCGAGACGACGAGGCTGGCCACGAACGAGGCGATCGCGAGCGTCTGGTCACTCGTGCCACGCAGGAGGAAGAAGAGGCCGCTCTGGGTGAGGAAGACGAGGATCGCGAGTGTCGCGAGTGAGCCGAGCGCGTGGACGAAGTCCGCGCGGGCGAGCTTGTAGGCGCGCAGGAACGCGAAGCCGAACCCGACCCGCTCGAGCGCGAGCACGGGCACCACGAGTCCGAGCGCTGCGAGCCAGGCGAGCCCGGGCAGGATGAAGAACGCGACGAGGAACGGGAACGGCAGGAACACGAGCACTCCCCCGACCAGCGGCTGCCAGAACCGCACCGGGCGCTCCGCGGCGAGCGCGACCGCACCGAGGTACGACGCGCTGAGGAGGATGCCGCCCGCCAGGGGCACGGCGACGAGCAGCACGCCGTCGTCCAGCGTCCGCGCGAGCAGGTTCAGGATCGAGGGCGGGATCCCGAGCGCGAGCGACGGCCAGAAGCGCCGGCCGTAGAGCCGCATCGCCTCGGCGACGAGCTGGCCGACCGTGCGCTCGGCGGGCGGAAGCGGCGGTGGCAGCGGCGGCACGGTGCGGGACGCTACCGTGCCGTCGTGGGCTACACGGTCTTCTCGCCCGACACGAACGAATGGCAGGAACGCGACGACGGCTCCGGGCGGCGAGTGGCTCGCTTCTCCGACTCGATGACCCAGGCGCGCGCGAACCTGTGGCGTTATCCCGCCGGCGCGCGCGGGAAGCGTCACGCGGATCACATCCAGGAAGAGACGTTCGTGATCATCGCCGGAACGCCGTCGATGTTCCTCGGCGATCCGCCCGAACGGGTCGATCTGTCGTCGGGCTCGGTGGTTGTCGTTCAGCCGGGCACGCCGCTGCAGATCCGCAACGACGGGGCCGACGAGGCGATGCTCTTCATCGTCGGGGCACCGCCCGAGCAGGGCGGCATCGACACCTTCCCCGATGTCGACTGACTACGAGGGGCGGGCGCGGATGCCGCCCCCGCCCCTCGCTCGGCTCTACGGGATGTTCGGGCAGCTCGTGGGCTGTGGCTGGTCCGTCCGGATCGCGGTGTTCGGCGTCCCGGGCGGCAGAACGTAGAACGCGTGGAGGACGACCGTTCCCGCCGTCTCGTTCCTGAAGTTGTGGACCTCGGACGACGGCTGGAAGAAGCCGGAGCCCGCGGCATACTTGTGCGCGGGGCACCCGGCGACTCCATGGTAGAGCGTCCCTTCACCCTGAACGACCGCGACGAACGTCGGCCCTGGGTGCGTGTGCCACCCGGTGTGCGCGCCGGGGCTGAACGTCAGCTGCTGGAAGGCGATGTCGCACGCACCGCTCCCGCTGCACGCCATCAGCCGCTGGACCGACGGCACGCTGACCTTCACTCGCCTGGTGACCGCCCTCCCCCCGACGCGGACCGTGACCCGCCTCGTCACCGTGACGGTGCGCGGCGTGCCGAGGACGATGTCCTGGACCACGCTCCCGCGCGCGACGATCGGACCGACGACGCCGGTGCCTGGCGTCGCCCAAGCGCGGGCTGCGCCCAGCACGAGGGCCGCGGCCATCCCGCCGAACACGAGCAACCGCAAGGGCGATCGCAGGTTCATCCTCTTCACTGTGCTTCCTCCTCGTTCGTCATTGCCTCGACGCGTCGACCCTGGCGGGGCCGACTGAGGGAAGGCTGAGGGCGCGCTGAGGCGAACGCGGGCTAGTAGGAGCGGGCGACAGTGAGCCACACGCCGCCCGCACCGGCCGCGATCGACGTCACCGCGCCTTCGTGGCGGTTCAGCCCAGGCAGGGGAGTCAGTCCTGCCACGTCGCCGGTCTGCGGGTCGAAGCGCATCAGCGTTCCGCTCGCTCCGTCGTGCCTCCACATCGACCCGTAGCCGGGCACGTACTCCCGCTCCCCGCCGAGGCCGGTGCCGGAACGACTGTCCCTCAATGTCCTCGGGTTGATCCGCTGCATCGTCCCGTCCACGCACATCCAGACGCGACCGAAGCCGAACACGGGGCGCAGGGTTACCCCACCGAGGTCGCGGAGTCGCACGGCACCCGTGGTTGGGTCGACGCGGTAGAGCGTCCCGGCCTGAGTCGCCGCCGCCCATACTGAGCCGCCGCCGACGGCGAGGCCGTCGAGGCGGCCGCTCGATGCCCGCCTCGCCGCTGCGCTCACGGCGCTGCCGGCGAAACCGTCCGGCATCCGCGTACGCCGCGTCACGACGCCGCTTCGGGGATCGACTCGGATGATCGAGTCCGAACGGCCACGATGACCGAGGATCCAAACGGCGCCTTCGCCGACGGCGATCGCCTTGAGCTCGCCTTCCAGCCGATGTTCTCGCGTGCCACGGCCGTCCGACCCGATTCGCGTAAGCACGGACTCGTTCCCGACGCGGCCGATCACCCACACTCCTTCAGCGTCGGCCGCCAGCACCGGACCCGCGCCCGCACCGACGTCGGTCGGCACAGTCGACACCCGCGTCGTCTGCACGACCTCGTTCGTCCGCGCTTCGATCTCGGAGACCGTGTGATCGGCAAGGTTGTAGACCCAGACGCTGCCGCCGCCGATCGCGACGCCGCTCGGGAACGTGCCGACGTCAATGGTCGCGGCGACCGAGTTGGTCGCCGGATCGACCCGGATCAGCTTGTTGGGGCCGATACCGGACAAAGACACGGCATCGTCGTCCGCCCGCGCGACGAACGCTGCAGCGAGCGTGGCAAAGACCGTGACGGTCGCGGCGAGGACGAGCGTACGCCGGCGCCAATTCGCGCGCCGACCGAGGCCGAGGGCGGCGGCGACGACGAGCTCAGCGCAGGTCGCATTCCGTTCATCGGGCTCCTTTTCCATCGCCTTGCGAACGACGGGATCGATTGCTTGCGGGAGCTGCGGATTGCGCTCGCTCGCAGATGGTGGATCCTCCTCCAGGTGCGCCCACGCGACAGCGAGGCGCGAGACGCCCGAGAACGGCGGTTCGCCGGTGAGGCACTCGAAGAGCAGGCAGCCGAGCGCGTACACGTCGGCGCGCGCGCCGACCGGACGCCCTTCGATCTGTTCCGGCGCAAGGTACGCCGGCGTCCCCAGCGACGCCGACTCGCCGAGTTTCGGTCCCTCCTCGGACAGCCGCCGTGTGAGCCCGAAGTCCGCGAGGTAGACGTGCTCGTTGGCGTCGAGCAGCACGTTCGACGGCTTGACGTCCCGGTGGACGAGCCCTCTCGCGTGCGCCGCGTCGAGCGCGCCCGCCACCTGGCGGATGATCGCGAGCGTGCGGCCGGGCGCGAGTGCGCCCTTGGCGCGGAGAAGCGCACGCAGATCCGTTCCCTCCACGCAGCGCATGACCAGATAGAGGTGTCCGTCGGCCTCGCCGGCGTCGTGGATCGGGACGACGTTCGGATGCTCGAGCGACATCGCGAGCTCCGTCTCGCGCATGAACCGCTCGCGGAAGCGCTCGTCGCGCGCGAGCTCCGGAGCCATCACCTTGAGCGCGACCGTCCGCCGTAGGCGCACGTCCTGCGCGCGGTAGACCACTCCCATTCCGCCCCGACCGATCACAGCCTCGGTCCGGTAACCGAAGACCTCGGCGCCGTCTCCGCCTTTCGTGTCGACGCTCACCGAGTCGCCTCTCGTCGAACGATACGCCTGGTTCACTTCCAGGCCAAGCTCAGCGAGAGTCGCGACGCGGGCTGAGGCCGCGCTGAGGTGGGACTGAGCCGGTCGGAGTGCTAGCGTCGAGGCACGAGCCGAGCGTGGGAGTTCCGGATCCTCGGCCCGCTCGAGGTGCTCGAGCAGGGTCGCGCGGTCGCCCTCGGCGGCCCGCGCCAGCGCACGCTCCTCGCGCTCCTCCTGACGAGCGCGAACGAGATCGTGTCCCGGGATCGGCTGATCGACCTGCTGTGGAACGAGGATCCGCCGCGAACGGCATCGAACGCGCTCCAGTACCACGTCTCTCAGCTGCGCAAGGCGCTCGGGGCCACTGCGCCGATCGTCACCCGCGAGCCCGGCTACGTGATCGAGGCGGGGCCTGACGAGCTCGACCTCCTGCGATTCGAGCAGCTCGTCGACGCAGCGGACAACGCGCCGCCAGCCGGCGCGGCGCGCCTCCTGCGCGAGGCGCTTGCGCTCTGGCGCGGACCGCCGCTCGCCGACCTCGCGGACGAGCCGTTCGCGCAGAACGAGATGAGGCGACTCGAGGAGCTCCGGCTGCTGGCGCTCGAGCGGCGGCTCGAGGCCGACCGCCTGCTGGGCCGCGATCGCGAGCTCGTCGCCGAGCTCGAGGCGCTCGTCCGCGAACATCCGCTACGCGAGTCGTTCCGCGCCGAGCTGATGCGCGCGCTGTACCGGTCGCGCCGGCAGGCCGACGCTCTCGCTGTCTACCGCGACGGACGAACGCTGCTCGTCGACGAGCTCGGGCTCGAGCCGAGCCCGGCGCTTCAGGAGCTCGAGCAGGCAATCCTCCGCCAAGATCCTTCGCTCGAGGCTCCGGACCGGCGCGAGACGCCTTCGACTGCGCGCCGCGGCGCGATCGTCGTCCTTGCGCGCGAGCCGCCGCGGCTGGCCGAGTTGCTCGCGATCGCCGAGCCGCTCGCTCGGAACCCACCGCGCGAGCTGATTCTTGCCCGGCTTCTCTCCAGCGACGAGGATCTGGCCGTCGCGAACGCTGAGCTCGCCGCCCACCGCGAGCAGCTCGGCCGGCGCGGCGTCTCCGTTCGCGTCGCGGCCTACACGACGACCGAGCCAGGCGCCGACACCGCGCTGCTCGCGACCGAGCATGACGTCGACCTCGTGCTCGTCGACCCGCCGGTCGGACTGCTCGAGAGCGGTCAGATAGAAAACGACCTCGCGATCCTGCTCGAGCGCGCGCCCTGCGATGTCGGCGTGCTCGTCGGATCGGGTGACGTGACGCGCGGCCCCGTCGTGACGCCCTTCGGGGGTGTCGAGCACGACTGGTCGGCGATCGAGCTCGCCGCGTGGCTCGCTGGGTCGCTCGGGACGAGCCTCCGCCTGCTCGGCGCGAAGGGCGACGCCTCGCTCGGCCGTCGCGACGCCAGCAGGCTCCTGGCGCGCGCGTCGCTCCTAGTACAGCAAGTCGTCGGGATCGTCACAGAGCCCGTGCTCGTGTCTCCAGGCGAGGAAGGGGTGATCGAGGCCGCTCGCGACGCGGGACTGCTCGTTGTCGGGCTGTCCGAGCGCTGGCGAGCGGAGGGACTCGGGGCGACGAGACTCGCGGTTGCCTCGGCCGCCGGCGTCCCGACGCTGTTCGTCAGACGCGGGCTCCGGCCGAGCGGTGTCGCGCCGCCCGAGACGATGACACGCTTCACCTGGACAATCGCGACCCCGCGCTAGCGCTAGACCGCTGCGGGCACGGCCATGTCCGCCTTCGTGAAGACGAGCTCGCCGTCCGCCGCGTCCACCAGCACCGTGTCGCCCTCGGCAAAGTCGCCCTCGAGCAGGCGCAGCGCGAGCGGATTCTCGACGAGCCGCTGCAGCGCGCGCTTGAGCGGGCGGGCGCCGTACGTCGGGTCCCACCCCGCCTCGGTGACGACCTCCTTCGCCGTCTCGGTCAGCTCGAGCGAGAGCCCGCGCTCGGCGAGCCGCTCGCGCAGGCGTGCGAGCTGGAGCTCGACGATGTCGCCGAGCTGGTCGCGCGTGAGCGGCTCGAACACGACGATCTCGTCGATCCGGTTCAGGAACTCCGGGCGGAACCGCTCGCGCATCTCCTCGGCCGAGCGTACGTTCGAGGTCATGATGATCACGGTGTTGCGGAAGTCGACGGTGCGTCCTTGTCCGTCGGTGAGGCGGCCGTCGTCCAGGATCTGCAGCAAGACGTCGAAGACCTCGGGGTTCGCCTTTTCGATCTCGTCCAGCAGGACGACCGAGTACGGGCGGCGTCGCACCGCCTCCGTCAGCTGGCCGCCCTCCTCGTAGCCCACGTAGCCGGGCGGAGCGCCGACCAGGCGCGCGACCGTGTGCCGCTCTTGGTACTCCGACATGTCGAGCCGCACCATCGCGCGGTCGTCGTCGAACATGAACTCCGCGAGCGCGCGTGCGAGCTCGGTCTTGCCCACGCCCGTCGGGCCGAGGAAGACGAACGAGCCGATCGGCCGGTTCGGGTCCTGCAGGCCCGTGCGCGCGCGACGCAGCGCATTGGCGACGGCCTCGACCGCTTCGTCTTGTCCGACGACGCGCTGGTGCAGCCGCTCCTCCATGTGGATCAGCTTCTCGGTCTCGCCCTCGAGCAGTCGTGCGACCGGGATGCCCGTCCAGCGGGCGACCACCTCGGCGACGTCGTCCTCGTCGACCTCTTCCTTGACCATCGGCTCGGCGACGGTCTGGCGGCCGTCGAGCTCCCGCTCGAGGTCTGGGAGCTCGCCGTGCCGGATCTCGGCCGCGCGGTTGAAGTCGCCGGCGCGCTCGGCCCGCTCGAACTCCATCCGCAGCTCGTCGATCCGCTTGGTGATCTTCTTGACGCGCTCGAGCGCCTCACGTTCCTTCGACCAGCGCGCTGCGAGCTCGTTCCGGCGCTCCTGCGCCTCGGCGAGCGAGCGTTCCACCGGCTCGCGCACGTCCTCGGACTCCTTGCCCATCGCGGCGAGCTCGATCTCGAGCTGGCGCACCCGGCGCTCGGCTTCGTCGAGCTCGAGCGGTGAGGAGTCGATCTCCATACGAAGCCGCGACGCGGCCTCGTCGACGAGATCGATCGCCTTGTCCGGAAGCTGACGGTCGGTGATGTAGCGGTCGGAGAGCACCGCGGCGGCGACGAGCGCGGCGTCGCGGATGCGAACGCCGTGGTGCGCCTCGTAGCGCTCTTTCAGACCGCGGAGGATCGCGATCGTGTCCGCGACCGACGGCTCGCCGACGAAGATCGGCTGGAAGCGCCGCTCGAGTGCGGCGTCCTTCTCGATGTGCTTGCGGTACTCGTCGA